>Ga0137396_10000854_pt1 | contig 15177 bp, 14 predicted proteins | sample czc16metaG_FD_108284 | JGI IMG/M metagenome (GOLD analysis project Ga0137396, IMG submission 108284) | Vadose zone soil microbial communities from Angelo Coast Range Reserve, California, USA - czcobulk3.16 metaG | ecosystem: Environmental > Terrestrial > Soil > Vadose zone | place: USA...
CTAGAAGCGGTTCCCGCAAAACGCCGTTGCTCATTCTTTTGTGTAGAGCGTCCAGGCGCCGGCGCGGGAGAGGACGTGCCAGGCAGGGCCAGGGCCGGCGCGGGCCGCCGGATCGCCGAACCCACGGACGAGCAGATAATCGTAGTAGAGGCCGTCGACGTCGTTGCGGAAGCTCCACGGTTCCCATTCCCAGTGCGCCGGCTTGGGCGGCGGAGCGGTCTCCGGCCGGTAGCGCAGCGGCGACTGGGGCAGCTCCGCGAAGGAGAACGAGGCGATGCCTCCCTTGCGCGCCCGGTAGTAGCTGCCGAAGTGGAGGTACGGGCTGAACTTCGCCCAGGCCGAGTCGCGGCCGTAGATGAGCGAGAGCAGCCGGCGACCCGGCTCCGTGGCATCCAATACCCGATCGAAGCCCTCCACCTCGCGCGAGAAGCCTCTGATCTGACGTCCCGCGATGCCGGCGCTGAAGAGCGAGGCGGCAGCGACGAGCACCAGCGGCAGCGCTCCGCGCAGCCCGCGCGCCGGGCGCAGCAGCAGCGGGGCGAGCAGCGCCAGCGCGATGGCGTACCGCTCGTTGAGCTGCCACAGCCAGCCGATGGACACCGGAAAGGCAAAGTAGAGGAAGGCCGCGAGCGCGCACCATCCGGCAGCGAGTCCGCGGAGGCGCGCGTCGGCGTCCGGATCGCGGGGCTGGGGCCAGGCGAGGAGCGCAGCCGCGCCGATGAGCGCGAGCAGCACCAGGTCGTCTTGCGTGCCCGGCCAGATGTCGAGCAGCGCGGAGGGCAGGTTGCGCAGAGCATCGCTCGGAGCCTCGAACCGGATCTCCATCGGGTGGGTCCACCCGACCTTCTCCGGGTGGATCACCGGGCTGGTCGCCAGGAAGGCGAAGCCCAGCGCGGCGACCGGCACCACCCAGAGCAGGGCGCGCGGGCCGCGGCCGAGGAGGAGCCAGGCGAGCAGCGCCGCGGGAGCGAACAGCAGGAATGCGGAGAGGTGCAGGTAGAAGAGCGCCAAGGCGACCGCCGCGACGAGCACCGTGCGCCGCGGGCGCGGAGCCTCCGCGTCGCGAACGGCGAGCGAGAGCCCCCACAGGAGCAGCGGCAGCGCGGCCAGGTAGTTGAAGAACCCGATCAGGAGCGACTGCGACCAGAAGAGCGGCGCCGCGAAGAGGGAGAGCCGCTCGTCGCCGCGGACCGCGCGGAGCAGCGAGCGCAGCGCGAGAGGGAAGGCCAGCGCGGTCGCCGACAGCAAGGTCAGATTCGCGAGCTCGGCGCTCCCGAGCGGAAAGGCGAGGAGCGCGCCGGCCAGGTAGTAGAGCAGGTACTGGGAGCGGCCCAGCGCTAGCGTGAAGTACTCCTGCGCCTTCCACTGGGGATCGCTCCAGTGTCGCAGGGTGGCGATCGCGGCGGCGTGCTGGGGCAGGTCGGTGAAGGGGAGGTACGGCCCGGACCAGAGGGCCACGACGTTGGCCAGGGCGCAGGCGAAGAGGAGGAACGGCCAGAGGGCGTGGGCGGGATCGGTCCAGGGCGTGGTCGAGGTCGCGGCGGCGGTTGGGGTCGGGATCGAGGTCGAGGTTGGGCTCGAGGTCGAGGGCAAGGGGGAGGGTGAGGAGGGCACGGTCACGCGGTGCCGACTCTAGCTGGAGTACCCAGGGCTGTCCCTGCGTTCCGCGGTGCGCTAGGCTTGTAGCGTGCGGATCCTGGTCGGAGTGGATGGCTCGGAACCGGCGCAGCGGGCCGCGCGCCGCGCCTTCGACTTCGCCCGGAGGCTGGGCGAATCGGTCACCCTCATCCACGTCTTGCCGCCGCCGCCGGTCTTCTCGGAGCCGGCGGTGGTGCTGGACGTCGCGGAGCTGGAGCGCCGCGTGTACGAGGCGGGCAAGACGCTGCTGGAGAAGCTCGCGGCGGAGGGACGCGCCGCCGGCGTGCAGGTCGATACCCAGCTCCTCTCGGGGCCCGCCGCGGAGGCGATCGCCGAGGCTGCGCAGGCGGAAGAGGTGGACTTCGTCGCCGTGGGCAGCCGCGGCCGCACCCTGGTGGGGAGCATGCTGCTGGGTGGCATCTCTCACCGGCTGGTGCACATCTGCAAGAAGCCGGTGCTGATCGTGCACTAGTGGCCGCGCCCTACTGGCTGAACCCTTCCAGCTGGTAGTGCGCCTCGATCCGCTTGAGCGCCAGCACCATCGCCGCCGTGCGCATCTCCACCTCGCGCCCGATGCAGTAGCGCTGCGAGTTGTGGGTGGCCGTCCGGCGCGGGGTGTTGCGCGAGATGTCGCGGATGATGCGGTAGTTGGACTTGATGGCCTGCTCGAGACGCCCGTTGACCTCGGTCTCGCTCCAGTGCTCCATGCGCTTGTTCTGGATCCACTCGTAGTACGAGACCGTCACGCCGCCGGCGTTGCCGATGATGTCGGGGATCAGCTCGATGCCTCGCTTGGCGAGGACGCGGTCACCCTCGGGCGTGGTCGGGCCGTTGGCGCCCTCGGCGACGAGCTTGACCTTGAGGCGCTCGGCGACCGGACCGGTAATCTCACCGCCCAGCGCTGCGGGGATGAGGATGTCCGCGTCCACCTCCCACAGGTCGTTCTTCGAGATCTGCTGCGCCTTCGGGTACCCGGCCACCGTGCGGCGCATGTTGGAAGGGTTGTCGTATACGTACGAGACCAGGTCGGGGACGTCGATGCCGTTCGGATTGAAGATGGTGCCGCCCGCGTCGTTGACGGCAAGCAGCTTGGACCCCATGCCTGACAGGATCTCCGCCGCGTTCGAGCCCACGTTGCCGAAGCCCTGTAGGACGAAGCGGGAGCCCGCCGGTACCGAGCCGCGGTCCGCGTACCACTCCTGGATGCAGTAGGCGAGGCCCTGGCCGGTGGCGCGCACGCGGCCTTCCGACCCGCCGATGCGCGTGTCCTTGCCGGTGACCACGCCGCGCAGGGAATGGCGCTCGCGCTCGCCATCGGTGAACTGGCGCAGGAGCAGTCCCATGATGGTGCCGTCGGTCCCCACGTCAGGCGCGGGGATGTCCAGGTTGGGCCCGATGAGCGGCTTCAACCGGTACATGTAGCGCAGCGTGAGCGCTTCCAGCTCTTCCGAGCTGAGCGTCTTGGGGTCGACCTTGATCCCGCCCTTGCCGCCGCCGAAGGGCACGTCGGCGATGGCCGTCTTCCAGGTCATCTCCGCCGCCAGCACCTTGAACAGGTCGAGCGACACGTCCTGGTGGAACCGGGTGCCGCCCTTGTAGGGACCGCGCGCCTGGTTGTGCTGCACGCGGTACGCCTTGAACCGCTCCGGCCGGCCGGGCACCACCTTGTAGAGCCCCTTGCCCTTGAGCCGCACCACGCCGTCGCGCATGAACACGTTGGCGTTGATGAGGGCGCGCCGCTTGAAGACGAAGCTGCCGTCGAGCAGCGGTTCCAGCCCGTCGGGGAGCAGCTCGCTGTCGGGCAGGTCCTTGTAGCGGGGCTGTTCGGACGCGGGCAGCGGCGTCAGCCGCGTGTGCAGCTTCACGGTGACGTAGAAGATGTGCTCGTAGTCGGGCTCTTCCAGCTCCATCCGCACGCGGCGGTCCAGACCGATCAGGTCAGACGCCCGCTGGAAGACCTCCATCGCCTCGGTGTAGACGGTCTGCCTGGGTGGCTCGATGCTGGCGACGCGCGCGGTCACTCGTCCTCCGTCTGCGAAAGGGGCCGGTTTCTAGGGTGGATGTCGCGCCCTGTCAATCCGCGCCGCGTCACTTCTTGACGAAGCTTCGCACGTACGCGCGGAGCTCCTCGATCTGGCCCGCCGTGAGCTTTTTCGCGTAGCCGGGCATCTGCACTCTTCCCTTCTTGTCCTTGGTCCCGTTGCGGATCGTTTCGCGGATCTCCTTGTCGGTCGTCTCCTCCGACCACTTGGCGCTGGTGAAGTCGGGCGCCTTCAGCTTGCGGCCCTTCTCCGTGTCGCCCCGGCCGTCCTCGCCGTGACAGTTGACGCACTTCGATTTGGCGAACAGCTCCTTGGGGTCGTGCGTGCCGGGAGCGACCTGCTCGGGCGGCGCCGTCGGAGCTTGCTGGATGGCGAGGGACAGGGCGAGGGCGAAAAAGGACAAGGGCGATCCTCCTTGCAGGGTCTTCGGTTCAGTAGCGCGACAAGGCGCGTTCCGCTTCGGCCCGAACGGCGCTGCGCGCCTCGGGCGGGTCCACGATCTCGGCCGCTCCGGCGAAGGACAGGACGAGCGAGACCGCATACTGCGTCCCCGCCGTGTCGATCGCCACTTCCACGCCTCCTCCCGCCAGGCGCCGCGCGCGATCGCCGTAGCGCGACAGCGCCCAGCCCGCCGCGGCCGGTGAGAAACGCACGGTGACCGGCCGCTCCGCACCGGTGGGGAAGAAGAGGGCGGCGCGCTGGAACAGCGCCGGATCGATCGGGCCGGGGTCGGGGAAAGTGGCTCCGGTCTCGCGCATCCCGCGCACCCGATCCAGCCGGAAGGTCCGGTCCGCCGAGCGCGCCGGGTCGTAGGCGTACACGTACCACCGGCCGCGGTGCTCCACGACCGCACGCGGGTGGACTGTCCGCGCGCCGGATTCCCCGCGGCCTTCCTTGTCGTACTCGAGCGCGACCTCGCGCCGCTGGTCGGCCGCCCGGCGCAGCCCGGCGAGGAGCTCGTCGGTTCCGCGCGGCGGTGGAGCGGCCGCGGTCACGCGCCGGGCGAGCGCGGCGTACAGCTCGCGCGCCTTGGCGGGCAGCTTGTCGGTCAGCTTGTGCAGGGCAGACACCACCGCGGGATCGGCCGGCGCCGTCTCCTGCGCCGCGGTGGCCAGCGCGAGCGCCTCCAGCGCAGTGAGCTGCGGCGGCCGCGAGAAGGACTGGTCGAGCATCACCGTCACCCGCCCGCGCTCGTCGACGCTGATGTCGATCAGGTCGTCGGGCGAGAAGGGCGGCCTGCCGACGAAGCCGAGCAGGTCGATGTCCTCCAGCAGCTCTTCGGGAGCGAGGCCCAACTCGCCGGCGAGCTCCTCGACGCGGATCCCCGGCCGGCGGCGCGCGGCGGGGACGATGAGCAACAGCCTGCGCAGCCGCTCTTGCGGCGCGAGCTGCTTGCTCACGCGCTTGCCGGCGGGCTGCGCGGCCTTCTCCGCCGGCGCAGCCGCCGGCGCGGGCTCGACCGGCGACGACGCGCCGGAGTGCTGGTCGAGCAGCACCATCAGAGCGCGGCGGGCGCGGGTGCTGGCCTGCGGGGGAGACTCGATCCAGACGCGGTCGCCCTCCGCGAGGACCTGCGTGAGGAGCCCGTCGAGGTGCGTGACGCGCAGGCGCGCCGACTCGCCGGCGGGCGCATCGAAGGCGCGCTCCGCCAGAAGCTCGCTGCCGGGTGCGAAGCGGAGCGTCACCTCGACCGGCTCGGCTCCCGTCCACTGCCAGGGCCTCCGTCCGGCGGCCTCGCCGGCGTCGAACCCGTCGGGGATCTGGAAGTCGGGCTGCCCGGGTTTCTGCTCGTTGCCCTCGAGCTGCTCGATCCGGTCGACGAGGAACACCCGCTGAGCCTGGCGCTGATGGCAGTAGCCCACCACCCGCCAGGTCCCGCCGCGAAAAGCCAGGCCGTACGGATCGACGTCGCGCTCGGTCACCGCGCCGAACTTGTCGTACCGCAGGTGGACGCGCTTGCGCCGCGCGACCGCGCCAGCCAGCTCGCGCAAGCGCGGACCGCGCTCCGAGTCGCCGGGGCGGACGACCAGGAGGCTGCGCGAGACCGACTGCGGCGCGGGCGCGGAGCCGGCCAGCGAAATCTTGCGCAGCGCGTGCTGCAGGTCCTGCGCGAAGGGGAAGTCCCGCGCAGCCAGCGCCGCGGAGCCCGCCGCGTAGAGCGCGGCCGCCTCCTCGGGTGCGAGCCGCGGATCGGGCAGGAAGAACGCGACCCGGTCGATCCGGTACCCGCCCGACTCGCGCCCATGTTCTGCGCTGGGCGGGACGAACTCGAGCGGCACGCCGAGCAGGAGCAGCTCCGCCTTGTCGCGCTCGAGCTTGCGCTCCGCCGACTCGCGGGCGCCTCCGTAGTCGTCCGGGAAGGCCTCGCGCAGGTCGGAGAAGGGAACCGGCTCCCGCGCGTCGAGCAGCAGCGCGACCAGATCGAGGAGCCGCTCGGTGCGGTCCATCTTCGTCCTACGAGGTCGCGGCGCTCTTGGGGGCCGCCTTGGCCTCCTCCTCCAGCGCCCACTGGATGGCGGCGATGTTGTCGCCGGGGATCTCCACCTTCTTGCCCGAAAGCGGGCCGTCCTCGGTCCCCACCACCCAGTAGCTATCGCCTTCCTTGTCGATCCGCGCGATGCCCGGCCCGATCTGGATGACCGTGATGTTCGGGTGCACGGGAAAACGCAGGTAGAGGATCTCGATCGACGCGGCCACTCGATGTCCGCCTTTCCGGAGGAGTTCCCTCGTATCGTCCCGGGACCCGAGGGTCAAGCGCGGCAGCACGCCACTCAGTGTCCGATACTCAATCTAGAAGCCACCGCAGCTCGGCCATCGTCTCCTCCGGTTTCTCCAGGAACGCCAGGTGCCCCGCCCCCGGCAGGACGGCCTGGCGCGCCTCGGGGATGTTCCGCGCGAGCGAATCGCAGGCGGCGCGCGGGATCAGCTGATCCTGCTCCCCGCAGACGACCAGCGTGCGCGCGCGCCACCGCGGCAGATCCGGAGTCGAGTCGGGTCGCAGCGCCATCCCGCGCAGCGCATCGGCGATGCCCTGCGCGGTCGCGCTCCGGGCCAGCTCGCGGACCCGGCTGACGAGCGGGGAACCTTTCGCGAGCATGCGCTCCGCGAGCGGCCCGACCACCGCTTCGGGTCCCTTCTCCAGGGCCGCGCGGGCTTGCTCCTCGCGCTTCTGCTTCGCCTCCGGCGAATCGGCGCCGGCCTGCGTGCAGAGGAGCCCGGCGCGCTCCATCCGGTCGGGGAAGAGCCGCCAGAACGCCATGGCCGCGTATCCGCCCATCGAGCAGCCCACCAGCGCCGCCGACTTCGCCCCGAGCACATCCAGCGCGGCGGCAAAGAGCCGCGCCAGGTCGTCCATCGTGCACGGCCGGCCGAGCGGAGGCGTTCCGCCGAATCCGGGCGCATCGACCGCCGCCGCGCGAAAGCCGAGCCCCGCGCATCCGCGGAGCAGCTCGTCCCAGCAGGTGCCGTCGAGGGGGAACGGATGCGCGAACAGCACGGTCCTGCCTGGCGGTCCTTCGGCCCGCAGGCGCGCCGGCCGGCCTTCGAAGCGGAGCGGCACCTCTTCCATCTCAGCCTCCGGTGACGACGATGGCTCCCCGGTACATGTCCATCGGGCAGGCGAAACGGATCTGCCCGTCCTTGGGAGAGGTGAGCCTCACGTCGATGGGCTTGTCCTGCGGCAGCATGTGCTTCACCGGGTCGCCTTGCACGAGCACCGCGTCGGCGCAGGTCTGCGCGACCTTGCGCGTGAACCGCAGCACCACCTCGCTGCCGGGCGCCACCTCGACCCGCACGGGCTCGAATCCCTTCTCCGTGACGGACACTTCGTAGACCGGGGCACCGCCCGATGTGGCGCGCTGTGGGGGCGGTGACCCCTTGCAGGCGAGCACGGCCAGCAGCGGAAGGATCCAGCGGGTCATGCCGCCCGTATCCACCGCGTGGGGGCCGTGCGCAAGCGCAATGACGCTGCGGTGACCTGCCGGCCGGACACTCGGTCTTTTGGGAAGCGTCGCGAAACCGTGCGACACTTTCGACGGCAGGCGGGACATGCGACGAAGAGCTCTCGAGATTCGCCACCGCGACCGGAAGGCGCTGCGCGACGGCTACAGCCCGGCGGTGCGCCGGTTCGAGATCGCAAGCATCGCCGCCTACTGCTGCGTGATGTCGTGGTTCCTCTGGGGCCTCTTCCCCTTGGTGCGGACCTACCCCTGGCTGATGGCGAGCGCCTTCATGCTCGGGTTCGTGCTGGCAGACCTGGTGTCCGGGGTCGTGCACTGGCTGGCCGACACCTGGGGCTCTCCGGACATGTCGGTGATCGGGCAAGCGCTGATCCGCCCGTTCCGCGAGCACCACGTCGATCAGAAGGAGATCACCCGCCACGGTTTCGTCGAGACGAACGGCAACAACTGCTTCATCTCCATCGGACCGGCCGTGTGCGGAGCGCTCGTGCCTCTCGACGAGGCGGTGAACGTCTTCGCCGCGACCGCGATCTTCTCCGTCACGTTGTGGGTCCTGTTCACCAACCAGTTCCACAAGTGGTCGCACCTCGACGTGCGCCCGCGCTGGGTCGTCCTGCTGCAACGGCTGAATCTCATCTTGCCGCCCGACCACCATGCCGTGCATCACTCGGCACCCTACGCGAAGTACTACTGCATCACCGTGGGCTGGCTGAACGAGCCGCTGCACCGCCTGCGGTTCTTCCAGGCCCTGGAGCGGATCGTCACCGCCGCGACCGGGCTGGTGCCACGCGAGGACGACATCGGCGCTTCCGCGGCGCTCGCCATCCTCGACGAGTCGCCGGCGCCGCGGGCCGCCGAGCACGGTGCTCCGGAGCCGGAGATCTAGCCCTGCCGGCTTGCTGCCTTCGCCCAGGCAGCCAGCTCCGTCTTGCGGCGCGCGATCTCCGCGACGATCCGAGCGGGATCCACCGAGACCACCAACAGGTTGGCCGCCGAGGTCACGCCGGGCGGCACCGGGATGCCCGCGCGCAGCGGCAGGTAGCCGGGGACGCGCGCGACGAGGAGTTGCTCGATGTCGCGCGAGGCGAGCCGCTCGGCGAGCTGCGCGGCCGCGTCCGGATTGCGGGCATCCTTGGGGCGCGCCAGCGCGGTGGGCCACACGAAAGTCCCGATCGAGCGTTGGTTTGGATATTCGAGCGCGACGCGCGCGGCGCTGGCCACGGCCTTGGCGGCCTCGTCGCTTGCGAGGATTCCCACGATCGCCTTCCCTCCCACCACCGCCTGGCGCACGGCATCGTCCGAATCGAGCACCTGCGCTCCGTTCGCTTGGAGCTGATTCATCCAGGCCTCCATCCGGGCCTCGCCCCAGGCCTGGAAGAGAGCCGCGAAATGGGCCAGTGCGGCGCCGCCGGTGGGGGCCGCGAGGGCGACCTTGCCCTTGAGCCACGGCTGCGTCAGGACACCGTAGTTGTTGGGCACGGGATGATCGCCGAGCAAATCGGTCGCGACGAGGAGGACGACCGCGCGCCCGCCTACCGCTACCCAGGTGCCGCCCGGATCGCGCCACAGGGCGGGCACGTCGCTCGCCGTGACGGGCATCGGCGACAGCTCGCCTCGCTGGGCCTCCGCGATGGCGGCGTACGGCTCCGACTGCCAGCGGAGATCCCCGCCTTCGCTCTTGGTGGCGGCTTGCCCCAGCGCCTCTGCCCCGGGCGGGGTCGCCGCGACGCGCTCGGCGCGTGGACCGCCGCCCTGCGCAACGAGCCGCAGCGCGGTATCGATCACCGGTCCGGGCAGATCGGTCGCGAGCCGCACGTCGGGCGGCGGCGGTGGGGCCGCCTGCTTGCTGCATGCGACCGCGAGCAGCAGCAACGGAACGACGCGCAGGCGCATGCGGCGCACGCTTGCTCCGGGCGCGACACCTGTCAAATCGGTCCGGTTGACCGCGGCGGGCAGCGCTTGCTAGAAGCACGCTCCCCTCCGGGCCGACATAGCTCAGTCGGTAGAGCAGCGGTTTCGTAAACCGCAGGTCGCCGGTTCAAGTCCGGCTGTCGGCTCCACCCCCTCCGATTCCATCGATCGACCCTGCGCCGCGTGTCTTTGCGACGTGCCGACGATCCCAGGTCCGCCGGTGGCTCGCGGGCCGATTCCTGCTAGGCTGTTACTGGCGGGGAGGGGGAGACGTGTTTCGTGCAGGACGAGGATCGGGCCCGCGTTTGCGAGGAGTGCAAGCGAGAAGTCGCGTGGATGGCATGGCGCTCCGCCGGAGACGGTGAGGGCGGGATCCAGGTTCGCGATGGGCGCTGCGGCTGCGACGGCAAGGGCTACCTCCAGACCAGGCAGGGGCACCCGGGACAGCTGGACAAGGCGGTCCAGCAGCTCCGCGCCGACTGGCGCGCGGCCGAGGAGGCCTACGACGAGGCCATCCGGCAGGGCCGCCCTCCGATCGAAATTGAGGCGCTGCTGCGCAGGAAGCAGCGGTTCGAGGCGGCGTACCTGGCGAACGCCCTTCCCCGGCCGACCTGAAAACGCTCCGGAGACGTGCGGGGATGTGCGTGCGGCGCGCTTTTCAGAGGTGCACTCCGGTCCGCTAGATTGGCCTGCATGAAATGGCCGGTCGTTCTCTGCCTGGCGGCGCTACCGGCACTCGCCGGGGAGCACAAGATCGCGGTCGCCGCGTTCGAAGGAGTGCTCGGCCGGACCGATGCGGCCTCGGTGGAGGAAGCGGTGCGCGCCGAGGCGCGTGGTCTGGACCTCGCGGTCCTGCCGGGAACGCCTGCCGGAGTCGCTGCCGCGGCGGAGCTGGGCGCCACGCACGTGATCACCGGGAAGGTGGTGCGTCTCGAGGGCGCGCTGGCGATCACGCTGACGCTCCTGAAGACGGAAGACGGCGCGAAGCTGGGGACGGAAAGGCTGGTCGGGTACACGCACCCGGATCTGCAGGGAGAGGTGAAGAAGAAGGTGCCGCGGATGCTGCGGGCGGGGCTGGGGATTGGGGAGGAGAAGGCGACTGCGACTGCGACTAGGACAGCGACGGCGACTGCGACAGCGACTGGGCCAGCGACTCCGACGGCGACTGGGACAGCGACTCCGACGGCGACAGCGATTAGGACAGCGACACCGACTACGACGGCCACCGCGAATCCGAGGCCGAAGGCCGGGCCGAAGTTCGTTCGCGCACCGACGCAGATCAGTGGAGCGGAGGAATCCTCGCCGCTGGTGCGGACCATCCGACAGGTCGTGGAGGACGTGGAGGACGTCCGCGGGCTCTGGCGCAAGACGACGTTGCGGATAGCGCTGCTCGACGACGCGCTGTTCTCCAAGGCGCTGCGGGCGAAGGCGGAGAAGGAGCTGACCAAGGCGGCGGTGGCGGCGGAGCGCGCCCGGTGGGCGGCGTTCGGCCTGGCGCCGCCCGACGCCGATCCGGCGAAGATCCTGCTGGGCGTACTAGACGAGCAGGTGGCCGGGTTCTACGACCCCACGAGCAAGACGCTGACCGTGCGCGAGAAGCCGCCAGGTTCGACGGGAGGATCCGCCGACGCGTTCCAGCTGGTCCTCGCGCACGAGGTCGAGCATGCGCTCCAGGACCAACACTTCGGGTTTCCAGACCTGGCGAAGCTCCCGGACGACGATGCGCGCGTGGCGCGGATGGCGCTCTACGAGGGCGACGCGATGGCCACCATGATCGCGGTGGGCGCACGGCGGGCGGGGCGGCCGGTGAAGCTGGCGCTGGGCGCCGCTGCGGCATCGGCGCGCGGCATGTCTTCGGAGCAGCTCGCGCGCACGGCAGGATACTCGCCCGAGCTGCTGCAGGCCCCGGCTGTAGTGCGCGAGGAGCTGGCGCTTCCGTACGTGGCCGGCCTGGCGCTGGTCGCCGAGGTCCACCGGCGCGGCGGATTCGACCTGGTCGACAAGATGTTCCAGCGGCCGCCGCAGAACACGCACCAGGTGCTCCATCCGGAGGCCTACCTCGAAGGCGAACAGCCCGTGCACGTGCCGTTTCCAGCGGCTCCGCCCGGGATGCAGGCGCTCGCCACCGGCCGGATGGGAGAGCTGGGCGCACGGCTGGCGCTGCAGGTGTGCGTGGACGAACAGGTGGCTCGCGACATCGCGCAGCACTGGGCCGGCGACGCGTACACGGTGGTCCGGGGACCGCTCGATGGAGTCTCCCTGGTGTGGAGCACCGCCTGGTCCGGCGAAGGCGCGCGCCAGTTCGGCACGTTGCTCGGTATGCAGTCTTCCTGCTGGCAGGAGGCGGCGGAAGCGCATCGCGGGAGGCCCTACGCCATCGCCGCGGCGGCCGAGGTGCGGGTCGACGGCGCGAAGGTGTCGCTGGCGCGCGGGTTCCCGCAGGCGTTGCTGAGCGCGACCGCCACCGCGGCGACCCGGTTCGACGCGAAGCAGCCCGCGGCGGCGCCGCCGCTCGGCGAGCTTTCCACCGAGGCGCAAGCCGAGCACGCCCGGGTGGTAGACGGCCGGTTCGTGAGCCAGCGGCTGGGCCTCGAAGCAGACGTCCCGCCGGGGTTCGAGGCGGACCTGCAGGAGCCGGCCGCCGAGCTCGTCTTGCGCAAGCCGCGCCCGCAGGCGCGCGCCTCGCTCCTGTTCGTGCCCGAGGTGGCGACGCCCGAGCTGGTCGAATCGTTCTTCGAGACCTCCGCCGTCGCCTTCGCGAACGAGGTGGGCGGCTCGTCGCTCAAGCTCCGCGGGTCGCAGCGGACCACGCTGCTCGGCGCGGCTGCGCAGGAGCGCGCCTGGAACGTGGAAGGCACCGGCGCGGTGCTGCGGGTCACGCTCGCTCCCGCCTGCGGAGGAAGGGGTTACTACGCGGTGCTGCGCGCCGCCGCGGACGAGGCGTCGCGCTCGGCCCTCGAGAAGTTCGTCGGGTCGCTGCGCGCGAATGGGGCGGCGGACTCTCCCGCCTGCGCCGAGCTGCAGTAGGGACGGCTCAGGGCGTGGGGTTGTTGAGGTAGTTGAGCGCGATCGCCAGCGCCTTGCGCACCGGCAGCGTGGTCACGTAGAGCGCCAGCGCGATGGGAATGACCACCATCCGGCCGCTGGCGATGCTCTCGGGGTGCATGAAGAGCATCACGATGACCATCACGCCGGTGAGGAACGCCGTGCTCACGTACATGAAGGCAAGCGACTCGCCGCGCGGGTCGTAGTGCAGGCCGCAGCGGGGGCAGCTCCTGTGCTCGCTGTAGGTGAGCACGCGCCGGAAGATCTTCCCCTCGCCGCAGCGGGGGCAGCGCAGGCGCAGGGCCCGGCCGAGGAGCTGGCGGGAGAGGCGGAAGAGGTGCCTGCACTCCATCGAGCGCCGTTCTAACGCGACCCGGTCCTCCCCGACGAGGCTTCCGCGAAAGCTCCAGGCCAGCGCAGGCGGACCAAGGCTTGCGCCGGTCCGCCAGCTCGAGCAGCTGCTCCGCCAGGTCGCGCGGTCGCTGGGTAGGCAAGGGTGGGCCGTCCTTCGCTCCCATTTGCGGAGGATCCGCCCGCGCGATAGCGCCGTTCACGTTCAGTGAAGTGGCACGCGCACATTTCACGGTGCCGCTCTCCAGCAGCGTAGCCGGACCCCAAAGGCGGCACAACCGTCGATAACCGACGCCGCGTGTGTCATTGCGCCCAGGAGGGATCCCCGCTTCACTATCCACGTTCACTGGAAAAGTGAGGGACCCATGGAACGCCTGCGCAAGGTTCTATCCATCTTCGCCGCCGCCACGCTACTCGCCCCCGCGGGTGGGGCGCTCGCCGGCCGTCCGGTCTTCCACCAACACCAAGCCGACCACGAGGGCGAGGAGAAGGACCACGCCACCGACCGCGGCGCAAAGCCGGCGAAAGGTACGGCCGGCGACCTGACGCTCCGGTCGCGCGCGCTGCTGGGCAAGGATGGCAAGACGCAGCTGGAGATCAGCACGGCTCCGTTCGACATCGGCGCCAATGCGACTGCGCCCGGGAATATCTCCGAGGTGCACGTTCGCGCCGTCGATCCGACCGTGCGCGACGATGACGACGACAAGGACGGCGACAAGGACGGCAAGCGGCTCCGCTTCCGGCGCAAGTACAACCATCTGCGCGGCGGCGGGTACTTCACCAACCCGGATGCGTGGACGGGCCTTTCGCACGGCCAGAACCTGCGCGTCCAGGCCGAGGCCCGGGGCGCTGGCCGACGCGAGGAGGTCGAGGCGAAGTGGATCGACGTGGTCCGCTACCGGCCGGATATCGTCGTCACCCAGATCAACTCTCCGGCCCAGGTGCGGGTGAAGTCGACCATCAACGTGCTCGCGAAGCTCGGCGAGGCGATGAGCGAGCTCGGCGCGCACACGGACTGCGTCCTCTTCATCGACGACAAGCAGGAGGACATCTCGAAGGACGTCTTTATCGACGCGAACGGCACGAACACGTGCATTTTCACCGCGACCTTCCCCCTCGAGGGACGGCACACGCTGAAGGTTGTCGCGGCAAACGTCCGGCCGGGCGACTACGATGAGTTGAACAACGTGATGTCCACCTCGATCGAGGTCCTGAACCCGATCATTCCCGTCTACACCGCGCAGGTGACCGAGACGACCAACGTCAGCGTGCTCACCACGGACACGTACAACTCGTCGGCGTCCCTCCAACCTGACATTCACGACGTGAAGACGATCACGACCGTCGGGCAGGAGAGGTCGTTCCAGGGGACGATTCCGAACGCGGTGAGCCTGAGCCAACCGCTCAAGTTCACCTATTCTGACATCAGCGCGGGTCAAAAGCTGAGTTCCGTGACGTACGACAGCATCACGCTGGACACCAATGGCAATTTCCTCGACGACGACACGGCCAACAGCGGGCGACTCCTCTGCATCATGCGCTCCGAGGCGAACAACGGGTCGACCAACATCACGTTCCTGTGGACTACGAGTGAGACCCTCACGTACTCGCAGAAGACCTGCAGCACCCTCGCGCTAGGTTGCGGCGCCGGCCCCGTTACGCTGGGTCCTGCCAAGCCGATGAACGTGACGCTCGCGAACGACTACTCGGCTGCCGTGGGCCTGGATGACGGAACGAATTACACCGCCAGTCCTACGCTGACGTTCTCGCCGTTCGGTTCGACTACGCTGGTGAATGTGCGCAACGTCTGCGGCCCGTTGTCGGGCAGTAGGGGTGGCAAGCGGTGTTTCCTCACCGACACCGCCAAGTATGGCAAGAGTGGCGCGGTCTCGGTAAGCCCGCAGGTGGCGAGCCAATAGCACAGCTGAACGTCTTAAGACCGGCGCGGCGGGGCAGCGAGCCCGCCGCGCCGGTTCTGCTTCGGGCCGACTGTGCGACACCATAGGAGGATAAGGAGGATATGGGGACACCATACGCAACCCGCCGTGCCAAGCGACTGCCATGCAGCGTCATGGCGTGCGATCGGCGCCTCCTTTGGGCGCCGGCCCTGGTGACCGCCGCCTGAGAATGCGACCCAACACCCGCTCGAGATCGTGCACGAAGGTATCGCTGCCGAGAGGTCGTCCGGTGCTTTCATGCCTGCGAAGCGAATGCGAGTCCTCGGCATTGGC
>Ga0137396_10000856_pt1 | contig 15175 bp, 16 predicted proteins | sample czc16metaG_FD_108284 | JGI IMG/M metagenome (GOLD analysis project Ga0137396, IMG submission 108284) | Vadose zone soil microbial communities from Angelo Coast Range Reserve, California, USA - czcobulk3.16 metaG | ecosystem: Environmental > Terrestrial > Soil > Vadose zone | place: USA...
CACGTCGTCAGCGTTTATGCTCGGACTGGCCAATTTCTGCGCCGGAGTGCCAATGCTCGCGCTCATGATGGTGGGTGGTTCCGCGGCGGACATATTCGATAAACGAAAAATCCTGTTAATCACTCAATACGTTCAGATCGGTATCGCGATCTCGATCGGGCTTTTGATTTGGAGCGGCAAAGTTGCGATCTGGCAAATATTTGTTTTCGCCGCGATCCAGGGCATTTCCAATTCATTCGAAATGCCCACGCTGTCGGCGCTCGTTCCGGAACTGGTGAAACGCGAACAGTTTCAAGCGGCGATCTCGCTCGATCGTTCGGTGTTTCACGGCTCGCGCGTGGTCGGACCCGCGATCGGCGGCGTTTTGGTTTCAGCATGGGGATTGGCCTCCGCTTTTTTTGCCAACGCGCTTTCATTTGTCGCGCTGATCATTGCCATTCTCACGTTGCCGCCGCGCCGCAAGGGCACCGTTGAAGAGGAAGAAAAACGAACGACTGGAATGAAAGAAGGACTTCGCTTTGTGGCAAAGGATCCGCCGAGCCGCGCGATGATTATTCTTATCGCGACCCAATCCTTTTGCATTTTCCCGATCATCACCGTGATGATGCCGTTGTATGTACGGATGGTTCTCCGGCTTGGCCCGGACAGACTCGGCTTTCTGATGGGCGCGTCTGCCATCGGTGCGCTAGTCGGCTCGATCTTTTTGATCGGCTTACCGCGTGACAAGCGCATACCGCTAATGATGGGATGCGCCGCCGTTGTTGTCGTGGCGATGCTCGGCCTCTCCCGCGGCCCGAGCTTCCTAGTTGCTACCGGCCTGTTGATCTTGAATTCGTTAGGCCTGGCGACGAACTTCGGGCTTTGCAGCACGATTGTGCAGGAGCGCGCGCCGGATTATTTGCGCGGTCGCGTTTCGGGCGTGTTCATGTTGAGCTTTGTCGGGGTCATGCCTTTCGCCGGACTCGGCGTGACCAGTCTCTCGGATTTCATTGGAATGCGAACCGCGCTTGCGATCGCGGCGATTATTTATGGCACCATTACACTGTTCGTGCTGGCGCGAGTGCGAAAGCAATGTTGCGAACCAGCAGTAAGCGCAACCCCAGCGGCCGAAACGCCTCCGGTTGCCGCGGCCATTTAATGATCGCGTTCTCGACTTGCTGGAACTCAGGCCGTCACACCGACGGCGGCGAAATGTTACGCGAGATTGTCGATCTTGGATTTAACCGCGTTGAGCTCGGTCACGGCATTCGTATTTCTCTGATGCCTGGAATTCAAAAAATGTATGAGTCCGGCAAAGTGAAATTTACCAGCCTGCATAATTTTTGCCCGCTGCCGGTGGAAGTGATGGGCGCTTCGCCCGATTGCTATCAGTTCTCGTCCCCTTACGGAAACGAACGCGAACGCGCTGTGAAACAAACGTTCCAGACGATCGATTTTGCGGAGCGACTCGGGGCGCCGTTTATCGTGATGCATCTTGGAGAAGTTCCAATGAAGCCGGTGACGGATTCATTCATCAAACTTGCTCGCAACGGCGAACTCCTTTCCCGCAAGTATGTTCGCGAGAAGATTCGCGCGGTGGAAAAGCGCGAAGCGGCATCGGCCGCATATCTCGAGCGAGTGAAGGATTGCCTGCGCCGCATCGTTGCCTACGCGGTGACGAAGAAAGTAAAGCTCGGGATCGAAGGCCGCCGCGGTTATGAAGAGATTCCGAGCGAACGCGAACTGCCTGTGTTACTCGACGAACTCAACTCGCCGCAAGTCGGTTATTGGCACGACTTCGGTCACATCCAAATCAAAGAGAACCTCGCCTTTCTCGACCACGCCGAATGGCTCCGACAAATCGGACCGCGCACATTCGGCTGTCACGTTCAGGATTGTCTTTGGCCGGCCCAGGATCATCAGCCGCCGTTTAGTGGAGATGTCGATCTTGCAAAACTGGTGCCGCTCCTGCCGAAAGATTGCGTCTGGGTTTGGGAAATGAGTCCGCGCAAGACCGCCGAAGAAATTCAGCGCTCGGTCGAAACTTGGAAGCAACACTTCGGCGCATGAAAAAGATCCTCATCACGCTTGTTCAGCTCGGGGTCACGTTCGCATTGCTTTGGTACGTATTTCACGATGCGAATCAGCGCCAGCAAATGAAAGTCGCGCTGGCTGCCGCCGATTACCGATGGGTCGGCGCTGCGATTCTCGCGTATCTGGTCGTCGAAATTGCGGCCGCGGTGCGATGGCAGATTCTGCTCCGCGTCCAGAAGATCCGGCTCAACTTGCCCCGGCTCTCCGGTCTTTTTTTGATTGGCATGTTTTATAATCAATTCCTGCCCGGGGGCACCGGTGGCGATATTATTAAGAGCTACCTGCTGCTCAAAGAAACCGCGGAGCACAAGGCCGGTGCGTTGCTGGCCGTGGTTTTCGATCGGTTGATCGGGCTGGTCGCGCTGGTGGCGATCACGGTGACACTGGTGAGTTTGCGGTTCGATTTGCTCTCGCGAACGTCGGAAACGAGAAATTTGCTCTGGCTCCTGCTCCTTGTGCTCGGGATTTCGATCTCGGCACTGATCGCGAGCTTCATTGTCAGCGGGTTCAATCTTTTTCATCTTTTGCCGCACAAATTTCCCGGGCGCGACAAGTTAATAGAAATCGCCGCGGCTTATCATCTTTACGCGCGGCACTGGGTCGCGACCTTCTTCGCCTTCGCGGCGTCGCTCGTGGCCCATCTTGCCACCTTCACTACTTTTCTTTGCGTAGCCTATGCCTTCCACGCCGGCGTAAAATTGATCGATTTTTTTGCGGTCCTGCCGGTGGAACGCACCCTGACTGCACTGCCGATTAGTTTCGCGGGCGTTGGTTTGCGCGAACAAATCTTGCAGGTCATGCTCCACAATCTTTGCGACGTTCCGATTGCGGTCGCGAAATTGATTGGGACAATGAGTTTTCTCGTGATTCTCATCTGCTGCGCGCCGGGCGGCATCGTTTATTTCTTCTACAAACCCAGCGGTCTCGCCAAACGCGTGAAGCTCCGTGAAATGCAACGCGAAGTGGCGACGGCAGAACATGAAATCCCGGAGCCGCAATAAGAATGTGGGAGGGACCTCAGCGTCCCGAAGGCGTTCTGGAAACAATCGGTCGCGGCGCAAAGGCCCCTCCCACATTTCACGGCCATTTGTCAGCGCGACTTTTGCCATGACGGTTGACGGCAAAGTCACAACTCGCGATTTCACGCCGGTCGATTTCACTTCGCGCGAAGACAAACAATTTCTGTTTCAACAGCGCGCTCTCGCCGATGCGGTAATCATCGGCCACAGCACACTGAAGCGCGACAACGTTAAACTTGGTATCTCCGAAGACCTGCGAGACGCGCGAATCAAACGCGGTCAAAAGCCAGCGCCCCTGCGCGTGATCATTTCCAACCAGGGCAAGATCGACAGTCAGCTAAAAATCTTTCAATCGGAGATCTCGCCGATCCTGATTTTCTCGACCAAACGAATGTCCCGAGAAGTCCGTGCCGCGTTGCTGGAGAAAAAAGTCACGCTCCATTTAAGCAAAGCAAAAGATGTCGATCTTCGCGAAACGCTTGGAATTTTACGACGCGACTACAACGTCCGCCGCGTCGCATGCGAAGGCGGACCGATTTTGTTTCGGTCAATGCTCGAGCTCGGATTGATCGACGAACTGAATCTCACGATCGCGCCCTATTTATTTGGCGGAGCCGACGCGCCGACGCTTACCGGATTGAGCAAAGAATTTCTTTCCGTGAGTGTGCATTGCGTCATGAAAAAAATGCGCGTTGTCGGAGACGAATGCTTTCTAACTTACCGAATCAAGTCGCGCCGCTGACACGATCAACTTTTCCCGCTCGCGGACGCGGCACGAGCTCGCCGCTACAATTCGGACAAATCGAATTCAGCGAAGCCGAGCAATCGCGGCAGAACGTGCATTCGTAAACGCAAATGAAGGCTTCGCTATCCGCCGGCAAGGCGCGCCCGCACTTTTCGCATTCTTTTTTCATTTCCAGCGCCATGCTTCCCTTTCCGGAGTTATATCATGCGACGCCTTACAGCGAAACTTTCTGTCCGATGAAACCCCTGCTGGTAAGATAACGAACCATGGACTCGCGCGGACTGCTCTGGTTCGGCGCAGTTTCTACTGTGCTGCGAGTCTCGATTTTTGCGCAGGCCGCGGTTGAAGGTCGTGTCGAATTGCCGAAATCGCATCCCGCGCCGCTGATGGCGAAACGCTACGAGATCGTTACCCACGGTGGCGTTCTTTCGACTGAGCCGCCGGTGGCTGTGGTTTATTTAGAGGGATCTTTTCCCAAACCGTCGTCACTTCCAACCAAACAGATTGCGCAAAAGAATCTCATGTTCGTTCCGTCATTGCTACCGGTGCAGGTCGCAACAAAGATCGAATTCCCGAATCTCGACGACACCTATCACAGCATTTTCTCCTACTCGCCGGCCAAACGATTTGATCTTGGCCGGTATCGTACGGAGGAACGTCCAATTCCGTCGGCGATTTTCGACAAGCCCGGACTGGTGACGTTGCGTTGCGACATTCATGAGCACATGCGTGCTCTCGTTCTTGTCTTGGATACTCCGCACTTTGTGATTTCCAATCCGGAAGGGCGATATCGATTGGGCGGGCTGCCGTCGGGTCATTATGTGCTCAAAGCCTGGGTCGACAGCAAAACCACCCGCGAACAGCCGCTCGACTTGAAAAACGGGCAAACGGCGCATGTCGATTTTCCATGAATACCTCGAGCAGATCGAACAAGAGCAAGGTCGCTGCGTTCCGGACAAAGCTGTCCGCGGCGATGATGCTGGTAATTGCAGCGATCACCGCTTTTGGATTTTACCTGGCCCAACGCAACGTGACGCGCGATGCCGAGCGCGGATTGCATCAAAAGTTTGGGACTGAACTTTCAGCGTTGGATAAACTTCTGGCGCTGCGCCAGGCCGCAGTCACAGAACGTTCTCGAACGCTGGCAGCCAATCCGCGCATTCACGCTGCGCTGGAAGACAACGCTCTCGATCTCTTGTATCCGAGTGCGAAGGATGAGTTGCGTGATTTAATGGAGAATCGGGAGCTGTCTGCAGATCAGATGGCAAAGATGCTTCACGCAAAATTCTATCGTTTCCTCGACAATCACGGCGCGGTCCTGCAGCCGCCGAATTCGCAAGACGTCGGTGCGCTCAGCGCGCAATCAGAAGCGCAACTGGCGTTCAAAAAACTGCCGGAAAATCAGCAACTCGGGTATATCGCGAATGATGATTCTCCGACCGAGACAATCGACGAAGTTACAGCAGTCCCGATTTTCTCCACCGAAACCGGAGAAGTGATTTCCGCGCTCGTTCTTGGATTCAAGCCGCTCGAGATCGTTCCTCAAGTTAGAGGCACCGGAATGAAGAGCGGCGTCTGGGCGAATGGTCGCTTGCACTTGCCATCGCTCGGAAAGTCCGACACGGAATCTCTCGCGCGTGAAATTGCGGATGTCTTTACCGACTTCAAAAAACCGAAGAATAGTCTGAGAGTCGCGGTGGATGGCGCGCCGCATTTGCTCTTTTACAAGCGACTGAATCCGGGCTCGGTGTATCCGCCAGCTTACGAAATTTGCATTTACCCGCTGGCAGCATCGATTGGGCAACTGCATCGATTGCGCTGGCAGATCGGCGGCGTCGGCGGATTGCTTCTCCTGGGGGGCTTTGTTGCCAGTCATTTCATTGCGGTTCGCTTTTCAAAACCGGTCGAACAGTTGGCGGTCGACTCGGAAAAGAATCGCGCACAACGGCGGGTTGCTGAAGCGGCGCTCGCATCAACCACCGAAAAGCTAGAAAGGTCGACTAGATATTCGGCCGACGCTTCTCACCAATTGAAGAGTCCGCTCACCGTTCTCCGCGCCGGGCTGGAAGCGCTCTTATCGCGCGAAGATTTCAATCCAGAAATTTACGAGGAACTGTCAACGCTCCTTCATCACACCCACCGATTGAGCGGCGTGATTGAGGATTTGTTACTTCTGTCGCGGATGGATGCGGGATATCTTCAGATTGATTCTGCCCCGGTCAATCTCAGCCAACTCGTCCAAGAGTGGCTCGACGATCTGGAAGCGCTTCCGGACTCGCCCGAAGTCAAAATCGAAAAGGAAATTCCAGTCGAGTTATACGTGGCGGGCGAAAGGCGATACACGTCGCTCATCGTTCAGAATTTGCTCGAAAACGCGCGCAAGTACAACCGAAGTGGCGGATGCATTCGAGTTCGAGCGAGATCGCGAGATGGAGAAGTGCAGCTGAAGATTGGCAACACTGGACAGCCGATTGCGAGCAATGCCCAGAGTCACATCTTCCAAAGGTTTCGTCGCGCCTCAACAGGCAGCGGTGTGGCCGGACACGGACTCGGATTAAACGTGGCGTGGGAGCTCGCCCGTTTGCATGGCGGCGATCTAAAGCTGGTCCACTCGGAAAACGACTGGACCGAGTTTGAGCTGCGTTTGCGCGCAGCGCAACCGGCCCAATCCGCCTGAAGCCAATGAAGACGGTGCCAGCGCTCGTTTTTTGCCTGTGGACGTGCAGCGCTGGCGCATTTGAAATCGAGGATTTCTTCGATCGCCTTGATCGCGCGCTGACGGTCGCTGGATTTCAGGACAACTTTCGCGCGCGTTTGAGCGGCACGCTTGATTCGGAAGCGTATCATTTCGATCAACCCGCGCCGGGTCTGATCAACAGTAAGATCGACAATCTCTTCAACCCGCGTCTGACGCTTTTCCTCGACGCACAATATCAATCACAAATTTATTTCTTCGCTCAATCGCGGCTTGATCGCGGATTCGATCCGGCGGCTCGCGGCGCCCAGTTGCGCTTGGATGAATACGCACTACGCATTACGCCGTGGAATGACGGACGGTTCAATTTACAGATTGGCAAATTCGCGACTGTGATTGGCAACTGGGTGCCGCGGCATTTGTCGTGGGAAAATCCTTTTGTCGACGCGCCACTCGTCTACCAAAACATCACGCCTATTAGCGACAAAGCCGCGCCCGTCTCCCCACTCGACTTTGTCCGACGGTTTGATCATTCAAAATACGAGTTTGATCCCGTGATCTGGGGGCCGAGCTATGCAAGCGGCATTTCCGCCTCCGGGCGGCTTGGCCAATTTGATTACGCTGCTGAAATGAAAAATTCAGCGCTCTCTTCTCGTCCAGAATCGTGGAGCGTTACTGAAATGGGTTTCGATCAGCCAACGTTCAACGCACGTGTTGGCTTTCGTCCGGATCAAGCGTGGAACTTCGGTGTATCTGCTGGCGAAGGCGCGTACTTTCGGCCGGAAGCGGAACGAACCTTACCGCGCGGACGCGACATCGATGATTACCGCGAGTTTGTTCTCGGACAAGATGTCAGCTTTGCTCTTCATCATCTCCAGTTGTGGGCGGAATTCTACGAAGCCCGTTTTGAAGTGCCGCGCGTCGGCGATGCGGATACGTTCGCGTACTATTTAGAGGCGAAATACAAATTCACGCCGCAATGGTTTGGCGCAGTTCGGTGGAACCAGCAAATCTTTAGCAAGATCGACAACGGAACAGGGGGAAGCATTCGGTGGAGCCAAAACCTGGCGAAGATTGATATCGCGGCGGGCTACCGTTTCACCTCACACACGCAGTTGAAGATGCAATACAGCTTTCAATCGGAGACCACAGGACCGGAAGACAACAATCATATCTTGGCCGCACAATTCACCGTTCGCTTCTAATCATGCACATCCTCGTTGTCGAAGATGATGTCCCATTGACGCGGCAAATCAGCGCCGCGCTTCTCCCGGCTGGACACGACCCAGTCGTAATCCACGATGGTGAAGCTGCTCTGCACGCCGCTGCCGAGACTTCATTCGACTTGATCGTGATCGACATCGGCTTGCCGCGAATGGATGGATTCGAACTGTTGCGGCGTCTGCGCTCACTTCATGTCAAGAGTCGCGTGTTAATGCTGACCGCGCGCGGCGAAATCAAAGACCGCGTGACCGGGTTGCAGCTTGGAGCCGACGATTACTTGGCGAAACCCTTCTCTATGTCCGAACTGGTTGCTCGAATCAGCGCTCTTGGACGACGTTATCCAGAAGAACCGGCAGTCACATTGCATGTAGGCGATTTGACTCTCGATTTGGTAGATCACGAAGTTTATCGCGACACGCGTCGGATCGAGCTGTCCGCGCGCGAATTGATGTTGTTGAAGGTGCTAATGCGCGAGCCGGGGCGCATCTTCAGTCGTACGGAATTGTGCCAACGCGTCTGGGAGCACCAACACGAGTACGACACCAAGCTCGTGGAAGTTTTCATCGGGCGCTTGCGCAAGAAAATCGGCAAACCTCCGCTCATTCGGACGGTTCGCCACGTCGGTTACACGATTAGCGACGCGAACACTTAATCCCGCCAACTGCCAAGGTAACAATCGCGTTACTTTTGCGATACGGCGTTGGCGGCGGTCGTTGACGATCCTTGGGCATGAAAACAATGGATCTCAACAATAAGCAAGTTAATAACGGCTCGTCGCCTTCGCGCGTGCTTGGACGGAGAGCATTTCTTGGTCGTATGGCGGCAGGGGCAGCTTTACTCGCTCCCGGTGCCGCGCTCATGGCCGCTGGAAGAGCCAAAGGCAAACCAAACCTTAACAAGGGCGACGCAGCTATGCTCAGGTTCGCCGCCGCAGCGGAAATTCTCGAAACCGATTTCTGGGTTCAGTACAATGAACTCGCCGGAATTCAGGACAGTGAGGAACCAAGCGGCACTGGAAATCAGCCTTACCACGACGCTGTGGCGCAACTCGATGCGGACATGGATCAGTACATCCACGACAACACCGAGGATGAGCGGACCCATTTCACTTTCCTAAACGCCTACCTCGTATCGAAGGGCGCGCAGCCGGTCAATCTGGAACAGTTTCGCACGTTACCGGGCAGCACCGCGACCGGTTCCAGCGGAGCGTTGCGGCTTACAAATTTAACCAAGCTCACTCTCGACACCAGTTGGTGGACCCGCTACCGCAGCCGCACGGAGAATCCGGACCTGAATCCCGGCTTCGTCTTTCCACAAGCGATCCCAGATTTATCGCACGGACAACACACGGCCATTCCGAGAACCAACGCTGACACAAGCGACCCGAACCTCCTTCAGGTGATCGCTAACACGGCAGGATTCCATTTTGCAACCATCGAACAAGGCGGCAACAGCCTCTACCCATCGATGGCGCAACGAGCGTCCAGCGTCGAGGTATTGCGAATCCTGATCAGCATCGGGCCGACCGAGACAATGCATTTCCAGACCTGGCAGGATAAGGCCGGAAACGCGCCGCAGGTTACTGCGTTTGATCCGGTGAACAACAACACGACGACGTTTCCAAATCTGAATGCTCCTCCGTTTGGCGGAGAGGATTTTCAGACCAACCTGATCATGCCGGAACCGTGCCCATTCATCAGCCCGAGTCTTCCGGTGTGCTCGATAATTCGTCCTACCGAGACCAATGGGATCGCAATGGGTGTGGTCAATTTTCTGACCAACATGGGACTCTTCGTCGGGCAATCAGCTGCGTTCTTTTCGCTGTTGAATCAGCTTGCCTCAGACGCGGACGCGGCTCAGCGAGACTAAAAGTTGTCCAGAGATAGCCGAAAAAGCAGATAGTATAGGAATCCGCAGGGCTCACGCGCCCTGCGGATTTGTTTTACACAAGACGCGACATCGACGATTGATGCGGGTTAAATTGGTTCCCCGGCATTCTACTCTTAAATGCACAAATCGAATTCAATCATCATGCGCGCGCCGAAGATGTCGATCTTCGAGACGGCCGCGAATTTGGAACTGTGGCCGAAAATTTTGCCGCATTATCGCTACATTCATTATTTGCAGCGTGGAACCAGCCGCAACGTTGTGGTGATGGCAGCGACGCGTTCCGGAATTCCGATTAAGTGGACTTCCGAAGAAATCATCGATCGCGATCGCGTCGAAATTCATTTTCATCATCTGAAAGCGTTTACCAAAGGCATGCACGTGGTCTGGACATTCGATGAAAGACCGGATGGTGTGCTGGTGACAATTCTGCACGATCTGAAATTTCGAGTGAAGATTCTGGCGCCGCTCGCCGACAAACTCATCGGCGACTTTTTCATCGGTAACGTTGCCAACAAGACTTTGCGTTGTATGAAGAGTTACCTGGAAGCGCGAACAAACAAAGTAATTGCATGAATCGAAGACGCGTTGTCATCACCGGTCTCGGCCCGATCACTTGCATCGGCAAAGGCGTCGAAGGTTTTTGGAACGGCATTCGCGCTGAAAAGACCGGAATTAGTCCGATCGACAATTTCGATGTGAGCGGGTTCGGCGTTCGCGTTGCCGGACTGATCAAGGATTGGGACGCGGAAGAATTTTTTCCACCGCATCGCTTGAAGCGACTCGATCGCTACGCGCAATTTTCGGTGGCTTCGGCCAAACTCGCGCTCGACGATGCGGGAATTGAATACTCTCACGACAAGCCGAACGACCGCATCGGTGTGAGTTTCGGGACCGCGCTCGGCGGCGTGTGCAAAGCGGAAGAGCAATACATTCGCTTTTTGAAAAAAGGCGCGCGAGGTGTTCAACCAACCCTCGCGGTCCAGGTTTTCGGCGGCTCAGCGCATTCCAACATCGCGATCGATTTCGGATTTCGCGGAGTCGGCACAACGAACTCGAACAGTTGCGCGAGCGGAACTGTCTCGGTCGGCGAAGCGCTGCGTTATATCCGCGACAATTTCGCGGATGTAGTAGTTGCGGGCGGAGCCGAAGCGCCGCTGACCACAATCACGATCGGCGCGTTCGACATCATCAAGACAATGAGTCGCAATACGGATCCGCAAACCGCGTCTCGGCCATTCGACAAATTGCGCGACGGATTCGTAATGGGCGAAGGCGCGGCGTCGTTGGTCCTCGAGGAACTCGAACACGCGCGTGCGCGGGGCGCGAAAATTTACGCCGAAGTTCTCGGTTACAGTTTAAACAACGACGCATTCCACATGACGACACCGTTGCCGAGTGGCGACTCGTGCATCCGCGCGATGCGCGACGCGCTCGCCGACGCGCAAGTCACGCCAGGGCAAATCGATTACGTGAACGCGCACGCCAGCTCGACCCAGCTGAATGACAGCGCTGAGACGATGTCGATCAAAGAAGTTTTGGGCGAGCGCGCCTACAAAATTCCAGTGAGCGGAACCAAGGGTTATCACGCGCATCCGCTCGGCGCGACCGGTGCGATTGAAGCGGCGCTCTGCGCGCTCGCGCTAGATCGACAATGGGTGCCGCCGACGATCAATTATCAAAACCCTGATCCGACATGCGATCTCGACGTCGTTCCAAATCACGGACGCGACGCGGAATTGAATTACGTGATGAGCAATTCATTCGGTTTCGGTGGCATCAACGCGTCGATCGTGCTTAGTCGCGTTCGCGATTAATCGAGCAAATCAGGACGATTCTGCTCGGTCCTCTTCTTTGCCTGCTCTTTTCGCCACTTCACGATCTCGGCGTGATTTCCGGAAAGTAAGACCTCCGGAACTTTCCAGCCTCGGAATTCCGCCGGGCGCGTGTATTGCGGCGCTTCAAGCGAACCGATGCTGAAGGAATCGTCAGCCGCGGATTGTTCGTCGCCCAAAGCTCCCGGCAATAAACGAACTACAGCATCAACCAAAACCACCGCCGCGATCGCACCATTCGTGAGCACGTAATCGCCGATCGAAATCTCAAGATCGGCAAGATGCTCGATCACGCGATGATCGACGCCTTCGTAATGACCGCAGACGATGATGAGATGCGATTCTTTCGACAGATCTGCCGCCATCGTTTGATCGAATTGCCGGCCTGCGGGCGACATTAGAATGATTTTTGATTTTGGGGATCGCAATTCCTCGACCGCGGCAAAGATCGGCTCCGGTTTCATTACCATCCCCTGCCCTCCTCCGAATGGTGCGTCGTCCGCAATGCGATGTTTGTCCGTCGTCCAATCGCGCAGATTGTGAATGCGAAGATCGACAATCTTATTTTCCTGCGCGCGCTTCATCATGCTCTCGCTCAGCGGTGCGCGGCAGATCTCAGGGAAAAGCGTAAGGATGTCGATCTTCATTTGCTGTAGCAGCGGTCTATGACCGCCGTTTGAATTATGCGACGCTCGCAGAGCGCCGCTACAGAAGAATTTACTCGACGATTTCGAGAGTGGCACGTTGACCGTGACGCGACGCGGAGCTGTTTAACATCGCGCGGATCGCGTGAATCGTTTGCCCGTTGCGACCGATGATGCGGCCGACGTCGCTTTGGCGCAGCTGCACTTTGAAAAGCGTCATTTTGGCGCTTGGAATTTCCGTCAGCACCATGTCGTCAGGAAATTCCACGAGTTGCCGTATGATGAACTCGAGGAATTCCTTCATGTCGACTCGGGAGGAGGAGGCGGAGTTTCCGCCGGCGAAGGTGGCGTTGCTTCAGCGGGCGCAGTCGGAGTCGCAGGTGCAGCTTCGGCGGCGGGTTCCGTTGCAACGGCGGCCGGCGCGGGCTTAGGAGCAGGTTTTTTTGCTGCCTTTGCAGCTGCTTTCTTCGCGGCGGCTTCCGGGTTTTTCGTTTTCTTGATCAAGCTCCGAACCGTGTCCGACGGTTGCGCGCCTTTACTGATCCAATGTTCGATCCGATCAAGCTTCAACGTGCTGTTTTGCCCGGCCTTCTTCGGATCGTAGGTGCCTACGATCTCAATAAATTTTCCATCGCGCGGACTACGTGTGTCCGTGACCACCACTTTAAAATAGGGGCGATTCAACGCGCCTTCTCTTCGTAATCTGATTGCAACTGCCATATTATTTTTTCATTCGCGCCATTTGCGCCATCATCTTTTTCATTTTGCCCGCGTTCTTCATCAACTTCTTCATCTGATCGAAGCGGCGGATCAAATCGTTCACCTCGGTGACGGTCGAGCCGCTGCCGCGAGCGATCCGCTGACGACGCCGCGCATTTAAAATCTCGGGGCGCGTCCGCTCCTCGCTGGTCATCGAAAGCACGATGGCTTCGGTGCGCTTGAGCTGCTTCTCCTCAATCGAGAGGCCGGGAACGTTACTCATGCCCGGTAGCATGCCAAGCACATTTTCGAGCGGCCCCATCTTTCGCAGCATTTTGAACTGGCCGAGAAAATCGTTGAAATCGAACGACGCGCTCCGCAATTTTCGTTCGAGACGTTCCGCGTCTTCGACTTCGATCGTCTCGGCGGCTTTTTCCACAAGCCCGACCACGTCCCCCATTCCTAGAATCCGGCCGGCCAGACGCTCCGGGACGAACGGCTCGAATTGATCGAGCTTTTCGCCGGTGCCGACGAACTTGATCGGTCGCTGCGTCACTTCCCGCATGGACAACGCCGCGCCGCCGCGGGCGTCGCCGTCGAGCTTCGTCAAAATAATTCCGGTGATTTCCAGCGCGTCATTGAAATGCGTTGCAACGCTGACTGCCTGTTGACCGGTCGCGGCATCGACCACGAGCAACGTTTCCTGCGGCTGCAAAGATCTCTTGAGCTGCTGAAGTTCTTCAATCAGGGCGACATCAACTTCCTGGCGACCCGCGGTGTCGAAGATGTCGATGTTACCGCCGGCTCGGGCATGCCATTCGAGCGCTGCGGTCGCCGCACGTTGGACGCTCTTTTCACTCGGGTCCGGCGTGAAAACCGGAACGTTGATTTGTTTCCCGAGTGTGGCGAGTTGCTCAATCGCCGCCGGGCGTTGCAAATCCAAAGCGACCAAGTTCGGACTGCGGCCCTGTTTCTTGAGCAACCCCGCGAGTTTCGCAGCAGAAGTTGTCTTGCCGGAACCGTTCAGCCCGATGATCAAAACTCGGTGCGGCTCGCCTAAATTCAGTGGCGCGGCATCACCGCCGAGCAAGATCGACAATTCATCGTAAAAAATCTTAACGATCTGCTGTCCGGGCGTAATACTGCGCAGAACTGCTTCACCGAGCGCTTTCTCTTTGACTCGCCCGATGAATTTCTTCGCGACTTGAAAATCGACATCGGCTTCGAGCAGCGCGAGCCGAACCTGGCGGAGCGCGGCGTCAATGTTCTCCTCGCTGATCTTTCCGTGGCCGCGGAGATCCTTAAAGATCTCCTGCAGCTTATCGCCCAGTTGCGAAAACATTCGCTACGAACAACGCGCGCAAAGGCGCGGTTATCTCTTGGGCGTCGCGGCTGGAGATGTCGATGTTCCGGCGCCGGTCTCGTCGATTCCGAACGTCCAGTGTGCTTCAACTTTTTTGTCGCCGGATTTCGCAGTCAAAATGACCGTGCAGCTTTTCTCCCGCAGTTTTTGCGTCACCTGATACGAAACAACGCCGGTCTTTGGATCGAACGATGCCGGAACAACGCCTAGCCCGCTGATACGCAACTGCACGCTGGCTGGATCGATCTGCCCGATCGCGCTCAGATTCGCTTTGACCAACGGCAGCGCACTGCGAACGGTGGTGCCGTCAGCCGGTTCGGTCTTTAAATCCTGCGGGCCCACTACCGCGACCGCCGGCGCACCTGGACCGCCGCTCGAGGTCGCAATCATCTTCACCGCGTCCTCAAAAACTTTCGGCTTGTTCGCTTCGATCGCGTAGCGGCCGAGGGCGTCCATCGGCGACGTGTACCTAATCGGTTGCCCGTAGACAGTGAACATCGCCTCGTATCCAGCGTTGCGCGCAATTTCCCTCACATGCTCGTTGTAATTGCCAAACGGTACGGCGAAACAGTTGATCCTGATCCCGAGCCGTTGTTCGAGCAATTGCTTGCAACCGACGACTTCATTCTGGATCCATTGCTCGTACTCGGCGCCGGTAAGTTTCTTTTTGGTCCTTTTCCTATCGGGGTCCATTACCATGACGGTATGGCCTTCGCGCAAATCCTGGTGTGTGGCTGAGTGCGCCTCGATGTCGATCCCGTTGTCGCGCATATCGGCAAGCTGTTCCCAAGTGATTGCCTGTCCGCCGCCGAGGCTGGCACCAGCCACGCCTTCGGTATAAATGAACATGGTAAAGGTGTAGCCGAACTTTTTCATGATCGGCCAGGCGACTTCATACTGAGATTTCCAGCCATCATCGAACGTGATCACGGCGCATCGCGGCGGGATGTTTTTTTCACCGCGCTTCCAAGCGAGCAGATCCTGTAAACTG
>Ga0137396_10000857_pt1 | contig 15167 bp, 14 predicted proteins | sample czc16metaG_FD_108284 | JGI IMG/M metagenome (GOLD analysis project Ga0137396, IMG submission 108284) | Vadose zone soil microbial communities from Angelo Coast Range Reserve, California, USA - czcobulk3.16 metaG | ecosystem: Environmental > Terrestrial > Soil > Vadose zone | place: USA...
GCCGCTTTTCTTCCTGATCTCGGCGGGCGTGGCACGCCCATCCGGGGTCGTGAGCACGCTACTCCTCGACGATCGTCAGGGGAATGCTTCGGAACGCCTGGATGCTGACCTGCTGCGCCACCTTGCCGGCGGCCTCCGCGAGCGCGCGCGCGGACGCTGACTCGGGCTCCGCGAGCACGACCGGTAGCCCGGCATCGCTGTGCTTTCGTATCGCGGGGTCGAGGGGAATCTCGCCGAGGAACGGCACGCCCAGCGATTCCGCCGCGAGCGCCGCGCCGCCGTGTCCGAAGATCTCATCGCGCCCGCCGCAATGCGGGCAGATGTAGTAGCTCATGTTCTCGATGATGCCCAGGAGGGGCACTTTCGTCTGCTGGAACATCCGGAGCGTCTTCATCGAAATCTGAAGCCCCACATCCTGGGGCGTCGACACGATCACGGCGCCGGTGACGGGGACGGTCTGCACGAGCGTGAGGTGGACGTCCCCCGTCCCGGGCGGCAGGTCCACGACCAGGTAATCGAGCTCACCCCAGTTCACGCCGAGAAGACTTTGCTGGAGCGCCTTGTGCGCCATCGGCCCTCGCCAGATGAGGGGCATCTCGCCGCTCATGTATCCCATCGACATGAGCTTCACGCCATGCGCGTTCACCGGCTGGATCACCTGGTCTTTGATCTCCGGCTCGTCCTGGGAGCGCATCATGATCGGGATGCTGGGCCCGTAGATGTCGGCGTCCAGGAGCCCGACCGTAGCGCCGCTCCGGGCGAGCGATGCCGCGACATTCGCGGCCACGGTGGATTTTCCGACGCCCCCCTTCCCGCTTCCGACGGCGATGATGTTCTTGACGCCGCGGATCCGGCCGGTTTCGGGAGCGGGAGGCCTGCGCACCTCGGCCGTCATGTTCACGAGCACGTCCTTGACCCCCGGAACGTGGTCCAGCACCGCCCGGCGGGATTGCTCTCTCAGCCTATCCTTCACCGGACAGGCCGGAGTGGTCAGGTTCACGTCGAAGGACACCGTTCCCCCTTCGATCTTCATATTGCGGACGAAGTTGAGGGAGACGATATCCCGCCGAAGGTCCGGATCCATGACCGACCGAAGAGCGTCCAAGACCTTGGACTCCGTTATGGCTGCACCGCTCATCGAATCTCCTGGGGGTACGGTCCCGAACAGGCTCCATGCCTAATCGGGCGCAAGATGATACCAGTCCCTTGGCGCGAATCGGAATGAAAATACGGACGTTACATCTATATACGATGCGGGGATCGTGGGGTTCGATGCCCATTGGAAGGGCGGGCGGCCTGTGTTAGCGTAAGCGGCTGGTGTCCGGCGCGTTCGCTACTATGGTTCGAAGGCGCCCGAGTTTGGTCCTGGAGGATTCATGCCGTTATCTAATGATGAGCTGAAAGGCCTGTATTACTACCTAACTCTTGTCCGCACAACCGACGAGCGGTGCCGCAAGCTTTTCAAGCAGGGCCGGTTTCACGGCACGTATTTCAGCGCCGTGGGCCAGGAGGCCACCGTCGTGGGCCCCTGCTACGGTCTCCGGCCGGAAGATACGATTGGGATTCAACATCGTGAGCTGGGCGCCGCCATCACGAAGGGAATGCCGCTCAAGTACGTCATGGCGGAGCTCTTCGCGCGCAAGGACAGCCCGGACCGCGGCAAATCGCACCCGTGTCATTACGGCTGGAAGCCCCTCGGCGTCATCACACCCGCCTCCACGATCGCGGCCCAGACGGTGATCGCGACCGGCTGCGCGCTCGCCTACAAGATCCAGAAGAAGGACAACGTCGCGGTCTGCTTCGTCGGCGAAGGAGCCACTTCGAACGGCGCGTGGCATGAGGCGGTGAACTTCGCGGGCATTCACAAGCTGAACTGCGTGTTCGTGGTCCAGAACAACCTCTGGGCCGAGTCGGTGCCGGCGGTTCTCGGGGTTCCCGTCGAGGACGTCTCGGAGCGCGCGAAAGCGTACGGCTTCCCGGGCGTCACGATCGACGGCAACGATCTTTTCGCGACGTACGAAACGTCGCAGGAGGCGGTCCGCCGCGCGCGCCGCGGCGAGGGGCCGACGCTCATCGAGATGAAGACCTACCGGTGGTACGGCCATTCTGAAATCGATCCCGCCAACTACCGGACTCAGGAGGAGCTCGAATACTGGAAGAAGCGCGATCCCGTGCCCCGGTTCGAGAAGATTCTCATGGAGCGCGGGGTCATCGACGAATCCTACAAGAAGGCGACCCTCCAGCGGATCGAGCGGGAGATCGAGGAAGCCATCGACTTCGCGGAGAAGAGCCCGCACCCCGAGCCGCACGAGATCCTGGAGGACGTGTACGCCCCGCTCTGAGGACCGGCGGGGCAAGAGCCCGCGCGAGACGCGGGTCGATATGGTCGAGCTCGTTCTGCCGAACGACGCGAACACGATGGGAAACGTCCTCGGCGGGAGGGTGCTTCACTGGATCGATCTGGCGGCCGCCATCGTGGCGCACCGACACTGTCGCACGGAGGCGGTGACGGTGTCGATGGATGAGGTTTCGTTCCTGGTCCCGATCCGCGTCGGACAGCTGGCGTGCATCGCGGCCCGGATGACCTACGTCGGCCGGACCTCGATGGAGATCCGCGTCGACGTCCAGAGCGAGGATTTGATGTCGGGAGAGCGCCGGCAGACGAGCACGGCGTATTTGACATTCGTCGCGGTCGACAAGAGCGGCCGTCCCGCCGAGGTGCCTCCGCTCCTCCTCGAGACGGAGGAGGACAGACGCGAGGCAAAGGCGGGGGAAGCGCGTCGGGCGGCGCGGCTCAAACTCCGGCCCCTCGGCGTGACACCAAGGGAGACCCAGCAGCGATGAAGATGGACGTGGCGCAATCCACCCCGGAGGCCATCGCCTCCGACGTGAAGACGAGGACCTACATCGAGGCCATCACCGACGCCCTCATGGAGGAGATGGAGCGCGACGAGCGCATCTTCCTCATCGGCGAGGACATCGCCGCCTACGGAGGCGTGTTCAAGGCGACGAGGGGGCTTTACGAAAAATTCGGGCCGATGCGCGTCATCGACAGCCCGATCTCCGAAAACTTCCTGGTCCAGGGCTCCGTGGGGGCCTCGATCGCGGGGCTGATCCCGTCGCCGGAGATCCAGTTCGACGATTTCATCTCGCTCGCGGTCGACGGCATCGTGGAGCACGCGGCCAAGATGCGCTACCGCTCGGGCGGAATGTTCAGCTGCCCCATGGTCATCCGCTGCTGCTACGGCGGCGCGGTGGGCGGGGGGCTCTTCCATTCCCAGGCGAACCAGGCGTGGTTCATGCACTGCCCGGGGCTCGTCGTCGTCACACCGGCGACTCCGTACGACGCGAAGGGCCTCTTGAAGTCGGCGTTCCGCGGCCAGAACCCGGTGCTCTACTACGAGCACAAGCGCCTGTACCGGACCATCAAGGGGCCGGTTCCGACCCACGACTATACCGTGCCGCTCGGCAAGGCGGCCGTGGTGCGCGAAGGGAGGCACGCCACCGTGATTTCCTACGCGCTGATGCTGCACCGCTCCCTGGAAGCCGCCGAGAAGCTCGCGGCGGAAGGAATCGAAGTCGAGGTCATCGATTTGCGCACGCTGCTTCCCTACGACAGGGAGACGATCTTGAAGTCGGTGGAGAAGACCGCGCGGGCGTTGGTGGTCTACGAGAGCTCGAAGACGATGGGCGTCGGGGCCGAGATCGGCGCGATGATCGCCGAGGAAGGCTTCTCCTTCCTGGACGCTCCGGTCCGGCGCGTTTCGCCGCCGGACGCTCCTCAGGAGCCGTTCGCGCCCACGCTCGCGGAAGCGTATCTCCCCGACGCGAACCGGATCGCCCAGGCGATCCGTGAAACCGTCGCTTACTAGCCCGGTCACTCGGGACCTGAGTCGGAGGAAGGGATGCCCGTCACGATCGTAGTGCCGCAGTTAGGCGAGAGCGTCGTCGAGGGGACGGTCGGCAAGTGGCTCAAGAAAGAGGGCGATCCGATCGCCAAGGATGAGCCGATCGTCGAAATCATCACCGACAAGATCAATATCGAGCTCCCGGCCCCCGCGGCGGGAACGCTCGGGAAGATCACGATCCCGGAAGGGACGGTCGCGCAGGTCGGACAAGAGCTCGGCGTGATCTTGGGTCCAGGCGAGTCGCTCCCGGCGGGGGGCGGCGGCGCGGGCGCTCCGGCCGGCGCGCGTGCCACGCCGCAGCGTCAGCAAGAATCTCCGGCGCGTCCCGCGCCGTCCGCGGGCCCGGGAGGGGCGCCCCAGGGCGGCGCGCCCGCCCGCGAGCCGGCACGGGCCGGCGCCGCGGTGGCGGAGCCTTCGTACACGGATGATCAGCGCCTCTCCCCCGCGGTCCGGAAACTCGTCAAGGAGCACAGCCTCGACCTCTCGGGCATTCGCGGGAGCGGTACGGGCGGCCGCGTGACGCGCGAGGACGTGCTGAACCACATCGAGGCGGGCAAGGTAGCCGTGTCGGCCGGAGCCCCGAGGCCCGGCGGGCCGCAGGCGCAGCCGGGGAAAGCGCCCACGCCCGCACCGACCCAACCCACGAGGCCCATCCCGGCTCCCGCGTTCACGCAGCCGGGGTCTCGCGAAGAGGAGGTCCAGCCCCTCACCAACGTCCGGAAGAAGATCGCGGAGAACATGCTCCGCTCGCGGCATTCGGCGGCCCACTGCGCCACCTGGGACGAGGTGGACATGACGGACCTCGTGGAGCTCCGGGCGCGGCTCAAGGAGAGGGCGCTGGCGACCTACGGCGTCAAGCTCACGTACATGCCCTTCATCATCAAGGCGGTCGTGCGGGCGCTCCGGGAATACCCGGTCCTGAACGCGTCCATGACCGAGACCGAGATCCACTTCAAGAAGTACTACAACATCGGCGTCGCCGTGCACCGCGACCAGGGGCTCATCGTGCCGGTCGTGCACGACGCGGACCGAAAGACGCTGCTCCAGATCGCCCAGGAGATCGAGGATCTCGGCTTTAGAGCCCGCTCCGACAAGCTCACCCTGAACGACATCCAGGGCGGGACCTTCACGGTCACCAACGCGGGCATGTTCGGCGCGACCGCGTCCACCCCGATCATCAACTACCCGGAGGTCGGCGTCCTCGGAGTCCACTTGATCCAGGAGCGGCCCGTGGTGCGCGACCATCGCATCGTGATTCGCCAGATGATGACCCTCGTCTTGAGCTTCGATCACCGGCTGGTCGACGGGACCCCCGCGGTCCAGTTCCTCCACCGCGTGAAGGAGCTGCTCGAAGACCCCGAGGGCTGGCTGCTCGATTCCATCTGAGGACCCACATGACCTCGCCCATCGCGGCGTACGACCTGGGACGGATTCCCTATGGGGAGGCGCTCGAGTTCCAGCGCCGCGCCGTCTCGTCCCGGGCCGCGGGGGCGCGCGGGGACGCGATCTGGTTCGCCGAGCACGAGCCGGTCCTCACCGTCGGACGCGCCGGCCGCGCGGAGAGCCTCCGGGCCTCCGAGGCGATGCTCTTGGCGCGCGGCGTCGCGATCGTCCCGGTCGAGCGCGGCGGCGACATCACCTACCATGGCCCCGGGCAGATCGTCGCCTACCCGATCCTGGCACTGTCCGATCTCCCCTCGGGGCGCGACCTGCACCGCTACCTCCGGGACCTCGAGGAGGTCCTGATCCAGGCGCTCGCCGCGTACGGGTTGCGCGCGGGGCGGCGCCCACCCTACACGGGAGTCTGGGTCGGCGAGCTCAAGGTGGCCGCGATCGGGGTTGCGGTCCGGCGATGGATCACCTTCCATGGGTTTGCGCTCAACGTGGATCCCGACCTCACGCATTTCGATTGGATCCACCCGTGCGGGATCCGCGACCTCGGCGTCACGTCTCTGCGCTCCCTCCTGGGCGAGCCTCCACCCAAAGCGCACGTCCTGGCACGGCTGCGGGAGTCCTTCGCAGAGGTATGGCATCGGCCCGTGGTGGAAACGCCGTGGAACGCGGGCGAGGAATCCTCCGCCCGGGAGCCGCTCCATGCCTGACGTTACCTCCCGGCCCAAGACGCGCGTCGAGCGCGACTCGCTCGGGACGCTCGAGGTGCCCGCCGACGCCTACTACGGAGTCCAGACGGCGCGCGCCGTCGCGAATTTTCCGATCAGCGGCGAGCGTCTTCATCCGGAGATGGTGCGCGCGGCCGCTCGGATCAAGATCGCCGCCGCCCGCGCCAACATGGAGGTCCAGGCCCTCGACCGGAAGAAGGGAGAGGCGATCGTGCAGGCCGCCGAGGAGGTCCTGGCCGGCAAGCTCGATCGGGATTTCGTCGTGGATGCCTATCAGGCGGGCGCCGGGACCTCGTTCCACATGAACGTGAATGAGGTGATCGCGAACCGCGCGTGCGAGATCCTGGGCGGGAAGCGCGGCGACCACGAGCTGGTGAGCCCGAACGACCACGTCAACATGGCTCAGTCCACGAACGACGTGATCCCGACCGCCATGCGCCTTGCGGTGTACGCCCTGAGCGGACCGCTGGTCGAGGAAATGAACGCCCTCGCCCGCTCGCTGGGCGGCCGCGCGCGGGCATTCGCGCGGGTGTTGAAGTCGGGGCGCACCCATTTACAGGATGCGGTGCCGATCACGCTGGGGCAGGAGTTCTCCGGCTACGAAGCCTGCGTCACGGGATGGGCGGAATCCTTGGGCAGGAGCCGTGACGGGCTCCTCGCGGTGGGGCTCGGCGGGAACGCGGTCGGCACCGGGATCAACGCGCACCCCGAGTACCGCGAACGGGCGGTGAAGCACCTCGCGGCTCTGGCGGGAGCGCCGTTTCACCCCGCGAAGAACCAGTTCGAGGCCATGCAGAGCATGGCACCATTCGTCCGGGTCTCGTCCGATCTCCGCGGCTTCGCCCTCGACTTGACGAGGATCGCGAACGACCTGCGCCTTCTCGCGAGCGGCCCCACGACCGGCCTCTACGAGATCGTGCTCCCCGCGGTCCAGCCCGGGTCCTCGATCATGCCCGGCAAGGTGAATCCGGTGATGCTCGAGGTGACGAACATGGTCTGCTTCCAGGTGATCGGCTACGACACGACGGTGGCGTACGCGGCCCAGGCGGGACAGCTCGAGCTCAACGTGATGATGCCGGTCGTCGCCCACGACCTGACGCGCATGCTCGCAATTCTCATGTCCACGCTCCGGGTCCTGCGCGAGAAGTGCATCGACGGGATCACCGCGAACGAGGAGGTCTGCCGCCGCTATTTCGAGCGCTCCACGGCGCTCGCGACGGCTCTGAACCCCTACATCGGATATCTCGCGGCCGCCGAGATCGCGAAGGAATCGCTCACGACCGGGAAGACGGTCGTGGAGCTCGTGCGGGAAAAGAAGCTCCTTACGGAGGAGCAGATCGCGAAGGTGTTCTCGCCGGAGGGAATGACGCACCCGGGCGGGGCCTGACGGCGGTCCGATGTTCCTCCTGAAGCAGGAGGGAGCATGGGAGCGACACGCGGATCCGATCCATCATGTCGAAACCCTCCGTGGTCAGGCGAAAGTGAATCGGGGGGACGCCGTTGGGCGTCCCCCCGCTTTTATTTCAGGAAGGAATCCGTGAGCTAGATGCTGAGCCCGAGGCCGGCGCGGAATCCCATGTAGCTCGTGCTCGTGCCCGGGGTGGAAACGGAGTGGTAATTGCCCATGAAGTTCAACTTCGTCTTCGGACCGACCGGGAATCCAACGCCAGCGCCGAAATTGAAACCGAACTTGCCATCGCTGGCCGTCGTGGTCGTCGCGGCCGTCTTGTCCTCATCCTTCACCGAGACGCTGTAATAGCCGGCGCCCGCCTGAGCGCAGAACCTCGGTCCGACCGGCGCGCCGAAATTCATCCGCAACTCCGGGGTCATGCGCAGCATGTGGATGGACGTCGTCATGTTGTTCGTGCCGGTGTTCCAATCCATAGAGCCAAGGTTGTCGTACGAAGCCTCGATGCCCCACGACGTCTTCGGGGCGATGCTGCGGAAGTAGCCGGCGCCGAAGCCCAGGCCGCCGCTGGGTGAATCGGTCGAGAACGGCGAGGCCGCCTCAAGCGAGGACTTCGCGTATCCGCAGCTCATTTCCAGCGTACCGACACTCGGCATCGCCGAAGCCGCCGCGGCAAACGCCGTGACCAACACGAACGTGAAAAGTACCATGGCAAACCGAGTCCGATTCATTGCTTGATCCCCCTTGCTTGAACCACGCGTTTCTTCCGCCCCACCCACGACCGCGCCGCGACGAGGATGCCGCGCAGTCCCCTGGCCTAGACGCATGGAGATATCGGCATTCCGGTGGGAAACCTTGAGCCGGCCCCCGCCAGGGGCTCAGGCGTCGGGAAGCTCGACCTCGGAGCGGGGCACCCGGACCTCCGGAACCCTATGGAAGAATGCCCAGTAGAGGATGGATGCCAGGATATAGAGCGCGGCGGCGAGAAGGAGCGGCTCGGTGTATCCACGGCGCTGGATCAGGGCGCCGCCGATGTCGGCGCTGATGCTCCACGCCACGAAACAGGAGAGCGAAAGGAGGCTGTTCGTGATCGCGTGCTCGCGTTCGGGCACGACTTCCATGGCGAAGTGCGTCGTGAGCGGCTGGTTCATGTTCATGAGGCCCGCGCGAAACAGAAACGCCACGACCACGATCGGGAAGGAATGGGAGAGGGCGAGCGCGGCCATGAACGGCACCGACAGAAGCTGGGTCGCCACGACTCCGCGCACCAGGCCGAGGCGGCGCGACACCGCCGGCCCGAAGAGGTTCCCCAGGACCATGAACGCCTGCATGAGGGCGAAGAGGGCACCGATCGAGGCCGGCGTCAGACCGAAGCGATCGCGGAAATAGAGGTTCAAGAACGGGATGATCAGTCCGGCGCCCAGCCCGATCAGCGCCGCTGGCAGCGCGAGCTTGAGCTGGAGCCCCCAGTCCACCTCGGTCAGCTCGCGCAGCTGCTCCCAGGGCGTGACCGGGGTTGCCGCCTCGGGCGCCGGGCCGCCCGAGGTCATCCGATAGAATGGAATCGACGCGAGGAACGTGAGCGCGCACGCCCCCCACAGCGACCACCGAAGCGCGAGCCTCGTGCTGTCGGTAAGCGTCTGAAACGCGTGGGGCAGGGCACCGCCCAGGATCGAGCCCACGATCGAGGCGAGAAAGAGCACTGTGAAGGCGGCGCTGAAGAGGTGGGGCCTGAGCGTGGCGCTCACCTCCCTCATCACGACCGGAGCAATCGACAGGCGGAACGTGGTCACGACCATGCCCGAGAGGAACCCGGCGAGGAGCAGAAGCTCCGGAGCGACGAGGGTCCCCTGGAGCATGTAGGTGACCGCCGTGAGCGCGCCCGCTGCCACGAGGATGCTCCGGGACGAAAGACGCCGGAAGAGGAATGCGACCGGGAGCGCAGCGACCGCGGCGCCGAGCGAGACCTTGGAGAGAATCTGCCCGATGCCGGCGTCGCTGAGCCCCAGCTCGCGGAGATAGAGATTGAAGAGAAGGGAGAAGATCGACTGGCCGAGTCCGCAGAGGAAAAGCCCGTAGAGGTAGAAGCGCGCGTTACGCCCGGAGCCGCGGACCGCCCGCCAGTACTCTCCGATCACGCGGCGCGGCAGAGCGCCCCCATCAGAACTTTCCCCGCGCGCGCTCCTTGGCGGGAAGGATTTCCAGGCACGTGGTCCACCATCCGGTGCGGATGGTCTCGATGAACTCGGGAGGGAGCGCTTCCTCCTCCATTTCACGGGCGAGCGACTCCGAATCGTAGGTCACGGGGATGAACTCGGCTCCTTCCCTTCCCGCGTCGAAGAGCGCGTACCAGACCGAAGGCACGCCGTCGTTGGCCGGCCTTCCCACGGCGCCGGCGTTCACGATCAGGCCGCCGTCCGGCAGCGTCCGCTGCCAGTGCAGCCCGGTGTGCGCGCAGAGGACCGTCTCGGCCTCGGCGTCCCGGAGGAGCCGCATGAGAAACGCGTCGGAGCAGGCCGATTCCCAGAGGAACTCGTTGACCTTACGGGGAGAGCCATGGCAGAGGAGAAACCGGCGGCCTCCTCGGGTGAAGCGGATCGATCCCGGCAGCGCCAAGAGCCTCTTCCGCTCCTCGTCGGTCGTGCGCCGGTTCGTGTAGTCGTAGGAGAGCTGCGCGAAGAAATTATCCGAGGGGTGCGTGTAACCGCACCCGCAATCGGGCAGCCGTTTCGCGAGCGCCTCGTCGTAGTTTCCCGCGATTATGGCGATCCGGTACTCGTCGAGGATCGGATAGACCTTGCCCGGGTTCGGTCCGAATCCCCCGAGATCCCCGAGGCAGAAGAGGTGCTTCGCGCCGCGGCGGCACGCGTCCGCCGCGACCGCGCGGAGGGCCGGGTGGTTGCTGTAGAGGCCACCCAGGAACGCGACCGGTCCTTCGAGGTCGGGATCGCGGAGCCGGAGAGTCGTCGCGTTAACGGTTCGACCTCGGGGAGGATTCGGAGTCGCGGGCCATGGCGGGCAGAGCCTAGCACGCGCGCCATCCTGCGTCCAACGGGCCCCTGTGGTATGCTCGCGTGCCTTCGGCCGTTCGCCTGGAATCGGAGAGAATGAACCGATCGTGATCTGGGACGTCCTCATCATCGGTGCCGGCCCGGCCGGACTTTCTGCGGCGCTCTTCACGCGCATGCGCCGGATGTCGACCCTCCTCCTCGACACGGCCGTGGCCGGTGGACAGCTCGCCTCGCTCTACCCCAAGAAGCCGGTACACGACTACCCCTCGTACACCTACGTGATGGGCGAAGATCTCGGGAAGAATTTCGTCGACCAGGCGAACCACATGGGCGCGGAGATCCGCGAGCGCGAGCACGTGACGATGATCCGCCGCGACGAAGAGCAGAACCTGATCCGCGTCACCTCCACCAAGGGGGAGTACGAGGCCCGGTCGGTCCTCGTCGCTACGGGAGGGGGCGCCTTCGAGCCACGCAAGATCAACAAGCCGGGCGAGGTCGAACTCAAGGGCAAGGGCCTCGTTTACGGCATGCCCGACGTCGAAGCGAGCAAGGGGAAACGCGTTCTCATCATCGGAGGCGGCGATTCGGCGCTCGAATCGGCGCTCTCGGTCAAGGACGTGGCGGACGTGACCATGATCCACATGCTCGACAAGTGGCAGGGCATGGACACCTACGTCGAGGAGATCAAGGAATCGAAGATCCGCACCATGCTCGAGACCGAGACGATGGAGATCAAGGGCGACGGCAAGGTCGAGTCGGTGGTCGTGAAGAACAAGAAGAGCGAGGAGATCCAGGAGCTCCCGATCGATCTGGTCTCGATCAACATCGGATTTCTGATGGACACGAAGGTGATCCGCTCGTGGGGGCTCGAGCTGGAGGGGAACCAGATCAAAGTCGACAACGTCATGAACACGAACATCAAGGGCGTGCTCTCGTGCGGGGACATCGCGACCTACCCGGGGAAGTACAAGCTCTTGATCACGGCCTGCAGCGAGGGCGCGGCGGCGGCGAACACCGCCTACATCTACGTGAAGCAGCCGAAGAAGTTCACGGTCGGAGAGCTCTACGCGGCGCCGAAGGAAGAAGGAGACACGCAGCCCAAGCCTTCCGAATCGCCCGCCTAGCGGGCCGTCCCCGAGCCGGCGCCAGGTCCCTCTAGGCGCCGCCCCCCACCGTCAATTCCTTGAATCGGATCGTCGGGGACACCACGTTCGAGCGGAAGTCGAGGTCGCTCCCCACCCCGTCGATCCCGAGCAGCATCTCATCGAGCCTCCCCGCCACGGTCACGCCCTCGACCGACTTCGTGAGCGCCCCTTTTTCGATCCACTGCCCGTCCACCTCCTGGGAGTATTCGCCCGAGACCGTGTCCACGCCGAATCCCGCGAGGCCGGTGACGTAGAGACCACGACGCACCTCCTCGATCAGCTTCTGCGTCGAGGACCCGGCGTCGATGTAGAAGTTGGTCGGACCGATCATGGGCAGAGAGTCGTAGGAGCGGATGCCATTCCCCGTCGGCGGTACGCTCATGCGCCTCGCGGTGGCGGCCGAATGGAGGTACTGGCGCAACACGCCCCGGTCCACGACGACCGTCCGGTGGGTCTGCGCGCCCTCCCCGTCGAAGTACCGGGTGCCGAGCCCGCGCCGCATCGTTCCGTCGTCGACGATCGTCACGCTGGGACTCGCGACCGCCTGTCCGAGCTTCCCCGCGAAGAGACTGCGCTGCTCGATGACGTTGAGCGCGCTGAACGCCGGGAAGAGCCCCTGGAGGAACACCCCGGCTGCGTCGGCGGCGAAGATCACCGGAACGCGGGCCGAGGGAACGGGACCCGCCCCGAGCCTCGCGAGCGCCCGCTCCACCGCGCGCTGTCCGATCTGCTCCGGCCTCGCGAGGTCCCCGAGGAACCTCTTGCGGTCGGTGAACGTGCCCTCGCGCCTCTGGCCCCCCTGCGTCGCGATCGGAGTCGCGGAGAGCCAGACCGTCGTGGCGCGATACGTCTGCCGGGGGATGTAGGTGTTCGAGAAGAAGATCTCGACGACCGTGGTGCCGCACCGCACGTCCCGCGTCGTCTGGATCCGGCTGTCCTGGGCGAAGGCGCTCTCTTCGGCCGAGCGCGCGAACCGGACAAGATCCTCAGGACGAAGCTGCACGACCGCGGGGTCGTTGACCTCGAGGTCCGTCTGGGAGACCGCCAGGAACTCCGCGATCTTGTTCTCGTCTCTCGGGGTCGCCTGATTCGTGAGACTCAGGGTCCGGTTCACGAGCTCGTTCAGAACCGTCTCGCGGAAGTCGGTCGTGTAGAGGAATCCCATCCGCCGGTCGCGGAAAACCCGAAGCCCCAGCCCCTGCACCACCGCCTGATGCAGGAGCTCGATCTGCCCCTGCCGGAGGCGAACCTCGGTGGTCGTGCTCGACTCCAGATAGCTCTCCGCTTCCTGCGCCCCGGAGCGCTCGGCCTGAATCCGCACCTTCTCTGCGAGCTCGACCGCGGGCTGTCTCGGCATTAGATCGAAGGCCCTCCGACCGTGATCGAGGAGAACCGGACGGTAGGCTGCCCGACGCCGACGGGCACCGACTGGCCGTCTTTTCCACACGTGCCGCGGGTCGTATCGACCCGGAGATCGTTTCCGATCCCCTCGATGCGCTGCATGGTCTCGAGCGAGTTTCCGACGAGGACGGCCCCGCGCACCGGTCGTGTGAGCTTTCCGTTCTCGATCCAGTACCCTTCGCGTACCGCGAAGTTGAAATTGCCGCTCGTGGTCTCCACGGAGCCTCCCCCGAGCTCGGAGGCGTAGAAGCCCTTCGTGATCCCGCTCAGGAGCGACACCGGGTCGCTGGTCCCCTTGTCGATGTAGGTGTTGGTCATGCGCGGGATCGGCCAGTTCCGGTACGACATGCGCCTCCCGTTCCCGGTGGAGCGCAGCCCGAGGAGCGCGGCGTTCTGCTTGTCGAGGAGGTAGGACGAGAGCACGCCTGCATCGACCGCCACGGTCCGCTGCGTCGGGGTCCCCTCGTCGTCCACGGTGCTGGAGCCGCGCCCATTCGGCCAGCGCCCGTCGTCCACGACGCTGAGGAGGGGTGAGGCGACGCGCGTCCCCGCCAATCCCGAGAGGAGCGAGCTGCCGCGGCGGACGCCGTCCCCCTCGAGTCCGTGGCCCAGCGATTCATGGATCAGCACACCTCCCCACCCGGGAGCCACGACCACCGGCATCGCGCCGGCGGGCGCGGGACCCGCGTCGAGCAGGCGCGCCGCCTGGAGGCCCGCCCGGCGGGCGGCATCCTCGGGGCTCACGCGCGTGAAGTAATCCGCCTCGACCCGGCCGCCCAGCGTGGCCAGGCCGCTCCCCCGCTTCCCGCCCGATTGCGCGGCCGGGACGCACGAGACGCTCGTGAGGTATTGCCGGTCGATAACGTACACGCCGTCGGACGTGCCGACCAGCACGTCGCGCACCTCGTCCACGTACTCGATCCGGACCGACACGATGCGTGGGTCGGCCGCGCGTGCCGCGGCGTCCATCCGCTGGAGCACGTCGAGCTTCGAGGCCTCGATCATCAGCGGCTCGGGATTGACGAGGGTGAAGGGGGGCGCGTGATTCCGGCGGGTCACGTCGATCGGGTTCTTGCGGCCCTGCGTCTCCACCACACTGGACGCGACGCGGGCGGCGTCCATGATGGAGGAGAAGACTAGCTCGTCGGAGAACGCGTACCCGGTCTGGTTGCGCCGGAAGACGCGCACGCCGGCGCCGCGCGGATACCCATAGGTGACCGAATCGATCTTGCCCGCGTCGAGAACGATCGCGGTGCGGAACCGCTGCTCCGCGAAGACGTCCGCGAAATCCCCGCCGCGCGCAAGCGCTTCTTGAAGGATCCGGTTGACCGTCTCCTCGTTCAGGACGTCGCGCAGCTCCTGCCCGATGCCCATGAGCGCGGCTTCGGCGGCTCTCGGATGGAGGAACGAAACTGCTTCCGGAAGGCCCGCGGCCAGCGCCGTCGTGAGGAGGGCGCCTCGGCGCAGGAAGTCCCGCCGGGAAATCGATCGATCGGGGGGCATTGCCGGGAGCGTTGCAGATTCCTCCACCGGTTGCAAGGGCTCGGGAGGCTCTGATAACGTGGGGACGTGATTCCGCGAGCAGCGGAAGCCCCTGCCCCGAGGATGGAATGGAACGCATACGGAACAAGATCTTCTCGGTCGAGGAAGCGAACAGCCTGATTCCATATCTGGAGCAGGCGATGGGCTCGGTCGCGGCCATGGCCCGCGACATCGCGTCGCTCCATGCCGAGGTTGAGGTCCTGGTCGCGATCGAGTCCTCCGGCGCCACGAGCAGGAATCTCGACGTCCGGGTCCTGCGCGAGAAGGAGGCGCGCTGCGCGCGGAGGCTCGAGGAGTTCCGCGCCGCCCTCCATGAGATCGCCTCGCGCGGCTGTGTCCTCCGCGACCTCGACCTGGGCCTCGTCGACTTCTACACGATGGCGCGGGATCGGGTCGTTTGCCTCTGCTGGCGTCTCGGCGAGCCGCGGGTCGCGCACTGGCACCCGACGGACGAAGGCTTCTCGGGCCGGAAACCTCTGGCCGAGCTTCCCTAGCCCCAACCGGTACCCGACCCGTGAGCGAGACCCCCGTGGACGCGCGCGACGTGGCCCGCATTCTCGCGGAGATCGCCGCCCTGCTCGAGCTCAAGGGCGAGAACCCCTTCAAGATCCGCGCATATGAGAACGCGTCCC
>Ga0137396_10000861_pt1 | contig 15151 bp, 12 predicted proteins | sample czc16metaG_FD_108284 | JGI IMG/M metagenome (GOLD analysis project Ga0137396, IMG submission 108284) | Vadose zone soil microbial communities from Angelo Coast Range Reserve, California, USA - czcobulk3.16 metaG | ecosystem: Environmental > Terrestrial > Soil > Vadose zone | place: USA...
GGGGCGTGCGTGACCCCGTCTAGGAGGACCGTCGCGATCCGGAGGTCCTCGCTCGAGCCGGAATAGTTTCCCTGGTGGAATTCGCGTTCCGCTCGGCCCAACACCTCTTGGATGTCGGGCATGAACGAGAGCCCGCTCCCCGCGAGCAGGCGGACCCGGGTTCGGGTCTCCTCGATGTCCTTCCCGAGGGAGGCCCGCGCGTTCGTGCGCCGAGCGAAGGCCTGCAGCGCCCGTTCGAGATGTTCGATCGCCCGGCGGTAGTTCCCTTCGCGGATCGTACGACGGGCGTCGCGCAACGCGGCATCGGCCGCGTAGGAATGGAACCCTTCCCTCTGGAGTCGGCCATACAGAATCTCGGCGTCGGCGAGGGTCGTCGTCGCCTTTTGATATTGATCCGCGATCGATTTCACGTCGCCTTGCAGCCGCAGGGCCATTGCGCCCGCGGGCTCGATCAAGCCGCGGTCGAGCATGTCGCGAGCCATCTTCAGCTGGGTCTCGACCGAGTGGATTAGGACCCCCTCGCCCCGCAGGTCGCCCAACTTCGCCTCGATCTCGGTCAGGGTCTTGGTGGCCTCGGCGAACTGCGTCTTCAAGCGCCGGGCTTTTTCCTCGATTTCCTTCGCGATCTCCGCAGCGTTTCCCGGATTCCCGAGGGCGAGTTCCTGCGTCGCGTCGTGGATGGCCTGTTCCAAACTCGATGCGGCCCCGTGTGCGAACGCGACGCTGTCGGTCGGCCCTTTCAGGTTCGCCAGGGATTCGATCGCGAGCTCGGCAACGAAGATTCGGTTCGATGCGATCTCCGCCTTCTCTTGAAACGCACGACCCTCCTGCGTGGCCCGTTCCAGGATGTCGCGGGCTTCCACGTAGTTCGGAATGAACGCTCCGTTCTCCCGGATGCCGTCGAGAAGTTTCTCCTCCGCCATCCCGGCGACCTTTGCGAGCGCCTCCGTGTCGAGACCCAGTCGCTTCATCGACTCAATCCGGGATTGGAGGTCCTTCAACGATTTCTGATATTGACCGAATCGTTCGTCGAGCGTGATGGCGATCGACTCGGCCCGCTTCGCGGCGTGAACCGCCTTGGCGTATTGGTGTGCGCCGAAGAATTGTTTCGCGATCTTGAGCGCGTCCTCGGCGGGCTTGATGTCCGCCATCGTGAGCCGCAGGACCGTGACGAGTCCTTCCGTGTGCCCGATTGCTTCCTCCGCATGCCGCGCCCTCGTCGTCTTCAGGAAGCCGATCCCCGATCCCTTGTCTCCGAACATGTGATGTCTCCGTCCCGGGGAACCGCGTGGGAATCTCGCACCTGGAGAACCTGCGCGAAAACCGGTGGGTTACGGAATACATTGAGAGGACCTCGGATAAGGATTCCGACGGCCACCAGATTTCGTCCTGTCATTCTCGATACCATCAATGGGCAACGATTTGTACGCCCCACACGGTACCGCGCTCCGGAATGGCCGGTCTCCTGCGACTCGCGCGGCCCGTGAACTGCGTGATGTCGGCGGTCGGGGTGGGGATCGGTGGCCTTGTGGCGGTCCATTCGGGTGCCTGGGGGGAGTTCGCCCGACCGCTCTTGCTGGCCGGCGCGGCCGCGGCGGCCTTCACCGCGGGCGGGAACGCCCTCAACGATCTGTACGACCGTGAAACGGACCGCGTGAACCATCCGGAACGCCCGCTTCCGGCGCGAGAATTGACCGTCTCGTCCGTGAGAGGCTTCGTGGTCGCCGCGTTTGCCCTGACCGCCATCCTCGCGGTGTTCGCGAACGTCTGGGCCTTCGCCTTCGTGATCGTGAATGTCGCGCTGATGGTGTCCTACGAAGCAGCGCTGAAGGCGCGCGGTGTGCCCGGGAACCTCGTGATCGCCTACTTGGTCGGATCCCTGTTCCTCTTTGCGGGGGTGAGCGTCTTTCGGTCGTCGATCGACCCGCTCGTCCGGACGGGCACGCTGGCGGCTCTCGCGTTCTTTGCGACACTCGGCCGGGAGATCACGAAAGACATCGAGGACATGCGCGGCGACGTGGATCGCCGGACTCTTCCCCATCGGATCGGGCCGCGTCGCGCGGGCCTCGTCGCGGCGATCTCCCTCTTCATCGGGGTGGCCCTGAGTCTCGTCCCACTCGTCCTCGGGGTCCTGTCCCTCGGGTACGCGATCCTCGTGATCCCCGCGGACGGAATGTTTATTTACGCCGCCCTGCACTCGGCGGCGAACCCGGCGCGGTCCCAGCGTCTGACGAAATACGGGATGATCGTCGCCCTCGCGGCCTTCCTCGCAGGTGCGTTCGTGTGAACGTGTACGAGTCGATTTTGGAGCGGCGACGGAAGGGGCCGCTCCACATGACGCTGCTCGATCCGGACAAGCAGACGCCGCGGGATGCCGCTGCCCTGTCGTCGGAGGCCGCGGCCGCGGGCACGGATGCGATCATGGTCGGCGGCTCGACCGGTGTCACGCAGGACAAGGTCGATGCGACCGTCCTCGCGATCAAAGAGGCCGCGAAGCTTCCGGTGATACTGTTCCCCGCGAGCGCGGCGAATCTGTCGCCCCACGCGGACGCATTGTACTTCATGAGCCTCTTGAACAGCCGCGACCCGCGTCTGATCGTGGGCGAACAGCGCCTCGCCGCCCCGATCGTGAGGGCGTGGGGGCTCGAGGCGATCCCGATGGCATACCTGGTCGTCGAGCCGGGGATGCGGGCAGGGGAGGTCGGCGACGCGGAACTGATCTCCCGCAAGAATCCGACCGTCGCGGTCCAATACGCGTTGGCCGCCCAGATGCTCGGGATGAAGCTCGTGTACCTCGAGGCGGGCAGCGGCGCGCCGGAGCCCATCCCGGACCGGGTCATCCGCGCCGTGCGGGACGCGATTGACATCCCGGTCGTCGTGGGCGGCGGCATTCGGACGCCGGAGGCGGCTCAAGCGGTCACGCGCGCCGGCGCGGATATCGTGGTCACGGGCACGATCGTCGAGGTGGCCCGGGAGGGAGAGGCCCTCCGCCGAATCATCGAAGCGGTGAAGGCGGGCTGATGCACGTCTTCCGCGCGAAGACGGCGGGGGAGAGCCACGCGGAGACGACGCGCATCGCGCGGCGGCTGTTTGTCTCCCCGGCGCCCCGGCGGATCGTCCCGGCGATCGTCGCGTTCTCTCTCATGGAATCCTACCTGCTGGTCTATCCCGCGCTCGACGGATTTCGCGTACTCCTGGGCAGCATGGCGGTTGGGGTCCCCGCGTTCCTGGCGGCCTCCGGCACGGTCCCTCTCGCGAATCGCCTCGGTGGCCGGATGTATTTCCGTCGTTCCTTCTTGCTTGCGTTTGTCGGCCTCATGCTGCTCGGGGCGTTCGAGCTCGTCGCGGTCGTGGCCCTCACCGCCTACTCCCTGTTCGGCGGGGTGCCGTACCCGGATCGGATCCACCGCGTCGCCGTCCTCGGGTACGGCGCGGTGCTCTGGACCCGCGAGGTGATTCTCAGCGCGACCTCGAATTCGAAGCACCTGCGCTCTCTTCCCGCCGCCTCGTTGCAACCTCTCCTCGGCCTCGTCGGGCTCGCACTGTTCGTGCCCCTGTCGCCGGGTGACATCGTCCTCGCCCTCGTCGTGTACGCCTCCTTCTTTGCGAGCGCCGTCGCGTATACGGAGATCGCGAAGCGTCCCCTCCTCCGATCCTTCGGTGTCGACGGGTTGAAGCTCCTTCGATCCACCCTGGATCATTACACGGAGCCGGAGGCCTCCGGAATCGCGGAGCTGGAGACCTTCTTCGATTCGATGAGCGTGCGCGCCCGGGTGCGGGTCGGCGGCTTTGCGTTCCGCGTCGGATCGCGACTGAAGGCCCTGTTCGTCGCGCCGACCGTTCACCCGGGGCCGATGGGCTATGTGAGCGGAAGCGACCTGCCCACGAAGATCGCGCGGGACCTCGCCGACCTCACGTCGAACGTCCTGGTCGCCCACGGCCCGACGACCCACGATGAAAACCCCGCGACGACCGCGGAGGTCCGGAAGGTGGCCGAGACCGTGCGTCATGCCCTCGAGTCCGCGACCTTCGGGACCCGGGTCGGCCAGGCCTCTCGGACGACGTATGGCCGGGCGGTGGCGCTCGCCCAGGCCTTCGGGGACGTGATCCTGATCGTCGCCTCGTTCGCACCGGAGCCGACCGACGACATCGACAGCGCGACCGGGTACGCCGCGGTCCAGGAAGCGCGCCTCCAGGGTGCGCGAGAGGCCGTCTTCGTCGACGCGCACAACTGTCTCGAGCCCGGTGTGGGCCTCACGTTGTTCGGCAGTCATCGGAGTCATGAGATCATCGAGGCCGCGAAGGCCGCCACACAGGCTGCCTTGGCCGCACCGAAGGCCCCCCTCCGCGTGGGATACGGGAACCGCAAGGGCTTCTGTTCCCCGGACCAAGGGATCGGTGCGCGCGGCATCGAGGCGCTCGTGATCGAGACCGGCGGGCAGAAGACGGCCTATGTCCTCTTCGACGGGAACAACATGGTGCCCGGGATCCGCGATGCGGTTCGGGCGAGGATCGCGGGACTGGTCCAGGAGTCCGAGGCGATGACGACGGACAACCATTCCGTCAATCTGACGATGGACGGTTTCAACGCGGTCGGGGCGGTGCTCGACCGCGAACTGATACTGGCGCACGCGGAGGGAGCCGTCCGAGAGGCGATCGAGGGGCTCGAGGAGGCCGAGGCCGCGGCCTTTGTCGCGGACATCCCCGACTTCCGGATCTTCGGGCCGCAGTCCGCGGCTCGCCTGACGACGACGATCAACTCGACCTTGGCGGTGCTCCGTCCGGCCCTGTATGTGACCCTGAGTGGCGCGGTCGCCCTCGGGGCCCTTGTGATGGTCCTGTTCTAGATGAGGTCCAGGAAACCGCGGTGAATCCGCAGGTCACCGCTCAGCTCCGGGTGGAAGGCCGCACCGATCAGGTTTCTCTGCCGCGCTAGGACGATCCGATCGTTGTACCGAGACAGCGGCTTGCAGTCGCCCCAGGTCCGCAGGATCGCGGGCGCCCGGATGAAGATGCAATGGAACGGCTTCTCGAGGCCTTCGATCTCGAGGTTCGCTTCGAACGACTCGCGTTGGCGCCCGAACGCATTTCGGTCGACGGCCATGTCCATCAGGCCGAGCAGCCTCGTCTTCGTCTTGTCCGCCTGGACCCCCGCCTCCTTCGCGAGTAGGATGCAGCCGGCGCAGGTGCCCATGATCGGCATGGCCTCGTCCGTCGCGCGCCGGACGATCTCGTCGAAGAGACCGAGCTTGACGAGGAGCTTCGAGATCGTCGTGCTCTCGCCGCCCGGGATCGTCAACGCGTCGACGCGGTCCAGGTCCTCCCGGCGCCGCACCGGGATCGCCTCGCCGGGCTTTCCCGCCTCGAGCATCGCCCGCGCGACCGCGTCGACGTGCTCGCTCACGTCGCCCTGGACTCCGATCACGCCGATCCGCATTGGTCGACCAAGGGCGCCGGCCGATTAAAACGATTTGGGGAAGCCCGCTCGCTCAGCTGTTTTCGCGGTCCAGCTCGCGCCGGGTCCGGAATAGTTCTTGGACGACACCCGCGAAGGTCTCGGAATCCGCGAGGAGGCCCAGGCGTTGGCTCGCGGCGCTGCTCAGGATCACCTCGTCCCCCGGATGCGGTGCGTCGCGGGGTCGGAGCACCTGGTCGCCTTCCGGGAACACGGCCTCGCCCATCGGCGAGCACTTCAGCGCCGCCGGGTGTCGTTCGTCGAGCGGCACGACCTCGAAGAAACGGTCGAACAGGATCGGGCGGCGCATGCGCCCGAGGACGGTGACCCGCACGCGGTCGTTCGATGGGTCCAAGGACGTGTTCCGTTCCAACGCTTCGCGGTTGATCCCGACCTGAAACAGCCCGAGTTCCGTGGACATCCCCCCGAACGGGGTCACGTACCAGTGCCGCAGGGTCTCGACGGGAAACGCCGGCGCAGGATCGCCCGGCGCACCGGGCTTACGAAGCACGATGGAATCGACGTGTTCCTACGTATTAGTAGTGTAAGTCCTGAAAATCCGCATTGAGACTCGATTGCGACCAGGGAGAACACATGTTCCCGAACCTGCGCGATATCCTTATCTACGACTCAAATGTAAGCGACTTTGAGGGGTGCCCTCACGGCGATCGGTTTCGTCCTGATCGACATCGAGCCGACCCACGAGAAGGAGGTCTACGCGCTGTTGATGAAGATCGGACAGATCGTTGAATTGTATCCGCTGTTCGGGGAGTACGACTTGATCGCGAAGGTCGAGGCTGATTCCTACGAGGCGATCGGAGCCGTCGTGATGTCGAAGATCCGGTCGATCGAGGGCGTGAAGGCGACGAAGACCCTCGCCCGGGTCGCGTTCTAACAGATGGTTGCCCCGCAAACCAGAGACAAACCAAGCTCGCCTACCGCTCAAGTTATTCATGCTTGCTACGACCGTCGCCCCCCAGCGACTCATCGGTGCTCGGTAACAAAGCTCTTGACGGAAGTCGCCAGCCGGTCCCGCCCACCTCATCGCGAGTGGAAAATGTCCCCTGAGGCATGCCCGGCTTCGGTGTGGGAGGTAGCCCGATGGGAGGCGACTTTGCGTTCCACCCAACCGCGTTCTCCCCACAGCTGTCCATAGGCGAAGAGCGCTAGCAAGACGATGACAACGATGGCGACAAACGCGAGGATTACAACCAGTGTTGGATCGGCCATGGGAGGCGCGTCCCTCGGCAGCCATGACAGCTCCATTTGCAGGGTAACGAAGACGAGAAGGGCGAGGATCCCGATGCCGAACAGGTACCGGGCGAACTCACGAAGCGTCCACTCGTACCACCCCGGATTCCCATGCCGGTCGAGGATCGTCCGCTTGCGGGCTCTGGCGTACCTAGCTGGGTCTGTCGAAACCCTGCGAGCGGCGGCCTGTGAGCGACCGGGAACTGAAGTCACGAAGGAGGCTAGGGCACGGCGCGATAAGGACCCTCGCCATCCCGTTTGCGACCCGCTCGCGTCCAGATCATCAGCTGAGAGGGTGGGGACTGGCGCTGCTCATCCCAGGGCTCCGGCAGACTCGCGGGTGGGACCCGGCCGAACCGGACTTCGAGTTGTGAGCCAAAACGCATAATAGGGGCTCTCGCATCCCGCGAAATGAGTCCGGAGGGGAAGGATGGAGCCGTCCGCGTCGCCCGCGCCTGAAGAGAAGCCGCTTGTGGAAACGAAAAAAATTGGAGCGCCAAGGATAGTCCTCGCAATCCTCGTCGCGATCATCGTGATTCTCGCGGGCGCGCTTGCGTTCGTCGAATTCTATCATCCTGCCGTTCCGCCGACGCCGACAGGGATCCTCTCGGTACAGTCGACATCTCCCACGGTCCAACAGGGAAGCATCCTGCGGTTCACCCTGTCCAATTTGAGTTCTGGCGCCCACGCGGTCGTCCACATGGGTGACGGCCAAATCGAGAACACGACAACGCCCGCGTTCACGCACAAATACGACCTACCGGGCACGTATCTTGTATATGCGGAAGAATTTGGGAATGCGAACGGCACTGCCTTCGCAAACACCAAGAACGCACTGATCACCGTCACGGTTGTCCCTTCGATTCCTTTCCAGCTATCTCAATATCTTTCCGTACCTCAGATTTACTTCAACAAAAGCCTCTCGGGGAACACGAATGCCCCGATTTTTGCGGCGGGCACTCAAGTATCTCTGTTCGGCGCGTACGGAGAGGCCTCGCAGCTCCGTGACACCAAGAAGTCATTCTGGAACAAGACGCTAAACCAGTACAACAACATCACGGACATCGTCAGCCTCGATCACTACACGTGGGATTTCGGCAACGGGAAGACGACGGATGTCAAGCCCGACCCGGACACTCTGCTCCCTGCCACGAACCCGGTCAATCAGGCGTACGGTAGCACCGCGTTGTACGCGGTCCTGCTCACCCTCTGGACCACTGAGACGCTGACCGCACAGTGGCACGATGTGGCGACGAACACGAGCTTCACGAACACGACGACGGTCAACACATACTCGGTCACTGTCAGTCAGACCCTCGCCATCGGGAGCTGGTCCTTCCAGACGACAACGGGCAATGTGCCGAACCCCGGCGTCATTACGGAGATCGTGAACTCGCCGGGCGGCCCTTTCTCCTTTGACCCTCAAATCGACTACGAGACGACAGGCTTCGAGGTCGTCGTCAACACCCAAGCGACCCTCCTCATCTATAACAGCAGCAGCACGACGAGCTGGTTCCCGTACGTCGCGGATTCCGTGCCCACGGTGGGAAACGGCATCTCAAGCGATTTCAAGACGTATACGTTCCACATCCGCCCTGGAATGGGGTTCTCGAATGGAGATCCGATTACCGCCTACGACGTTTGGTACACCATGATTCGCGCGATGCTGTTCCAAGGAGGTTACCCCGGTGTTGCGGACTGGATCATCAGTCAATATCTCATCCCACGAGATGCGCCGCCATACTTCGTGCCCTTCACGTCGATCGTGAATGCTTCAAACAAGGCGGTAGCGTTCAGCGCGATCGTGAACGCAGTCAGCTACTACAACGACTCCCAGACGGTGACGTTCCACCTCGCGATTGCGAAGTCCCCTGCGGAGTTTTTCACGTCGATTAACGATGCCCTAGGAACCGGAATCTTGGACGCCGCATGGCTGAAGAGCGTCGGGGCCGGAATCACGTTCACCCCGGACGGATTCCTGGCCTACCAGGACCAAGCGAACGAGGGGAGCTACAACCTCCAGGTCCAGTACCACCCAGTCGCATCCGGCCCCTTCGAAATCAACACGTACGTGCCGGCCACGGCGGTGGTCTTGACGCCAAACCCCTACTTCCCAGGAGTCCCCGCGATATCAAAACAAGACAAGACGGTCATCCTGAAGTGGGTGTCCTCGCCGGCCGTCGCGTACCAACTCTTCGCGAGCGGACAAGGTGACATCGTGACGTTGCTGCCGCCGCCCTATTACAAGACGATCAACACGGTCCTCGTCCCGAACCAGGCGCACATCGAAGGACCATTCCCGACGATCACGGAGTTCTTCGTTGTATTCAACGTGAACATCACGACGAGCTTGATTTCGACGGACATCGGGCCTGGATATTCAATCCCCTCGGACTACTTCGCCAACCCGCTCGTCCGGGAGGCGTTCGCGTACGCCTTCAATTACACCCAATATGTGGACCAGATTCTTGGCAACAAGAAATACGGCTTCAACTTCGGGAGTCCGTATTGCGGGGTGATTGTGAAGGGACTGCCGTACTACGTGCCTCCGACCGGCTTGCCGGGGTGTCCGAGCTACGACTTAGCGAAGGCAAAATCCCTGCTGTACCAGTCCGGGGAATATAACACATCCGTGAAGATTCCTATCGTCGTTCCGACGGGGGACGACACGGACTTCCTGGCGGCGCAGATCCTTTCGGACGCGCTGAAGTTCATTGATTCCAACATTGTGATGACGCCCGTGCCCATCACTTTCCATAATATCATCGGGTACTCTACGCCCGGCGCGAATCCGATGCCAATCTACTTCCTCGGCTGGATCGCGGACTACCCGTACCCCTCCGACTACACGGACGCGATGTATCTTGAAAAGGGGACATATCCCGGGCCGAACGGATGGGACCAGACGTACCTGAACCGCCTCGCCGCAGCCCACCCGACCGAGGCGGCGTTGTATCGGGCGCAAGCCTCAGCGTTCGCGAACCTGACGGCGAATATCACAGCGGCGGACACCGCAACGAGCGCGGCGACCGCGGCCGCAGACTACGCGGTGGCTGAGCAATGGGGTGTCCGCTTGTACATGTACGTGTACACGTTCCAGGCTACGGGCTTCTGGATTACGAGTACGTTCATTCACCCCCACAACAACGATTGGGGCTTCCAGGAGAACCCGACAATCGGCGCAGGCGCCGATTCAGCCTTCTTCTGGTGGACTAAGGGGTAACCTTTTTCTACCCCTTCCATCTGGCTTTTCCGGAGCGACTCCAGTGAAACTGTGGGTCTACGTCCTTCGAAGGCTCATCCTGCTCGTGCCGACCTTAATCGGTCTCACTCTTCTCGTCTTCGCCCTCGAGCATGCGGGGGGGCCCTCGGTTTTCCTCGCCCTGTACATAAATCCGCATCTGACAGGGTCGGCGAGGCAACAGCTCGTCGACCGACTGACGGCGCGGTTTCATCTGAACGATCCGATCTACGTCCAATACTTCTACTGGCTCGGCGCGATCCTGCAGGGGGATTGGGGGACGTCGGCGCAGAATGGCCAGGCCGTGACGACCAACTTTGTCTGGTTCATGCCGAATACGATCATGCTGACCGTCGTCGCGTCCCTGCTCACTTGGGTCATTTCGATCCCGATTGGCGTGTACTCGGCCACGCGCCGCGACTCGGTCCTCGACCAAGGGGTTCGCGTTGCAACGTTCACCCTCTACTCGATGCCGATCTTCTTGATCGGCTTCGCGTTATTCCTGACCTTCGGGACATCCTGGCACTTGCTGCCGGCGCAAGGGAACATCGATGATAATCTCTTACCGACGCTCAGCTCCAAATCCTGGTTCGACAGCAACGCGGTGTCTTACCCGACGCACATCTATCTCATCGACGCGCTGCTCCACGGGGACGTGCCGATCGCTTGGAATGCGTTCCTGCACGTAATCCTCCCTGCCGTGTCTCTGACGCTCGCCCTGTTGGCGGGCATCATCCGGATCCTTCGGGTATCGATGCTCGAGGTCCTCGACCAGGATTACATCCGTCTCGCGCGGGCCAAAGGCGTCCCGGAGCGAACGGTGAACAACTTTCACGCAAAGAAGAACGCGTTGCTGCCAACGGTCACCACGTTCGGCTACCTGGTCTCGGGGCTCTTTGGCGGCGCGGTCGTCATCGAGGAAATCTTCGGATTCAAAGGCATCGGTTGGTGGACAACGGAGGCGTTCCTGAACTCAGACATCGCCGTCGTCATGGGATCTACCCTCGTTTTCGGGATTGTTCTCGTCCTCACGACGCTGGTCCTTGACATTTTGTACGGCTTCCTGGACCCGAGAATCCGGTACGAGTGAGTGCATGGAGACCATCAAGGAGGAGAAGGGACGCTTCGACGAATGGAAGCTCTCGGCGAGGGTCTTCTTCGCGAACCGGACTGCGGTGGCGGGTCTCGTGATCTTCCTTCTCTTCGTCGGGGACGCGATTATCGTCGAAGTAGCCCCCGGCCTCGTTGGCGTCCAATATCCGGAATCCGTGGTTCCACCGTTATTTTCTCTGACGCACCCGGAATGCGTTAACCAAGCCCCCGAACCCCCCTCCTTAGCTCACCCGTTCGGGACGACGCAATATGGTGTGCCTGGTGAGGGATGTCTCGACGTGCTCCAACTCGTCATGAAAGCGATTCGAATCGATCTGGCGATTTCGCTTTTCATCGTCTTGGTGGGCGCCGCCATCGGTACCGTCATCGGCGTAGTCTCCGCATACATCGGCGGACTACTGGACGAGGGCATGATGCGCGTCACGGACGTCTTCTTCTCCGTCCCCTTCCTCATCTTGGCGCTCGCCCTCGGCTTCGTACTCGGCCGAACCGTGCTAAATATGGCCTACGCCCTGATCATCATCTGGTGGCCGCTATACGCTCGATACGGGCGGAGCCTCACCTTGTCGACGAAGGAAGCCACGTACGTCGAAGCGGCAAAAGCGGCCGGATCGGGCCGGCTCAAGATCATGTTCAAGCATATCTTTCCCAACGTCGTACCTCCTGTCCTCGTGCAGATCTCCCTCGATGTGGGAACAGTGGTTGGAATCTTCGCGACGTTGGCATTCATCGGATTTCTCCCAAGTAACGCCCTCGTCCCCGAACTCGGCGCCCTTGCGAACATCGGTCTCAACCTCGCTCCCCTAGGCTATTGGTGGACGGTCATCGTGCCTGGCGGGGCGATCACCATGTTTTCCCTCGCCGTCAACTTGATGGGAGATGGCCTTCGGGACGTCATCGACCCGCGGAGGCGGAGCTAGTGTGGCGGACGCGCTCGTGATTCGCGACCTCCACGTCCAGTTCCACACGCGGCGTGGAGTCTACAAGGCGTTGAATGGAGTCAACCTGCGCCTCCGCCGGGGCGAGGTCCTCGGGATTGCGGGAGAAAGCGGGTGCGGGAAGACCACCATGGGCCTGGCGGTGATGGCCCTCCTCCCGCGGAATGCGTCGTTCCCTCAAGGCCAGATCATCTTCGACAACAAGGACCTGATGAACCTTCCGCGCGAGTATTGGGAGCGCGTCGGCGGTCGGTTCAACCCGAAGCAAAACGAGCGAATCTTGCGGCGCGTGAGCAAGGCGATGGGGCGGATTCGTGGCGTGCGCATCTCCATGGTCTTCCAGGAGCCCATGACCAGCTTGAACCCCGTGCTGTCCGTCGGCTTTCAGATCGCCGAAGCAATTTACGTCCACGACCCGGCATTGCTGGCCCGCCGCGTTCTTGCGCGGACGAGGGCGACCCCTTCGCAGATGCCGGAGCTCCTCGCGATCTTGGGGGCGACGCGCGACGACGAAGCCGCTGTGAAGGAATTTGCGGCGAAACACGACCTGCTCGGGATTGAAGATCAAGTCTTGTCCATCTGGAGGCGAGATGACGTCCACATCTCGCGGAAGGAGAAGGCGATTCGATCGCTCGCCGGACAACAAATCCGGTCTCTGGAACGGAACATCATTGAGACTGTGACCCGCACCGGCTCGATCCCGCCGAAGTTCTCTCGCGTCCCAGTCCTTTCGCGCGTGGTTCGTCGGGTCTTCCTGAAAGAAGGATACCGCAAGGCGCGCGAACTCCTAACCTCCCTAGGGATTCCTCACGCCGAGCGCGTCCTGAAGATGTACCCCCACGAACTGTCGGGCGGGATGCGGCAGCGGGTCGTCATCGCGATTGCGTTGGTGAACAATCCGGAAGTCATCATCATGGACGAGCCCACGAGCGCCGTCGACGTGACCGTCCAGGCGCAGATCCTCGAGCTCGTCAAGCGCATTCGGACTTCCGTGTCGGCCGCCTTCATTGTGATTTCCCACGACCTCGCGGTGCTGGCCGAGGTGTCTGATCGAATCGCCATCATGTACGCCGGTCGGATCGTGGAGGTCGCGCCGACTGACAAGATCCTCCGCAATCCCCTTCATCCGTACACGCAGTTGCTCATTTCCGCGATCCCAACATTGGAGGGCAAGCCCGTCGAGGGCATCAAAGGGGAGGTCCCGGACATGCGGGCCTTACCCGCGGGATGTGCCTTCCACCCTCGCTGTCCGTTCGCCTTCGAGAAATGTCACGAAATCATCCCGATCGACTTGACTCATGACCGCGATCAGCTCGTCGCCTGTTGGCTCTACGAGGCGAAGTAGCGTGATGATTGCTGCCTATGGGCTCAGCAAGTTCTTCCCGATCCGTGGCGCGTTCCGATCCACGATCTCGCTGAAGGCAGTCGACGACGTCGGCTTGAAAATACAGAACGAACAGGTCGTCGGGCTCGTCGGCGAGAGCGGCTCCGGCAAGAGTACCGTTGGTCGTTGCCTAATCCGACTACTCAATCCAACGGATGGGGAGATCCTCTTTGACATCCCGGATTCCGAGGTCGTCGAGTACGAGAAAGCGCGTGGCGAGGCCGAAACGAAACGTGTCGACGCCATCGCTGACCGGTTTTCCCTACTCCGACGGTCGTCCTCCGAACTCCAGTCTCTGCGTCGGCTGGCCAACATCGTATTCCAAGATCCATACTCTTCGCTCAACCCGAGGATGAGGCTCGCGGACATCATCTCCGAACCGATGCTCTCCACGCGGTTCTGCTCGCGGGCCGAAGCGGAGATCCGCTCCAGGGAACTGCTTCACGAGGTGGGCCTCCCTGAATTCTTCGAAGACCGATACCCTCACGAACTTTCGGGAGGACAACGGCAACGGGTCGCCATTGCCCGAGCCATCTCGACCAACCCGAAACTCTTGATTCTCGACGAGCCAACCTCAGCGCTCGACGTGTCTGTCCAAGCCCAAATTCTCAACCTGCTCCGCGGTCTCCAAGAGAAACACGGAATCAGCATGCTTCTGATCACGCACAACATCGCCGTCGTCGCGTATCTCGCCGAGTACGTGTACGTCATGTACGCCGGTAAGATCATGGAATGGGGAGAGAAACAGAAGGTGTTGAGAGATCCGCAGCACCCGTACACGAAGGCGCTGATGTCTTCGGTCCCAGTCATCGGCGAGACGATGACGCGGACGATTCTCAGGGGGGACCCGCCGAACTTGGTCAACCCTCCGATCGCCTGTCGGTTCCACCCTCGCTGCCCCGTGGCCTTTGATGTCTGCGGGTGGACCGCGGAGGAGGTTGCGGAGGACCTCGAGTACCTCCTTGCGGGCAAGTATTATGGGACGTTCGGTGATGCGGTGCGTGTGACCACGGAAGGGGAACGGACGCTTACGATCCAGGGCACGGCGGACGCCCACCGGATTCGGGAGCTCGTGGGGCTCGAAAATCAAGAGGTCCGGAGCCTGAAGAGCGTCCAAGCGATCGATGTCTCGGACGGCGCCACTGTCCTCCGGCTCTATGAGCCCGTGGAACCTGAAATGTACCCTGCTCCCGACGGGAGACAAGTCAAGTGCCTGCTCTTCCGACCCGAGGTTTCAGCTCCGGCGGCAGATGGCTGAGGTCTCGGACTGCCGCTGGCCCCACCAATCGCGCAAGTGGAAGTCAAGTGGTGCGGACTCGATCCCTCACTCTTCTCGTTTCGGCTCGTACACCGCGATCGCGTCGATGCTCACCCGGAGACCCGGGACGTCCAGGCCCAGCCGGGCAGTCGATCGCGCCGGCGGCTCCTCCGGAAAGAACTCGCGATAAGCCTCGTTCATTGCCTTGAAGTCCGCCGGATCCGCAAGGAGCACCGTTGTCCGGACAACGGAGCGCATCGCGAGTCCCAGTTCCTCCAAGATGGACTGAATGTTGCGGAGGCATTGATGTGTCTGACCGCCGATGTCGGAGGCGGCCCATTCTCCCGATTTCGCACCGGCGACGAGCGGCGCCTGTCCGGAGATGAAGACGAAACCGTTCGCGACGACGCAGTGGGAATACGGACCCACGGGTTTCGGGTGGTTCGGGAGCTCAGGGACGTCTTTCATCTTCACACGGGGATTGTTGCGTGACGCAAAAGCATTGTGACAC
>Ga0137396_10000862_pt1 | contig 15147 bp, 12 predicted proteins | sample czc16metaG_FD_108284 | JGI IMG/M metagenome (GOLD analysis project Ga0137396, IMG submission 108284) | Vadose zone soil microbial communities from Angelo Coast Range Reserve, California, USA - czcobulk3.16 metaG | ecosystem: Environmental > Terrestrial > Soil > Vadose zone | place: USA...
AGCGACCGCATCGCCGGCGATGGATACAATCCGTACATCGCGAGCCCCACCCGCACCATGTCAAAATGCGTGTCGGGTGATGCCAGCGCCCCCGCGCTATTGGCGACGTGCACGACCACGCGGGGAAAGCGCGCCCGGACGACGGCCAACACCGGATGGAACCGAGCGAGTTGCTCACTGGTCATGGCGTGATCCGCGTGGTCGGCACTCGCGAGTTGCGTGTAGCACCCGACCACAGAGACGCCTTTCGTGACCAAGCGGTCGAGCAGGGCGGGGATCTCGCGTGGGAACATACCCAGCCGCGTCATGCCGGTGTCGACTTTGAGGTGGACACCTGTCGGTAAGCGCTGCGGGCGATCGAGGATGAGCTGTGCCATCTCCTGGGATGTGATGCTGATACTCAATTGATGGGCAGCGGCATCCGCGACCTCGCCCACCGTGAGACCGCCCAGCACCAGGATCGGGGCGCGGATCCCACCCAACCGCAGCGCCACGCCCTCGCCGAGAGTCGCCACGCCCACCGCGCTCGCACCCGCCTTCAAGGCAGCCTGGCACACCGGCACCACGCCATGCCCATAGGCGTCTGCCTTCACGACCGCCATCAAGCGGGCCGACGGCGCCAGCCGGGCGCGGATCGCCTGGATGTTGTGAGCGATGGCCCCCAGGTCTACTTCCGCCCACGCCCGCAATGCTGCGGTTTCGGTCGCCGGCGCGAGCACAGTCACCGCCTCGTGCCCCCGCAGAGTCATCCGGCCACGGCCACCTGACCGATTCCCGCGACGAACTCGCCCCACCGCGGGTCTGCCCTTCCGGCGTGGTTTTGCCATGACCACCTCGATTCGACGGCGGCGCACACCGGGCCTACTGCGGTCACGCCCGGCAATCTGGCAGGTTCTCAATGGCACCTGTCGTAGTTAGACTAAGAGCGAACCTGTCAATTTCATGACTTGCGCGCAGGCCGGCAGGCTTCGGCATCCGGTCTTCTTATCGCGCTTGAGGGGGTGGAACGGCTTAGCTTGTAACCACGATGACTACAAGTCTGTAGCGTATTCTTAAGGAGGAACACGATGGTACGACGCATTTGGTGGCTCACCATAGTGAGCCTGCTCGCAATCTGGTCCTTGTTCCCCTCCAGCCACGTCGGCGCGGCTGCCTCCGGCAAGCTTGAGATCTTCAGCTGGTGGACCGCCGGCGGCGAGGCGGAAGGGCTCAAGGGAATGTTTACCGCGTATCAGAAGGCCTACCCCAGCGTCGAGATTGTGAACGCGACGGTCGCCGGTGGCGCCGGCACCAACGCCAAGGCTGTGTTGGCCACGCGCCTGACCGGTGGAGATCCGCCGGACTCGTTCCAAGTCCACGCAGGATTGGAAGTGCAGAAGTACGATCCCCCGAAGTACCTGGAACCGCTCAGCGGACTGTTCAAGTCAGAAGGATGGGAAAAGGTTTTCCCCTCCGGGTTATTGGACTTGCTCCGCTACCAGGGAAACTACTGGTCAGTGCCTGTCAATATTCACCGCGCGAACGTGATGTGGATCAGCAAGAAGGTCTTTTCCTCTAATTACCTCACCCCTGCGAAAACATTTGACGAGTTCTTCACACTCGCGGACACGCTCAAGGCAAAGGGCATCGTCCCCTTTGTGCTGGGGGACAAAGAAGGGTGGGAGGCGGGACACGCGTTTGAAGCGGTGCTGATCGGGACCCTGGGCGCCAACGGCTACCGCGGGCTGTGGACCGGCAAGACCGCGTGGACCGATGCGAAAGTGACCCAGGCGCTGAACACGTTCAAGCGCATGCTCACGTACACCAACAGTGATCACGCCGCGCTCACGTGGGATGGCGCCGGCCAGTACCTGATTGACGGCAAGGGCGCGATGGAAATCATGGGCGACTGGGAAGACGGCTGGTTCCAGTCCAAGAACTTCACGGACTACGGCTGGGCGTCCCCGCCGGGGAACGCGGGCGTCTTTGACGCGCTGTCGGACTCGTTCGCGATGCCCAAAGCCGCCCGGAACCGCGCGAACGCCCTGAACTGGCTGAAGGTCTCCGGCTCCAAGGCGGGCCAGGAAGCCTTCAATCCCAAGAAGGGTTCGATCTGTGCCCGGACGGACTGCAACCAAATGCTGTTCAACGCCTACCTCCAGTCCTCGGCGAAGGACTGGGCGAAGGACGCGCTCGTGCCGTCGGTGATCCACGGTGCCGCCGCGTATGAGAGCTGGGCGACCAAGTACAAGGACGCCATGGCTCTGTTTGTGACCAGTGGGAACGTGGCCAGCACGCAGGCCGCGTTGCAGGCCGCCTGTAAGGACGCCGGGGTCTGTAAGTAAGATCCCGTCTCACGTGCACTGCGCAGCGAGGCAGTCCGACCCTGGGCTGCCTCGCTGCATCCTTCCGGGGACTACCCAAGCGTGAGCGAGACGGTTCGCGCGCAGAGGGCTTCCCCCGCGGCCACGCGCCTGCGGCGCCGACGGGCTATAACTGCTGACCGGCTGATCGCTGTGCTGCTCATTGCCCCCTCAGCCGCGGCCATCGCCGTGTTCGTCTACGGCTTCATTGGCTTCACCGTGTTCGCGTCGTTCACCAAGTGGGACAACTTATCCCCCGATTTCACGTGGGTGGGGTGGAAGAACTACGCCGCGCTGTTTAACACTGTGCGCTTTCGGATCGACCTGGGCAACACGGTCACATTCACGCTCCTGTTCCTGGCGATCTGTCTCTCGGTGGGCTTTATCCTCGCGGTGTTATTGGACCGGGGAATCCGTGGGGAGGCCTTCTTTCGCAGTATCTATCTGTTCCCCCTGGCCCTCTCGTTCATCGTGACAGGTGTGGTGTGGCGCTGGCTGCTCAACCCTGGCAGCGTGCAGCTCGGCAGTACGGGTGTGAACTTGCTCTTGGATCGGATCGGTCTCGGGATGCTGAAAACGGGCTGGTACACCGATCCGCGAATCGGCATCAAGGCCGTGGTCATCGCGGCCGTGTGGCAGATGTCCGGGTATGTCATGGCCATGTACCTGGCGGGATTGCGGGGCATCCCCGAGGAGCTGCGGGAAGCGGCTCGGGTGGACGGGGCGAACGACCTCCAAACGTATCGCAGCATCATCGTGCCGCTGCTGCATCCCATCACGCTCGGGGCGATCATTATCTTGGGGCACATCTCGTTGAAGATCTTCGACCTCGTCGTGGCCATGACCGGACCGGGGCCGGGGTTTTCCTCGGACGTACCGGCGTTCTTCATGTTTGACACCACGTTTCGCGGAAACAACTTCGCCCAGGGCGCCGGGATCGCCGTCATCCTGCTCCTCATGGTCGCGGTGCTGATCGTGCCGTACCTCGTCTATAGCCTGCGGACGGAGACGCAGCGATAGCACTCCCGGCAGCACCTCCCCGCCTGCACGGGCGGTCCTCCTGGCCGCGCGTGGCCTTGTACGCCCTCCTCGCGGCGTTCGCCATCCTCTATCTGCTACCCATCTATGTGCTCGCCCTCACGGGATTGAAGAGCTACGCGGAGGTGAACCTGTATCGGATGTGGGACTGGCCCGCCCACGTCTCCCTCGACAGCTTCGTGAAAGCGTGGGTGGGCAGTGACGCCCAAGGGTTCCGGGGATTGGACAACAACTTCTGGAACAGCGTGCGCCTCGCCGTCCCGGCCACGCTGCTGTCGGCGGCATTGGGGTCGCTCAACGGGTACGTGCTGGCCAAGTGGCGCTTTCGCGGATCCGATACCATTTTCACGCTACTGCTGTTCGGGATGTTCATCCCGTACCAGAGCATCCTGATCCCGCTGGTCCAAGTCCTCAACCGCATGGGATTGTACGGCTCAATTCAGGGGCTGATCTTCGTCCACGTCGTCTACGGCATCCCCATCACGACGCTGATCTTCCGCAACTACTACGCGACCGTGCCGAACGAACTGGTCGAAGCGGCAACGATTGACGGGTCCGGCATCTTCGGAATTTTCCGCTACGTGATGGTCCCCATCTCGCTGCCGGCGTTTGCCGTGGTGGCAATCTGGCAGTTTACCTCGATCTGGAACGACTTCCTGTTTGGCGTCATCGTGACCCCGCGGCCAGCGGTGCAACCGATCACGGTGGCCCTCAACAACCTCGCGGGCAGTTACATCGTGGAGTGGAACGTGCAAATGGCGGGGGCGCTGCTTGCGGCGTTGCCGACCATGCTCCTGTACATCATCCTGGGTCGCTACTTCATGCGCGGCTTGCTCGCGGGGTCCTTGAAAGCGTAGACGAACGAGGGGCCCCGAGGACTCGGGCGTTCCCAGTCACTTACTCCTCACGAATTCTCCCGATGGAGTCGATGGCGTGCTTGAAGATCAGTTCCTCATTCTCGCCGTCGGGCATCTCAACCAGGATCGCGTAAGTTCCCACGGCCTTCACCACGGCGTCCTCGATGAGATGATCCCCACCGCAGCGAATCCGCACCGGCCCGCCCCAGGCTGCGAGCTCTCGGAGATACTGGTCATCTACACCGCTGGTGGTAGCCATGTGTGACCGCGCGCCCTACCTCCCGCTCCAGCATGAGGACAACCCTACCCATATACATTAAGTAGCCCTACTTAAATCTCCTACTGGCAAAAGCAAAGGATTACATTACCCTGTCGCGAACCGCCATCGCGAGCGCGGGGATGCACCAATCCCGGCAGGCGATCCGGCGTTGACCGGGTGGCCCCGGAAAACCCAAAAGGGGGATTACGATGCGTAAGCTCATGATGGTGGCACTACTCTCGGTTCTCGTGTGGGCGACGACAGCAGTTCTGCCCAGTGGCAACTACCAGTTCAATCCTCTCCAGATTGCGGGCGATGTCGGCCCGGGCGGGGGTTAGCTGGGGAACGAGATAGGCACGCTCGAGAGGCGGAGCGTCGGTCACCTTCATCCCGCGCTTATCGACGCTCCGTCCCCTCCGGGCACAAGGGTATTAGCAAGACGTGTCAAATCCCTCCGCCTGGATCAGTCGAGTAACACATAACCACCTCACGGAGGTTCTCATGGCACTCGGAGAGCGAATTCGCCAGGTACGGCAGAACCGGGGCCTCACACAAGAACAGCTGGCAGGTCCCGAGTTTTCCAAGAGCTTTATCAGTCTGCTGGAGCGGGGGGTCGCCAAGCCATCCGTCGACACGTTAGTGATTCTCTCGCGACGCCTGGGGGCTTCGGTGGACTCCCTCCTCGGATCCGAGGGCCACATTCCCGACCATGCCGCGATGAACTTGCTTGCGCTGAGCGCACAGGCCATGCAACAGCGGCGGCTGGACCTCATGAACGGCCTACTCGACGCCGCCCGCTTCATCGCCGACTCGTACGGCTTGGAAGAACCCCGCCGCGAAGTTCTCCTGCAGGAGTTGCAGCTCGCGCTCGAACGCCGTGACTACGAGCTGACCTCGCAGAAGATCAGGGAAGCGCTCCGGCAGTGCGAGGCGGCGCGCGACCGATGGCGTGCGGGACGGGCGTTGGTCCTGCAAGGACGGCTCCAATTGGTGCGTCGGGAACTTCATGAGGCGGTCTGGAGTTTCGAAAAGGCCCTTGAAGCATTCCGTCAGGCGAAGGCGAGCCGCGATCCCACCCGCACCGAAGCCCTCATCTTCCTCGGGACGACTCTCGCATACCTTGGCAAGCACGATCTCGCCCTGAAACGCTATGCGGAGGCCGCAGACGCTCAGGCCACGCGTCACGATCCCATCCTGCGAGGCCGCGCGTTGTGGGGGCTAGGCCTCAGCCACCGACGTCTGGGGAATCTCGACCTGGCAACCCAGCGCCTCAATGAAGCGAAAGATGCGTTCGCATTCATCGAGGAAATGCCCGATCTGGCTGGGGTTCTCCACAATATTGGTCAAGTGTCATATGAGCAGCGGCGCTACGATGAGGCGCTCCGCCATCTCACCCAGGCCCTACGGATAACGGAGCGGTTGAATCTGAAGATCACGCACGCGGCGACGCTCACGGAGATCGCCAGGACGCATCTGGCCACGAGCAATCTTGAAGACGCTGGCGCAATCGCCCAGCAAGCGATCGCGGCAGCCCTAGACGCCCCTGACGCGATGGAGGGCGCCGAGGCCCGCACTGTGCTCGCGACAGTGTACGCTAAGCAGGACCGTCCTGAACGGGCCAAGGAGTTGATGGCTGAAGCGCTCGCCACCTTCCGGGTGCACGGAGCGCACGCGCGGATTGCCCAGGCCGCACGCGATCTGGGAGAGGCCTTCCTGCGCCACGGCGCGAAGACCGACGCCGCCGACCAGCTCGTGATCGCCTTCGAAGCTGAGGACGCGTTACGCAAGAGCGCGCAACCTTAGGGATCACGCCATTGCCTCGTTGGTTGCGATAGTAATCCCGGGCCTTCGTTTGTCAGGTCTGGTCAAAACTCCCTTCCGCGACCTGCTGGACCCCCATCTCCGCCACGCACCTCTGTAGACATCCGCTGGTCTCTCCATCGCGAACCCCTCAGCGAGACCGCGTACCCGTCAAAATCTCAAAGACAAGATGGTCCAGTCGCTCGTAGGCAAACACACGGGAGGGCGATGCAGGTCCCGTCTCCGCTGCGTGGTCCCATCCGCGGATCTCCGCGAGCAGAGCGCGGACCTCCGCGTCCGCGTTGAACTGGGCCACCTTGTCGGCCAACACTTCGTAGGCGCGAATGCACCCTTGGACAAAACTCCACACTCCCTGTTCGTCGGTCGTGCGGTACGGGTGGGCATCGAACGTTCGGGGGAGAGGCCAGTTTTCGTCTTCCAGCAGCTTGACGACGAAGAAGCTGTCCTTCAGCCCCGCCCCACCGAACCGCAGATCCTGGTCAAAGCGCAGAGGGCGCTGGGCGTTGAGATGGAGGCCAAAGAGCTTGCCAGCGTACAGCGCATGCGCGACTTCATGGGCGGGGTTGAGCCCGGCCATGGCGGCGTGAGCCAGCTCCGGGACGACGCCGACGCGGTCTGGGTGCTCTAATGTGGCAATAAATCCCAGGGCGTGGCCCACGGTGGAGATATAGAGGTCGCCGCGGGGCTCGTTGGGCTTGGGTTCGATGGACAGCCGCATGGCGTACCCCTGCCGCGCAATGTAGTCGGCCAGGTCGTTGAACGCGTCCCGCAGACGCTTGAGGGCCTCGATCGGGGAGCGGCTCGCCTCGACCTCGGATCCATCGCGACCGCCCCAGATATTGAACAGTGGAGCTCCCAGAAGATCCCCCACATCGATCGCGTCCTTGTACCGTGCGAGAGCCAGAGAACGCACACGCGCTTCGTTGGAGACGAGCGCGCCGTCCTTAAAGACAGGCTCGGTGAACAGGGAGGACCCGCAGGCATCACAGACTATCCCCGTGTCTGCCATCCGCGCGCGTGCTTCCCGAATCAGACGATCGCGATCGGCCCGACTGCTGCCTGGGGGAATCAGGTCCTCGGCGTGGAGCTCAAAGGCCCCCACACCGTGCGCGGCGAGCCCGCTGATTGCGTGCAGCGCGTCCAGCGGGGTCCGCGTGGGAACCCCAAAAGGATCGGCGCCTGCGTTCATCACTGTCCATAGCCCGAAGCTAAAAATCCGCGTAGGCATCCTGTGTAGACCCCCTCCAGCACTGGCATTCTGATCTTGAAGACCGGACCCTGCATCGCAGGACGCAGGCCTGGAAACGAGAAGCCCACAGTTCACGCATGGATCGCGAATCCGCTGTGCACGCATCAGTACGCCGTCTCTTCATCAGAGAGTTTTCGCGTGAGCCGACACTGCTCGCCGGCGCGCCTGGCCGCGTCAACCTCATTGGCGAGCACACCGACTACAACGATGGGCTCGTGCTGCCGGTGGCGATCGATCGGCAGGTGGCGATCGCCGCTCGCCCCAACGGAGAGAATCGGATCCGCCTGGTTAGTTCGGCCTATGAGGAGCGGCCCGAGATTCCGACGATCACCCCCGGATCCCCCACCCTGCCTCTATGGGCGCGGTACACCCAGGGCGTGGCAGTGAAGATGGCGGCACGGGGGATTCGCTTGACGGGCTTTGATGCTGCGATCGAGGGCGACTTGCCGATCGGGGCGGGTCTGAGTTCGTCGGCCGCGTTGCAAGTCGCATCCGCCCTGGTCCTCGAAGCGACGAGCGGGCAGGCGTTGCTGCCGCGCGACCGGGCCCTCCTCTGCCACGCGGCGGAGGTCGAGTTTGTCGGGGTACCTAGCGGGATCATGGACCAGTTCGCCTCTACCCTCTGCCGACGGGGACACGCTTTATTCTTGGACTGCCGGTCATTGGACACGCACCACATTCCACTGGGGACGGCTCTGGGGATCGCGGTCTGCGACACAGGGGTGGCGCGGTCGCTCGCCGCCTCCGCATACGCACAGCGGCGCGAAGAGTGCGCACAAGCAGTGCGCGCCCTGCAGGAACGGGGCGCGAAGATCACTTCACTGCGGGATCTCAGCCCCGATGACCTTCCCCAGATTGCAGAGTTGCCCACACCGCTGCGCCAGCGGGCGCGGCACGTCGTGACCGAAAACACCCGGGTCATCGAGACCGCCCGGTTGATGGAGGGGGCGCAAGTATCTGGGCTGCGGGAGGTCTTTGCAGCCTCCCACCGCAGCCTGCGCGATGACTACGAGGTGAGCGGGCCGGAGCTGGACGCCATGGTAGAGGCGGCGTTGGAGGCGCCCGGGTGTCTGGCAGCGCGAATGACGGGGGGCGGCTTCGGTGGGGCCGCGGTAGCCCTGGTGGACCGCTCGAAATCAGAGGCGTTCCTGGACGCCGTGTCGTCAGGGTACGCACGGCGGACGCATCGCGAGGGAAAGTGCTTCCTCACAGACGCAGCCGACGGGGCACGGGTCCTCACGTAGGCTGCGCGGACACACACAGACCCCACACAAGCAACTGTCGCCTCGAGAATCAGTAGGAGAACGGCGTGCCTAAAAGTGTCCACATCTTCAGTTTGTTCGCAATCGCCTACTTCGTCGGATACTTCTTCCGAACGGCCAACGCCGTCATTGCTCCGGATCTCGTGCGCGAATTCGCCCTGAGTGCATCCGACCTCGGTTTGATGACCAGCCTGTTTTACGCGGCATTCGCGCTAGTGCTCCTTCCCGTCGGGGTCGGCTTGGACCGCTATGGCCCACGCTTTATCACATCCTCGGTGATGGCGCTCGCCGCGCTGGGGTGCCTCCTGTTCGCCTCCGCCCAGTCGTTTGCGGGGCTCGCCGCGGGGCGGGCCCTCCTGGGTGCTGGGACTGCGGGCATTCTGATGGGAGCGCTGAAAGCCTTCAGCCGGTGGTATCCCCCACACTTGCATACGACGGCGTCCGGCCTCGTCATCGGCGTCGGCACGATCGGCTCACTCGTGAGCACGACACCGCTGAGTGCGCTCAACGCCGCCTTGGGGTGGCGGGCGATCTTCGCGGCAGGCGCGATTGTCATTGCCGCGTCCGCGGGAGCCATCATGCTCTGGGTCCGTGACAGGCCATCTGGTGTGACGGAGGTGCCTGAGCATCACGAGGGCGGCCTGGGCGCGGTGTTCTCGGACATCCGCTTCTGGCGCATCGTCGGCTTGAACTTTTTCATGACGGGGACGCAGCTCGCGACCCAAAGCCTGTGGGCGGGGGTGTACTTGTACGACGTGCCCAAACTGGGGCCACTCGACGCTGGCAACATCTTGCTCTGGATGGCTCTTGGTGTCGTCATGGGCTCCACTTTGTCGGGCCGACTCGCGGGCCACTGGGGCGTGGCCCGGGTCATCATCGCCGCGGCGGCGATCTTCATCCTATCTCAGGGGGCGCTGGCGCTCATCCCCGCGCGGGCCTGGCTCCGTCCCGTGTACTTCGCGTTCGGCGCAAGCGGCGTGGTCGGCACCATGTTACTCGCCCAAACTCGCTTCATCTTTCCCCCATCGCTATCGGGCCGCAGCGTGACCGCGGTCAACGTCTTCGGTCTCAGCGGCACTTTCGTGCTGCAGTGGGCGATGGGCGTGGTCGTCGGCGCTTCTCCGGCCGATGGACAAGGCCACTATCCCCCGCACGCCTACAGCCTGGCCTTCGCCATCACGGCCCTCGGGACTCTTCTGACCCTCCTGTGGTATCTGCCGATGATGCGGACCAACGAACTACACCCGCCCAACTCCAGGCAGGGATAGCGTCCCGCGCGGATCCCTATCGGGTAAAGAAATGGCAGCCAGAAAGACCAGGGCGTCGGGGAAGTCTCCGACGCCCTGGTTGGTGGTGACCCTCGACTGAGCGAGCCTATTCCCTAGGGCAACGCATTTGCAAGATCATGGACAAACTCGTGAGCCCTTGGACTGCCGAATCCCGTTGTTAGATCCCATCCCGTCGTCGTTGGCATGCCAGGAACTCCGCTGCCGAATTGCGTGTTACTGTTGAGCGTTACGACGCCCGCACCAGTGCCAAAGGTTACTGGAACAATATCACTGAAGTCGCGGGCAGGCAGAGTGTACAGGATCGGATTTAGGTATCCAACCGGCTGCTTGCCCGCTTCGCTGGCAAGCTGGTTCGCCAGCGCCACAAGCGCGGCCAACTGGGGCGAGGAGGCGCTGGTCCCGCCAACGACGTGCCAGCCGACGCGCGCGCCGGGGAAACTGGTAAAGACCAGCACCCCGCCATCCACTGCCGCATTCCAAGAAAGATCCGGCACGCCGCGGCGACCTTCTAACACCGAGAATGGAATCGCCGACTGGAACCCTGGCGTGGCAAAGAGGGCGCTGCGAGCTCCGCCGGTCGCCGCCGGGAGCCAATCTTCCTTCCACACCGCCTCTGTGCGTCCCGCAGCAGTCGTGAAGCTGAGGAAAGAGGCGGCGCAGGTCCCAAACGAGTTAGTTACTAAGCAATCAAAGAACGTCGTGGCCGATACGGTTGGACTCCACCGCCAGCCGAATTGCAACCAGGTTCCTCCCGCGGACGTGACCAGAGGATCAGACGAGGGCCAGTTCGCAGTCGGGAAGGGGAAGACCCGCCCTTGTTTGTCGATGTTTGCCGTGCCCGAATCGCCGCTGGAACCGATGACGGTGACGTGGTTAGCCACCGCCTGCTCGTAGATAGTCTCGAACCGCGCCACCTGCACATCCGCGGCACTCTGGAAGGATTCTTCGGTCACAGCAAAGCTCTGGCTGATGACCGAGCCGGGGAATTGGGTCACGGCCATCTGCTCACCGATAAACATGCTGGGGAAACCCTGGACTCCTTCGGTTTCTGCAGGATTGGCGGCGATGAGGACGAGTTTGGCATCAGGCGCGATGGCGTGCGCCCACTGCAGATCCAGACTCGTCTCAAACGCCCAGCTCGCCTGGATGCCGTGCATCGAGCTGCTGAAGGTCGGCGTGCCGGTTGGGTGGATGATTGTCAGATCGGGCACAGGCAGGCCAAAAGTGGCGCTGAAGGTCTGCAGGTCTGCCAAGGCGGTCGGGCTGCCGTAGGAGTCGACGATCACAATCGTTTGCCCCTTGCCGGTTGTTCCCTCCGCATGAAGCGCAGCTACGCCATAGGCCGTTTGGATGTCGGCTGGCGTATAGCAGTGGAAGAAGGCAAAGGTGTGGAGCGGCGCCGGGGTCGTGCATGCCGGCGTTGCCGCTTCGAACTGGGCGGGTTCGTCGGGCGCAACCGCAATGAGCGGAACAAACTGTAGCCCCCCCGGCGATCTGGACAGGCCACCCATGCCAGCGAGCCCCACGATCAAGAGTACGCACATGAACAACCGTCTGCTCCTTCGCATTGTCGCCTCCTGGTTCCAACCTAATCTCTCAATTCGCGCACTCCGTCCACATGCCTCCCGACTTGGACGCGTTGGATCGCCGGCGGGAGATGGTCGGCCACTTCTGACGCCAAGATCCCCACCATGCCGCGCGCGTGCGCAATCAAGTCGGCCGCGAGTCCGTGGATGTACGCACCCGCGTACGCGGCCTGCGTAGGTTGCAACCCTTGCCCGATGAACGACGCTGTAACACCGGTCAACACATCCCCCATGCCCCCCGTCGCCATGCCCGCGTTTCCGGTCGGCACGATGAATGCCTCCCCCTCGGGCGTCGCCACGACCGTGCGTGCGCCCTTCAACGTCACGATCGACTTAAATCGTGCGGCCGCGGACCGAGCGGCCTGCAGGCGATCGCGTTGCACCTCGGCCGCAGAGATTCCGGTCAGCCGACTCAATTCACCTGGGTGCGGCGTAAGCACTGCCATCGCATGCGTGCGTTCTAACGCGCCCCGTCGGCCCGCGAGCACATTCAGCCCGTCGGCATCGATGACCAGAGGACGCGACCCCGCCAAGAGCGCTTCGACGACTGTCAGGACCCCACTCGCACCCGACAGACCTGGGCCGACTGCGATCGCATCTGCCCCCGCAGCCAGTTCCTCTATCTTGCCCACGGCATCGGATGCGAGCGCCCCGTTTGCGTCAGGAAGTGGTGTCGGCATGCCCTCTGTGACCTTTGAGGCAACGATTGCATACACACTCTGCGGCACGCCCACGACGACAAGACCGCTACCAGCTCGCAGCGCGCCCAACGTGGCGAGGGTCGCAGCCCCCGTGAAGCCGACCGATCCCGCAATGATCAGCACGCGACCGTACGTGCCCTTGTGCGTATCGGGACGGCGGACCGGGAGAAGAGCGCGGATCATCTCAGCGGTGACCATGTGAGTGGGAATGGACGGATCGTCACGCAATGGGGCCGGGTAGCCGATATCGGCGACGTATATCGTTCCCGCCATCTCGACCCCGGGATGGACGAGGAGACCGATTTTGGGCAACCCCATCGTGACCGTTGCCGCGGCGCGAATGCAGGAACCCTCCCACCGACCTGTGTCGGCATCCAACCCCGAGGGGATGTCCACCGCCAAGATGGGCTTGGCGGATCGATTGGCGGAATCAATCAGTGCAGCTGCCACCCCGCGGATCGGTCCGTGAAATCCGGTCCCGAACAGGGCGTCAATGATCAGGTCCTCATGGGCCAGCTCTTCACCCGACGGGGGTGTGGGGACGGAGTGGATGGTCACGCCGGCATTAGCGGCAGCCGCCAGCGCTCGCGCGGGCTCACCTTGCAGGTCTCCTTGCGACACAGCCAACAGCGCCCGGACGTCGAATCCCCCAGCGCGGAGATACCGCGCCGCGACGAGACCATCCCCGCCGTTGTTCCCTTTACCCGCGAGGACCAAGATCCGCCGTCCTCCCTGGACGCCGAGGATCTCTTCAGCCGCCTGCGCGACACGCCGACCGGCCGCATCCATCAGGCGTGAGATGGGAATCCCGTATTCTTCGGTGGCCCGCCTGTCCAGCTCGGCGATCTGTGCCGCGGTGACAACTCGCATCTCGTCGGCTCCTTCTCGTGGAGCACTGCGACTCCTCTACACTTATCCCCACAGAGAACACTGTCCACAAGAGCGGAACGCAAGTTCCCAATTGACCGATACTAACGTGGATGTTACCGTACCTTATGGAAGAGGCGCGAGCCTGGCGGCAAAGTAGCCGACTCAAACGCCGCAGCACGTGGACTCTGAGAGCCAGGAGCACCTCACTTCGGGAGTAATCTCGGAGAGGGGACTTCAGGCAGTAGGACCCGGCGGCACGGCTGAAGACGGTGGAAAGCCACTGGATCTCGCGCTTCTTTCGTTTCTTTTGAGGACGATGTTCAGGATCTCTCTGCCGCAGCGTCCCCCGGCACCTCGCCTCTCACACCCAGCCGGTGAACCGAAGAGTTGACGGCGGTCAAGTCAGCTTTACTCTGCTTTGTTCGCGACGATGATGTGGAATCGTGAGAATGTAGTCTCCTCCGCGACGCGGAGGCCAGCCCCCTTGCAAAGTTCGTGGAGCTCTGTCCTGGTGTTCACGCGGTTGCCCCATGTGAGCTCATACCACTGAGCGAGCGCCGCAAAGCGGGTGGGCATCGACTGCATCTCTCCGTCGCTCTCAGGGTAGGCCTCGTCGAAGATCACAAATGAGCCGCCGGTGATCAATGCGCGCGCAACTGCCGCGAATGCGCTGGGCTTCGATTCGGGAGCGATCTCATGGATGACAAGGAAGCTTGTCGCGACGTCATAGGCCGCTTCCTCAACCATCGTATCTGCCCTCACGACCCGAGCCTCGCAGCGGTCTGTCAGACCACGCTCTCCTATCAGAGTCTGAGCCAGCTCGATCGAATGGGGCTCAATATCAATCCCCACGCAGTGAGTCCTCGGAAAGCGCTCCGCGATTTGCACGACTGCCCACCCGCCGCCGCACCCGATGTCCAGCACGCGGGCGCCTCCCTCGAGACGAGAGCGAATCGAAGGCAACTTGGGGAGGACGAAGTCCAGGAAGATGCGGGGAAGTGTCTTTAAACCCTCGGCGATCTCTTGCATAAATGCGTCTCCATGCGCCTGATAGGGCACGGGCGACACATCTCGAAAGCGCTGAACGTAGCCGCGATAGTCCTCGCCAACCAGAATGTGCACTCGTGCCGCGCGGCCGAGGTAGAAAGTGGCCTGGGGCGTTCCCAAGATCTGATCGAAGTGCGGGGCCATCCCCCACCCCTGTCCGTGCCGCTGCAGGAGGCCAAACGAGAATGCCGTCCGGCAAAAGATATCGGTGTAGAACCGATCCGTTCCTAGGCGTTCTGCGAGCCCTTCGGCAGTAAGTCCCGGGGCAGCCGTAATCGCCTCCCAGAACCCCACGGCACGACCGATCTCCAAGAGGTGGGTGCCGTGATATCCTGCGATGATCTCATATAGACGCGAGACCTGCTGCGCAAGAGTAGGGACTTCGGTGACCATACTCCGTCACTCCCCTCCAAACGGGGTAACCCACTTCCTCCGGACGCTGTCAGGCTCGATGGCTCAAGTATCGATCCTCGGCCTGAACCAGGATCTCGTTCAACCTAAACGCGCGGCTTCACTTCCACCTTCGCCAGTTCTTCCAGCAACGTCACGAGCGCGGAGTGATCCCAGTCGCCGCGGTCTAGGCCTCGCAGCGCCGTGAACGCTTCCTGCACCACTGCCGTGGCCGGGAGGGGCACCCCCAGCGCCTTGCCTGTCGCCAACCCGATCGTGAGATCCTTTTGGTGCAAGCGCACCCGGAAGCCGGGCTTGAAGTTGCGCTCGAGCATCCGCTGACCGTGGACGTCGAGAATCCGGCTCTGCGCGAACCCGCCCAGCAGGGCTTGACGCACTTTGGCCGGATCCACCCCCGCCTTCGCGGCAAGCGTCA
>Ga0137396_10000865_pt1 | contig 15116 bp, 10 predicted proteins | sample czc16metaG_FD_108284 | JGI IMG/M metagenome (GOLD analysis project Ga0137396, IMG submission 108284) | Vadose zone soil microbial communities from Angelo Coast Range Reserve, California, USA - czcobulk3.16 metaG | ecosystem: Environmental > Terrestrial > Soil > Vadose zone | place: USA...
CGGAAAAGAGCGCAAAGAGAGGTACAAGAGGCTGCAAGCTGCTGAGAACATGGGATTTGCCACCCCGACAAGGCCGGGGCAGGCAGAGACACGGAGACACGGAGACCCTGAACAAGCGGAGACGCCCCCCACCCCCCGGTGTTTCTGTAAGTGCGGATTCTAAAGGGGTTACAGGAGGGGTGTCTGTAAGTGCGGATTCTAAAGGACTTATTTGCGCCAAAACAGTGCAAAATGCAAGGTTGCGCGGAAGTGCGGAATCTAAAGGAGTTAGGGGTGCTGCGTGGTGGCGGGTTTGTTCGAGATAACACGCGCAAACATACCACAGATCTGGACGTTTATCAATAGTAAACTTAAGTTCAATAGGATGAATGGCGTGGAAGGAAAATTCAAAAACCGCATCCTTTGCAAAATGCGCAAAGAGTGCGGCACCCTACGCAGGCCGGGAAGGAGCCTAACCTGCGAAGGCGCTGCCACCCGCCCTTTCCGTCCTCGTCGACAACTTCGTAATTTAGATGCGCGGCCTTGACGCCGACGCGCACTACTACGCCCTTGGTCGTTTCCCCAGGCTTCACCTGTATGGTTGGGAACTCCTGACCGGGCGTGAGGTAAAAGGCGAAGAACGCGTATGGGTAGCCCTCACTGTTCTTATGCGCCGACAGCCACACCTTTCCTTCCGGGAGGTGCAAGCTAAACTCCCCATTACCATTGGCTTGATACTGCGTGACATCTCGCGTGGCTCCTCTCGCGTCGGTGTAGGAGGTGACGGTTGCGCCAGGCAAGGGCTTGCCATCGGCGTCGACCACAACGCCCTCGACCATTCCCCATTTGACCTCCTGCGTGACCTGTGAAGCTTGGCCGAAGCACGCGGTCACGGCCATCCCGAGGAGAACTGCTAACAGACACACTCTCATAGTGATCGGCCACCCGTCCGAGCGGATGTAGCTATAGCGTTCAAGCGTGAGAAGGCCGTGTTTCCGAATCAGAACTCCACGCGCAGGGAACCCTGAATCACACGGGGTCCGCCGCCGACAACACCTGCAGTGGTCCCGACTGCCGTGGCCGTAGCGCTGCCCACGGTTGCCGTAATTCTGCCGAAGTTTCCGCTGCTCTGGCTCGCGATAGGATTCGCGAAGTTGGTGTGGTTATAGAGATTGAAGAAATCCGCCCGGAAGCGCAGGTGGACTCTTTCCGTACCTAGCGGGAAGAGCTTGGACACGGCAAAATTCCAATTCTGCAAGCCCGGGCCGTAATATTGATTGCGGCCGGAAGTACCAAGGCGCCCCGGATGCGGATTCAAAGTCAGGCTTGAGAAATACGTCTTGTCAAAGGCCGCGTCGGGATTGCTGTTGTCCTGATGAAGTGGTCCGGTCCCAATTACGTCGGGACGATCATTAAACTGGTTGAACCCACTGAAGTCCTTGGAACTGTTAAACACCGTGAATGGAGTGCCGGACTGGATGGTGGTGATCCCAGAGATTTGCCAGCCGCCAAACACTTGCCGGTTCACGCCGTTGTTCCAGCCAAGGAGCCGGTGGCCGGGTCCAACTGGCAAATCGATCACGTAGGTAAATACGGCGCGGTGCCGGATGTCGAAAGACGAGGGGCCGCGATCCGCAGCGAGATTGTTGCGGTCCTCTAGCCCAGCGCGTTCGCCGGTCGAACCAAAGAACGACGAGCCATCGTCGATGGACTTCCCGACGGTGTAGGAACCTTCGAAGTAGATGCCATGGCGTCCCTGATACCTGGCGGTGACGACGGCGCTGCTGTAGTTGGAGTTGCCGATGTCGACGCCTGTTCCAATCGAGCCAAATAGAGGATTCGGGAACTGCTGTATGTTGCCCGTGCCGAAGGGCTTGCCGGGATCGTTGCCGCGGAGAGCGGGATTGTTCACCGTGACTGTTGGCTGGTTTTCGTCGATGAACAAACCTAGCTTGTGGGCGGTCGAACCCTCGTAATCGACTTCGAGCGAGAATGCATTCCCAAGCTGGCGCTGAATGCCGAAGCTGTACTGGTAGATGTAAGAGCTACGAAGGTTCTGATCTTCCGCACTGAGACCCACCAAGCCGACCTGGTTGGGTTTTCCGATGTTCTTCACCAGAGGAACGTTTTGATTGAGCCCGACCGCGTAGGAGAATGTGCCGGGCTGCGTGGTGCCGGCCACCTGTTGCGTGGTCAGGTTGAAAGGCGCATTAAGCGCCATGTTTGCCGGGATATTGTTGAAAATCTCGTCATAGCCCACGCGGAATCCACCGCGGAACACGGTCTTGTCGCGCCCAAACACCGACTCGGCAAACCGCGGAGTGTAGGCAAAACCAAGAACGGGAGCGACGTTGTTCTTGTCTGGATTTGTGCCGGAGTCGGAGAGCGTAAAGGGGGCCTGAGTAAAGAAGAAAGAACCCGGTCCGCTCTTGGTGGTGTCAATCGCGAGGACCTTGTTACTCCCCAACAAGACCGGGCCCACACCGGGGATGAAGTTGGTGGCCTGGTTGCGGACCTGGTGAATGGCCGAAGGATACTCGTAGCGGACGCCATAGTTCAGGGTGAAATTGTCTTTCACCTTGTAGGTATCTTGCCAGTAGAGATCCCACGGGTAGCGCTGCCAATAGGCCAGAGTAGAGCCAAAGAGAAGCGTAGAGGTGTTGACACCGCCGGCGGCGAAATCAGCGAAGCCGTCAGGGGCCTTCGGAAAAAGGGTATTAGAAAAATTAAACACTCCGCGGGCGGAACCATCCAGGAAGCGGCGCGCGTCTTCGCGGCGAATGTGGATGCCCATGCGGAAGGAGTGCTTGGAAGCGCCGAACGGGGCAATCCAAGACACGTTGTCATAGAGTTCATACGTGTTGGTTCTGCGGCCTTGCGGCAGGTTGCTCGTGCTCCCCAAGGGTGCAAAGCCGCCGCTTATGCCAATGGTGGGCAGGCCGGAATCGAGCTGATTGGAGCCGGCCTGTACGATGCCGGGAAGTGGATTGCCAGCCGCATCAACAAAGATCTTGGAGGCGTCAAAACCGGAGCCCTGCACGGTAATGAAAGTCTTGTTGCGAGAGAAGCCGAAGCGAGCTTCATTCAGGAGCCGCGAGGAAAACGTGTGCGTGTAATCGATGACGCCGGAGTCGCTGGCCGGCGAGTTGGCATTGCCGCCCTGGAGTGGCAGCGCGCCGGGTGTAAAAACAGTGCCGCCGTATTGCGCCCAACGTACGGAGAGATGATCTTTCTCACTGAAATTATAGTCGACCTTGGCGAGACCGGTCTCATCGAAAGTGGTGGCGCCAACGTTGGCGATGAAGTTGTTGGTTCCGGCAGGTGCGTTGAGATTCGTGGGGTCCGGCCAAAATTGCAGCAAAGACTTCGAGATGGGATCGGTGACTGTGGCGCGTTCAGCGGCTGTTGGTACACGGGTCGAGCTGACTGTCGGAGCTACCTGGCGGAAGCCTTCATAGGATAGAAAGAAGAACATCCTATCCTTGAGGATTGGCCCGCCGATCGTTCCGCCGTACTGATTGCGGTGCAGCGGATTCTTCGTGCCTCGATTCTTGTTGGTGAAAAAATCCGCGGCGTCCAGCACGGAATTGCGCAGATACTCGAAAGCTGTCCCATGAAACTGATTGGTACCGCTCTTGGTGACAATGTTTACTTGTCCACCCGTACCACGACCGAACTCCGCTGTGGCCACACTGGTTTGGACATCAAACTCCTGGACTGCGTCTGTGATGCGAAAATTGCCCAGGGCAGAGTTGATTTGCGTGTCGATGTTGCTGACACCGTCCAGCAGGAAGATGTTGGACTGGGAACGAGCCCCGGACACGTTGAAGCCCCCACCTTGCGTTCCCGCAGATGACGGTAAGACACCCGGAGTTAGCAGGGCCAAGTCCAAATACTGGCGCGCGTTCAACGGCATGTTCGATATCACCTGGCTATCAATTACGTTGCTTAACGTGCTCCTATCAGACTCCAGCAACGGAGTTGCTTCACTCAAAACTTCAAGAGTCTCGGCAAGACTGCCGACCTGGAGGGTAGCGTCCAGGTGCGTGATTTGGTCGACTTGGACCAGGACGTCGTTCAACGCTTCTTTTTTGAAGCCCGGAGTTTCGACGTGGAGGGAGTACACAGCCGGAGCCAGCTGCAGGAACTGAAAACCCCCATTACTGTCACTCACGGCCTCTTCCTTAGCGTTGGTGGACACGTTGATGAGCGTTAGTTTCGCACCCGAAATCATCGCACCACTTTGATCCCTTACGAACCCGACGATGCTTCCAGTAGGCGAAGCTGAAACTGTCGGGGCGAACACCAGCACGAACGCACAAAGGAGAGCCCACAAGATTGAAGATACTCTGGATCGCTTCATAGCAGCCTCCGTCGGAATCTTCGGAATGCCCATTTGCAATCGAGTCCCGGGCGTTCCAAGCCCTTACTTCTAAGCCAAACCGGACTTAATCTGAATCCGGAAAGTCATCACCCGAAAATCACGGAAAAGAACCTGTTTACAAGTTTTCAGCAACCCTCATGCCAAAGTGAAACAGCGGTTCCCATCGGCAAGTCGCACGGACTAACCCGCGTGTTTCCGCTGCAACGTTCGCGCGTAGTGGGCGGCTTCACCTGAAGTTCATCTCAATTTGGTTATGAATTTACGTAAATTCAATTTTATGAATCTTCCCTCTTCAAGCTGTGTAGTAATAGTGGTACTGGTCGGACATCCAGAATTACCTTGCTTGCGCTGGGCGACAGGCTCTCCAGGCGGCTAGAAAAGCGCAATCCTGGGGGGCACTTGATTCCTGAGGCGTCAATAGAACAGCACTAAGCGGAATTGGGCGGCAACGACGGGGCCGGACCACGGGCACCGTTCGCAAGTTTGCGGGTTCTGGGAACCCGCGGCGGCTGAGTTGCGTAAACACTAAGAGGTTTCCATGCAAAACCTGCCCGGCAATTTTCGGTACGCCCTGCGACAGTTCCGGCTGTCGCCTGTATTCACTGCTGCAGCGATACTTACCTTGGCCTTGGGAATCGGCGGAACCACGGCAATATTCACGTTGATCCATGCGGTGATGCTGCGGTCCCTACCGGTCTCCGATCCTGGGAGGCTGTACCGCGTCGGCGAAGGTGACGACTGCTGCGTGGAAGGGGGGCCGCAGGACAAATGGGGGATGGTTTCGTTTTCTCTGTATGAGCGGCTGAAAGCGGAAACACCGGAATTTGAAGAAGTTACGGCGTTTCAGGCGGGGCGCTGGAGGATGAGCGTGAGGCGCGAAGGCATCGACTCCGTCGCCAAGCCGCTGCGCTCGGAATACGTCACCGGGAGCTATTTTTCGACGCTGGGAGTGGGGGCGTTTGGCGGACGAGTGTTCACGGCGGAAGACGACCGGCCTGGGGCGCCACCGGTGATGGTGCTCAGCCATCGCGTTTGGCAGACCACCTATGCCAGCGATCCGTCGGTCGTGGGCTCGACGTTCGTTGTGGAGGGCCATCCGTTTACCGTGATTGGAGTCGCTCCCCCCGGATTTTTCGGCGAAACGCTGGAAAGCGACCCTCCGGATGTTTGGGTCCCGCTGCAGCAGGAACCCATGATTTCTGGCGGAAGCAGCCTACTGCATCAATCGATCTCCGCGTGGCTGCGCATGATCGGCCGATTGCGCCCGGGAGCTTCGGTCGACGGAATGGCCCCCCGCCTCACCGCAGCGTTGCGGCAATGGATGCAGAACGACTCCGGATATCCAGCCAACTGGATGAAGGATGTGATCCCCATGCTTCCCAAGCAAGTGCTGGACGTGGTGCCGGCCGGAGCGGGAGTGGCGGTGATGAAGGAGGAGTACGGGCGCAGCCTGCAGATCCTGCTGTCGGTATGCGGCTTGGTGCTGCTGATCGCATGCGCCAATGTGGCGAACCTGCTGCTGGCTCGCGGGGTCGCGCGCCGGGGGCAAACGGCCGTGCGGTTGGCCGTGGGCGCCACGCCGGGGCAGATCGTCGGGCAAGCCCTGGCGGAAAGCATCCTGCTGGCAATTGGCGGCGGCATCGCCGGACTCCTGGTGGCAATAGGAGCGGCGCGGCTGCTGCTGGCGCTTGCGTTCCACAACGCGCATTTTCTGCCGATTAGCACCGCGCCATCGTTCGTAGTATTAGCCTTCGCGCTGGGATTGGCGCTGGTGACCGGAATCACTTTCGGCGCGGCTCCCGCGTGGCTCGCCACGCGTACCGATCCAGCGGAAGCACTACGCGGTTCGGGCCGTGGCACCCGCGATCGTTCTTCATTCGCCCGCAAAGCGCTGCTGGTCGTCCAGGCCACCTTGTCTGTTGTGCTGGTCGCCGGTGCCACCATGCTGGCGCGAAGCCTGAACAAGCTCGAGGGTCAGGACTTCGGATATCAAGTGCCAGGGCGCGTGATTGTGGATATGAACAATCCGCCAGCCACCTACACGCAGCCCAAGTTAGCGGCGCTTTACCGCCAGCTTGAAGAACAACTGAATCGCCTGCCAGGGGTGCAGGGATCCGGGCTGGCCATGTATAACCCGCTGACCGACAACTGGGGCGAACTCATCATGGTGGCTGGCCATCCCGCCGGCAAGTTAAACGAAGAATCGGGGGCGTCGTGGGACCGCGTGAGCGCCAACTATCTGCAGAACTGGCGCATACCGATTTTACGCGGACGCGCCTTTACCGCAGCGGACAACGAAACCACGGCGCCGGTGGCCATCGTGAACGAGGCCTTCGTGAAGCGCTTTTTCAAGAGCGATGAAGACCCGCTGGCGCAGCACTTTGGGCTGGACGTGCCCGAGTATGCCGGCACATTTAGTATCGTCGGAGTCGTGCGCGATGCGAAGTTTGCCGGCTGGGCCTTGAATAGGGCTGCGCGTCCAATGTTCTACGTGCCACTGGCTCAGACCGTGGATTATCACGACGAACTGATGAAGAAACTCGAGCTGCGCTCGCACTTTATCGGCGGAATTATGCTGGTGACCAATATGTCCCCCGGCGCGCTGGAGCCGCTGCTCACCAGGATGCTGGCAGAGCTGGATCCCAACCTGACCATCAACAGCATCCGGACGATGCAGCAGCAAGTTGAGCTTTCCTTCGATCAGGAACGCGCGGTAGCCAGCCTCGCCGGCTTGTTCGGGATTGTGGCTCTGGTATTGGCTGCGGTTGGACTGTACGGCGTCACGGCCTATACCGTTGCGCAGAGAACCAATGAAATCGGTATCCGCATGGCGCTGGGCGCTGACCGCCCAAAAGTGATTCAACTCGTACTAAGCGGAGCGTTCAAGCGCGTGTTGGTGGGACTGATCCTGGGGTTGCCCCTGGCGGTTGGCGCCGGGCGGTTGATCTCAGCGCAGTTGTACGGCGTTTCCTCGTGGGACCCGCTCGCGCTAACCGTAGCCGCGGGGGCGCTTGCGATCTGCTCATTTTTCGCGGCCATAATTCCCGCAAACCGCGCGGCTTCTATTTCGCCCATGAACGCACTCAGAATTGAGTAGCGCAGCGTCGTTCCAAAGAGCCTAGACCGTATCGCGCCGACTAACGCCCGCATTGTCGCCCTGCGCCACGCAAGCTCAAGCGGTAGCTTGAAGATTGGGGCAAGCGAGGTAAAGTAGTCGCGGCGGCGGAGTGAAAAGACAAGGCGGAAGGGTTTGGACGATTCCGCCGCTCGTCGGCGGAAGTGCAAAAAGGCTTGAGAGCTCCCGCGCATAAAAGCTTATGAACCGAGCCGAAATCGAGAAGGTCGTCGACCCCATTATTCGGAGGAGTCTGCGGGAGCTGGAGTTTACGCCGGAGGACGTCGCGGATGCGGCCTTCGCGGTGCACACCGATGGGATGTTCCGGCCGGACGTGCGGCGCGTTTCGCTGATTATGTCGATGGCGCAGTCGGTTCTCGGCGCTGAGGCAAGCGGCGAGGGCCTGGAAGTGGGAAGCGGATACGGATACTTGTTGTTTCCCGCGGCAGTGTTGCTGCCCAAAATCCGATGGACGGGCGTCGATTATCCTGGGCGGACTTACCGGCATCCCGATGCGTACGAGAAGGCCTTTCGGGAATACAACTGCCGGTTTGTGGCCGCGGACATTTGCAAGGAGCCGCTGCCGTTTTCGGACGGGCAGTTTCTGGTGGTGACATTTTCCGAGGTTCTGGAGCATTTGCCGGTGGAGCGAGTTAACTTTGCACTCTCGGAGATAGCGCGAGTCATCCGGCCAAACGGAGTTTTGCTCGTGTCGTCGCCAAACCAGGCGTCACTGGAGAACCGGGTGCGGCTGCTAAGGGGAAAGAGCATACTGGCGATGCCGGACGAGAGCGACTCGACAGGAGGAGTGTTTGGACACATCCGGCTGTACACACCTGCGGAGATGAAATCGGCACTATTGAAATTGGGCTTTCGTCTCGAGCGGTCCTGCATAGAGACGAACATTTCGGGCTATCGTGGAAAGTCTCCGAAAGCGTGGCGGAGGCGCATGTACCGGCTGTATGAACGGCTGGAGGAATGGCTGGGAATACTGCGCGGCATGGGAGATACGTGGTACATGGCGTTCCGGAAGGTCGGAAGATCTTGAAGACGACGGTGATACAGGCGGCGGGGTTGGGGAAGCGGTACCGGCGTGGGGTGCGCGTCGATACGGGGCTGCGGCATGCGTTGGAACGGTTTGCGAGGTCGCCGCTGCGGGCGCTGCGGGGCGCGCGGCCGGAAACATTCTGGGCATTGAAGAATGTTTCGCTGGAGGTGCGTGAGGGCGAGGTGCTGGGGCTGATCGGGCGAAACGGGGCGGGGAAGACGACGCTGCTGAAGATATTGTCGCGGATCACGCGGCCGACGGAAGGCTGGGCGGAGATTCGCGGGCGGGTGCGGAGCTTACTGGAAGTGGGGACGGGGTTCCATGCGGAGCTGACCGGGCGGGAAAATACGTACTTGAGCGGGTCGATTTTGGGGATGAGCAAGAGGGAGATCGACCGGAAGTTCGATGAGATTGTGGCGTTTGCGGAGATCGAGAAATTTATCGAGACCCCAGTGAAGCATTATTCGAGCGGGATGTACGTGCGGCTGGCGTTCGCGGTGGCGGCGCACCTGGAGCCGGAGATTTTGTTGGTGGATGAAGTGCTGGCGGTGGGGGACATCAATTTTCAGAAGAAGTGCCTGGGGAAGATGGGCGAGGTGGCGAAGGGCGGGCGGACGGTGGTGCTGGTGAGTCACCAGTTGAACCAGATCCGGCGGCTGTGCGAGCGGGTGGCGTGGGTGGATGGCGGAGAGATTCGGATGGCGGGCGGGACGCACGAGGTGGTGAGCGCGTATGAATCGGCGATGGCGCGCGGAGACCAGAATGGCCACGGGAACAACGAAGCGGGCCGGCCGGGCAGGAAGGGGCGCTTCGTCAAGTGGGAGGTGGTCGAGCCGCGAGGAGAGGAAGGACATATTCTGAGCGGACTGGGGCCGGCGACGATCAAGTTCGTCGTGAAGATTGAGGAAGCGGTGCGCGCCGGGCACCACGGGTGCGCGCTATTCAATCACGAGCGGGAACTGATTTGGGCTTGGGCAACGGACGACGTGAAGCTGGAAGCGGGGGAGCATGAGTTTCGCTACACTTTTCCCATGCTGCCGATTCGTCCGGGACCGTACAGCTGGCAGGTGAGTCTCTATGATGAAGGAGAAGAATTGGATTATTGGGATTGCGTTCCGGAAATGATCGTGACGACGGAGAACTACCAACATTCGTCCGATGAGTGGAACGGAATGCTGAATGTACCCGCAGAGTTTGTGATTGGTGATTGAGGAAGAGATGGAGACGCAGTGGACGTTCGACAGTGACTTCACGCGGGGCTACACGAAGGTGCGGCAGGCGTTTACCGCTGGATTGCTGGAGGAAATACGGAAAGAAATCGATATCGCGTCGGCCCTGGATGTGGGCTGCGGCGTAGGATACTTCTCAAAGTTTCTTTCTGATATGCGGCTGGAAGTGACGGCGATCGATGGACGCGAAGAAAACATTGCAGAGGCAAAGAGACGGTATCCGGAGATCAGATTTTTCACCAGAAATGTAGAGGATTCGACGCTGCCGGAGATCGGTAGTTTCGACTTCGTGCTATGCGTCGGTCTGTTGTATCACCTGGAAAACCCTCTTCGCGCCGTACGAAATCTGCGCGCGATGACGGGCAAGGTTCTGTTGGTGGAATCGATGTACATCCCCGGGCGCGATGCGAGCATGGCGCTGCTTGATGAGGACCGGGCGCATGATCAGGGACTAGAGCACTTGGCGTTTTATCCCACGGAGGCTTGCCTGATCAAAATGCTGTACCGCGCGGGATTTCCGTCTGTGTATGAGTTCAAGCGCCTACCCGCGGATCCGCAATTTTCGACAACCCTTTGGCGAAAGCAATCGCGCACGTTTCTGGCTGCGTCGCTGCTGCCTCTGACGACGCCGAACCTCGCGCTGGCAGTGGAACGGAGCCAGCCGGTGCAAGCGCATTCTGACCGCTGGAGGACGAACCCATCGAGGGTGCGGGATTTTTGGAGGAGCCGTCTATTGCGGATGCGCGCCTGGGCGGCGCGCCGCGCAAGGTCCGTGCGGGGATCGACTTCGACATGAGCTACAGCGCCGAGGCCGAAGGAAAGCTGCCGCGGATGCGGCGATTCCTGCGCAAACCGTGGCCTGAAAAAGCCAGGTCGGTACGCTTTCGATGGTCGGCGGGAGTTGCAAGAGTACCCAAACTGATGCGGCTGCCGTTTGGAGCTTGGTGGGTATTGCGAAACGACAATCTGGGAGAGCCGCTCAGTACGGGGAGTTTCGAGACGGCGGAGCTTGCATTTGTGGATCGGTTTCTGCGGCCGGGGATGATAGTGCTGGACCTTGGGGCGCATCATGGGCTGTACACGTTGCTGGCCTCCAAGCGAGTCGGGAAGCACGGGAGAGTGATTTCCTTTGAGCCGTCGCCTCGCGAGAGGAGAGCGCTGCGTCTGCACGTTGCGATGAATCGATGCTGGAATGTGGAGATACAAGGGGCGGCGCTAGGCGATGACAACAGGGAGGCAAATCTCTTCGTCGTGCAAGGCAGCCAGACCGGCTGCAATAGCCTGAGGCCCCCGGTTGTTGAGAGCGGCACCGCGCCCGTTCGTGTGCGCGTGATACGGCTCGACGACTGGCTGGCGCGGCGGCAGATCGGTCGAGTGGATTTCATCAAGCTGGATGTGGAGGGCGCGGAACTAACGGTTTTGGAAGGAGCAGCGAGGCTGCTTGAGGGGCAGCGGCGTCCCATTATTCTGGCGGAGATTCAGGATGTTCGCACGCGCAGTTGGGGATATGCTGCAAAAAGAATCCTGGAGCACTTGGCGAAGAGGGGATACACCTGGTTTCAGCTAGGGGAGAACGGTTCGATCGAGTCGCTCGATGTGAGTGGCGAAGAATTTGACGGAAACTTTGTTGGCTGCCCCGGTGAACGGCTCGAGGAACTAAAGGGATTTGGCGGAACGATCGCTAGAACGGCCTCGGCCTAAGTAGGCAACTTTGATGACGAGGATTGCAGTGAAGGGAGCGTTGCTTGTCCGCGGCCGTTGAAACTTTGAGCCGGAAGCAAGCGGTGCTGTCGCCGACGGCGCAATGGCCGCGGATTACGGTGGTGACGGCGGTGTGCAACGGGGAGGAGTACCTGGAGGCGACGATGCGGTCGGTCCTCGACCAGGAATATCCGAACCTGGAGTACATCGTGGTGGACGATGGGTCGACGGACGGGACGGCGGAGATTATTCGTAAATATGAGCGGCATCTGAGCTGTTGGTTCAGCCAAGCAAATCAGGGGTTATACGCGGCGCTGAACGCGGGGTTTGCGAGGTCCGCGGGCGAAATCATGGGGTGGCTGAATGCGAGCGACCTACTGCAGGTGAACGGGCTGTTTACTGTGGGTAGCGTGTTCGCTGGGCTGCGCGAGGTGGAATGGATTACCGGGAGGCCGACGAAAATCAGCGCGACGGGCATGACCGTTGATGTGCTGCCGGTTCCGCGGTGGTCGCGGGGACGCTTTCTGGCGGGGGCGAACAAGTACATTCAGCAGGAGTCGACATTTTGGCGGCGAAGGTTGTGGGAACGCGCGGGCGGAAGGTTGAGCACGGAGTTTCGCGCGGAAGGCGATTTCGAGTTGTGGGTGCGATTTTTCCGGCACGCGCGGCTGCATTCGGTGAACGCGCTGATCGGCGGGTACCGCTTGCATGATCGGGCGCTGAGCTCGAGCAATATGGAACGTTACAACCGAAATTGCGATGAGATAGCGGCGCGCGAAGTGGAGCGCTTGGATGGGGGCAGGAGAGCAGCGCTGAAGGCATTTCGATGGATCAGCGAGGCAGTGACGCCGGTCCCGAAGGTGCGCGGTTTGTGGCATCGCTTGGCGATCCGGAGTTTATACGGAATGCGCGGGCCGGACTGGTCGCCGGTGATTGAGTATGAGGAAGGCGGTTGGAGATTACGGCGATAGCGGCTTTTGGCAAGCGGAGGACGAGGGCTAAAGCCTACGTGTGTGGAGTCGCTGCGTCCGCCTGAAAGGCCCACTCCCCGGACCCTTCGCGGCTCAAGGTAAACTGAAGTCCGGAGCTTTCACCCTACCATACCCCTCAATGCTTCGGGTGTGTTGGTCGAAATAGAATAGAATTTGGTTTGCAGAGGTGTGCGCATTCTCACTTTATTCACGACTGGGAAACCGTTTGAAGGGCATAGCGGTGTGATTCAGCGGAACGCGCTGAAGAGCTGGACGCGGCTGCATGCGGACGTCGAGGTGATTTTGTTTGGCGACGACGCGGGGGCTGCGGAAGTCGCGCGGGAGCTGGGATTGCGTCACGAGCCGCGCGTGGAGCGAAACCGGTTTGGAAGCAAGCGGCTGGGCCATATATTTGCCCGTGCGCAGGAGATCGCGCGGCACGAGCTGCTGTGCTACTGCAACTGCGACATTATTTTGCTGCCGGAATTTTGCGCAGCGCTGGAAAGAGTACGCGAACGGCACGAGCGGTTTCTGATGGTGGGACGGCGGTGGGACACGGATATCTCCGAGCCCCTGGACTTTGCTGATGCAGGCTGGGAGGGCCGCGCGGAAGCGCTGGCGCGCGAGCGCGGAGTGCAGCAGCCACGATGGTCGATTGACTATTTTGCGTTTCCGCGGGGGCTCTATGCAGAGATGCCGGCGCTGGTGATTGGGCGCGTGTGGTGGGATCACTGGCTGGTATGGAAGGCGCGCGAGCAAGGCGCGGCCGTTGTGGATGCGTCGGAGGTGGTGACGGCGATTCACCAGAACCATGATTATGGGTATCACCCAGCGGGAGCGAGGGGCGTCTGGACGGACGAGCAGGCGAAGGAGAACTACGAGCTGGCAGGCGGGCGATGGCACTTGCTGACGATTGACGACGCGACGCACATTTTAGATGGCAACGGGGAGCGCGGGAATTTGCGTCGGCTGTGGGCGCCGTATTGGAGGTATTTGCGGCCGCGGGTGGCTCCGGCGTGGTTCGCGCTGTTGGATTTGACGCGACCGCTGCGCCGTGCGCTGGGGATGCATGCGAAGCGTGTGGCTCCGGCGCACCGACGAGAGATGGAATAGTCGCGCGGCCTGACCTGCGCAGCGTGGGGAAAATCCGTGGCTTGACTTTCCTGCTTGGCAGACCTTTCTTGATAAGCTTGCTGCGCGATGAAAGTTCTGGTCACCGGGAGTAGCGGGCTGATCGGCTCCGAGGCAGCGGAGCATTTCGACCGCCAGGGGCACGAAGTTTTTGGCGTGGACAACAATATGCGGCGAGTGTTTTTTGGCGCCGCGGGCGACACGCTGTGGAATCTGGAGCGGCTGAAGAACGCTTGCAAGCGCTTCAAGCATACGGCCATCGATATTCGCGATCGCGCGGCGATCGAAGAAGTGTTCAGGGCGCAGCGGTTCGACCTGATCGTGCATTGCGCGGCGCAGCCTTCTCACGACAAAGCGCGCGATATTCCGCAGCTGGACTTCGAAGTCAACGCTCTGGGAACCGTCAATCTGCTGGAAGCGACGCGGCAGCATTGCCCGGAAGCGGTGTTCGCTTTTCTCAGCACGAATAAGGTGTACGGCGACGCGCCCAACGAGATTCCGATGAAGGAACTCGAGACGCGCTACGACTACGCGCGGGCTGAAGACTACGACGGCATTGACGAGACCTGCCGGATCGATCGCACGTTGCATTCGCTTTTCGGCGCGTCGAAAGCTGCGGCCGACCTGGTCGCGCAAGAGTACGGGCGTTACTTCAACATGAAAGTGGGTGTTTTTCGCGGAGGCTGTTTGACCGGGCCGTCGCATTCGGGGGTCGAGCTGCACGGATTTTTGTCGTATCTGGTGAAGGTCGTACTGAGTGGCGAGCACTATAGCGTTTACGGCTACAAGGGCAAGCAGGTGCGCGACAACATTCACAGCCATGACGTGGTGCTGGCCATCGAAGAATTTGCCGCGAATCCGCGGCCGGGCGAGGTCTACAACATGGGCGGGGGGCGCAGCAACAGCATCTCAATGCTGGAAGCCATTGCGCGAATCGAACAGCTCACCGGGCGCAAGCTGAACTGGCACTACGTGGAGGAAGCGCGCAAGGGCGATCACATCTGCTACATTTCAAAATTGCGGAAGTTCCAGACGCACTACCCGAAATGGAAGATCACTCGGGGGCTGGATGCTATTCTGGAGGAAATGGTCGCTGCGCAACGCGGGGAGCAGCTCCATTCCGCGGCAAAATGACACCGCCGCGACTGGCAGCCCTCGCATCGACAACTAGTCAGAGTGTCTGCCTGCCGCGGCGTAGACGATCGTGAACGCCCAGCCCGCCGTTTCCGCAATCATCGTCAACTGGAACGGGGCGGACCATCTGAGGATTTGTCTTCCCAGCCTTTTGGCGCAATCGTTTACGTCCCTCGAGATCATCGTGGTAGACAACGACTCGAAGGACGACTCCGCCGACGTGGCGCGAGAATTTCAAGCGCGCTGGCTTCCTTTGGACAGGAACGTTGGGCTGGCGCCGGCATTGAATCGCGGCGCTGCGATTGCCGCAGGCGATTTCCTCCTTTTCATAAACAACGACATGCGGTTCGATCCAGGTTTTGTGGCGGCGCTGGTCGAGCCGTTGAAAAAAAATGAGGAGATTTTTGCAACCGACGGGATGCAA
>Ga0137396_10000867_pt1 | contig 15106 bp, 13 predicted proteins | sample czc16metaG_FD_108284 | JGI IMG/M metagenome (GOLD analysis project Ga0137396, IMG submission 108284) | Vadose zone soil microbial communities from Angelo Coast Range Reserve, California, USA - czcobulk3.16 metaG | ecosystem: Environmental > Terrestrial > Soil > Vadose zone | place: USA...
AGAGCCATAGATGATCCAGTTCTAGCTCCATTTCGGAATAGGTATTGAACGAGTTCGAGATCACCGCTCCAAGCAGCATGCGGCAAGAGTGGGATTCCATGGGCCCCCTTCGAGTTGATGTTTTGATGATTATCTTTGACTCTCTTTTCCACATCTTCTCTGAGTCCTAGCATCGCCGCGGTGCAGATTTCGAGGGGTGCTCCTCTTTCCAGTAGGTATTTCGCGACTGGACCGCTGCCCACTTGAGCTGCGCCCTGAATCGCGGTCTCATGGTCGTTCTCGTTCCAAGCGTAAGCTGCGTTAAGCAGATCCGGCATCTCGGCAAGCATATTCCTCACTTTCTCGAGGTTTCCATGACCCGCGATTACAAACTCGCGGATTAGGTCGGTTGAGAGAGGCGTGTTAGTTGTTTGCACGTGGATAGGAACCCGTTTCGATCCTATAACCGTTCGGGAGTTTGTCTTGTAGGAATCTCTACTGTTCATTCGATGAAGACGGAGAACTGATCGATACCTATGTGGCGGGCCCGGAGGTACTCGGATAAACCATTATCCGGGTCCGCTTCTCTCTGGGGTTACCTTTCGATCCCCGAGTTTGCAGGAAACCGTTTTAACCTTGATTGGAGAAGGTCTAGATGAAAGCCTTTGACAAAAAGAAAATCTCGAAATAGTAAGAGAGCACGATTCGATTGGAGAAAGTTTACCCCGCTTATTATTCTTACCATTCAGATTCACTACAGGAACGGTTACTCCATGGAGACTATCGCGTCGGTGATGGGGATTTCTCTATCCAGTGTCTCGAAGTACTGTCGGGCAATCGAGAGAGGGTACCCGCCTGTTGAGCTGGGAAACAACTTAGCGCTTATGGCCAGTCGCCTAGAACCCTTCATCGAACGGACCACAAGTGCAGCCTGAGCAAAAGAATAGGCAGCCGAGACCGGTGATTTACGCGCGTTCCGTAGTGAACAGTCCGTAACTTTTCGATTGCTCTGCGGAGGACGCACTTTGGTTCAAATCGAATTGGAAGTGGAGGAGACTCCCTTCCAGTCCCTATCATTTTTCGGGTAAAGGACGAGACATACTCTGAGGAGATGAGCGACGAAGGCCGAGTCTATCGAAAACGACTTTGCTGCCGCGGGGTAAGTGGATTTGCAACCTACATTCTTACAGCGCTTACCGTAGTTGCTTTGCTATTGCCCCACAGGAAGTTCTTCCCCAAGAGGTAACAATCAGGGCGGCAAGGCGGTTTTTCCAGCTTCAGTTATATCTGAGCATACCGAATCTGTCTGTGGCGAATTTTGGAAAAGGATGCCGAACAATCATCTGAGGGATTTCAGGGTTTCAGAAAGCAGTGGACTCTCGCCAGCCTCATTATGCTCCTTGGGGTCATCACGCCAACTCTCTTCTTTCAAGTGTCCAATGCAGTGTCTTCACAAGGTTCCTGTTTTAGCATTGATGGACCCACAGTCAAACTTCAGCAAAAAAGCCTGGAATTACCCGCGGGAAATCAAGCCTATGTGTTCGGAATGACAACTAGCGGTAGCGCTGGCGGTGGCACTGGCTCAGGTCCCTTTGCATTCGATCAGTATGCGGAAACCTTTGATACGCTTCACGACCGAACCGGAGCGTTGGCTTATGGAACGTCCAACAACAACAGCTTCCCTACTGGTGTTAGAGCAACCGATTATGTGATTGGTGGAGTTGGCGTATCAGGGTTCTCGGCTGTGACAAAATCTCATGCCGAAACGTATCGGCACATACCATCAAGCTATAGTAATATTTCAGTTTCCGATGCATTCTCAGTCTACACGTCCGGCAGCCTAGTCTTGGTCATCGCACTGGCAAGTAACTCAACTTGGATAACTTTGACCGGCTTACCAGCGTTACAGATTGACGCATCGTCATCGAACGGGTCTCCCGGTGCGGAACCAATGATCATCGCGCACACGGCTCTTAACGTCGGAGACTACAATGTTACCGAGAACTCCGAATCGACATTTAGCGGAAATCAATACAACACCGCAGATCTGATTGGGGTTTTTGTATTTGCTCCGGCCACATGCCAATCCAACCAAGGGATTCACGTCACACCTTCCGCCCAGAACGTCCAAGGTCTGGCACCGTTTACAGTTTCCTTCGCGGGTGCTGCGAGTGGAGGAGTAGCGCCGTATAGCTTTTCTTGGAGCTTCGGAGATGGCGCTAACAGCAACCTCCAGAACGAGACTCACACCTTTGTTAATGCGGGAGTCTACCAGGTTAATCTGACTGTTACAGATTCTGTCAATCAATCGTCCGATTCAGGGATCCGAGTCGTCGCCAACCAGGCTTCAACGCCGTTCCAGTGGAGACCGTATCTCATATGGGCAATCATAGGTGTCTCGGTGTCGATTGCAGCACTCGTTACGTCGAATCTCTTGCTACGGTTTCGGCATCGTCGACTGCGAAAAGAAACCCAGATACCGACCATGCGCGTGTGGAGGGAGAAGGACTAACCCGTGTAACTCCCTTGCTCTAACTTCCCTCACTGTGTGATACTCAACCGTGAAGGAGTTTGGCTATTCAATCTGATTCTAGAGTGAGCCTCTCCCGTTGCAAACTGGACACGTGGAAAGTTCTGTTCGTGTTACGTATTTCGTCACGGGTTTGGTTACCGGTCTCATTACTTGGCGGATGACTGGCTTGCGCTCGGGCTTCCCTGAGCTAAATGTCGTCTCCCAAGTCGTTTCCGTCTTAGGTTCCATTGTTGTCTCCATCACGGTTTCAGGGCTAGTTCTGTTTGTCGGAACTCTGCCAGTGCCCCCGCACCTTATACAAACCTGAGCGCTGCTCAACTTGCCTACCAGCATGTGTGACGTGCCCATCACGAATTATAGGATTTTCCCCTTATTGATGGAGGAGCACGAGCTCATCATTCACAAAGACGCCATGACTTGGGCTTGCCCCCCTTCGACCTCTCAAGGGGTGGGCGTAGTTGAGGGCGAGTCTGATTTCAATGTCGTCGTCCCGGTTTGCTTGATATCCATGATTACTCCTCCGATTTCGCGCAGCATTATCCATGTGTTTTTGGTGAGATTCAAGAACAGTCCGCCATATTCAGGTTTCTCCTTGCGACGTCGAAGCCAGCCTAGCCCGAAGTCGAGCAAACGCCTTCCTTCTAGCGCAAAGGGATATCCGAAAATGGCGGACTTGACAGTAAAGTGGAATTTTGTCTGAAGACCCGTAGACAAGACCACGATTCCTCCTATTGCTATCAGAAAGTAAAGTATCTCCTCGATCAACGCCATCGTCGCTGACGAGGGGCCTAACAGAAACCCGACCAAACCGACGAGTATGAGGAGCAGTCCCGCGACGACTCGGGCCAGACTCTGGCTCCCGAATTCGAAATCGACTCCACGCACCTCCTGTATTCCCATCTCGTTCACATCCCTGTTCTTGCCGGAGGAGGTCGAGAAAACGAGTCGCTTGTTGGTCAGGATAAGATATGCTTTTGTTCTTTGTACCAGCCCCCAGGTAGCCACATGATACTCCCTGATCACCTCTTCACCTTGGATGAGCTGAATTACATCGCTGACTATTCCGCCCGAGACCGACACACTTCGTTAATCCCTGCTAGGACTTTTAAGTCTTGGAGCGACATACCAAAGCTGAAGCCCTGACGGTATTGGTAAAGTCACTTCAGTTATTCTGCGAAGCGTGGAGCGGTCGGTCAGTAGGTTGAACATAGAAATCTCTCTGGAAAATCAGGTCGTTGTCGAATCGAAACTTTTCAAACAATACTCTGATGATTCAACAGATGGTGCAGTTCAGTGGAAAAACCCGAAGCAGTTGGTTCTGGACGACTCGACGCTGTCGAAACATGTTCTGTTTCTCGGGGGAATAGGTACTGGAAAGACCAATGCAATCTTTCAATTTGTAGAGAAGATAAGGACTAACGCGGACCCACGCAACGATGTACTGATAATCTTCGACACCAAGGGCGACTACCTGCGCTTTTACAAAGATGGAGACCTTGTCCTCTCCAACCGGGAGGATGAAGGGAAGAAGCGCAATAAGGACTTCAACTACGTCCGATGGAATCTTCTTCGCGAAATAGAATGCGACGAAGAAGAATACAAAGAGCAGACAGGGAATGAGATAGCTCGAACCTTATACGAACCGTACTCCAAGAACGTTGAAAATCCCTTCTTTCCGAATTCTGCCCGTCAGATAACCCAGGCTGTCTTGATGGCTCTCACATCTGGAGAGAACGCCGGCAAGTTTTCGAACGTCGACATTCGAAGAATCTTGACCTCTCCAGAATCCATATCGATAGAGAAAACTGTAGACGATATTCAAGAGAGTCTAGCGACGCGTCCGTCATCGAACTGGGTCTTGCGATATATTGACCCAAGCGCACCACCACAGGCAGGAGGAGTACTCGGCGAGGTATCCATAATGCTTGGAGACCTCTTCAGCGGATTCTTCGGTACTAAAGGCGACTTCTCCATAAGAGAGTTCGTACGACAGAGCGGAAGAGGAAAGGCCCTATTCATCGAATATGATATTGGAGCAGGGGGTGCTCTCACTCCTGTCTATCGTGTTCTAATAGACTTGGCAATCAAGGAGACACTGTCTAGGTCCAAGGGCTCTGGAAACGTGTACTTCATTCTCGACGAATTCGGCAGACTTCCGAACTTGAACTTGATAGAGGCCGGCGTCAACTATGGAAGAGAACTTGGAGCCCGGTTCCTGGCCGGAACTCAAACGATTGGTCAAGTTCTGAGCGGCTACGGTGAAGGAGCTGGCAATAGTGTTCTATCAGGATTCGGAACCTTGTTCGCTTTCAACCTGTTCGACCAGGCCTCTCGGAACTTTGTATCTGAAAGGTACGGGTCTTTGCGGAAGAAGATTTCATACAGACCATCGGTAGCAAGCGAGGGAATGCATGACCAGCTGACGGATGGAAAGGTCATTGAAGACTGGTATGTCTCCGATCTACAAGTCGGTGAGGCGATAGCTAGCCTCCCAAACGATCATCGGCCCAGAAAGGTGAAATTCGCACTTTACGGGTAGCCCGTAGTCTTCGACGAGACAGCGTCGTATGATCGCTCTTACATTCCCTGTCCCGTGTATTGGCCCTGTTGTTGCTGTTGTTGCCCTTTCTGTGGCTGTTGGTCCTGCTGCTGTCCTGGTTTTTGCTGCTGACTTTCTGTGTCGCCCATTAGTGTGAGCAACCTTTCAGCTTGGCTACCTCCTTTGCTTGTTTCATATTTTAGGAAGGAAGCAAGGGCTTCCGGGCTGGCGTATTTCCTCAAGAGGTTAGCAGCTTCTTTGCCTTTTTGCTGATAGTAATGCTCAGTCGAAGTCGGGGCGATCGATCCCAATGTTGGGGTCCAATTTTCATCAATGAGCGTGTGTGCGAAGCCTACCCTGAAGCTGTGTCGCTGACTGTCGGTTATTCCTGCCTCTTGTGCTTCTCCAATTTCGATAAGCCCCTTCAAGACCTCAACCAGCGGATGCAAGGCTGGGCCTACAGCGCTCGCCGCCGCAATCCCTTCCCCGGCTGCTCCAATCCTTTCAAGCCCGTGAAGAGTACCAATGGCGAGGCCGGTTCCCTTCAGCAGGGGTAGAAGCCCGAGTTCTTTCTTGTATGGAGCAGGAAGCCCTAGAGATCGCTGTGCTTCCTCGTTAGTTAACAGAGATCGCAGTGCTTGCTCATTAATCAGAGGGGAATCGTGTCCAGATCTTGTCGCAACCGCCTTTCCTTCCTCCGAGAAATCATATTGTGTGATTCCTACTCTCATCACGTTGTCTCTGATTCTGAGCCACTGTCTACAAAGGTCACGGTCTTTGTACCAATCTAATGTTCGATTAACTCCGGTCGTTTGAGCAAACAGCTGATTGGTTGTATTGGTCACAAGTTGTCGTTGTTCTGGAGGAAGCTTCCAATAGTCGCTAGAGTAGAGAACGTTTGACACTTTAGTGTCAACGGTCAAGCCCTCTTTCGATGCATCTTTGGTTGCCTTTATTGAGAGGCTTTCCTTTACCATCTCGCTCTTGATTCTGCGAATTTCCTCAGTAGCCACCTGCTCTTTCACCAACATAACTGACCGGACTTCGAGTGCGAGAATACTGAGAGGGCCGGGCCGGACCTCCTTGAGAAAGTCCGCGGCTTTGTCGATGACTGATACTCCATTCATGAGGGCCACCTCACGGGACGGTTGAGCAGATCCGATTTTTCCGTACCACGGTGCTCGCTGCGCCAGCTCTTCCAAGCTTCCTACGGATTCACCAATCGATCGGTCTAAGATTCGGAAACGTCCGAGTGCATCTTGGAATCCCACCACTGTGTGGTAAGCCCACTCCTTCATTCCTGGTTTCCACTCCTTCATTCCGGGTTTCCACTTAATATCGAAAAGCGCGACATTACGAGGGTCCTCTCGAACTATGCGTTCTATGTCAGCTAGGGTCCTCGATGTGCTCGATTTCGGAACCATCTTAACCTCAGCGCCCAATTTTTCCAAGATAGGCTTAATCTCACTAATGTACGTGCCCTCGGTCGCAGCCTTGAGCCGAGTTAGATCAATTCCCGCAGCATTCGCGAGGTCTTCCACTAATGCCGAATGTTTGACCCCGGTCTGACGTAATGCCTTGGTAGCGGCGACCCACGTGCAAATATGGGCACTAGGGCTTATGTCTACCACCGGGTTACGCCACTCGATGAGTCGGGCTATTCCCAGTCGGCTGAGTTGGATGCCCTTTGGCAGAACCTTTCCGGCCACATAGCCCACAGCAGGCGCCAACTGCACCAAACGTAAGGCGTCCTTTGCATATCCCGTCCAAGTGCCTTCTTTCACTCCCTCTCCAACACGGATCACGTCCACCATTCCCGCCCCAAGGTCCATGGATATTTGCGTCAACCCTGCCACTACAACCCCGAACCAGTTGGGGTGTTTATCCACAAACTTGTCTAGAGCTTTTTCATTCTGCTTCTTCTGGTCATCCCACCAGTCCGCCGCTTTGCCTCTTTCTTCTAGCCAGAGCAAAAGCCCTACAAACCGAAAGTCTAGCGAATCCAACGATTTAAGATGATTGGAGGATTTGTCGCGAATCGTTTCGACACAAGCCCCTCGCCAGCCTTGGCTGCTGTTGCCCAGACGATAGGATTGCTGAGCCTAATGGTCTTGGCGATAGCCTTCATCACGGCGGCGTTCCCATTTACCGAATGACCTTGACTAAGCTGGGCGTGGCGAGCTTCTGAGCATGCCTCGTCCGCAGTGCGGGACTACTCGATCTAGAATCCTGATTGCTTCTCCGCTTTCGAAGAAGGTTCACGTTGCGTCGAGGCTACCTGAACGAAAGTTCTCGGCTCATGCGCCCACAACCTTAGACAATACGACCGCAGTTTGAGGGAGAGATACGCGAAGTCCGGATTTACTCAGGTGCTCTACTCTAAACTCGTCCTCAATCGGGATACCTGTTTCCGAACCCGAGAGACTTCCTCGGCGATCTTTTTCCGAAATGCCGTAGCATCCCTCTTCTCAAGCTGCAAGTGTCGCTTCATCTCCTTATCCTGGAGCATACGTCTCTTGAAATCCTTCAACTCTGCATTGGCAGTAACTATACGGGCCTTCATGGTTTGGTCTTCAGAAGAAAGTCTTTCTAGGACACGGCCAAGTCCGACCAGCTTGTCAAGCTCTCTCGTTCGATCATGTCTCAATCCTTCACCGTTATTGGCCGTCTTCGTCACATGGCGTGATTTCTCGTTCATAGTTCTCAGCGTTTCCTAGTCGAACCTTTAGAAAAGACAACACCTCACGTCGGCGGCGTAATGCCACGCTCTCTACGTGGAAGTTTGAAGCGTTTGAGACAATCTCCAGTATCGGCGGTGGAGAACCGGGGCCTTACAGAAACTTCAGGGGACTACCTCATAGACTACCTCTCGATTCTCAGAGGTTGAGAATCAAGGGCTGAACGTAAACTATCGATTTCTTACTAGAATCTGACTCCTCGCTAATGGTGAAAGGTCGTGACGGGAGCGCAAAAATCGCGAAGGATGCGAAACTCGGAAGGACTTCGAGATCGAAGGAAAGTGGTTAGGAATTGTTCAGAAAGTGTTCATCTAGAAACAACGAAGGCAACGAAGGACGCGAAGGAGCACTGAACGGACCACTTCGCGAAGGCGCAGATCAATCGGGAAATTGGGGCCAAAAACAATATCCTGGCCAAAAAAACTCGGCCTAGTTTTGGATCCAGCAGAAAAGAAGTCTCCGCGAACGTGGACGTCACCTGTGCCGCCTGTCTTCGGAAGCTGCTTATCTGGAATCCGATTTATGACGGGGACAAACTTGTAGGATATGCCGGAGAAAGGGCATTAACATCTCGCGAGACTCAAACCACTCGAGACCTCCTAAAGGAGCTGAAGTGGGATGAGGGAAACTGGAATCCGAGACGTCACAAGAAGGATGCGAAGCGGTATAGAGCGGGCCTGCTTAGGCATCATCGAAAGTTGAAGGGGAACTACTCTCTCGGCATTGCCAAATCCTTTGTCTTGCCAGTACATTTTGCTGGCAGGCACAACTAGTGTAGGCTTATACTCTTAGACGTTGCCGCGTCCTAGTAATGGCGGTATCGTAATGATCTCCAACACACGCGAACAGTCACACGCAAAACCGGAGAAGATCTACTCAATCAGTCCCGCGTCATGGTGGGAAGACGCTTGGAACCGAATTACAATTTCCCCCGATGGGCGGAAAGCCATCTACAATAGACCATGGAAAGGATCGGGGCTAGTTCAGACAAACACACTTCAGGAACTAGAACAGAAACACGCGGGACAGATCGAAAAAGTCCTCAGAGCAGTCTTCCGGACCGGGCATGAACTTGTCCTCCTTGGAGCACACAACAGTCAGAAAAACTGGTTCGTAGAAGGAAAGAATGGACTAGAGAAACTATCCCTCTCACCAGACATCATTCCCAGCTGGTCACAAGATGGACACTTCCTCGCCTATCAGAAGCAGGAGGGAGCGTCAAGCCAACTATACATGGGCACGATCGAGAAACAAGAACCATTCACGCTAGAAGGCCAGATAAACGGAATCAGTTGGTCCCCGGACAACCGCCTCGTCTACGCCACGACCTGGCAACCTAACGGCGAATCCTCATTGATGAGCGTGGAGCCGGGAACTGGAAAAATCGAGACAATTGTGAAGGGACTGGACGCTGCGCCCTGGTTCAACACAATAGGCATCGGCGCAGACGGAAATCACCTTTACCTTGCGCTAGCAAGCGAGAGAACACCTCAAAACGAGGCCCGACACCAACCGTACGCCCCTCGGAACCTGAGCATCCACGAGATTGACCAACGCACAGGTACACGTCGCGTCAAGGTTGCCTCGACAACAGACGACTTTGCTCCAACAGTTATCGGTGACGAGCTCTACTGGAATCGAAACGAAATCCACAACGCGATCGTGGCAGTTCCTTCTTCAGGGGGAGAACCAAGATTAGTTCAGGATAATGCTTCCATGCCCCGCTGGCGGCCTGACGGAAAACAGATCGGCTTCGTCTATGGCGCATGGCGTCTGGCCGAGTGGGCCCTAAACCTGGATGGTGGGGTCGTTGACTTAGACGTAAATGTCAATCCCGCCTCGTCAATGAGGCCCCTGGTCACAGGGTACCACGAGGACTTTACGCCCACTTGGTCACCGGACGGGAAATGGATTGCTTATCACTCCCACCGGTCCCCGACACCAGTCCCCTCATACGACGGGGAAGGCAGCACCGACGACATCTATTTGCGCCGCTACTCGCTAGCATCATCGGAAGAGATTCGACTAACCGACTTCGGGTGGGAAGCCGGACCACCGGACTGGTCACCCGATGGGCACAAGCTTGTGTTCTCTAGCTTGGAAAAGGGCAAAGCTCCTCAAGCCTCCAAGCCTTGGATCGTCACCATAGACACGGAAACAGGCAAACCAACAGGCGCAAACCGCCTACCGCTACCCGAGCAAATACACACAACGCAGGAACTGGCATGGTCTCGCCGAGGAGACGAAATCGCAGCAATCGAAGGAACTGACGATGCTCCACGCACCATCTGGGTACTCAACAGCGATGGCAGAAAAGCGGACAAACTGGTCGAGTATCGCAGCCTTGCATATGGAGGCCTCGACTGGACGCCGAACGGGAAAGCCATCATCTACTCGGGTTTGTCCGGAGACCATATGCAGCTATTCACAATTTCCCGCTCAGGTAGACCACCTCGCCAGCTCACGCACAATCCAGCTAACTTACTCCACCCCCAAGTCTCACCTGACGGCCACTGGATTGACTGCACAAGAGTCGATGCGAGGAAGGAACTTTGGAAGCTGAAACTCTGACAGATACTAGCCTCGCTGAGCTTGGCCCGGAACTTTCTTCGGAGGTATGTCACAGCCGGCTCGTAGATGTTTTTCCTTTCCAGGCAATACTTCATGACTCTGACCAAATGGAATCATTGGAACCCCATCTTTTGTCTCAGAATGGACCTCGGGAACAGAGTGGAGTATGAACACGAGTCCAAAGTCTTGCGGTCGCCTTCGAAAGCATAGGCAACGTTGTTGCTGCGAAAGAATTTTTCCCAGCGTCGGGCCTCGGCGCTTCTTATTTCGATGTGAACGGGCTTGTATCCCGCCGTGAATCCTGTCCAGTAGTAGCCGTCTGTCGAGATTCTGACCGCGTCATCGTGGTAAGCGAAAGGAGACGGCGCCGAGGCGAGCAGTCTCTCCTTCGACATGCTCTTCTTGACCATCATACGGGAGAAGTCGAGAGGCGAGGGCGACCTATAGACCCCGCATGGTAACGTTGAGGCGTCCGGCCCATCAGTTCTTTAAGCAAATCAGGTGCACCGAGAAGGATGGATGAGCGGTGAAGGATGCTAGCCGAGATGCGCCATTGATTTGTGCGCGTCATTCCTCAACCGAGATGTTGTTTGTAGCAATCGATAAACCGAATCGTCAGTCCGGTCCACGTCACTTCGAGAAGATCGGAGAAGTCTGTACTGATTGCGGATATGTCCAACTGAACGACGTCAGCAGTGAGTACTTTCGGAAACTCGGAGGAATCTTCGCCGATTGGCCCTTTGGCAAGATTGGACTGTTCGGCGTAAGAAAGACCGATAAGAACAAGTGATCTGATGGGATCACAAGCGACGCCAGGAAGCTGCGAACGAAGGAACGACTGGTGATTCACTTGGAGGCATTTCCACGCGAAATGTGAGTAGTATAAACTCGGACCATCAAGATTCTGCCTCCAAACCGAACTAGCGCATTGTGACCAAGCATCAATCTAGCTTGGTGTCTCTGAATTTTGGGACCTTAGGCATGGCTGCAACTTTCCAATAGGCGTCTGGTGTGTAGCGTTTGTCAACTTCTATTCGGAGCACCATCATCAGCTCCTTGAGCTTCATCGGGACAGACCCTTTGCCCTCCCAGCTCTCGTAAACTTCCAGTACTTCCTTGGCGAAGCCAGGAGCCAACCAAATGTACTCCAGACCCAAGACTCTCTCCGCTAAAGTTTCGCGGACAATAACTTATGCAAGCTAGATTCGTGAAACTATTGCTTAGCCTTTCTCTATACTGCCACACTGCCAGCAGGGAAATCTATCCAAATGAATCGCCAGCACAAGTTCTCTTCCCACGAGAAATACCCTGTAGTCAGGAGTCTCGCCGCTGTGGATGCCGGACCTGCCCAGAGAATCAACAGCTCTACGGACATCTCTTTCAAGCTTCAGTAGATTCTTTGTTGCAATCTTCAACAGGCCTTCGGAGTAAAGTTCTATACTCCGTAACCGTAGTGGAATCTACGTATCAGATCAATGTTGAGTGTAATGAAGAAACGTGAGAGCGAGTTATTCGATACAATTCTGAACGGCACAGCGGAAGCAAAGGATGCTAGGGTAGAAGCTCTGAATGAGTTACTCTCTCGCGCGCAGTTTCAAGACTTAACGGCGGTGTTTCACGCTATTCTAGCTTCTGCGGGTAAGTGGGGAACGACCTCACCCGAAGGATCTATGCTGTCTAAATTACTCGGCAGAGTCATGGGAGGAAGTGAAGTCTACTTTGATCTCTTCTTGAAGCATTTTGTGGATCAGGCCAAGAATCGATACTTCGTCGGATTTGCCGCTAAATTCGTCAAGAGTCTCGATGCCAATCAGAAAGCGAAGGCTATTCCTTCACTCGCAAACGTCCTACCATTCCAGCAGGTCGGGGATGATCCGGCAGAATCGGTTATTGACGTTCTGACCACTATGAAAGATGGAAAGCTGAATGCCTTGGCGGTCTCGGAAATCCTTCCGAAAGCGGTCAGCATCAACCCGATGCAGGTCTTTCTTGCCACAAAAGTCCTTTCCAAAATTGCTGAAAGGAGCGCCCAGAAGGAGATGTTACTTGTATTAGACCGAACAGTGGAAGGTTGGTATGGACCGCAGAACGATCAAGTTCAGGACCATGTCCTTCTATATTTGACACGCTATCCCATCGAAGCAGCCCTACCCACAATAAGAAAATTGTTCGCGGTAAGAAGGACAGATCTGATCATCAAAATGTTTCGTGGTTTTCAATCTGTGAAAGCGGCAGACATGCTCCAAGATCTCATCGAAGAGAGCGTAACAGATTCGCAGAAACAATATGTCGTGGAGTGGTGTTCAATGGCGTTGGCCGAGATGGAACCAAGATTTATCGATCTGCCCAAACTCGCTTCGGTAAGTACTCTCTTCCAGCGGAATTGGCAGTCCTGGTACTACGTTAAGATAATTTTCAAGAACGCCAAGAAACAAGATATTAAGCCGATCCTCGAAAAACTTCTGAAGGATTCCAATCTCGACAAGTACAAGTTTGCGGCTGAATGCCTCAGCGAGTTGGGTGTTTCATTAGATGAGATGTCAGAAATTGTGGGAGAGAGTCCCGCGCACGAGATTTACAAGTTCTTCTATCCGAAGGAGACCCCGGAAGAAATATGGCGTAATGACGATGTCAGATCACTCGGCGGCCCCGTCGGAAAGCCAACACAACGGTTCGACTTCTTTCTGATCGAAGTACTCAGCTCCTTCAACCTGCAAGTCCTTTACATGGATGCCTCGAACAAACGCGGCGTTGATATCGTGGCCCTTTCTCCCACAGGTAATCATATGATCATCGCAGGTTTCACAATCGAGTCTCTCAAAGACGACCTGCAGAAGCTCATAGTCACTCTTGAAGAAATGCAGGAAAAGATGAAGCAACTAATGGGCCGCCACGACTTGCTTCCCGTCATCTTCTCTGCCTCGAAAAAACCTATCACTGAAGTTGAGTCCGAACTCGCACGGAAGGCGGGGATCGTCGTCTTAGGGCGAAATGATGTAGAAACCGTTCTGAAAATGTCGAGAACTGGCCGTACAGCCGAAGACCTGGTCGAGTTTCTCAAAGTGAAGCAACTGGAGCTTTCAACGATTCCCTTTCGAAACCTTGCAGGCTCCTATTGACTCAAAACAGAGGATTCTAGGGCCTGAACGGAAAGAAATGGCGTTCGACGGTTCTCCTGACCTATCGGGATCTACTCGAAGAGTTCCAAGTCCCAGAGGTTCCGATTGAGTTCTTTAGAGATGGAGCCATCTTTGTTAACGAAGTAGGGCGCAGTTCGTTCAGACCAGTTGGCGGAAAGTTCCGCGAAATTGATGGGACACCGCACTTCGTAATTCCATCCTATCCTGAACTTGGAAGAGACCACGCTTCTTTCATACTTCAACAAAGAGGAGTGAAAGTCTTGAGAGCTGTGACAGATCGTAAAGAGCTGAATCCAGAGCATGTAATGAGACACGAATTCTATCACTATCTTGAATTCTTGACTCATGGTCCAATGTCGAGGGAGAAGTTTACAGAAGAGTACCACACAGAATCAGAAGCAGAGGCTGAAGATTTCGCAAGCGCTTACGGAACCTAAACCTCTCAAGCGGACTTGATCAGCTCCCCTCTAACGCTGTTGAAGTATCTCATTGTTCTCTCGGCGGTTCGTACCGTCCTCGGAATGACAAGAGAGATGGTTATCGGCATACTATGATCGCGTACTCCATAACTGTGAAGGTTCTCAGAGAGAATTGTTGAAATCCTCTCCACCTTTTCAGCATATGAACGAGACGCGGTAATGAAAACCATTATCGAGACATCAGGGCTTAGAAACCCCCTAATCATGTCGGCTTCTATCTCTCGGTTTTTGCGTGCTTGAGCGTCTAACACTTGAAAGACGATCTTTCTTCGGCTCCTTGAGATTATCGTCGCGTCGGGCTTGTATTCGAGCGGGGCGAGTCTTCTGTTTGTAGGGTCGTGAATGTAGATTATCCTACTGCCGACGTTGACGTTTAGAAACTGCTCCCTGTTGTCTTCGCGTTCTCCGAATAGTTTGATACCCTGCTGAACACGCTTATGGTATCTTCGCAATTATTTCTTCCACTTTTTCGCCTTGAAAGACACCTTCTTCCTTCTCTTCCGCCCAGGGACATGAACGTAAAACGTGACAGTTTTCTTCTTGGCCATGATCCCGCCATTTGGTTCATCATTGTTAAGACTATTCTCTGTTTTCCTTTCAAGCACTCACTTCTTGAAAACCCGGAAATCAGAATTCAGTCGTTATGAAAAAAATTCCTCGGCTGAAAAAACCGAGAGGAAGTTTACCACAGAGTTCGCTTTTTCGCGAATCGCATTCCCGACGTACCGGTGGGTAATCCTCTCTGCTAGAGTCTTCGCAGTCTTTCCTACATATCGCGGGACTCCCGCGCTGGTCCCCCATAAATAAAGACCCGGAAAACGGAACCCTTTATTGACCTTCATGGCCTCTCGTGTCGATTGCCATGGAATACGAGCGCCGTCCGCGAAAGACGTTGACCACGGAGGTTCTTGAAGAATCGATGAAAGCCAACGATCATATTGGACTTTCAACTGATCAGGACTGAGTCGTTTCCACTCATCACCAATCATAAGATCGTACAACTTCGGATCTATTGCCATGTGCGACTATGAGCGAGATTGACGCCTTAAGGATTGGCGACCAGTTGGTCCCAGTTGGGCCCGGTTGGGCCCCTTCTCTAGCCAGTAGACGAAAATAGTCTCCTTCGA
>Ga0137396_10000868_pt1 | contig 15103 bp, 10 predicted proteins | sample czc16metaG_FD_108284 | JGI IMG/M metagenome (GOLD analysis project Ga0137396, IMG submission 108284) | Vadose zone soil microbial communities from Angelo Coast Range Reserve, California, USA - czcobulk3.16 metaG | ecosystem: Environmental > Terrestrial > Soil > Vadose zone | place: USA...
TCATCGAGGATGCGCTACGGTCGAAACCCATCGTGCTCGTGCGCACCAGCGGCGTCGGCCACGACGACCACCCGAACACGTTCATCCCTCTCGTGCTGAAGACGGCGAGCGTGGGGCCGGTCAAGCCGGTGGCGCCGAGCATCCAGAAATTCGGCGTCGCGCCAGCGGCAGGCGCGCCTCCCGCCAAGGCCGACGCGGCGCCTCAGGCGGCGGCCGCGGACGGCGCTCCGCCGTTGGCTGCCGAGCCGGGCGACGAGTTGCTGCTCTCGTGGACCATCGAGGGCGATCCGGCCGGGCTGCGACTGGAGCCGGGCGGCGTGGACGCCGGCGCGCTGACCAAGGGCGGCGCCGGATCGACCACGTTCAAGGTCAAGCCAGGCGATGCGACCGAGGGCCTGATCACCTTCAAGCTCTCGTTCGGCTCGCCGGCCGCTGCGAAGGCATCGCTCCGCGATGACGACGTGGCACAGCCGGCGCCGACCACCGCCACCGCAATCGTGATCGTGAAGCACGCGATCCCGGCGCGCGCCGCCGGCGCGCCGACCGGCAGCGCTTTCATGGCCGACCTCGCCGCCCTGGGGCTGGACGCGCCGGGCAAGATCCGCGAGCGGGAGGCCAAGGCGATCGAGCAGCTCCTCAAGGGGAACGTGCCACCGTTCCTGCAGAACTTCGTCACGGTTCCCGTGGCGGCCGCCGGCAAGACGGGCGAGATCTACGTAGCGCCCGACTTCCTCGCCATCGGCACCGACGACGACTTCGTCCGCTTCCCGATGACGCCGCTCGGCGCGCAGAGGGTGCAGGACGCCTTCCTCACCGCCTTCCCGACAAAGAAGATCGCCGACGAGATCTTCAGTCACGCGAAGAAGCAGCTCAACCACCACTCGGCGACGGAATGGAACAAGGGCATCCCCGCCCAGGACGTCTTCAACCAGAAGGGCGGGCTGATGCACAAGAACAACGACTATGTCGAGAGCAACAAGGCGATCGAGAAGGACCGCCGCTCGACCCCGCTCGGCGAGCTCCTCGCCGGGCACAAGAAGGACCTGATCCTGGATCCGAACGTGGCCAAGCAGGAAGTCGTCGTCGGGAAGGACAAGGACGGCAAGCCCGTCAAGGCATTTCCGGTGGTGATCTATGGGCTGCTCGATCCGCCTCATGCCTGGCCGCGGCAGGACGCGGGCTTCCACCATCCGCAGGGCTACGAGGACTACAGCCACGGGATCCGGCTCGTCTCGCAGCAGATGATCGTGGACGGCAAGCCGGCGAAGCTCTTCGATGTGCTGCGCGACAAGTCGCTGCACGGGCTCGTGGCGGGTGCGTTCGATCCCGCCTTCCCGCTCCGCTATCCGGGAAAGCCGACGGCGATCGAGCTGACGCTCATCGACTTCGCGGGCAATCCGCTGGCGAGCAAGAGCTGCACCCTGGAAGTCGACGGCGCGTCCCGCACGGTCACCACCGACGCCGGCGGGGTGCTCCGCGAGACGGTTCCGCCCGAGGCCGTGCACGCCCGCCTGACCGTCGGCGGCGTGACGATGACGCTGGGAATCGGGCAGCTCAAGTCGATGGACGACGCGGCCGACGAGGGCGTGTCGGGAGTGCAAGGGCGCCTCGCCAACCTGGGCTTCTACGGAGGAGCCATCGACGGCGAGCTGGACGAGGAGACGCGCGAGGCGGTGCGCGCCTTCCGCATCGCCAACGCCCTGCCCGAATCCGGGGACATCGACCCGACGCTCAAGGACAAGCTCCGCGAGAAGTACGGATGCTGATCGATGGCTGACAAGATCGGCGAGTACCAGGTTCGCGTCGGGAACGCGGCGGTCAGGTTCTGGCCGCTGGCTCCGGGCACGACCGCCGCCGCGGCCACGCCGGCCCCGGCAACGCCCGTCACGCCCGGCGCCGGCAACACCGTCGCCGTGCCTCCGGCGTTCGGCGTCTTCGACGTCGTCATCGCGCTCTCTCAGGACCCGGTGGTGAGGACGACCCTCGCCGCGCCCGCGCTCCCGACGGCGATCACCGCGACGCCGACGGTGAACACGATGCCGCTCATCGCGGACGCGGCAGGACGGGTCAACGTCTCCTTCGCCGTGCCCGTCACCGGCGCCGACTTCACCGGCACGCTGCGGCTCACCGCGAAGCGGGGAACGACCGCCCCTGGAACCAACATCTCGCTCGATATCCCCATCAAGATCACTGCCGCTGCCCGCGCCGCCGATCTGTTCATCTTCTTCGTCGTCCATGCGCACCCGCCGGCGAACTACGCCTGGGTCAAGATGCAGGCGGTGGATCAAGCGAGCCCGGCGACGGCGGTGGCCTCGGCGACCGGCCTCTGCAAGGTGCTCCGCGACAATCTGACCTTCAGCGAGCTCAATCGGGAGCTCGCCGTCGAGACCGACACCGGCGGTTTCGTCTGCCAGCCGGGCACCACCCGCAACGTCCTCGGCCTGCCGCTCGGGTGGCCGCTCATCTTCAACCTCGGCAAGCCCGCCTTCGTCACGCGTGGCCACCTCGCCAGGTTCGCGCAGGCGGACGTGCACGACAACCTCGCTCCGTTCGTCTCGACGCCGCCGATTCGCATGATGCGCGAAGCGAACGCCAGCCTCGCCACGAAGAGGGTGCTCCTGGACGCGGGCCATGGCGTGGTCTACGCGCACACCGCGCGCAGGTCGCAGGAATGGTATGTCGCGCACAAGATCGCCGATCGGATCATCGCCAGGCTGACGGCGGCGCCGTTCAACGTGCCGGCCGCGAACATCTTCCGCACCCGCAGCGCCGGCTTCGGGTTGATCGACCCGGGGCAGGTGACCGCCGGCAACGCGCCCGAGGCCGGCGATCTGAAATACGAGTTCGATCTGCCCGCCAAGAAGGTGCGGGGCAAGACGAACGCGGTGAGCCTGAAGATGATCTCCGACCTCCTGCTCACCAGGCACGATCCGTCCACCAATGCGGCGCTGACCGTGGCCGCCGCCGACCGTGCCACGATCCTCGCCGCCAGCCCGGCAACCGTTTCCGCCATCGAAACGCGGCTCAATGCCTCGCTCGCCCCGAGCAAGCGCGTCCGCCCGGGCTCCATGCGCTGGGATGCCGCCGCCAGTGGCGGTGCCGGCGAGTACGTGTTCACCGAGGAGCCCAATCCCCCGCCGGCGGCGCCGCCGCCGGGCACCGATCGTCACCTGTCCATCACCACGGCGGACTGGTTTTCGCTCGATGCGACGCACATGGACGTTCTCGCCGAGCGCTCCGCGCGATGGTCGGTCGCCGCCGAGGTGGGCGGCTCGGCCGGGCATCCGACGTTCCAGCCCAACGTGCGGGCGACCATGATCGCCGACGGCGCCGTCGCATACATGAAGGCCGCCATCCTCGCCTACCTCAACGTCACGGCGCCGCACGCGTGGTTGAGCAACGGCGTCAAGGGATGGGGTCCGACGGACCGGAACCACTTCTTCAACACGACCGCCTGCGACCTGTACATCACCTTGCACGAGAATGCCGGAGGCGGCGTCGGCGGGATGGCGCTCGTCGCCCTTCCGGCGACCGGCGCGGATGCGCCACCGCCGGACCAGATCCGCATCGGCAAGTTCTTCCTCAAGCACGTAGACGGCTTCCACCAGGGGCTGCGTCAGGGCGGGGTCACGCGCGAAGACCCGACGAATCCGGCGACCATGCTGCGCGGCGGGAATCACATCCGCGACAAGTATTACTACCTGGAATCGGAGTTCATGGACCGGGCCAGCTCGACGACTCCCGGTCGTTTCCAGTTGCAGGACATGATCGACGGCGGCTACATCGACACCGTCGCCGATCAGATCGTGAGGGGCGTCGTCGAAGTCCTGCTCGATCAGCAGTCGAACATGGACAGCATCAAGCTGAACAATTCATTCACGCTATGGTGAGACGGCGAGGCCGGGCCACCGCGATCGCGCTGTTGCTGTTCGCCGCCTGCGCGGCCGCGAGGCAACGTCCGCCGGCCCCCGCCGAGTCGACATCGCCCCCGACCGGCGCGGCGGTGATCGGCCACGAAGAAGCGGGGGACCGCCTCTACATCGCCGACTTCAAGAGCGGCCGCCTGCAGGCGATCGGCCCTGCCGATGAGATTCCCCACCAGCCGGTCTGGTCGCCAGACGGCACGCGGCTCGCCTACCGCGTCGGCGCCCGCCTGTTGCTGCACACGGAAGGCGGGCCAGACGATGCGACGATCGCCGAGGACGTGGAGATCGAGACGCAGCGGCCGTGCGCCTTCACGGGTGACGGCCGGCAACTGGCCGTGGCTGGCCAGGGCGCCGTCGTCCTCGTGCCCGTCGGCGAGCGCACCGCTCCGCGGCCGCTCGTTTCGCGGCCAGACCGCCGCGTCGGCGACCTCCTCTGGTCTACCGACGGCCGCACGCTCGTGGTGCTCTTCTGGTCTCCGGGTGCGACGTCCGAGGTGGTGCGCGTGAGGATCGCCGATGGGACGGCGGATTCGCAGCGCGCCGACGACGTGGCGCGGCTTCTCGGCTGGCGTCCCAACGGCGATCTGCTCGTCCTCCGATCCGGCGGTGGGCGCGACCAGCCGGCGGTGCTCACTCCCTCGGGGCTGTCGCCGCTGCGCAGCCTCGCGGAAGGTCTGTTCGTCTTCGATTACGCTCCCGCCCCCGACCGGTTGCTGATCGCCGCAGCCGGCGAGGATACCGGCCAGGATTCGGCGGTTTTCCTGGCCTCGCCCGCAGGAGCGGCCCCGCCGGTCCGGTGGCTCGCGTCTCATCCCCGGCTCTCCGACCTGCACCTCTCGAACGACGGACGGTGGAGCCTGTTCATCGACCGCTCCGGGGACCTCGAGGGCCGCCCCGGAGGGAGCCTCTACCTGGCTGCGGTCGGAAGCGAGACCGCAAGGCTCGTGCTTCGGGCGAGCGCCGCGCGCAGCTTCTCGAATCCCACGCCACGTCCAACAGGTCTCCGTCCCCGCTGAGGACCCGAGCGCGTCAGGGCTTGGGCATGAGACCCACGTGCGTCCCGCTCTCGCCGCGGGAGAGCAGGCGCCGCGCGATCTGGTTCACCTGCGCGCAGTGGTGGAGCAGGTAGTCGGTCAGGTTGCGCAGCTTCCAGTCACCTTCCTGCGGCTTGTACTTCTCCTTCTCGTAGACGAGCCTGGTCACCTCCCGCGCGGGGTCGTTCTCCGCATCGACGAAGTCCGCGGAGCCGACCACGCCCGCCACCAGCTTCTGCGCCTGCTCCCGCTTCTCGTTGGCGGTCCACTTCTCCGCCTTCTTCCTCGACTTGCGGATGTCGAGCAGGTCGTCCAGGGCCTTCTTCCATTTCGCCGATAGCTCCAGCTCCTTCTGCAACAGCTCCAGGTCTTTCTCGTCCGGAGACTTCTCTCCCGGAAAGATGGCCTTCCAGGCCGCGATCCGCCGCTGGATCCGCTGGTCCGGCGTCAACGCCGGGAGCTGGGTGTCGCCGGAGCTCGCTTGCTGGGCCGGCCCGCGCAGGCTCGTCATCAAGCACTCCAGCACCTCCTTCATGCGGATCTCGTACTTGGAGGCCCGATAGAAACCGACCGCGATGTTCTCCACGGCGGGCCCTTTCCGATGCGCTCCGGGGTGGGCGGCCAGGTGCCGTTTCTGCTCGACGTACTCGTCGACCATGCGCTGGTACTCGCGGATCTCCTTGAGCCCGTCGCCCACCTGCTCGTTGAAGCAATGCAGGTAATCGGAGGGGGTGAACTTGAGCATGAAGCGGAAGTTTCCCTGCTTGGCCACCACGTCCTTCATCGAGGCCTGGGTGTTGTAGGACTCGGCGGCGAACAGGTGCGCCTCGGAGAAGAGCTTCCCGCAGAGGCGGTTGCGCTGGTACAGGCCGCTGGGATTGAGGTTCGAGTCCGGGCGCTCGGCCCTGGCGTCCCTCATGGTCTGGCGCCAGACGCGCCTCACCTTCACGCCGGGGACCTCCCGATACTCCTTCGCAGCGAGGATCCGCGCCTCCGCCTGCCGCATCTGCGCGACCAGCTCGAGGTACGCCATGTTGCACTCGCGCAGCACCGTGTCGCGGTCGTAGTGGATGAGCCGCTCCAACGTGCGGGGCGTGGCCTTCTCGGTGCTTTCCTCGAGATCTTCCTTCTCGGCCTGTGTGAGCTCCTGCGGGGCGGTGTCCCGCAACTTCTTGCGCCACGCCTCCTGCAGCCCGGCCAGCCGCGCCAGCAGCGGGTCGACGTACTGCGTGCGATAGATCTCGTCCACCTTCTCCAGCCGGCCGAACAAGGGAATCTCCTTCCCCTCGAGCCCGTCGACCTCGACGTTCTTGTAGATGGCCTCCTTCAGCGCCTTCCACTCGGCCTTGCTGCTGTAGCGGCGGATCTTCGCCAGGCTATAGAAGTCGCTGACCTGCTCGTCCATCTCCAGCTGGGTGGTCTCGTCGCCCGGCAGGTCGCTGCCTCCCTCCTTGACGATGTTGTTGCCCACCGACAGCCACTCGCGCAGGAAGTAGAAGTTGGTGTCGAGGACGACGCCGGACTCCTTCTTCCACGCCTTGCGGAACGCCTCGTTCAGCTCGCCGAAGGCGTAGAGATCGTCCGGCCCCGCCAGCGTGACGTCGTAATCCGAGGTCAGGTCGGCGCTGCCCACCGCCTGGGCGACGATCTTCAGCCCCTTGTCGCGCAGCGCCTGGACCATCGACTTCACGTAGTGGTTGCGGAAGCCGATCAACGCGAGCATCAGGCTGTTGCGATTGGTCTTCCTCGCCGCTTCCACCGCCTCGCCCGCGCCCTCGGCGGGGTCGTACCCGTCCAAGCACCGCTCCTTGACCTCGTTCCAATCGCGGCACATCTGGATGCAGTAGTAGAGGTGCGGGCGCAGCGACCGGTCGAAGACCGGATTGCCGGCCGGGGCGAGGCCCAGTCCGAGGCAATCGGGACACTCGACCTTGTTGGCGTCGGTGAATTCGCCCTTGAGGCTGCCGCACTTGCCGCCGGTGGCCTTCTCCACCGCCAGGGCGTGGACCTCCCAGTCGAGGTCCTTGACGGAACCGGGATCGACGGCCTGGCCACGGGCGCAGCCGTGCCGACCCTGCCAGAGGTAGTCGTCGTGGAACGCGTCCAGGAAGCCCTGTCCCTTCGGCTTCCCCGTCGGGCGCTCGCCGGCATCCGGGCCGTGCACGTGGGTCTGCGGCTTTGCCGCTCCCAGGTGCGAGGCGAGGGCGAACTCGTCCTCGAGATGGCACTGGCGGAAGAAGACGTGCCTGCTCTGGCTCTGATCGAGGGCCTTGGCCCGGCCCCGCTGGGGGCCCAGCTGCCCGCCGCCGAAGGATCGCTCCTTCTCCTGGTACGAGCCCGTCGCGAGCGCGTGCTGGTAAGACATCTCGTCCGCATCGCCCCCGGCGACGGGCGAGACGCGATCGGGCGGATAGATGCCCAGGTTGAACAGCCGGGCCCGTTCCCAGAGCGGGTCCTTCTGGTCGCTCGCGGCGTCGAAGGAGAGAACGAGCACCTCGCTCGGCGGGCTCCTGGGGCTCCGCTCCCGCGTTCCCACCAGCAGCCTGACCTCGTTCGCCCCCGGCGGAACCGGCAGCTCGACGACGCCCTCCGCGTCGGTCCTGGCCGGCAACTCGCCCGCGGCCGAGCTGAGCACGCAATCCAATCCGGCCATCGGACTGCCATTGCGCAACAGGCGGAGGCGCGCCCGCGGCGCGGGCTCGATGACCAGGGTGGCCAGGAGCCAGCGCTTCTTCTCCACGGCCGCATCGAGCTTCACCTCGAGATCGTCGCCGGTCTGCCAGCAATGGTCCGCCGAGGCGGCGGTGAGATAGAGCGTCCGCTGGGCCAGACCCTTTCGCGCCACGTCGATCGGACTGGTGCCGCCCTCTCCCAGCTTCGTCTCGAACGGCACCTCGGTTGCGGGGCCGCGCCGCCGCTCGGCGATCGTGAGCTTGATGTTGCCTTCCGGCTTCGCCTGCGCGGGCTGGACCTGCACCTGCACGTAGAGAAGCCATTGCTGCTGGCAGGGCAGGATGGCCCGGGGAGGATTGTCGCCTTTGGGCGGCTCCATGAACTTGACGTTGCCGGGCACGTCTAGGACCTCTTCGCCGGCTGCTTGCGGGCGCGCTCCTCGAGGAGCACGAGCCTTGTTCGCGCGCCGAGCGCCTCGTCCGCCAGCATCTCCCGCACCCAGGGAAGATCGGGATCGGAGTCGCAGTCGAAGCCGAGCAGGTACATGAGGTCGAGGTAGAGGAGGACGCACTCCTCGGTCTCGAAGCGGTGCTCCTTCCGCTTCGCCATGGCGGTGCGCACCGACTGCCGCACGGCCGCCTCGCCCAGCTCGCGGCACGGGTCCGGGTACTTCACCCGGAGGTGGCCCGCGGCACGCCGCTCGAAGGACTCCTCGTGCGCGCGGCCCAGCGCCTCGAGCTGCGCCCTACGAATGAGCAGCATGGTGCGTGCTCCCCCGCTCACGACTGTTCACAGGAGGGGAAATGGATGTCAAGCTGGCCCGGCCCGATGAGCGCGAGCGATCAGCCTGCCGAGGATGTTCCGTCCGGCGCGGATCCGCCGCCCTCGCCCGATGCTTCCTCGGCCCTGCTGATCGTGGACGCCCTGGCGGATGCGCCGCTGTCGCGGTTCCGTGCTCCGGAGCGCTGCGCTCCGCTTCCGGATGGGATCGACCAGACCGGGTTCTCCGGGCTGCGCTGCTCGGGGAGCGCCCAGTTCTCCTCGCGGGGCTGGTCCGAGCTGCGGCGGCAGTTGGGCCAGGGCGACCCCCGGCAACTCCACGTCGTCGATCTTCGTCAGGAATCCCATTGCTTCGTCGGCGGCAGCGCGCTGAGCTGGTACGCGGCGCGGAACTGGGGATGCGCCGGGCTGAGCGCGCTGGAATCGGCGCAGCTGGAGCAGTTGCGCATCCGTACGCTGCAGCTCGCTGGGACGGCGGAAGTGGGGACCAAGGACGACGTGGTCGCGCGCCGGCGCCCGCAGCAGCTCTGGAAGGTGGGCGCGGCAGCAGACGAGCCGGCCGAACTTGGTCTCGCGGGACGGTATCTGCGCCTGCCGGTGACCGATCACGCGGCTCCGCGCGCGGAGGTGGTCGGCCAGTTCGTCCGCTTCGTCTCGGCGCTGCCGCAAAGCGCCCACGTCCATCTCCACTGCCGCGGCGGCAAGGGCCGCACGGCCACTTTCCTTACGATGTTGGACATATTGGCCAATGCCCGCCGCGTCTCCTTCGAGGCGATCATCGCCCGCCAGGCGGCGCTGGGCGGGTACGATCTGCGCCGGCTGCCCGAGGAAGGTAGCCCCAAGCGTCCTTATCTGCTCGAGCGCTGGCAGTTCCTCTGCCGGTTTTACGCGAACGCCCGCGCTGCCGCCCCGCCTTGAGCGGGCGGCGGGCGTACGCTACGCTCGACATCGATGGACGCGAGCGACCACGGCAAGGTCATCGACGGAAGGCGAGTCATCTGGCTGGGCGGCTCCGCCCCCGCGGACGCGCGTCCCACGCCGGCGGAGAAGGAACTGGCCAAGGTGGCGACCGCGAACGCCGTCGCGGCATCCCTGGAGATGGCTGCCAGGGAAGGGATTCCCTTCTGCGAGGAGTGCGCGCGCAGGGCCGCCAGGTGACGCAGACCGCGGGTCGTCTACCGAGCACGGACGCGCGCGACGCCGCCGAGCGCGTGTTCCGGGAGCTGCAGCACGGCGAGCCCATCTATGCGGTCCTCGACGGTGCGCGCGACCGGCGCATCCGGGGCTGGGTCCTCGACAGCCGCGCGCCGAGCTGGTGTCTCTACCGCGGCGAGCTTCCTCCCGCGCTGGAGAGCGCCGCCCCCTGGCTGCTGCGGCTCTTGCCTGGCCAGCCTTACACCGAGCGATTCTTCGGGGCCGGCTGGCAGAACGCCTGGGGAATCCTGCTCGCCAGCTCCGCGCCCTCACGCCAGCTCCGCCAGCATCTGCGCCGGTTCTTCGTCGTGCGCACCGACGATCGCAAGCGGCTGCTGTTCCGCTACTACGATCCGCGCGTGCTGCGGGTCTACCTGCCGACCTGCACACCGGAGGAGGTGGCGCAGTTCTTCGGTCCCATCTCGACGATGGTCGCCGAAGGCGAGGAGCCCGGCGCGTTCCACGTCTTCCGCCGCTCGGAGAACGGGCTCGATCACCGCCGCATCGAGGCTTGATCGATCACGCTCTCGTTGGCGCCGGCGACCCGCAGGTCCACAAGCAGCCCGTGCCGATTCTCCATCAGTGCGTCACCCGAAAGGCCAACCGCGAGGGTTGCCCCGGTTGCTTGCGCTGAAAGGTCTTCATCGAGGCCCAGGTGTCGATGAGCGTCCCGTCGACGGTGAAGTGGTCGTCGCTCATCAAGCCGGCGCCACGCGCAATCCGGGATCGTAGAAAATCCGGTGGCGACGGGGGGCCGGACTGAGCCTCACCCGTCGCCACCGGCCCGGGGGGTCGTCAGATCTCCTCGTGGATCTTCACGTCCTTCGTCTCGTGCAGGAAGAGCGAGCCGATGACGAAGCCCACCACCGCGACGACGATGGGATACCAGAGGCCGTGGTAGATGTTGCCGGCCTTTGCCACCATCGCCGTGGCGAGCAGCGGGAGCATGCCGCCGAACCAGCCGTTGCCGATGTGGTAGGGCAACGACATCGAGGTGTACCGGATCCTCGCCGGAAACAGCTCGACCAGGAACGCGGCGATGGGCCCGTACACCATGGTCACGTAGAGGACCATGATCACCAGGATGATCTCGGTCATCACCCAATTGACTTGCGACGGATCGGCCTTGGGCGGGTAGTTCGTCGCCTTGAGCGCCGCCTGGTATTTCGGCTGGTCCCAGCCGCGCAGCTCGATGTTGCCGATGCGGGTCACCACATCCTGCCCGGCCTCGGCTGGCACCGAGGTGAAGGAGAGGCCTGCCTTGCCGAGGAAGTCCTTCGCCTTGTCGCACGCCGTCTGGCGCGACCAGGGACCGATGAAGATGTGGAAGTTGCAATCGCTCGCGGCGACCGTGATCGGGGTCGTCTCCTGGTAGTTCTCCAGCGCGGGGTTCACGTAGTGCGTGAGCCCCTTGAACAGCGGGAAATAGGTGAGCGCCGCGATGATGCAGCCGGCCAGGATGATCTTCTTGCGGCCGATGCGATCGGAGAGCGCGCCGAAGACGAGGAAGAACGGGGTGCCGATGAGGAGCGAGAGGCCGACCAGCGTGTACGTCGGGATGAAGTCGAGCTTCAGGTAGATGAGCAGGAAGAAGAGCGCGTAGAACTGGCCGGTGTACCAGACCACTCCCTGTCCCGCCGTCGCGCCGAAGAGCGCCAGCGCCACGTACTTGTTGTTCGGGTACCGGAAGAAGCTATCGGTGAGCGGCGACTTGGAGCGCTTCCCCTGCGACTTCAGCCGCTGGAAGATGGGCGACTCCTGCAGCTTGAGCCGGATGTAGATGGAGATGAGGAGCAGCGGGAGCGAGACCCAGAAGGAGATGCGCCACCCCCAGCTGGAGAAGGTGGTCGCCTGCATGAAGTAGCGGGTGAACCCGATCACGGCGAGCGCGAGCAACATGCCGAGGGTCGCCGTGGTCTGGATCCACGCCGTCGCCTGGCCGCGCTTGTGATCGGGCGCGTGCTCGGCGACGTAGGTGGCCGCGCCGCCGTACTCGCCGCCGAGCGCGAGACCCTGGGCGAGGCGCAGCAACACGAGGATGACGGGCGCCGCGAATCCGATGCTCTGGTAGGTCGGCATGAACCCGACCAGCACGGTCGCGAGGCCCATCGTGACGATGGTGACGAGGAAGGTGTACTTGCGGCCGACGAGATCGCCGATGCGGCCGAAGATCAGCGCGCCGAAGGGGCGGACGAGGAATCCGGCCGCGTACGCGCCGAACGCGCCGAGCAGCGCCGCCGTCTGGTTCCCCGGGGGGAAGAACAGGGCGGCGAAGAACGGCGCGAGGATGGCGTAGAGGTAGAAGTCGTACCACTCGAAGACGGTGCCGACCGAGGAAGCGACGATGACGCGGCGCTCTTCCGCGCTGCTGATCATCCGGTCGCCGGCGGCATGCAGGGATGCAGGGACTGCACTCATGGTGTCCTCTCAGCGGGCGTACGCGGCCCATCGGGCAGGGACGGTTGCAGTGGAGGTGCACGGGTGCGGGGTGGCTACATTCGAGATCAAGACGCAGCACGTCAGCGCCCGTCTCGGGACGTGCAGAACGAGGCCGGCAAGAACTTGAAGACACAAGGAAAAGCGCCCCAGGCGAAAAGTCGGGTCTTCGCGCTGCGGAGCGCGTGGCCTCGCGAGCGTCGGTCTGTCCGGTTGCCGACGAGTCGGGTTCGCGAGTAAGAATCCGGCGCTCCTCTCCGCCCCAGAGGACAGCCGTGCACGAAGACCGCAGCGAGTTCGCCGAGCGTGTCTCGGATCCGAGCCTTTCCGTCGACGAGCAGGATTCGCTTCGCCTGGCCGTCGACGCCGCCGAGCTCGGAACCTGGAACTGGCACATCCCGTCCGGACGCTCGTCGTGGACGCCGTGGACGTACGAGCTCTTCGGGTACCGCCCCGGCGAGCTCGAGACGTGCCACGAGCTGTTCCTGCGGCACGTGCATTCCGCCGACCGGGCCTCGGTCGCGGACTGGCTCTCTCGTGCGCTGCTCGAGGGCGGCCTGACCGCGCACGAGTTCCGCATCCACCGCGTGGACGGGACCGTGCGATGGGTCCGCTCCAGGGGACGAGCGATGCTGGACGATCAGGGAAAGGTCGTCCGCATGGTCGGCGTGGTGGCGGACATCACGGAGGAGAAGCTGCGCGCGACTGCCGCGAACCCGGCGCGCCCGGCGCCTGGGAACGGATCCTTCTCGGCGCGGCAGGTGGCGCACATCGTCGGCGTCGGCGAGGCCACCGTGAAGCGCGTCTCGGCCGCCGGAGAGATCCAGTTCCTGCGCTCGTCGCGGAAGAACAGCCGCCGCTTCGCGCCGGAGGACGTGCTCGACTACCTGCGCAGGGGCGCGGCCAGCGTGGGTGGCTTCGATTCCGCCGCGCGGGCGCAGGACATGAACGGCTGCCTCGTCTACCTGCTCGAGCAGCTCCTCGCGGGGACGGCGTTCGAGGCGCTGCTCGACGGGCCCCTGGAACGCGCCGCGCGCGTCGCGCCGCGCTCCTTCGTCACGGACCTCCTCGCCCGGATGCCCTTCCTGCTCCACGAGCGCCGGCGGCATGCGTTCCCAGCCCTCCTCGCGCAAGCTGGCAACTCGGAAGCGCTGGAAGCGGAGATCATCGCCTGCGCCCTCCGGGCGGAGGGGCTCGAGGTCCTCCGCCCTGCCGGTGTTCCGCAGCCCGGGCAGCTCGCGGAGCTCGCGCGGCGCGTACGCGCCAGTTTCGTCGTGCTCACCGCGACCCCGGAGCCGCCGTTGGCGCAAGCCGGCGTCCTCGCTGCCGCCTCGGAGATCGCGGCGACGGGCAGCACGGCGGTGTTCCTCCGCTGCGGCGCAGACGTGCGCGTCCCGCGCGGAGTCAACCGGTTCCGCTCGATGGTCCAGCTCGGGTCGATCCTGCGCGGCTCCTGACCGAGCGCCCTCCTGCCGAAGCTCGAGGCGTCGGGCATCTTCGCGCACTGACCTCAGGGGAGCCGCGGGTCGAACATCCCGAGCTGGTTCAGCAACGTCAGCCCGTACCAGGCCCCGGTCACCGGTTCCGACGAGGTGGAGGCGATCGGCAGCTCCGTGACCCAGTCCACCGCCTCGCCGGGTGGCTGGTAGCCCGAGGCCGTGGTCGCCACGTACCAGGAGAGCCGATTCGACGCCATGTCGTCCATGGCGAGCCAGTGCTCGAGCATCGCCATGTACATCGACATCTGCGGCCAGACCGGCATGCTCGCCTTCGCGTCGTGCGAATGGCCGGGATCGAACGGCGTCGAGTGGTAGAACTGGTCGCCCAGGTAGCGCGAGATTCCGTAGCCGAATTGCCCGGGGGTGAGGTTCGCGAGGATGGCCCTGCGGTGCTCCGCCGCGCGCGCGTCCTTGGCGTCGAGGAGGCCGAAGACCCACACCACGTCCGAGGACGAGTCGAGCCGGTCGTCCAGCGTGCAGTCCGGCTGGACCGCGCGCACGAGATGGCTCTGGAACGTATTCCACGCGCCGGGGCAGGGCGCGATCGACGTGTCGCGGAAGATGGCCTGGGCGATCGAGCCGCTGACCTGGCCCCAGACCACCGCCTTGGACGCTTCCTGCCGCTCCTCAGCGAGGAGTTGGGCCGACCGCAGGCCGGATGCGTACGTCGTTTGGGTGAAGACGTTGAATTGAGGCTGCTCCTCCCAGATGGAGAAGTCCTTCGCCCCGAAGCCGAAGTTCTCCGGTTTCGTCGCCTGGCCCTGGACGAAGTCCGCCGCCTTCTGCGCGACCGGCCAGACCGCGTCGAGGAACCGCGCAGCTCGGGCTGGATTGGCGACCTTCAACGCCTGGTAGTGGCGGAAGACCCCGATCAAATACAGGCCGACGGAATCCAACTCCGGCTCGACGAAATGGATCGTCCTGTTCTTCGCGAAGAAGCTGTAGTTCGTCCACCAGGACCCGGCGGGGACATTCGGGTTCGAGCTGTCGGCCTGCTGCACCTGCGCCATCCAGCTCCAGTACTTCTCCGCCTCCTCGAGGTAGCCGGCCGCGTCGAAGAGCATGGCCGTGACCGACGAATCGCGGACCCAGACCTTGTACTCGTAGGCCGGATTCGTCGAGGCGACGAAGCTGCCGAACTCCGGCTGCTGCGACTGCCGGTTGGCGACGAGCGCCACCCGCAGCGCTTGCGCCCACTGCGAGATCGGAGTGGTGAGGGTCGCGGCCTTCCCGGACGACAGCCAGCCCTTCCACCGATTCGAGCTGTTCGTCATCCAGGCCTGGGCCGAGCCGCCCTGCCGGACGTGGTCGGCGAGCGCCCTGGCACCCTCGAGCGAATCGGCGATCCCATAGAACCAGGCGAGCTGCGCCTGGCCCGTCGCATCGAGCATGACCGTCCTCGACATGCCCATTCCCACGTTCGTGCCGGAGAACGAGCTCGAATCGGTGAGCGACGACGGTCCGGTCGCGAACTGCTGCACGGTGGCGGCTCCGCTGTCCGATCCGCCGGCCACCGGCGGTCCGGCCACGTGGTGATCCACCGCATCGAAGGAGCCCATCA
>Ga0137396_10000869_pt1 | contig 15102 bp, 11 predicted proteins | sample czc16metaG_FD_108284 | JGI IMG/M metagenome (GOLD analysis project Ga0137396, IMG submission 108284) | Vadose zone soil microbial communities from Angelo Coast Range Reserve, California, USA - czcobulk3.16 metaG | ecosystem: Environmental > Terrestrial > Soil > Vadose zone | place: USA...
TGGTAAAAAAGAAATAGGCCCCAGAGAACGATGGAACCTTTGCTTCTGGTCGAGGACAAAAATGAGCTACGCGCCATGCTGCGCAAGGCACTCGAGCGCGCGGGCTACACTGTGGACGACGCCGCCGATGGCTCAACCGCGGTCAACAAAATTCGCGCGCGGCGCTACCTGGTGGTGCTCACCGACCTGAAGCTGCCTGGCTGCTCTGGTCTGGACATCCTGCGCGAAACCAAGCAGGCCGACCCGGCCATCCCGGTCATCCTAATTACCGCGTTCGGCTCGGTGGAAGAGGCCGTAACTGCGATGAAGGGTGGAGCCTTCGACTTCATCCAGAAGCCGGTGGACCTGGACCACCTGAAGCTGCTGGTCGAGCGCGCCGCGCAGCAGCAGGAACTGCTGCGCGAAAACCTCCTGCTCCGCGAGGAGTATGCCGCGCGTTATGGCTTCCCGCGCATCCTCGGCGAACACGCTTCCATGAAGGAAACCAGCAACCAGATCCAGCGCGTGGCCGCAACCGATTCCACCGTCTTGCTGCTGGGCGAAAGCGGCACGGGCAAAGAACTCTTTGCCCGAGCTGTTCATCATCTTTCGCCGCGACGCGAACAGCCATTTGTGGCTTTGAATTGCGCCGCAATTCCTGAGGGGCTGGTGGAGAACGAGCTCTTCGGCCACGAACGCGGGGCCTACACGGGCGCCGGCGCGCGCAAGATCGGCAAGATGGAGTTGGCGCACCGCGGCACCATTTTTCTCGATGAGATCGGCGAGCTGCCGCCCGCCATCCAGTCCAAGCTGCTGCGCGTACTCGAGGAGAGGCGGTTCGATCGGGTCGGCGGCACGCAGCCGGTGGACGTGGACGTCCGCATCCTGGCGGCCACCAACAAAGATCTCCGCGCCGCGGTGGAAGGTAAAAGCTTTCGTGAGGACCTTTACTTCCGCATTTCCGCCGTGCCCATCACTATTCCGCCGCTCCGCGCGCGCGGCGAAGACGTGCTGCTGCTGGCGGAATACTTCCTCGAGCGCTTCCGGCGGGAGTTCCGCAAGCCGGCGCTGGAATTGACTGCCGATGCAAAGGCTCGCCTCACCACGTATCCCTGGCCGGGAAACGTCCGTGAATTGCAGAACGCCATCGAGCGCGCCGCCATTCTCTCCGACAGCGGCGCGATTAATGCCGCCGCCTTTCAACTTCCGTCCCCGCGTCCCGTCAATGGCCAGTTACCCAGCGACATGCTGGACGAAAGCTTTCAGTGGGAAGGAACGCTGCAAGTAGTGAGTCAGCGAGCGATCGAGCACGTCGAGCGATTCAAGATCGGGGCCGCGCTGCGCGAATCTAAATGGAACAAAACCCGCGCCGCGGAAAGGCTGGGTGTCTCCTATAAGACCCTGCTGAACAAGATTCGCTCGCTCGGCCTAGAGAATTAAGCGGTCAATATTCCCCCCTTCGTTCGGACAACGGCCCGCCATTTCCGCGCTTCGGGGGGAGTCGCCGGGGCGAGCTGTTGGCGCGTGCCTCTACACACTCGCTGGCTTATGCTTTCGGCTGCTGGTCCGGGGGCAGGCCTGCGGCCACCGCGGCGTGGACACGCGCGGCGAGCGCGTCGCGTTGCGCTAGCTTGTAGGCTGAGGCATCAATCGCCGGACTGAATTTCACTAGGATCTCGCCGGGGTGGATGGCGAACTCATTTTTGCGCAGGATGTGATGCGCTCCCACAACTGAAATCGGCACCACCGGAACCCCCGCCTTGATGGCCATCACAAACGAACCCTTCTTAAAAGGAAGCAGACGCCCGTCCGCACTGCGCGTGCCTTCCGGATAAACCAGGAATGAGACGCCCTGCTCCAGGTACTCGGTAGCTCTGTCCACGCTGGCGACGGCCGCCTCGCGGTTCGTGCGGTTCACTGGAACGAAACGCGCCAAGCGGAATGCCCAGGAAACAAAGGGAATCCGGAAGAGCGAGTCTTTCGCCAGAATGGAAATACGCCGGGGAATGGCGCCAACAACGGCGGGAGGGTCGGCGTTACTGGAGTGGTTAGCCACGAAAAGACATACCCCGGGCGGGATATTCTCCAGACCCTCGACGCGCACGCGCACGCCGACCGCGCGCATGATGAACAAAACCGCGGCCAGGCTGACACGATAGAGTAAGTCCACCGAACCGGTCAGAAACGAGCATAGGATCAATGGCAAGCCGAGCACCAAGGTGTAAAGCGCAAGGAAGATGGCGACGATCGTCGCGCGAATCATGCGGCCAGAATCAAACCACAGTTCGTGAGTGATTAAAAACTAAAATAGAAAATGGGAAAAGGAAAGATGAACCATCTTCCGTCCTAAGATCCTACGGCGTTCCGCGTCGCTAACGTAGGCGCGGCCAAGCGCAGCGCGGCTTGAGCCGAGACATTGCATGCCGTGCGCTGACGGAAGCGGCATGCAGGTCAGGTATGAAACGACTAATGAGCTGGCTTTAGTTTCGCTCTCTTTTCTGTTTCTAGGGCTGCCGCGCGTCGGTCGTGCCGCGGAGCAGGCCTTCGAGGATGCGGCGCTGCTTGGCCGTGGGCTTGGCCTCTTCTTCGATCTGGTACATGTGTTCCTGGCGCTCGCCAAGCCCAAAGGACACTTCCCTTTCCAGGCCATCGCGGCGGATACGCAGTCGCACGGTCTCGCCGGGGCGGTGCTCACGCAGCCAGCGGTCCGGATGTCGAGGAAAAGCGCCGCCGTTGAGCTCGACCAGGACGTCGCCTTCGCGCAGGCCGGCGCGCTCGGCGGGGCTGCCCGGATCGATCGCAGTGGCGACGCTGGCGCCGTCGGGGCCGCGCCCCGCCCAGAAACCAAACTCCGCCCGCGACCGCCCGAGCGACTTCAATACAAGGCCGGCGCGGGCCAGATATTCGGCGCTGGGGAGCTCATCTGTGCCGGCAACGTACCGCGCGAAAAACTCCTGGAGGTTACGCCCTGCGACTTCTTCAGCCGCGGCGCGGATGTCGGCGCTATCTCGAAAAAAGCGGCCGCGCCGGGCGAAGTTCTCATTGAGCGCGCGCAAGACGTTGTCGAGGCTCGCGCGGTTGTCGGTGGCATCGCGAATCAGGATATCGAGCAGCACGCCGATGAGCTGGCCTTTGTTGTAGTAGGAGACGCTGAATTCCGGTCCGCGGTAGAGCGAGTATTTCTCGAGCCACGCATCGAGGCTGGCCTCCTCGACGCTTTTCCAGCGGCGCGCGGGCCGCAATTCGAGCTCGGTAATTTGGCCAGCCAAATCCTCATAAAACTGCTTTCGGGTCCACAGACCGCTGCGCACCAAAGTGTAGGAACCGTAGGTGCTGGTGACTCCCTCGGCGAACCACAAGGCGCGTGTCCACTGCTCGCGCGCGTAGTCCACCGGCTCGAGCGAGGCCGGCCGGATGCGCTTGACGTTCCACAGGTGAAAGAATTCGTGGGCCGTGACGCCGGAGAGCGCACCAATTGAATCGATGGAAATCGCCGTCGAATTGGCATGCTCCATGCCGCCACCCGCTCCTTCAGCCGGCGCGCCAATGTGATAAATGAACAGATACTCCTCATAGGGGGCGCCGCCCATCAGTTGGGTTTCGTAAGCGATGATGGGCCGCAAGGTGCTTAGGATGTGGTCTCGAGTTGAGTCGGACGACCGCTCTCCGTGAACCACCACTCGAACTGGTGGGCTGATTCCATTGAGGGAGAATTCTTCGAACACGCCCATTTCGACCGGGGCGTCCACCAGCGCGTCGTAGTTTGGCGCGAGGTACGGCCCGCTTTCGCGCATGGCCGTCGTGGGCCTGGTCGTGCTCGGAACGCCTGCGCGCTCGGCGCCCGGATCCTGTAGCTTCAGGGCCAGAGCGACACGCCACGTATCAGGCAGGTGATGGAAAATGATTCGTATGTCTTCGCTCCGGCGCTCTTGCACGTAGAAAAGGATGGTGGCCAGGTTCACAAAGCAGTGCGTCGAATTCAACTGGGAGCTGAAAGGGCCTGGTTCGTCCCAGTAGGTCGAGTACTGAACCACCACCGTCCCGGTTCCAGTGATCCGCCACGACTGCTTGTCGAGCTTGGCGACGTTCAAGGGCTTGCCTGCACTGTCGGCCGCCGTGACGTCCTGCACATGATGAGCGAAATCGCGCACCTGATAGAGCGCATTCCAGGCTGGAAGCCGCACGGTGACTTCCCGGCGCACATCGGGAATCACCATCACGACGCGGAACAGATGTCGTTCCGGTTCAGAAACCCCGACGCGGTAGTCGATCGTGGCGCGCGCGGGCAGCGCGAACCAGAATGACAAGGCCAGCAGGATAAAGGGGCGAACGCTTCGGCCGACGCGCTCACCTGCCCGTAAGCGGTGGAGGTGCCTCATCGCGACGCCCTATGGATTGGCGCGCGCGGGCGTGTTTTGGGCTGCGCCGAGCCGCTCCAGCAGCTTCTCGCACAGGCCGTCAAAGCTGCCGTTGGACATCACCAGGACGACATCCCCAGGCTTGAGCTCTGCAGCAAGGAACTCGGCAATCTCTGCAGCCGAGGCAAATGCCTCAGCGAGCCGGCCCCATGCCCGTAATTGCTGGGCGACGCGTTCCGGCGAAAGGCGCTCGGCGTCGGAGAGTAGCTGCGCGCGGTTGACCGGGCCGATTGCTGCCACATCGGCCGCGGCAAGAGCCTCACTCAGCTCAGACTCGAAGACTTTCCGTCGCATCGTGTTCGACCGCGGCTCGAAGGCGGCCACCAGGCGCCGCCGAGGCCAGCGGCTTCGAGCGGCGTCAAGGGTCATGCGGATGGCCGTGGGGTGGTGAGCGAAATCATCTACCACAGTCACCCCGCCGGCCTCGCCCCTGACTTCCATCCGTCGGCGCACGCTGCGAAAAGTCCGCAGCGCCTCTTCGATCGCTTCTCGCTCAATGCCGTGCCCATGGGCGATGGCGATGGCTCCAAGCGCGTTCATGACGTTGTGGCGGCCGCACAGGGGTAACCGAACGCGGGCGATCTCCTCGCCGCGTCGCGCCGCCCGGAAGTGCATTGCCCCTTCGAGAAACTCCAGATCGCCTGCCACCCAGTCCGCATCGCCGCCCAGGCCGTAGGTCTCCACCGGGCAGAAGGCTTTGGCCACCGCTCCAGCCACCGTGGGGCTCTCGCCCCAGGCGACGACGCGGCCGCGCCGCGGGATCAGATTGACCAGGCGACGAAATTGCACGTCGATGGCGGCTAGGTCGGCATAAATGTCGGCGTGATCGAATTCGAGCGAGGTGATGATCAGCTCGTCCGGGCGGTAGTGAAGAAACTTTGGCTGTTTGTCGAAGAACGCGGAATCGTACTCATCGCCTTCCAGGATGAAATCGTTGCCGCCACCCAGCGCATAGCTGCGGCCGAAATTCTCCGCCACGCCCCCGACCAGAAAATTCGGCCGGCGTCCGGCGACCTGGAAAAGCCAGGCGAGCATCGCGGTGGTCGTTGTCTTGCCGTGCGTGCCGGCAATGACGATTGAGGTGTGGCCGGGCAGGAAAAACTCTTTGAGCATCTCGGGCAGCGAACGATACGCGATCTTTTGGTCGAGCACGTACTCCACTTCCGGGTTGCCGCGCGAGATCGCGTTGCCAATGACGACCAGGTCGGGACGCGGCCTCAGATTGTCCTCGCTGAAACCTTCTTTCCACGGAATAGAGAGCCCTTCCAGGAGAGTTGAAGCGGGCGGATACACATTTGCGTCGGAGCCGGTGACGTGATAGCCGCGCTCTTTGAGCATCCCGGCTAGCGGAGCCATTGCCGCGCCGCCGATCCCGATTAGGTGAATTCGTTCCAGAAGTATCATGGTTGGTTTTCCAATTTTGCGCTCCGCTGTTGATCGGGATTAAGGAGAGAAAGCTTAACGTAGAGAGCACAAAGGGAGAAAGGGCGCAGAGAAAGACGAGTTCCGGAATCGAATGGGGGGCACGCGGAGTGGATCATGCGGTGACGGCAGGCTCCAGGATCTCGAGTTGGCCCGCGCCGGAGGCACGGAGGCGCGCACGGACGCCCAGGGGCAGGGTCAACACAGGCCGAGACGTGTGGCCGACGGGGGCGCCCCAGACCAGTGGCACGCCAAGCTCGCCCAGGATGCGCTGGCAAACTTCCCGCACGGTTGGCCCGCCGGCGATAGGTGGCTCGCTTTCAGGGAATTCGCCAAGGATTATTCCACGCACGTTTTTCAATTTTCCTGCTTGCTTGAGGTGCATCAGCGCCCGGTCGACTTGATAGGGCTTCATGCCCCGGTCCTCTAGGAGCAAGATGGCGCCGCTTGTGTCCAGCTCCCACGGGGTGCCGAGTGAGGTTTCGACCAATGTCATGCAGCCGCCAAGCAGGACACCCTCCGCGACTCCCGCATTCAAGCTTACGCCCCGCAAATCGAGCATCCAGCCGCTCTCCGCCTGTGTCATCGCTCGCGAAAAGGATTGCGCGTCGTAGCCGCCGGCAACATCGGCGCCCGCATCAAACCCCGCCGCAACCATCGGACCATAGAATGTCACCCAGCCCAGCTTCTGCCAAAGCAAGATTTCGAGCGAAGTGATGTCGCTGTAACCTAGCAGGATTCGAGGCCGGGACAGCCGCCGGAGGTCGAGAACGTCCAAAAGATAATTCGAGCCGTACCCGCCACGAGCGCAGAAGGCCGCGCCACCATCCTCGACCTGCAGAGCTTTGACCAGATCTGTCCGGCGGTTATCGGTCGATCCTGAGAAATAGCCGACTGGGTCTCTCCCCGATGTCTCGAGCCGCGGCTCATAGCCCAGCCGGGTGAGCTCATGGCAGCCGCGCTCGAGCCGCGCGGGATCCGCTGGTGAGGCCGGCGAAACTACGATGACCTTGCAGCCCGGAAAAAGGGCGGGCGGCTTGGTGGATTTGCGCATCAGTGGGGGCGAGTATACATCGTGCAAGCAGCGCGGGTGTTCAGGCAGCTATTCACGCTGGCTGTCGAGCGGCAGGACTTCGCAGCGTGCATCGAGCCCGCTCAACTTGTCCATGATCTGTTGCTGCAGCGTGCGACTGACCGCGGCATCGAACTCCAGGACGAACTGGGTGCCGACCGGGAGGACCTGGAGGTGCTGCATGGCGACTTTCATCTCCGATAGAACCGCTTGCGTGCGCGCCAGCACTTCGTCAAGTCGCGCTGTGGTCAAGCGGAAGGTCATCATCCGGGTCAAGATCCCCAACCGGCCTTCAAGCCACCCGAGCCCGACTAGCGCCATCAGAACCAGCACGACGGTGAAAATCGCCATCCAGTAGAGCCCTCCGCCGACGGCCATGCCCACGCCAGCCAAAATGAATATCGTGGCGGCGGTGGTCAGACCCGTCACTGAGCCACGCTCGCGGATAATGGCCCCGGCGCCCAGAAAACCGATCCCCGGGATGAGGTTGGAGACGATGCGGGAGCCACTAGTGTCGTGGAAGCGTTGTGCAATTTCACCCGACAATATAGTGAACAGCGCCGAACCCAGACAAATGAACATGCTGGTGCGCAGGCCAGCGGGCTTGCGACGGATTAGGCGCTCGAACCCTACCAGTCCCCCCAGCACGGCGGCGAGCAGAAGCTTCACCAGGACGCTTCTCATCATCGGATCGAGATACATAAAGCCCTCGCGGTGAACCATAAAGGATTCTACTACAGGGAAGATCTAGCCCTCCCAAGACGGAGAGCACAGAGACCCCGGAGGGCACATAGAACCGAGAGAGGCAGCAGACTGCCCCGGGGCGCTGCGACACTAAAGGCGAAACTGGGTCAGGCGCCGGAAATGGCGCGCGCGGGCGGTGATTTCGCGCCGGGTGAGCGTGCGCAAGCGGTCCAGCCCAAACCGCTCGACCGTGAAGCTGCCCATCACCGATCCATAGACGATGGCGCGGCGCAGCGCTGCGTCGCTGGTGCTGCCTGCGCTGGCCAGGCAGCCCATGAAACCACCGGCGAAGCTATCGCCCGCGCCGGTGGGATCGTGAACCTCCTCGAGCGGATACCCAGGCACGGAGAAAACGGAGTTGTCATGCACCATCATGGCCCCGTGCTCGCCGCGCTTGATCACCAGCGTGCGCGGGCCGAGCTTGAAAATGTGCTTGGCGGCGCGGAGCAGGTTGTGCTGGCTCGAGAGTTGGCGAGTCTCGGCGTCGTTGATCATCAGCACTTGGGTGTGCCGAAGGGTTTCGCGCAACTCGGCCGGCGTCCGCTCGATCCAGTAATTCATCGTATCGAGCGCCACGAGTTTCGGCCGGCGGCTTACCTGTGAGAGCACCGAGCGCTGCAGCTTCGGGTCGATGTTGGCGAGAAAAATGTAAGGAGAATGGCGGTACGCGGGCGGCAGCTTGGGATTGAACGTGGCGAAGACGTTCAACTCCGTAGCCAGCGTCACGCGGTCGTTCAGGTTGTCGGTGTAGCGGCCCGCCCAGAAGAAGGTTTTCCCCCGCGCGCGCTCGAGCCCGGTGAGGTCGATGTGCCGACCGCGAAAGATGGACGCGTCTTTCTCGGTGAAGTCGTCACCCACTACGCCGACCAGGTTCACGCGGGTGAAGAAGCTGGCCGCGACCGAGCAGTACGTTGCTGCGCCTCCGAGCGCCCGCGCAACTTTGCCGAACGGAGTTTCGAGCGCGTCGAACGCGACCGACCCCACGACGAGGAGAGACATGCCGGGGTCCCTCAGGCCAGATACTTGCCCGCGATAGCCGCCAGGCGCTTGCGGACCGGGGCAGGGATGCGGGCGCGATCGGTGATGATGGCGTGCGCCAGGGCCGAGCCGCATTTGCAGGCCCGCGCGGCGGGCATCGCGCGCAAGGCCTCGCGAATAACGTTTTGCGCGTTTTCGGTATTGCGGTTCAAGTTGTTCATGACCTCGGCTACGGTGACCGAATCATGTCCGGGATACCAGCAGTCGTAATCGGTGATCATGGCGACGGTGGCGTAGCAGATCTCGGCCTCGCGCGCGAGCTTGGCCTCAGTGACGTTGGTCATGCCGATGACGTCGAAGCGCAGTTGCCGGTGCACGTGTGCTTCGGCGAGGGTTGAGAACTGCGGCCCTTCCATGCAGATGTACGTGCCGTTGCGGTGGACCTTGACACCGGCGCGGTCGCAGGCTTCGGCCAGCAGGCTTGAGAGCTCGGCGCAAGTGGGCTTGTCAAACGTCACGTGGGCCGCTACGCCCCCGCCGAAAAAAGTGGACACGCGCAGCTTGGTGCGGTCGTAGAATTGGTCGGGGATGAGGAAATCCATCGGAGCCAACTCTTCTTTGAGCGAGCCGACCGCGCTGACGGAGATGATGCGCTCCACACCCAGCAGCTTCATGGCGTAGATGTTGGCGCGATAGTTGATTTCGCTGGGCAGGAATCGGTGGCCGCGCCCGTGCCGCGCGAGAAACGCCACGCGCCACCCTTCCAGGGTGCCCACCGCGAATGCGTCTGAGGGGTCACCAAACGGCGTTTTGACGCGCACCTCGCGCGCCTCGGCCAGGCCAGGCATCGCATAGAGCCCGCTGCCGCCGATAATGCCCATGCGGATGGGATGCTTGGCCTTATTCGCGGTCCTTTTCGCGCTCGATTTCGCTCGCGCCATCTTCGGCTTCACCTCAACGGCCGGACTTATCTGTCCCTCGCTTTCTCAGCGAAGGCTAACAAGGTTGTTGGGCCTGGCATGTCATGCCCCTACGATCTCGGTGGGCGGCGCCGCTCAACCCAAATTCATCCCCAGCGTGTTCACCTGGCGAGCTGTCATTCCCGAGCCCGCGGCGGCAGGCTCGGAACGACGCAAAGGCGCCGGCCCATTTTTCACTCGAGACCTGCGCGGGCCAGCAGTTCGCTGACCGCTGCATATGGATCTTTCTTACGCTCGGCTACTTCCTGGGCCAGGGCGTGTAGCGTCTTCTCCCCTTGCGGGCTACCCAGCACGCGCTCGAGCAAGCGCGCTTCGAGCAGCTCGACCAGTCGCTGTTTCCAGTGCTCGATCTTCTTGGAGTGGTGTTCGCGGGTGTGCTGGAAATGGCCGCGGAAATCAGCAATCGCCGCCGCCAGCGCTTCGATGCCCTTATTCTCGCTGGCTACGGTGCGAACCACAGGAGGTTTCCACCCATCGCGCACGGGCACAATTTGCAGCATGGCCTGGAGCTGTTGTTCGAGGCGATCCACGCCCTCGCGGTCGGACTTATTCAGCACGAAGATGTCTGCGATTTCCATCAGGCCGGCCTTCATATTCTGCACGTCGTCGCCGAGCCCCGGCACCAGCACCACCACCGTACAGTCGGCCAGCCGCACGATGTCAATTTCATCCTGCCCGACTCCGACCGTTTCGATGAGCACGATTTGCTTGCCCGCAGCATCCAGCAGCAGCGCGACGTCGCCCGTGGCGCTCGCCAAGCCACCCAGGAAGCCGCGCGTGGCCATCGAACGGATGTAGATGCCAGCATCGGTGGCGTGACTCTGCATCCGGATGCGGTCACCCAAAATCGCGCCGCCGGTGAACGGGCTGGTGGGATCGACGGCGATGATGCCGACAGTCTGCTGCTGCTTCCGGTAGAAGGCCGCCAAGCGATCCACCAGCGTGCTCTTGCCCGTACCGGGAGCCCCAGTGATGCCGGTCAAATAGGCTTGTCCGGTCGAAGGAAAAAGGCTTCGCAGAATCTCGACGGCTCGCGGGTCGCGGTTTTCGATGGCGGTAATGGCGCGCGAGATCGCGCGGACGTCACCGGCGCGAACCTGGTCGGCCCAGTTGTCAACAGCGACGCCCATAAAGGAGCTTAGAGCCACAGATAAACACAGATGGACCCAGATAGAAACACAAATCGGAAAGTGAGCACGGAAAACAAAGCGCCACCGCCTGAATGCTATCCTGCTATTGGATAAGCGGCAAGTCGAGGGGCGGAATCAGCAGAATGAACCAAACAGGACGTCAAAGTTCGGCCCCGCCTGGCGGGATCAAGCTCGACCCCCTGAGGACGGGCCCCCGAACATCTTTTCCCTATTTCTTGCCGAGGATTTGCCGGGCGATGACCAGTCGCTGGATTTCGCTGGTTCCTTCGCCGATGGTGCACAGCTTGACGTCCCGATAGTACTTCTCGGCCGGGTAGTCTTTCACGAAGCCGTAGCCGCCGAAGACCTGGACCGCCTCGTTGGCCACGCGCACCGCCACCTCGCTGGTGTAGAGCTTGGCCATGCTCGATTCCTTGGTGAAGCGGACGTCTTTGCGGTCGGCAAGCCACGCGGCGTGATACACCAGCAAGCGCGCCGCTTCAATCTGCGTGGCCATATCGGCAAGCTTGAATTGGATGGCCTGAAACTCGCTGATGCTTTTGCCGAACTGCTTGCGCTCTTTGGCGTATTTCACCGCCGCTTCGTAGGCGCCCTGCGCCATTCCCAGGCCGAGGGCAGCGATCGAAATGCGCCCGCCGTCGAGCACTTGCAGGCTGTTGATGAAGCCTTCGCCCTCCTGGCCGAGCAGATTGGCGGTTGGGATGCAACAATCGCTGAAGACCACTTCGGAAGTGTCACTGGCGCGAAGGCCGAGTTTGTTTTCCTTCTTCCCGGGCCGGAAGCCGGGCATACCCTTCTCGAGGATGAATGCCGAGATTCCGTGGGAGCCTTTCGATTTCTCCGTGACGGCCATCGCCACGCAGATATCGGCGTAGTGGCCGTTGGTGGTGAATGTCTTGGCGCCGTTGAGTACCCAGCAGTTGCCGCGCTTCACGGCGACCGAACGCGTTCCCCCAGCGTCGGAACCGGCCTGGGGTTCGGTGAGCGACCAGCACCCGAGCTTCTTCCCCTGCGCCAGCGGCACCACGTACTTCTGCCGCTGTTCCTCGCTACCGAATTTGTAGATATGGTTGGTGCACAGCGAAGTATGCGCGGCGACAATGATGCCTACCGAGCCATCCACGCGCGATAGCTCTTCGATGGCGATGACGTACTCGATGTAGCCCAGGCCTGCGCCACCATATTTCTCTGGAAAGATGACCCCCAGCAGGCCCATTTCGCCCAGCTTGGGAATGATCTCCGAGGGAAAATGGGACGCTTCGTCCCACTCCATCACGTGCGGGGCAATTTCGGTTTCGGCAAATTCTCGAACCGTGCGGCGGAGCTGTTGTTGTTCGTCAGTTAGGGAGAAGTCCAATGCGACCTCGGGTGAAGCGGATTATTCACCGTCAAACATAAACTTATACCACAGCCGCGCAGGGCGGCCGAAAACGACGGAAATGGCTCGTGCGTATGGATTAGGGGTCGAGTATTCCCACTCCGCCTGGGTTCAACACTCGCGCCGATCGGTTCCCGTCGCCTGTTGCGAGCTATCCGGAGATCCAATTGGCTCTGAGGTTCCGGCAAACCGTTGCGGAAATGGCGGCCTTATTATTCTGATGTGTTAAGAAGCGCGCGGCCCCTGGCGTTTGGCAGGTGAATAGGCAGGAATGCCCCTCCTACCATCCCACCTTGTGACCTTTGCTCTGTTCATCCAGCCATTTCTTCAACGGCGCGAAGTAGTCCAGTATCGCCGTGGCATCCATCTGCTTTTCGCCCGTGAGCGCCTCGAGGGCCTCGGGCCAGGGGCGGCTCTGCCCCATCTCCAGCATCTTTGCCAATTTCGCGCCAGCGGCCTTGTTGTCGTAGATCGAACAGCGGTGTAGCGGTCCGGTGTATCCCGCTTCGCGGCACAGCGCGCGATGAAACTGGAACTGGAGGATCGTGGCCAGGAAATATCGCGTGTAGGGCACGTTGCCCGCGATATGGTACTTCGCGCCCGGATCGAAGTCGGTTTCGCTGCGCTGCGCGGCGGGCGCGATGCCCTGATACTTCCTGCACAGCTCCCACCACGCCTTGTTGTAGTCGGCCGGCTGAGTCTCACCGGCAAACACTTTCCAGCGCCACTGATCCACCAGCAGCCCGAAAGGCAGGAAGGAGACCTTCTCGAGTGCGCGACTCATCAGCAAGCCGAGGTCGGCGCTGGGAGATGGGACTGTGCCGAGCAACCCGATCCGCTTCAGGTATTCGGGAGTCACTGAAAGCGCGATCGTATCGCCGATGGCTTCATGGAAACCGTCGTTGGCGCCGCTTTGAAAAAGCAGCGGGAGTCGCTTGTAAGCGCGCTGGTAGAAGTTGTGGCCGAGTTCGTGGTGGACGGTTGAGAAATCCTCAGCGTTGATCTCGATGCATATCTTGACGCGCAAATCGTCTTGATTATTGATGTCCCAGGCGCTGGCGTGGCAGACCACGTCGTGATCCTCGGGCTTGGTAAAGAGCGAGCGCTTCCAGAACGTGTCCGGGAGCGGGGCAAAGCCCAGCGAAAGGAAGAATCGTTCGCCGTAGCGCACCATCTCGCGTTCGTCCACCTTCTTCTCTTTCAAGATTTTGGTAAGGTCGAAGCCGGGATCGCCCTCGGGCGGAGCCACCAGCGGGTAGATGTTGTCCCAGGTCTGGCTCCACATATTGCCCAGGAGGTGTGCAGGGATTGGTCCGTCTTCAGGAACGCGGTCCTTCCCGTATTGCTTGACGAGTTGCGCGCGGACGTAGGCGTGCAGGGCCAGGTACAGCGGCCTCACCTGCTGCCACAGCCGTTCGAGTGCGGCGCTGAAAGCGTCGGGCGGCATGTCGTACTTCGAGCGCCACAAGGCGCCCAAGTCGGCAAAGCCCAGTTCGCGGGCTCCCTTGTTGCCGAGCTCGACCAGGCGTTCATAGCGTTTGCGCATGGGCGGGGAGATCGTGCGCCAACCACGCCAGACGCGGAGCAATTCGTTCGGATCGCGACTTTCCGCCAGGATGCGCTCCATCTGACCCAGGGCGAGACACTTACCCTGCTCGCCTTCCGGACACCAGCGGCCCTTGCCGTAATCGCTCTGGAGCGAGGCGGAAATGCCCGAGAGCTCAGCCTGTTCCGCGGCATTGCGCGGCGCCGGGAGATCGAGCGAGAGCTTCAGCAACATCAGCTTGCGCGCGACGTCTTCCGGTAGCTTGAGTTTGCTGAAGCGCACAGCCGCGGCGGAGAGTTCGGTGGTCGCGGCATTTAGTTCCCGATCGGTGTCCGCGGCGATAATCTCCGTGTCGTCGGTGATGAAGTTCTGCTGCACCCAGGAAGTGCGGCTCGCCTTGATGGTCAAGTCCAGTAGACGTTTCTCTGCGGCCTCCACGAACGATCGCGCTTCCGCAACGCTCGGCGCCGCTGAGGCTCCGAGCTTCTTCGCCGCCGGTGGCTGCTGGGCCGGCACAGCAGCGGCCGTGAACGCCAGGAGAGCCAGCAGGCCGAACGCACGAACGCCACGCGCCCGCATGAAATGGATCAAGTCAAATAAACGATCTTCAGTCATCAGCAGCTCTCCTTCGTGGCGATTCCTAATCCATCGACCGCTGAAGAGGACTTGATGGTCCGCCAAGTATACACAGTCGCCACGCAAATTTTTTGGGGGGAGTGTTGAACCGAGAGAGCCACGGGCCAGGCTCGGTTCTAGAAATGCTCAAACGATTGAGCGGAGAGTGGCCAGAGCGCGGTCAATGCCGGAGCGATCTACATCGTAGTGCGTGACCATGCGGATGGCATACTGGTCGGTGGCGCCCGCCAGGACCTTGCGCTGGCCCAACGCGGCGCTGATTTCCCCGGCGATGCGGCCCGTGCCGCGCACGTCGAAGATGACGATGTTGGTCTGCACCTTTTTCGGGTCGATCCCAATGCCTGGAACCTGCGCGAGTCCTTCGGCGAGATATCGCGCATTTTGGTGGTCGCGGTGTAGGTTTTGCGGCGACTTCTCGAGTGCCACCAGGCCCGCCGCGGCCAGCACGCCGACCTGACGCATCCCCCCGCCCAAGAGTTTCCTGAGAATGTGGGCCTTCTCGATGAACTCGCGCGAGCCTACGAGCATTGAGCCGACCGGCGCTCCTAGACCCTTCGAGAGGCAAAACATCACCGAGTCGGATTTGCGTGTGAGCTCGGCGACGCTGCGCCCCAGCGCCACCGCCGCGTTGAAGATCCGTGCGCCATCCAGATGCACGCGTAGTCCCGACGCGTGCGCGTGGTCGCAAATATCTTCCGCCACCTCGAGCGGATAGACCGTGCCGCCGGCCATGTTGTGCGTATTCTCGAGCGAGATCAGCGCCGTCTGCGCCCGGTAGTAGATCTTGGGGCGGATCAA
>Ga0137396_10000870_pt1 | contig 15091 bp, 14 predicted proteins | sample czc16metaG_FD_108284 | JGI IMG/M metagenome (GOLD analysis project Ga0137396, IMG submission 108284) | Vadose zone soil microbial communities from Angelo Coast Range Reserve, California, USA - czcobulk3.16 metaG | ecosystem: Environmental > Terrestrial > Soil > Vadose zone | place: USA...
TCGAACTCGGCCATGCCGCCGCCGGGAAGGCCGAGGAGGACTCGAACGTCCGAGCCATCGGGCGCGACGTCGGTTCGATCGCGGGGACGGCGCGTCGTCGTGAACGGTGTCATGGCGCTGAGTGTAGCCCGCGGCACTACGGACCGCATACGACAGGACGCGGGGCGCGAGGGGGAGTGTCGTTTCGCGGGGCCATGAAGCGCCCCGCAATATTTGACCGCATGTCGCCCCCGAACCTATGGTGGACCTATCCCCAGATTCGATGGAGGGAGGTCTATCATGGCTGATGTGGACGGGTCCACGACGACACCGACGGTCACGAGGTGCGGCCGCTGCCAGGCGGCGCTGAGCGAGAGCGAGCGGGTGACCGCGGGCGACCGCGTCTTCTGCCGCACTTGCTACGACATCCTCAAGCTCCAGCTCCGGACCGGCGTGGCGGCGATGTCGCAGGACATCAACTATCCGATCGCGGCGATCGGCGCCATCCTGGGCGGCGTCGTCGGCGCGGTCGCGTGGTGGGGTCTCACCGTGCTCACCAAGATCGGCTTTGGCCTGGTGGCGGTGGTGATCGGCCTGCTGGTCGGACACGGCACGCTTCGCTTCGCCGGCGGCAAGCGGAGCCTCGGGCTGCAAGTGCTGGCGGTCGCGGTCGGCGCGCTGTCGTTTCTGGTGGCCGTCTATCTCGTCAACATGACGTTCATCAACGAGGCACTCGCCCAGCGCGGCGAGGGGTGGCGCGTGGCCTTTCCGCCCCGGTCTCTCAACGTGTTCTACCAGGTCATCGCGGCGAACTTCGGGATCATGAAGCTCGTCTTCCTCGGGATCATCATGTACGAGGCCTGGTTCATCCCGCGTCCGATCAAGATCGCGGCGTCGTGACCGAGCCCGGCGAGGCCGAGCGCCGCTCTCGCGAGAGCGAAAACCTGAGAGCGGTGTATCAGAGCCTCCAGCCGGCGAAGGTTCGGGGCGAGAGTCGGTCTTCGAACGGAGGCAAGGCGGCGGCAGGCGCCGCCGGGGCCGCCGTTCTGTTCGTCCTGGGCAAGGCGAAGTTCTTCGGCCTCCTCGCCGGAGTCGTGAAGTTCAAGACCCTCGCGACCATGCTGCTCTCGATCGGCGCGTATGCCATCGAGTGGGGCTGGCTGTTCGCGGTCGGGTTCGTACTGCTGATATTCGTTCACGAGATGGGCCACGCCGTGGCCATGCGGCTCGAGGGCATTCCGGCAGGCGCGCCGGTCTTCATTCCGTTCGTCGGCGCCTTCATCGCCATGCGGGGCCGGCCTCGCGATGCCGCCGTCGAGGCGCGAGTGGCGCTGGCCGGGCCGGTGGCCGGCTCGTTCGCCGCGTGGGTGACGCTCTGGACGGGGCACGCGCTGGAGCTTCCGCTCCTCCTGGCACTCGGCCACACCGCGGTGTTGATCAATCTCTTCAACCTCGTGCCGGTTTCGCCGCTCGACGGCGGCCGTATCGTGACGGCGTTCACGCGCACGTACTGGGTGATCGGCTACGCCCTCGGCATCGTCGCGCTGCTGGTCACGCAATCGCCGCTGCTTCTCATCGTCCTGATCGTGGGCCTCTTCTCGCTGGTCCGGCGCTGGCGGAATCCCGTCCCCGGCTACGACGCGCTCTCCCCGCGCCAGCGCAGGCTGATCGCGCTCTCGTACGCCGCGCTGGTCATCGCGCTCGCCGCCACGTTGGCCCAGTAGCCCGCCTCCGAGTACACTGCCCTCTCGGGGGAACGAATGACCGAGACCGGCACGAGCGAGATCGTCTGGCGACCCACCCGGGAGTACGCCGAGCGCACGCGGATCGCACGCTTCATGCGCTCTCTCGGTGTGAGCTCGCTCGAGGAGCTGCAGCGCCGGAGCATCGCGGAGCCGGACTGGTACTGGGACGCGGTCGTTCGCGATCTGGGGCTGCGCTTCAGCCACCGGTACACCCGGGTGCGGGACGTCTCGCGCGGCGTCCAGTGGCCGCGCTGGTTCGAGGGCGGCCTGATGAACTTCGCCGACAATTGCGTCGACCGCCACGTCGACGCCGGGCGTGGCGAGCAGCCGGCGCTCATCTGGGAAGGGGACGACGGCCGGACGCGCACGCTGACCTATCGCGAGCTGGCGGCCGAGGTGAACCAACTCGCCAACGCGCTGAAGCGGCTCGGCGTCGGCGAAGGCGACCGTGTCGGCGTGTTCCTGCCGATGTCGCCCGAGGCGGCCATCGCGACCCTCGCGATCGTGCGGATCGGGGCGATCTACACGCCGTGCTTCTCCGGCTACGGCGCCCAGGCCGTGGCCTCGCGGCTCCAGGACTGCGAGGCGAAGGCGCTCGTCACGGCCGACGGCTTCTCCCGTCGCGGCCAGATCGTGAAGATGAAGGAAACGGCGGACGAGGCGGTGGCGGCGTCGCCGTCGGTCCGCAGCGTGATCGTCTACAAGCGGCTCGGGCGCGAGATCCCCTGGACCCAGGGGCGCGATCGCTGGTGGCACGAGCTGATCGGACAGGAGTCGGACGTCTGTCCGGCGCTGCCCGGCGAGTTCGATCGTCCGTGCCTCATCATCTACACGTCGGGAACGACGGGCCGGCCGAAGGGCGCGGTGCTCACGCAGGGCGGTTTCCTGCTCAAGTGCGCGCACGACTTCGGCTACCTGATGGACGTGGGCCCGGGCGACCGGCTCTTCTGGCTGACCGATCTCGGCTGGCTGATGGGGCCGATGCTGATTACAGCAGGACTCTTTCACGGCGGCACGGCTGTCCTATTCGAAGGCGTGCCCGATTTTCCAAAGCCGAATCGCCTCTGGTCGCTCGTCGAACGCCACAAGATCTCGGTCATGGGGCTCTCGCCCACCGCGGTGCGCGCGCTCATGCCTCACGGCGTCGAGCACGTCCACGCCCACGAGCTCGGCTCTCTCCGGGTTCTCGGCTCCACCGGGGAGCCCTGGAACCCCGAGCCCTATCGCTGGCTCTTCGAGAATGCGGGCAAGGCGCGCGTGCCGATCATCAACTACACGGGCGGCACCGAGATCTCCGGCGGCATCTTGAGCTCGTTCCCGATCGCGCCGATCAAGCCGTGCTCGTTCTACGGCCCCATCCCGGGTATGGCCGCCGACTGCTTCGGTGACGACGGTCGGCCCGTGCGTGGACAGGTCGGCGAGCTCGTCGTCACGGCGCCGTGGCCGGGGATGACGCAGGGCTTCTGGAAAGACCCCCAGCGCTACGAGGAGACGTACTGGTCGCGCTGGCCGAACGTCTGGGTCCACGGCGACTGGGCGTACGTGGACGAGGACGGCTTCTGGTTCATCCAGGGTCGCTCGGACGACACCCTGAAGATCGCCGGCAAGCGGCTCGGGCCCGCCGAGGTCGAGTCGGTGCTGGTCTCGCACGAGGCCGTCGCGGAGGCCGGTGTCGTGGGCGTGCCGCACGAGGTCAAGGGCGAAGCGATCGTGTGCTTCGTCGTCCTGCGTCCGAGCCACCACGCCTCCGAGCCCTTGCGGAGTCAGCTCTCCGACCTGGTCGCGCGACAGATGGGCAAGGCGCTCAAGCCCGAGCGCGTGCTGTTCACGAAGGATCTGCCGAAGACCCGGAGCGCCAAGATCATGCGGCGCGTGATTCGCGCGACCTACATGGGCAAGGAGCCGGGCGATCTGTCCTCGCTCGAGAACCCCACCGCCCTCAAAGCCATCACGGAGGCGTCTTGATGAAGCGCTATCTGAGCATCGCCGTGGCTCTCGTGCTGCTCACCGCTGGCGGCGTCTTCGCGCAGCAGCCGGCGCAGCCGCCGGTCCGCGAGATCTCCAAGATCGCGGGCGAGGTCTACCGGTTCAGGAACAACAACCACTACGCCGTCTTCGCGGTGACGCCGGCGGGCGCGATCGTCACCGATCCGATCGACCTTGGCGCGGCGCAGTGGCTGAAGGACGAGATCAAGCGACGCTTCAACCAGCCCGTGCGGTACGTGATCTACAGCCACGACCACGCCGATCACATCTCCGGAGGTCAGGTCTTCACCGACACGGCGATCGTCGTCGCCCACGACAACGCCAAGGCGGCCATCATCGCCGAGCAGCGGCCGACCGCCGTCCCGAACCTCACGTTCTCCGACGACATGATCATCGAGCTCGGCGGCACCCTCGTGCATCTCTCCTACGTGGGCAAGAACCACTCCGACAACTCGATCGTCATGCTGTTCCCGAAGGAGCGGATCCTGTTCGCGGTGGACTTCATCCCGGTCGAGACGCTCGCGTTTCGCGACTTCCCGGACGGCTACATCAACGACTGGGTCGAATCGCTGCGCCGCGTCGAGACGATGGACTTCGACGTGCTGGCCCCTGGCCACGGCCCGCTCGGCAAGAAGGCACACGTCGCGATGTTCCGCGAGTATCTGGAAGACCTGCGGGGCGAGGTGCTCCGCTACGCCCGTGAGGGCAAGTCGCTCGACGAGACCAAGCAGCTCGTCAAGCTGACGAAGTACGAGAAGTGGGGCAACTACCAGCAGTGGCTCCCCTTGAACGTCGAGGGGATGTACCGGTACATGTCGGTGTACCGCCGGCCGAACTGAGCGCGCGCGGCCCCCAGGGAGAGAAGGAGAATCCATGCTGAGCCGGGAAGACAACGAGCTGCTGACGCGCACTGGTCCGGGCACGCCGATGGGCGCGCTTGTCAGGCAGTACTGGATCCCCGTGGTGCTCTCGAGCGAGCTGGTCGCCGGGGGCCGGGTGAAGCGCGTGCAGCTCCTCGGTGAGCGGCTGATCGCGTTCCGCGCGAAGAGCGGCCGACCCGGGCTCGTCGGAGAGTTCTGTCCGCACCGGCTGGCCTCGCTCTACTTCGGCCGGGTCGAGGAAGCCGGCATGCGCTGCGTGTATCACGGCTGGAAGTTCGGGATGGACGGCCGGTGTCTCGAGATGCCGAACGAGCCTCCCGGATCCGGCTTTGCCTCGAAGATCCGCCACGTCGGCTATCCGTGCGAGGAAGCGGGCGGCATGATCTGGGCCTACATGGGACCGGTAAGCCCACCGCCGCCGATGCCGCATCTCGAATGGACGCTGCTGCCGGACGCGCACAGCTTCGCGTCCAAGCGCGTCCAGGAGTGCAACTGGTTCCAGGCGATGGAAGGCGGCATCGACTCGAGTCACATCTCGTTCCTGCACGCGCCGCTCGACCCCGGGGACGCCGAGGTCACGCGGGCGCTCGACCTGGCGAGCTTCGGCGTCGGCTCCGCGGTGCAGACCGCCGACCGCGCGCCGCGCTTCGAGGTGGTCGACACCGACTACGGCGTGCTGATCGGCGCCCAGCGCAGCCGCTCCGACGGTCAGCACCTCTGGCGCGTCACCCAGTTCCTGATGCCGTTCTACACGATGCCGCCGACCGATCTGGACGAGAAGATCACCCAGTCGCACATCTGGGTGCCGATGGACGACGGCACCTGCATCAACTGGATGGTGACGTGGCACCCGGACCGGCCGCTCACGCGCGAGGAGATCGACCTGAACGTTGCGGGCAAGGGCGCGCACGTCTGCGACTACCTGCCGCCGACCTCCGAGCCTTACGGCGACATCCGCACCGCGGCGAATCGTCACAACGACTACGAGATGGACTGGGAGGCGCACCGGACGCGCATGTTCTGCGGCATTCCCGGCTTCGGCGTCCAGGACCAGGCGATCCAGGAGAGCCAGGGCGAGATCGTCGACCGCGCGCTCGAGCATCTGGGCTCGAGCGATACGGCGATCATCCATGTGCGCCGGCGTCTCATGAACGCCGCCCGCGCGCTGCGCGATCGTGGGACGCCGGCTCCGGGACGTGATCCCGAGTCGTTTCACGTGCGCTCGGCGTCGGTCGTGTTGCCGCCGGGGGCCAGCTGGCTCGACGGCGCGCTGCCGCGCGTGATGGCCAAGCCCGGCCGCCAGCTCACGCTCGCCTGAGCCGCGCGAGCCCTCGCGGTGCTGACGACTTTGGCCTGATGGAACGAGCGGCGGAGACCCCGCCCGCACCGGGCCCCGCGCGGGCGGTGGTATACTCCGCATTGACGTCGTGGGGGGAGGTTTCCTGAGAACCGGGTGCGGCCCGGGACCCCTCGAACCTGCACTGGGTAATTCCAGCGAAGGGAACACGGCGACAGCGAGAGCGGCCGCACCCCTTGAGGGGACGCGGCCGTTTTGTTTATGAAGATCAGCGTCAACGGAAAGGACCTGGAAGTCGCCGACGGTTTGAGCGTGGACGGGCTCTTGACGCACCTCGGCGTCAAGCGCCAGTACACCGCGGTGGCGGTGAACCGCGAGGTGACGCCGAAGAGCGCCTACGAGGCCACCATGCTACGCGACGGCGACCGGGTCGAGATCGTCAGACCGATGGGCGGCGGATAGAGCGGGGGAGGTCGAGCCATGGGCGACACGAATCTGGTCATCGGGGGCAAGGAATTCTCGTCGCGACTGATCGTCGGAACGGGAAAGTACGCGTCGATGGACGTCATGAAGCAGGCGCACGAGGCTTCGGGGGCCCAGATCGTCACGGTGGCCCTCCGCCGGGTCAGCCTGCCCTCGGGCGAGTCGATCCTGGATCACCTGGACACCACGCGCTACACGCTGCTACCGAACACGGCGGGCTGCTACACCGCCGACGAGGCGATTCGCACGTGCTATCTGGCCCGCGAAGCCGGGCTCGGCGAGATGGTCAAGCTCGAGGTGATCGGCGATCCGCGCACGCTCTTCCCGGATGTCTTCGGGCTTCTCGAGGCCACGCGGACCCTCGCGCGTGAGGGCTTCACCGTGATGCCCTATACCAACGACGATCCGGTGATGGCCAAGAAGCTGGAGGACGCCGGCGCCGCCGTCGTCATGCCGCTCGGCGCGCCGATCGGCTCCGGCCTGGGCATTCGCAACCCGTACAACATCAAGATCATTCTCGAGTCGGTCAGCGTACCCGTCATCGTGGACGCGGGCGTCGGCACCGCCTCGGACGCGGCGATCGCCATGGAGCTCGGCTGCGAGGGGGTGCTGATGAACACGGCGATCTCGGGCGCGCAGGACCCGGTCGGCATGGCCCGCGCCATGCGGCTCGGCGTCGAAGGCGGCCGCCTGGCGTTCCGCGCGGGTCGAATCGGCAAGAAGCTCTACGCCACCGCGTCCTCGCCGCTCGAGGGCGTCCCCGATTGGACGAGCTGAAGCTCTGCCTCGTCACTGACCGCACCCAGACGCGCGGCCGCGACCTCACCGGGGTCGTAGAGGAGTGCCTGGCGGCGGGCCTCCCCGCCGTCCAGGTCCGCGAAAAGGACCTCGGCGCCGCCGATCTCGCCTTCGTGTGCCGGCGCCTGCGCGCTCTCACGCTCGACAGGCAAGCGCTGCTGATCGTCAACGACCGCGTGGATGTTGCGCTCGCCGTCGGCGCCGACGCCGTGCAGCGTACGTCCACCTCGCTTCCGATCCAGGACATCCGTGCGATCGCCGACAAGCGGCTCCGGATCGGGGTCTCGACTCACTCGCTGGAAGAGGCGGTCGAAGCCGAGCTGAAGGGCGCGGACTGGGTGGTATTCGGCCCGGTCTACGACACGCCATCCAAGCGCCCGTACGGGCCGCCGCAGGGTCTCGCACGGCTGACGCGGGTGGCGGCGACCGTGCGCCTTCCGGTGATCGCGATCGGTGGCATCACACCCGACCGGGTGCGCGAGATCCTGAGCGCCGGCGCCCGCGGCGTGGCCGTGATCTCGGCGATCATCGCCGCGGACTCCCCGGGCGACGAGACTCGCCGCTTCCTCGACGCGCTGGACCGGGGCGCGTGAAGGTCCTGGTCGTCGGCGGCGGGATCATCGGGTGCGCCGCCGCCCTCGAGCTGGCCCGGGCGGGGTGCCGGGTTACGCTCTTCGAGCGCGCCACGCCGGGCGCCGAGGCCTCGAGCGCGGCGGCCGGCCTGCTCGCCCCCATCGACGAGTCGACCGAAACGAATTTCGCGCGGCTCGCCCTCGCGAGCTGGCGCCTTTACCCCGACGTCGTCCGAGATCTGCAGGAGCGCACCGGGATCGACGTCGAGTACGTCACGCGCGGAACCATCTATCCGACCTCGGCGGCCCAGAAGCGGCGTGACGTGGCGGCGTGGGGGGATCTCGAGGAGTTCGGCGTCGAGCTGCTCGAAGGCGATGACGTCCAGCGGCTCGAGCCAGCCCTCTCGCCGAAGGTCCGACACGCGATCTTCGTCAAGGGCGACCACTGGCTGAACAACCAGCGCCTGGTTCTCGCGTACGCGCAGGCCGCCGCCGCCGCCGGAGTCGAGCTCAAGACCGGCTGCAACGTCTCGCGCCTCGTCGTCGAGGGAGGCAAGGTCCGAGGTCTCGTCACCGAAGGCGAGCGGGTCGAAGGCGACGCGATCCTGCTGGCCGCCGGCGCCTGGAGCGGCGATCTGATGGCCGCGCTCGGCGCGCCGCTCCGCATCGAGCCGCGCCGAGGCCAGATGATCGCCCTCGCCCACGTGCCCCCCGTGCTCACGCACTGCGTTCACGGCGAGGTCTACCTGGCGCCGCGGCCTTCGGGGGAGCTCCTGGTCGGCGCGACCGTCGAGCGCGCGGGATTCCAGCGAGCCGTCACCGCCGAGGGCATTTCGGGTCTGCTGCACGCGGCCATCGAGCTCGTGCCCTCGCTGCGCGAGCTGCCGATCGCTCGGATGTGGTGCGGCTTCAGGCCGTGGGCGCCGGACAGCCTGCCGGTGCTCGGTCCGTGGCCCGGCATCGAGGGGCTGTTCGTCGCCACCGGACACTTCCGCAACGGTATCCTCCTGGCGCCCGTCACGGCTCGGCTCATGACCGAGTGGATCACCGGCACAGAGCCGAGCCTCGCGGTGAAGGACTTCCTGCCCGACCGCTTCGTCCGACGTCCCGCCCGGTAGGGCGGGGCGATCCGATCCCCACGTTCCCGAGGCGTCTCCGAAGCTTTTTGCGCCTGAACGCCAACATGGCTAACATAGCCATGTGAAGCAGGCCAAGATAGCCAACTTGAAGGACCACCTCTCGCGCTACCTGGAGCACGTCCGCCGGGGCGGCTCGGTGCTGGTGCTCGATCGGGACAGGCCGGTGGCCCGGCTCGTCCCCCTGCCGCACGATGGGGCGCAGGGAGCGTCCGAACGCCTCGCGCGGCTCGAACGCCAGGGGCTCATCCGACGCGGCACCGGGAAGCGAGCCTCCGCGTCGGCGGTACGCAAGCCCGTTCGGCTTCCGGGCGGCGTTCTGCGCGGTCTTCTGGAAGAGCGAGAGCGCGGCTGGTGAGGTTCTGGGACACGTCCGCCCTGGTGCCGCTGTTCATCGCCGAGCGCGAGTCCGGCGCCGCCGTGAAACGACTCCGCGAAGATCCTGAGATCGTGGTGTGGACCTTGGCCCGTCTCGAGCTCCTGGCCGCGCTCGCGCGCCGAGGTCGCGACGAGCCCACCGCCGCCCGCCAACTGGCCCTCGTGCGGCGGCACTTCCTCGAGGCGTGGGAGCGCTGGTCCGAAGTGACCGCGGCCGACATCGTCCGCCGCCACGCCGAGCGCATCGTCGGCACCCACTCGCTCCGGGCCTCGGACGCCCTCCACATCGGTGCCGCCCTCGTCGCTGCCGAACACGAACCGGGCACCCTGGAATTCGTCACCTTCGACCGCCGCCAGGCCGCCGCCGCCGAACGCGAAGGCTTCCACGTCCTCGGCCCCGTGTGACACTCGATCCGCATGAGGCAGAGCCGCCGGGGACGGGTGCGGTAGGGGTCGACGGACCACGCGGCACGCGCCCGCTGTCCCCGCCCCGGCTGGGCTCCATCTGGGCGGTCGACGTCCGCTGCCACCTGGAGGGAACGGGTCCTTTCGACCCCTACCGCACCCGTCCCCGACGGCTCTGACTCCGCTGATCGATCCTCAGCTGGAACGGCTGGAGCGTCGAATGTCGAGCATGGGCGCGAGCAATCCGCGGCCCGGAACTTCCTCGATCTGCGTGATCATGTTCATCCGAGTCACGATGTCCTTGACGTTGTTGACGCCGTCGCGCGCGCGCGCCGCCCACTGAGCGTCCTCGCTGTCGGGCGGCAGCCGCCGGGCGAGAATCGCGAGACCGCCGGCCACGACCATGAGCGCATTGTTGATCTCGTGCGCCGCCGCGCGAGCCAGGAGCGTCACCGCGCGGAGCTCGGCGGCGTCGCGCCGGGCCACTTCGGCCGCTTCCGCTTGCACGACGTCCGTGAAGAGTCGCGCGAAACCCCCGACGCCCACGACGCTGACGATCAGCAACGGCAGCCAGTCGCGCTGGAAGAGCTCCGCGCCCCGGGCGCCTAGCAGGAGGAACGAGAGGAACGTGATCACGTAGACGGCGCCGCCCAGCGCGAACGCGTGATGGGCCCGCACGCCGCCACGGCGACGCGCCCACGCCAGGACCAGCGCGGCCGTGCCGGCGGTCGCCAGGAGGCCGAGCACTCCGGCCAGCGCGCCGCCGCCGCCGCGCCAGGCTCGATAGCCGGCGGCAACCACCGCCGCGACGAGGCCGGCCCAGCTGCCTTCGACCAGGGTCACGAGCGCGATCGGCACCGCGCGGGCGTCGACGTAGATGCCCTGTCCGACCTCGATCCGCGAAATCATCAGCGCGATCGTCAGGACTCCGAAGCTGAGACCGTTCACCAGCGCGCGCAGCCGATGGTCGATGCGCCAGACCGACTCGAACCATCGCCGCGAGTACGAATAGAAGACGAGACCGAGCACGACGATGCCCGCGGCCTCGACGACGTGATGCAGGTCCACAGAGAGCCTGGCGACGATCGCGTCAAAAGCGTCCATGTGCCCCTCTCGGCTCGAGTGGGATGGCTTCCCGCCAGTATGCAGGCGCGGCCCGACCGCCGGCAGTAGAATGTCGCACGGCGGCCAGACACCCAGGCGCACGGAGAGGACACATGACCAAGGACGAGCTGAAGCAGCAGGTCTACCAGGCGATCGAGCAGCGCGGCGACGAGATCATCGGGCTCGGCGAGGAGATTCGACGCCATCCCGAGCTCGGGTTCAAGGAGGTCAAGACGGCTCGCCTCGTCGAGGAGACCTTCAAGAAGCTCGGGCTGGCCCCGCGCTCGGGCCTGGCCATGACGGGTGTGCGAGCCGAGGTCGCCGGCCGCGGCGGTGAGGGCCCGACCTTCGCCGTGCTCGGCGAGCTCGACGCGCTGGTCGTTGCCGGCCATCCCGAGGGCGACGCCGTCACGGGCGCCGCGCACGCGTGCGGGCACAACGCCCAGATCGCGGGGATGCTGGGCGCGGCGATGGGGTTGCTCGACGCCAAGGCCTTCGACCAGCTCGGCGGGCGCGTCGTGTTCTTCTCGGTTCCGGCTGAAGAGTATGGGGACATCGAGTGGCGTGTGGCGCAGGCGCGGGCGGGGAAGCTCGAGTTCCTCGGCGGCAAGCCCGAGCTCCTGCGGCTCGGGCACTTCGACGACGTGGATCTGGCGATGATGATCCACACGACGTCGCGAGCCGAGGAGGGCAAGGCGGGCGTGCCGGCCTCGAACAACGGCTGCATCGTGAAGACGGTGCGCTACATCGGGCGCGCGGCCCACGCCGGCGGTGCCCCGCACATGGGCATCAACGCGCTCTACGCGGCGCAGATCGGCCTCATGTCGATCAACGCCGTGCGCGAGACCTTCCGCGACGAGGACACGATCCGCGTGCACCCGATCATCACCCACGGCGGCTCGCAGGTGAACGTCATCCCGGGTGAGGTGCGGATCGAGACCTACGTGCGCGGCCGCACGATGGAGGCGATCCTCGACGCCAACGTGAAGGTCGATCGCGCGCTGCGAGCCGGCGCCCTGGCGCTCGGCGCCAAGGTCGAGATCGAAACCCTGCCGGGCTACATGCCGATGAGCTGCGACCCGATCATGACCCGCCACTTCCGCGACAACGCCGCCGGGCTCTTCGGCGAAGAACACTACCGGCAGATCGGTCACCGGACCGGGTCGACCGACATGGGAGACCTCTCGCAGGTCATGCCGATCCTGCATCCGTACATCGGCGGCGCCAGAGGCACCGGCCACGGCGCCGACTTCGCCATCGTCGACAAGCCGCTCGCGTACCTGGGCCCCGCCAAGGCGCTCGCGGCCATGGTGGTCGACCTGATGTGGGACCGCGCCGCCGTCGCCCGCGAGGTGATGGCCAAGGCGAAGCCGCCGATGACGCGCGCGAGCTACCTCGCCGCCCAGCGCGGTCTCGCGCGGCGCGAGACCTACGAGGGGTAGAGAGCAGACGGTCCAGCGATGTACGGGACGAGCCGCGCCGACTTTCCGCGGCGCATCGTCTGTCTCACCGCGGAAACCGCCGAGATCGCCTTCCTGCTGGGCGCCGGGGACCGCGTCGTCGGGGTCCCCGGCACGGCCCGCCGGCCCGAAGCGGCGCTGGAGAAGGCTCGCGTCGGTGGCTTCACCACGTTCAAGCTCGAGAAGATCCTCGCCCTCGAGCCCGACCTGGTCCTGGCGTTCTCCGATCTACAGCGCGACGTCGTGCGCGACCTGATCGGCGCGGGCGTGGCGGTTCTGTGCACGAATCAACGCTCGTTCGACGACGTCCTGCGCGCGATGCTGCTGATCGGTGGCGCCCTCGGTTGCCAGTCGCGTGCGCGCGAGCTGATCGGCGACATGCAGGACGAGATCCGGCAGGTGCGCGAATACTCGGCGTCATGGCCCGACCGCCCGCGCGTCTACTTCGAGGAGTGGATGGATCCGCTGATCTCGGGGATCCGTTGGGTGTCGGAGGCCATCGAGATCGCCGGCGGCCGCGACGTCTTCGCCGAGCTCCGCGACCAGCCGGCGGCGCCCGACCGCATCGTCGCCTCCGAGGCCGTTGTCCAGCGCGATCCGCAGATCATCCTCGCCTCGTGGTGCGGTAAGCCCGTCGATCCCGAGCAGATCAGGCGCCGAACCGGGTGGGCTCAGATCGCCGCGGTGAAGACCGGCCAGATCCACGAGATCGACGGCGCCGACATCCTTTCTCCGGGCCCATCGCTCGCGCACGGCGTCCGACGCATCCACGAGATAATTCAGGCCTTTCACGCCACTGGCTAGCTTCGTGCCGCGGGGTCGGTCTTCACGCCGCAGGTAGAATGAAGATGTGAGAGAGACGAATCCAAAAAGCTTGGGCCACTGAGGGTCGCGCGATAGGATTGGCCCTCACGACGGCCCGGGAGGCCGACCGCCAATGACAGATCTGGCTCGCACCCGTCCCGAGAGCTTCTTTTCCGATCGCTTCAGCATCACGTCCGATCTCATGGAGCGAGTCATCGGCGGTAACCTCATCGGCAAGGTCGATGACGCCGACATTTACCTCGAGTACCGCGTCAACGAAGAGCTGGTTCTCGAGGAAGGAACAGTCAAAAAGGCGTCCCGCCACGTGAGCCAGGGCGCCGGCGTGCGGGCCCAGTCAGCCACCCGGACCGGCTACGCCCACACGGACGAGATCTCGCTCAAGAACCTCGAAGAAGCCGCGCGCCAGGCGCGCGCGATTGCCGATCGCAGCTCCGCCTCAGGAACCCTGGCGCTGCCGAGCCGGGGCCGGCCGCACGATCTCTACACCCTGGCCGAGCCGCCGATCGCCGCCGACCTCGCTCGCAAGCTCGATCTGCTCCGGCGGATCGACGCCGAGACGCGCGCGACCGATCCACGCATCAAGCAGGTGATCGCGTCGATCACGAGCGAAGAGGTCGTCATGCTGATCGCCACCGCGTCCGGCTGGACGGTGGGCGACGTCCGTCCGCTGACCCGGCTCAACGTCACCACGATCGCCGAGGAAGCCGGCAAGCGCGAGATCGGTTCGTACGGCGGCGGCGGGCGCGTGAGCTTCGACTTCTTTCTCGAGGAAGGTCGCTGGCGCCGGTTCGCCGCGGAGGCCGCGCGCCAGGCCGTGCTCAAGCTTAGCGCGGTCGACGCGCCGGCCGGGTCGATGACGGTCGTGTTCGGGCCGGGCTGGCCGGGCATCCTCCTGCACGAGGCCATCGGGCACGGCCTCGAGGGCGACTTCAACCGCAAGGGCACCTCGGCCTTCGCCGGGCGTATGGGCCACAAGGTCGCCTCCGAGCTGGTGACGGTCGTCGACGACGGGACGATCGCGAACCGTCGCGGCTCCCTCAACGTCGACGACGAGGGCACGCCGACCGGCCGGACGATTCTGATCGAGAACGGGATCCTGACCGGCTACATGCAGGATCGGCTGAACGCTCGGCTCATGGGCATGAAGCCGACCGGCAACGGCCGGCGCGAGTCGTACGCCTATCCGCCGATGCCGCGCATGACCAACACGTTCATGCTCGCGGGCCAGGACGACCCGGAGGAGATCCTGAGATCGGTGAAGCACGGCCTCTACGCCGTGACATTCGGCGGCGGCCAGGTCGACATCACGAACGGCAAGTTCGTGTTCTCGGCGAGCGAGGCCTACCTGGTCGAGGATGGACGGATCACGGCGCCGGTCAAGGGCGCGACCCTGATCGGCAACGGTCCCGAGGCGCTCACGCGGGTCTCGCGCGTCGGGAACGACCTGAAGCTCGACGAAGGCGTCGGCACCTGCGGCAAGGACGGGCAGTCCGTGCCGGTGGGCGTCGGCCTGCCGACGATCCGCATCGACGGCATCACCGTCGGCGGCACCGCGGTATGAACACCGATCTCCTCGTCTCGGTGCTCAAGCGCGCCTCGCAGCGCGGGGCGACGGCCGCCGACGGTTACCTCGTCGAGGAGAGCCGCTTCAGCGCCTCGGTGCGGATGCGCGAGATCGAGAACATCAACCACTCGCGCGAGCAACGCCTGTCGCTGCGCGTCTTCGCCGGCCGGGCCTCGGCGGCCGCGTCGACCTCGGACCTCTCCCGCGAGTCCCTCGAGCGCGTGGTCGACGAGGCGACGGCGCTGGCGAAGATCACGGCCGAGGATCCTCACGCCGGGCTGCCGGATCCGGCGACCCTGATCGCGAGCGTGCCCGACCTCGACCTCGAGGATGGCGGCGCCGACCTGTCGCCGGCGGAGAAGATCGAGATCGCGCGTCGGGTCGAGGCGGCGGCGCTCGAGAGCGATCCGCGCGTGACGAACTCGGAGGGCGCAGAGTACTCCGACCGCCGCGCCCGCTACGCCTACGCGACCTCCCA
>Ga0137396_10000871_pt1 | contig 15088 bp, 2 predicted proteins | sample czc16metaG_FD_108284 | JGI IMG/M metagenome (GOLD analysis project Ga0137396, IMG submission 108284) | Vadose zone soil microbial communities from Angelo Coast Range Reserve, California, USA - czcobulk3.16 metaG | ecosystem: Environmental > Terrestrial > Soil > Vadose zone | place: USA...
CCGAAGAATTATGTGCGAGGAACAGGAGCCCCCGTCACAGTAACGGACAGATTTACAGTTCTGAATCCAAACACCCAATACAACCTTCGAGTTACAAACAGCCGAACAACATTAGAGGAAGAAAAGGACAGAGGCGAACCCAGGGTCAGAAACGAAGACCAAGACAAGGACAGAGACCGGAACCAAGGTCGGGATGATGATGAGGAAGGGGTCTCGAAGGCGATCATAATTCTTAATGGCGTTCGGGTTGTTGACCCGGACGACTTCAGGGGGAAAGTCACCGTACTTAATGTTGCCATCAAGTTGTCTGTCTCGAACCAAGTCGGGGTAAAGGTCTTAGGCAAGAAGGGCGGCACGATAACTGTAGAAATTGTTGGCGTGGAGAACGATCTCCCAACGGTCCAGGCCATAGTATCTCCGAAGCCCAACGCAGCGGGTTGGAACAATACGAATGTCACGGTTACGTTTACCTGTAGCGATGCAACCTCGGGAGTCGCGAGCTGTCCACCGCCTCAAACGGTAATCACGGAGGGCGCTAATCAAATCATTTCGGGGACGGCTACAGATAACGCGGGAAACACCGCCAGCACCAAGGTCAACCTAAATATCGACAAGACTCCGCCCACGATCACGGCCACAGCTTCGCCGGCTCCGAATGCCAACGGCTGGAATAATGCCGATGTAACCGTGAGCTTTACGTGCTCGGATGCGACATCGGGAGTCGCTACGTGCTCGTCACCGCAAACAGTGACGACTGAAGGTGCCAACCAGAGTATCCAAGGATCCGTCGTAGACAATGCCGGGAACACCGCAACGGTCAGGGCAATTCTCAACATTGACAAGACGCCACCGATCCTTAGCATTACTGCTCCGGCCAACGGCGCCGTCGTAAACCTGCCTTCAGTCACCGTGAGTGGTACCGCAACTGATCTTCTTTCGGGACTCGCCTCTGTCAGTTGTGGGGGAATCCCAGCGACTGTTACCGGTTCGAACTTTACTTGCGTGGTGCCTATCGTCCAAGGACCGAACTCCATCGTGGTCAAGGACGCGGATATTGCAGGAAACACTGGGCAGACAATTTTTTTGGTCCAGGGAGGGATTCCCATCATCCTCTCCGCGAGCCCGAACATAGGTCAACAGGGACAGCAGAATCTGTCGGTGTCGATTACCGGGGAGTTCACGCATTTCGCACAAGGTGCCAGCGCAGTTAGCTTCGGCTCCGATATCACGGTCAACGGCGTGACTGTGGCGAGCGCCACCGCCCTCACCGCCAACATCACTATTGCAGCTAGCGCGAGCGTAGGGGCGCATTCTGTGACGATCACGACGGCGACCGAATTAGCCCAACTGACTAACGGTTTCAGCGTCGAGCCCGGCACTCCTGCAATTCTGTCAGTTGATCCCAATAGCGGCTCTCCCGGCCAGCAGACCCTCGGTACTGTTGGCTCGATTTTCCTGACTGGGCATGATCCAGACTTCCACGCATTTGCGGGGCCCAATACGGCCGGAGCTGCTGATATAAACAAGGCTGCGATCAATTTCATTACGAACCCAGGGTTCAACACATTCGCTGCGCGTGGAATCCATAAGTTTCTTTATGCGACGTCGAGTATTTCACCACCTGGTGGTCATGTTGACGGGACAAATGGCCTTGTCGCCAGCGGTTACGTCTTAGGAACGGATTTCGACCGGGCTGACGCTTCTACGCTTGTCGGGGCGCTCGGCCAGCTTGGCACGCAATACGATGCGCTTGTTGTGGCCTCAGATTTCGGAGGAATTTTGACCCAGGCCGAGCTGGATGTGCTCAATGCACACTCTGCCGACCTCATCAACTTTCTGAACCAGGGTGGCGGTGTCTATGCGATGGCGGAGCCAACCCCAGCATTGGGTGGATTGGCGAGTAGCGGCTTTTTTGGCTTTTTACCTTTCGCTGTCTCTAGCACCCCTTTGGCAGCATCGGAAAGCGGCAACTCTCTGACGTCTTTTGGAGTGACTCTAGGTCTTACCAACACAGACATTAACGGTAATTTCTTGCACAACATTTTTGCCAGCACGGGAGGTTTAAGTATTGTTGACGCAGACCCAGGTGGAGAGATCTTGAGCTTGGCCGGAAGAGGCAAAGTGACGCCGGTGGGTACTGGGTCGGTGATTATCACTGGCCAGTTCACGCACTTCCTTCAAGGGATAACCCAAGCTAGCTTCGGTCCCGGCATCACGATCGGAACCGTGACGGTGGTCGACGCGTCCCATTTGATCGTGCAAATAACGATTGACCCGAATGCTATTCCTGGCGGGCGTACAGTCACGGTCACCACCGGCAATGAGGTAGCAGCGCTATCGGACGGATTTACTGTATTGGGCGCGCCCCAGTTACTTACGATCAGTCCCAACGCGGGTCAGCAAGGACAGACGAACCTAGCCGTAACGCTCATCGGCCAGAACACGCATTTCGCCCAAGGGGTCACAACAGTAGATTTGGGCCCCGGGATCAGTGTTGGGCCAGTAACTGTGACCGACGCAACCCACCTGACGGCGCAGGTCACGATTGACCCGGCCGCGGCGGTGGGCGCACGGACGGTGACCGTAACGACCGGCGCTGAAATAGCATCACTACCGAACAGCTTCCTTGTGACGGGGTTAGTCTCTAATCCCACAATCACATCCGTTATCCCAAATTCAGGTCAGCAGGGCCAGCAGAACCTGTCCGTCACGATCGCAGGCCTTAATACGCATTTTGTTCAGGGGACAACAACAGCCAGCTTCGGTACAGGAATTACAGTGGCATCTCTGACGGTGAATTCGGCAACGAGTGCGACGGCAGTGTTGAATATTGGTCCGGCAGCAGTAGTGGGGGCAAGAAGCGTTACGCTTACGACCAGCACGGAAGTAGTGACGCTAGCGAACGCCTTCACTGTGCAGGTAATTCCGAACCAGCCACCTGTGGTCAGCGCGGGGCCCGCCCAAACCATTACTCTACCCAACGCAGCTAAATTGAATGGGGCCGTTACGGATGACGGGCTGCCTGTAGGCGGCATCCTCACCATTGCTTGGAGCTCGGTGAGTGGTCCAGGGACAGTCAGCTTTAGCAATCCAAATGCTCCCGTCACCACAGCGTCATTTAGTATACCGGGCATTTACGTTCTTAGACTTACTGCAAATGATTCGCAGCTCACGACCAGCGCCGACGTCACAATTACTATCAATATGGCGGATTTGCTTGTTGGCGACCTTTCCGACAACAGCATCAAGCGCTATGACGGAATTACCGGTGCCTTCCTCGGTGATTTCGTTGCTCCCGCCGCTGGGGGACTCTCTGGCCCAACGTATTACACATTCGGTCCGGATGGGAATCTCTACGTTGGCAGCATCAATACAGGCAGCATTAAACGATACAACGGCATTACAGGGGTCTATATTGACGACTTCGTTCCAACCGGAAGTGGCGGCGGCATCGAACCCTATGCGGCAGTTTTCGGACCCGATCGCAACCTGTATGTTTCCAGTGGATACATACCAAGCTCCGGCGTGGGAGGTGACGTTAAGAAATTCAACGGTGTCACCGGGGCTTTTATGGAAGAGTTTGTACCGTATCTGAGCGGAGACCTCGAGTACGCCCAGGGTATCTTGTTCGGACCAGACGGAAATCTCTATGTCTGTAATCAGTCTAGTGTTACTAACACGGCTGCTATAAAGCGCTACAACGGGGCAACTGGGGCGTTCATGGGCGATTTTGTGCCCCTTAGCGTCACAACCGATCCGGTTGATTTAAAATTTGGTCCAGATGGCGACCTGTATGTCTCGTTATTTTACGGGCATACAATTGAGCGCTACAACGGTACGACCGGTGCCGACTTGGGGGCTTTCGTCCCCTCTGGAACTGGGGGGTTAACCTGGGTCCCCGACCTCGCTTTCGGTCCAAATGGCGACCTTTACACTGTTGAGCGTTACGCCCACGCAGTTAAGGAATTTAACGGCGCAACTGGGCAGTATGTTGGAGATATCGTCTCGTCCGCCTCGACCCAAAACGGCGGCTTGGGAGAGTCTTTCGCCCTTCTATGGATGATACGTCCGCCGAATACAGTTCTCACGCAAGCGAGCCCGAACAACGGCCAGCAAGGGCAGCAAAACTTGTCGGTGGCGCTCACCGGTCTGAATACGCACTTCGGGCAAGGGGTTACTACGGCAACCTTCGGTTCGGGTATCACGGTCGTTTCGGTCACTGTCAACTCGGCGACGAGCACGACTGTTTTGTTGAACATCGATCCATCGGCTGTAATTGGCGCGAGAGATGTCACCCTGGCGACCGGCGCGGAAGTCGTTACGCTTTCTAGTGGGTTTGCTGTGACGGCAGGGACTGGGACCGGAACTCCTATTTTGGCGCAGGTGAACCCAAATAGCGGTCGGCAGGGCCAGCAGAACCTGTCGGTAGCGATCACCGGGCAGAATACGCACTTCTCTCAGGGAACCACAACAGCCAGCTTTGGCTCAGCCATTACTGTTGCGTCGTTGACGGTGAACTCGGCAACGAGCGCGACGGCGATCTTGAACATCGATCCAGGTGCCGCAGTAGGCCCGCGAACCGTTACGGTCACGACAGGGACAGAAGTCGCCGCACTGTCCGGCGGCTTCCTTATCGTGACCGGGAACCAGCCACCTGTAGTGAGCGCTAGCGCTGGGTGCAGTCAGACCATCGCTATCCTCCCAGATCTAATAACAGTTAGCGAGTATCCAGCTACAACGACCCCGGCCGGGCTGCAGGGGATTGCGGTGGGGACGGATTGCAATTTGTGGTTCACGGAAGCTGGTGGGAACAAGATCGGAAGAATCACGACGTCAGGAGTAGTCACAGAGTTTCCCATCCCGACCGGTGGAAGCCAGCCCGAGCCTATCACTGCAGGTCCGGATGGCAACTTGTGGTTCGGTGAAGGGCTTGGGAACAAGATTGGGCGAATCAGCACTGCCGGAGCCATTACTGAGTTTTCAATTCCCACTGGTGGTTCGCAGTTTCGGTTCGGCAGCAGCGAGCCTCGCGGAATCACCGCAGGTCCCGACGGCAATTTGTGGTTCACGGAGTTCGCTGGGAACAAGATCGGAAGAATCACAACGGCTGGATTGATTGCTGAATTCGCGATCTCCACGGGCGGTAGCCTGACGAACGGAATCGTCGGCAGCGCGCCCTATGGGATCACGCCTGGGCCGGACGGGAACTTGTGGTTCGTTGAAGCGGCTGGAAACAACGTTGGCAGAATTACGCCCGGCGGAGTGATCACGGAGTTTCCGATACCTACGGCTGGCAGCGTTCCAATGGGAATCACCGCCGATCCGGACGGCAATCTGTGGTTTGCAGAATCGGCTGGGAACAAGGTCGGAAGAATCACCACCGCCGGAGTTATTACGGAGTTTCCGATCCCAACCAGCAACGCTACGCCAATACGGATCACCGCAGGTCCCGACGGCAATTTGTGGTTCACTGAGGTCACTGGGAACAAGGTCGGGAGAATCACCTCTGCGGGAGTAATCACGGAGTATTCGACCCCTACGAGCCTCAGCGTCCCGGAGGCGATCACTGCAGGGCCGGATGGCAACATGTGGTTCACAGAAAATGCTACGAATGTGGGCAAGATCAATCCCTTTACTGGGATTGCGTTTGCGACGTTGACTGGTAGCGTAGCGGATGATGGCTTACCCGTCGGCGCTACGCTCACCGCAACGTGGAGCGCGATCGGTGCACCCGGCACGGTCTTATTTGGCAATCCCACGGTGACGTTCCCCAATGCGGCAGGGAAGGCGAATCCGGTGGCGACGTCGGCTACCTTCAGCGTTCCCGGTACGTATACCCTCAGCCTAACGGGGAGCGATTCCCAGCTTAACAGCAGCTCAAGCGTAACCATCACAGTCAACCCGTCGCAAACCGCCACGACCATACTTTCAGTGAACCCGAACACCGGCTCGCAAGGTCAGGCGAACTTGAGCGTGACTATCACCGGACAGAACACACATTTCGGGCAAGGGACCACAACAGTGGATTTGGGTCCCGGGATCACGGTTGGGTCGGTGACTGTGACGGACGCGACCCACCTGACGGCGCAAGTCACAATTGACGTCGCCGCAGCGGTGGGCGCACGGACAGTGACGGCGACGACCGGCGCTGAAGTAGCGTCACTAGCAAACGGCTTCCTTGTCACAGGGCTTGTCTCTGGTCCTACAATCACAACTGTCTCGCCCAATTCAGGCCAGCAGGGGCAAGGTGGGCCCGTCACCATCGTCGGACAAAATACTCATTTCGTGCAGGGTACGACACAAGTCGACTTCGGGGCGGGGATTGCCGTGAGTGGCATAACTGTTGCGTGTCCCACTTGTTTGAGTGTTCAGTTGCAGGTAGTGCCTACGGCTACCCCTGGCCCACGAACGATAATCGTGACTACCGGTACAGAAGTCGCGATTCTTACAAACGGATTCACAGTCCTCCCAGGAACTCCTATCTTAACGTCGTTGGTTCCGGCTGGTGGGCAACAGGGGCAGAGTCTCTCAGTCACAATCACCGGACAGTACACGCATTTCACTCAGGGGATCACTCAGGTCAACCTGGGTGCTGGCATCACCGTCTCAAACATCAATGCAACTAGCCCAGCCCTCCTGACCGCGCAGCTCACAATTGATCCCGCTGCCCTCGTGGGAACCACGACGCTAACAGTAACGACGGGGGCAGAAGTTGTCTCCGTGCCGAATGTCTTCACGGTACAGCAGGCGACGCCCGTGCTGCTCACGCTAAATCCAGGTGGCGGACAGCAGGGGCAATCCAACCTCTCGGTCGCCATTACGGGGCTGAACACGCATTTCGTGCAAGGAACGAGCCAGATCACTTTTGGGACGGGAGTGATTGTCACGTCGTTTTCGGTCAGCAGTTCCACGAGCGCTAGTGCCGTAGTCAATATAGATCCAGCGACGACAATAGGAACGCGCACGGTCACGGTTACGACGGGAACCGAAGTCGTCACTTTCAACAATGGCTTCACTGTCGCCGCTGGCACACCAGCGATTCTTTCGGTGAATCCCAGCACGGGGCAGCAAGGACAGCAGAACTTGTCCGTTGCACTGACTGGACAGCTCACGCATTTCGTTCAAGGCACAACGACTGCGAGCCTCGGAGCTGGTGTCACAGTTGCCTCCCTGACGATCGGCTCGGCGACCGCGGCGAATGTTGTCATTAGCGTCGATCCAGCTGCAGCGCTGGGTTCGCGCGATGTGACATTGACGACAGGGACAGAAGTAGCTGTTCTTCACGGCGGATTTGCCGTCACTGGCGGTACGCCTGCACTGGTGGCTGTTGTGCCGAACAATGGCCAGCAAGGGCAGCAAAACTTGTCGGTAGGGTTGACCGGGCAGTTCACGCATTTTGTTCAAGGAACAACGACGGCTAACTTCGGTATAGGGATTACGGTCGTGTCAGTGTCCGTCACTTCGCCGACGATCGCGACTGCCGTGCTGAGCATCGACCCGGCAGCTGTAACAGGTGGGCACACTGTGACGGTTACTACTGGCGCGGATGTAGTGACGCTTACGAATGCTTTCACGGTGGCGGCAGGAACGCCCGCGTTGTTCTCGGTGAATCCAAACTCTGGGCAGCAAGGTCAGCAAAATCTGACCGTGATAATAAGCGGAACGTTTACGCACTTTGTCCAAGCGACAACTACAGCGAATTTTGGCGCGGGAATCATCGTCGCTTCGTTGACTGTAGGTTCGCCGACGAGCGCTACCGCTGTATTGAATATCGATCCTGCCGCTGCGTCGGGCATACGAAACGTGACTCTTACTACCGGCCCTGAAATAGTCACGCTCGGCAACGGATTTACGGTTACGCAAGTCAACTCTGGGCCGACAATCATTTCTCTTTCTCCTAATTCAGCACTGACGGGACAGTCAATCCAGGTCACAATAACCGCCCAGAACACTCATTTCGTGCAAGGAACAACCCAGGTCAACTTCGGTCCTCAAATCTCGGTTGGTGCGGGCCCATCGGGCGGCTATGGTCCAGTGCAGGTCACAAGTCCCACCACAGCTATTGCTCAAGTCAGTGTGCCCAACAACGCCGTTCTCGGTTTACGAACGGTAGTTGCACGGACTGGAACGGAGTTGGCTGAAATCGTCAACGGTTTTGCCACCACGAGTGTTCCATATATTTCCTCCCTCTCTCCGTACCACGGACAGCCGGGACAAACAATTTCTGTGACGATCACTGGCGTGTTTACGAATTTTCAGCAGGGAGTCACACAGGCCACCTTTGGGCCGGGAATTTCCGTAGGTGGCGCCGCATCTGGCGGGCCTGGGCCTGTGACGGTGACAAGTTCATCGACTGCGACAGCGCAAATTACAATTGATTCGGCGGCCACACCTGGATTGAGAACTCCGGTGACCGTCGCAACAGGAACGGAACAAGCATCCTATCTGAACAGCGGCTTCCTTGTATTGGGTCCTGTGACGGGACCGGGTCCTGTGGTGAACGTAATGAGTCCGACGGAAGGTTCGGAGGTCACTGCTCCCACGACCGTCACTGGAACTGTCACGAGTCCCAATCTCTCCAACTGGGTTTTGGAGTATCAAGCCAGCGGCTCGACCGTCTTTACGCAGTTCGCCTCCGGCACTACGTCTACCGTCAGCGGTACTCTCGATCCCACTTTGTTGTTGAACGGGATTGCTAAAATCCGGTTGACGGGCGTGGACCAGTCCGGCCAGACCACGAGCGCCATCGTGAATGTTGTCATCACGAGAAATACAAAGGTTGGCAACTTCACGCTTTCATTCAACGATTTAACGATTCCGGTTGCTGGGATTCCGATTCAGATCATTCGTACGTACGACAGCCGGAACAAGAGCAGCGGTGACTTTGGTTTCGGGTGGTCCCTCGACATCAACACAACTAAGGTAGACGTGAATGGAACTCTCGGTGGCAATTGGGCCGGTACCACGACCGGCGGTGCATTCCCGACTTATTGCGTTCAGGCCACCAAGAACTATGTGGTGAGTGTACGAGCGCCCGGCGGCACCGTCTATCAATTTGCTCCGAGGTTGAACGGCGCGTGTCAGCAACTTGCGCCACCATCGACCGTAGACATGGTATTCACGCCGACCGGGGCGACGCAGCCGAATGCAGCCCTGACAGCCGCGAACGCGACGGGCCTCCTTGTCAACAGTTCTTTCCCGGGACAAGCTATGCTCATCGATCAGTCCACAGCATCGCCATTTGATCCCGACCAGTTCACCCTGACCCTTCCAACTGGTCAGCGGCTTCAGGTTAGCGTCACGTTCGGTATTCAGAACATTACGGATACGAATGGCAATACGCTCACGATTACATCAACTGGAATCGCCTCCAGCGCGGGGAAGGCTGTTACGTTCGCTCGCGATGCTCAAAACCGCATCACGACGATCGCCGACCCATCGAGCGAAGTTCTGACTTACAGCTATGATGCGAACGGCGACCTGGCGACATTCACGGATCAGCTCAACAACATTTCAACGTTCACCTATGACGCGACTCACAACCTCCTGTCATTCAAAGACCCGAGTGGCATTCAGCCTATCAGAAACGTTTATGATGATTCTGGACGCCTGATACAGCAAGTGGATGCCTTTGGCAACATCATTAATTTCACACACGATCTTGGTGCGCGCACAGAGACCGTAACTGACTTCCTGGGGAATCCGACAACTTACGTTTACGACAGCGATGGCAACATTATCTCGACGACGGATGCTTTGGGTAACGTGACAACCGCGACTTTCGATACCCACGACAACAAGTTGAGCGAAACCAACGCGCTCGGAAAAACTAGCACCTACACCTACGACGCGAACAACAATCGGCTCGCCGAGACCGACCCGCTCGCTCATACAACAACCAACACCTATAATTCTCGCAATCAGGTTTTGACGATCACCGATGCCTTGAGCCGCGCAACCACGAATACGTATGATGCCAGCGGGAACTTACTGTCTACGAACGATCCGGCAGGAAATTCCACGAGCTATACCTACAACGCCCAGGGACTGCGGCTCTCCACGACTGACGCCCTTGGCGGAATCTCAAGCTACCTGTACGATGCGTCTGGTAACCTGACGCAACAAACCGACCCGCTCGGAAACATCATAACTTACACCTACGACTCGAACGGAAATAGACTCACCCAGACCAAGACCCGCACGACGGCGTCCGGTCGGGAAACCCTCGTCACGAGCTACCAATACGACGGGCTGAATCGCGTCACTGCTACGACCTATCCGGACGGTCCAACGACCCAGATTCAGTACAATGCGATTGGAAAGCAAAGCGTAACCGTTGACCAGTTGGGACGCCAAACAAGTTATCAGTACGACGCAATGGGACGTTTGACCCAGACTACCTATCCGGACGCGACGACGGAAATGTCCGCGTACGATGCCCTGGGCAACAGGATCTCCAGCAACGATCGCGGGGGCCGGACGACAACGTTCGTCTTTGATCCGCTCAAACGGCTCACCAACACGAGGTATCCTGATGGCGCTTCTGCGGCCATGACCTACGACGGCATCGGCGAGGTAACCGCCGTGACCGACCCACGGGGCAACCAGACCAAGTATCAGTATGATGCTGCGGGCCATCGCACCAGCGTTACGGATCCGCTGAACCACGTCACTTCGTTTGCATATGATGCCGCGGGCAACCAAGTTTCAATGACCGACGCGAATGTCATCACAACGCAATATCAATATGACGCGCTGAACCGCCGTACAAAGACGATCTATCCGGACACCACCAGCGACAGCTTTGCGTACGACGCGCTTGGCAGAACAATTAGCAAAACCGACCAGGCCGGCCAGGCCACACAATTCCAGTATGACAAACTGGGCCGCTTGACGCAGGTGACCGATGCTTTGAGCCAGGCCACGAAGTATGCCTACGATGAAGTTGGAAACCGCATTTCGCAGACGGACGCGAACAGCCACACGACCACGTTTGCTTATGACAAACTCGGTCGTCGCACGACTCGGACACTGCCGCTTGGAATGGTCGAGGGTATGAGCTACGACGCCGCGGGAAATCTCGTTTCCAAGACGGACTTCAACGGGAAGACCACAACCTACGCATATGACCAGTTGAACCGGTTGACCACAAAGACGCCAGACGGCAGCTTCGCAGCGCCAACTGTCAGTTTTACGTACACATCCACCGGCCCACGGCAGACCATGACCGATGCGAGCGGAGCTACGAGCTACTCCTATGATCTGCGAGATCGTCTTACGCAAAAAGCGAGCCCTGAAGGGACGCTATCGTATACATACGATTTGGCGGGTAATCTAGCCTCGATTCAATCTTCGAACGCAGGCGGGACTTCAGTTGCATATATCTATGATTTGCTCAATCGTCTCACGACGGTCCAGGACAATCGCTCAGCCTCGGGAACCACGACGTACAGCTACGACAATGTCGGCAATTTGCAGGGGCACGCTTATCCAAACGGCGTGCAGACGGCCTATTCGTACAACGCATTAAACCGCCTGACAAACGTGGCGATCAGTAAGGGCGCGCCGCTGGCCAGCTATGCCTATCTGTTGGGACCATCCGGGAACCGGATGCTGGTCAATGAGTTGGGCGGTCGTCAGGTGAGCTATTCGTACGATTCCTTATAACGACTGCCTGGCGAACCAATTTCAGGAAGCACGATTAATGGCATGATCGGTTATCAGTACGATCCTGTGGGCAATCGGCTCCAGCGCACCTCAACTGTTGCTCCGGTTCCACCTGTCAGCTACTCCTATGACGCAAATGATCGGCTGGGAACAGATACCTACGATGCAGATGGAAATACGACCGCTTCGAGTGGGAGCACCTACGCCTATGACTTTGAGAATCGATTGGTGAGCCAGAATAGCGGCGCCGTGACGATCGCTTATGACGGCGACGGTAATCGTGTTTCGAAGACGGCAGGTGGAGTCACGACAAAGTATCTGGTTGACGACAGAAATTTGACGGGCCATACCCAGGTCCTCGAAGAAAGCGCTGGCGGAAGCGTACAACGAGTCTACACTTACGGCCTCAGCCGGATCAGCCAGAGCCAGGCCAGCGGGGCCAGTTTCTACGGATATGACGGGCATGGGAGTGTGCGGCTGTTGACGGATACGACCGGGGCGGTGACGGACCGGTATGATTATAACGCCTTTGGGAACGTGCTCACCCAGGTTGGTACTACGCCGAACGTCTACCTGTATGCCGGTGAACAGAACGATCCGAGTCTGGGCTTTTATTACCTTCGCTCCCGTTATCTCAATTCGAACAGCGGGCGGTTCCTTACCTCTGACACCTTCCCAGGCGATCCCGAATCACCGTTGTCGCTACACAAGTATCTTTACGTTTCAGCAGATCCCGTGAACCGTATCGATCCGAGCGGTAACGAATCTCTAACAGATCTTGTTCTCACGACTGCCTTGGAATCAGTTCTGGGACCATTCGAATCTCTCACTCGGTTTGTCAGTGATATATTCACGAAGGCACGACGCTCCGCCACTACCGTCAGCGAACAAGGCCTTGCATTCATTGAGAGACATGAGGGTTTCGTGGGCACCCTGTACAACGATCAGGCGGGGTACTGCACGATCGGATACGGACATCTTGTTCATAAGAGCCCATGTAACGGCACGGAGCCTCCGGAGTTTCTCAATGGGATATCGGGCCAGAGAGCAGGCCAACTGCTGTTGCAAGACACCCAAACGGCAGTCAATGGAATAAGAGGTGGGGTGGTTGTAGGACTGGCCCAGTATGAATTTGACTCTCTGACGAGCTTTGTGTTCAATGTGGGCGTGGGTGGCTTTGACGGCTCGACGCTTCTGAAGAAATTGAACAACGGCGACTATAGCTCTGTTCCGTCAGAGCTGAATCGATGGGTTTATGCAAACGGTAACGTTTTGCCGGTTCTGGTCACTAGGCGACAGGACGAGGGCAGACTGTTTCAGTTCGACATCTATCAATAAGAGAATCGCTACTAAGCTGCGCACTGTGACACGGACCTTTCTAGTTTTTGTTTTTCTGCTTGGCGGTAACGTTGCTTCACGGAGTGCCGATGATCCGTGTGGTCTCGCAACCACGCAACTGGAGGCAAATGAATGCTACAAGGCGGAATACCTGAAAAGTGACGCCAAGCTGAACGCGACCTATCACGCCCTCCGGCAAAAACTCTCGTCGCAAAGCAGGGAAAAATTGAGGAACGCCCAGTTGGCATGGATCAAATTTAGAGATGCGAATTGTGAGTTTGTGGCGACCGAGTACGAGGGCGGGACCGCCTCGTCGCTGTCTCGAAGTATTTGTCTCAAGACTATGACGGAAAAACGCGAAGTGGAGCTCCAGGAGGAATATAGGAGGAGAGCTTCGCGATAGGGGACGTTGGGACGTTGATCAATTTTCCGCCAAAGCGGCTTCAAGCTGGGCTGCCCCTAGCTCCGCGCATGGAATCACACACGACACCAAAATCTCCTTATTGTAACTCATGACTTTTCCTCCACCAGTCCTTCGAGTTGTGACGCGCAGGGAACCGTATGCGACCGGAGCGCCGCAACTCGTCGCGCAAATCCTCTAAAGATGTCCGCTAGGTACAAGTTAGGTACAACTAAGAGGGGGGAAATAACGCTTCTTGTCCCGTAAGCGACGCCAAATAAAGCGTTTATGGGATTCGGATGCTTGGTTCGGGACCAGGAGGTCGTCGATGTGTTAAGTGTTAGCGGTCGGACTTATTCTCTTGCAGTCCTCGTAAGTCTTTGAAATCCGGTCAGTCGTCGTTCGCCCAACTACCCTTCTGTTCTGGAAGACCGATCCGTCGCCAATCCTTTATACGTATATGTACTCCATCTGCACGTTCTAGTGGCTGAACAAGGCAGATCGCGCCGAGACAACTGGCAAATCTTAACTTCACCTGCAATGGATTCGCGAGATCTGCATGGTTCTTCTCGACTGATCTTCAGAAACCGCGCCAACCCTTCGCAAGTCCATTCAAATCTTGACCGTCTGGAGTACCTATGACCATTTACAAGCAACCCGGCTCTCCGTATTACTATTACGACTTCTACTTTGAAAAGCGGCGATATCAAGCCTCCACTCATCTCAGAAACAAGACCGTCGCGCACCGCGTAGAGTGCATCAAAAAGGCAGAACTGGCCCAGAGGCGCGCGGGAATTCTCCCGAAGAAGCAGATCCCCCTGTTCCGGGATTTTGCAGAGCGTTTTCTTCACACCGTCAAGGTAGAACGTCGTGCCAACACCCATCGCGCCTATTTGAGTTGCGTCCGCAACTTGGAACGTGTCTTTGGAAGGAAATATTTGGATGAGATCACGCCTGAGATGATCCGGTCCTTCAAAGAGGCGCGACTCGAGCAGCAGCGGAGTCCCGCGACGATCAACCGCGACTTGTCCTGCTTGCGGCAGATCCTTGGTATTGCTGTGAAGGAGGAACTGATCCAGAAGAGTCCGTTCTTCGGTGGGCGAGTAGAGTTCTTGCATGAGAGAGGGAGGGAACGAACGCTTTCCTTCGATGAGGAACGCAAATACTTGAGAGCGGCGGCGCCGGTCCTCAGGGACGTGGCAATTATCATGGTCGAGATGGGCATGCGCCCCGGCGAGATCTTTCAACTCCGCCACGAGGATGTACGCATCGGGCCGCCCGCGCCGTATGTGCATGTCAGGGAAGGGAAGTCCGATAGGTCTGTTCGCGATGTCCCGATTACCTCACGAGCACTGCCTGTTCTCAATCGCCGGGTTTCGAGGGCAAAGGGCGAGTATCTCTTTCCACGGAGGAATGGGAATGGCTACGACTGGTCGAGGCCGATGACGGAACTCGAACCAGCGCATCAGAGGGCGTTGCGGAAAAGCGGGATCGAGCCGCCCTTCCGGCTCTATGATCTTCGGCATACCTATGGAACGCGGGCAATCGAAGCTGGCATCGATGTGTTCAGCGTGGCGAAGCTGATGGGGCATGCGGACTTGGACACAACGCAGCGGTACGTACACTTGTCCAAAGGGCATTTGGAAGATGCGCAGAAGAAAATCGAGCGCTTCCGGGCGCGTC
>Ga0137396_10000872_pt1 | contig 15088 bp, 15 predicted proteins | sample czc16metaG_FD_108284 | JGI IMG/M metagenome (GOLD analysis project Ga0137396, IMG submission 108284) | Vadose zone soil microbial communities from Angelo Coast Range Reserve, California, USA - czcobulk3.16 metaG | ecosystem: Environmental > Terrestrial > Soil > Vadose zone | place: USA...
CCGGCAGGACTTTCGCGCCCTTGGCGACGTAATCGGCGTCCGGATAACCGGCTTCGACCCCCGGTCCAGCCTCGCCGACCACCGCGAGCCCGCCCTTCGCCAGCGTGGGGACCACCGCGGGCACCAGCGCCACGCGCCGCTCCCCCGGAAACGTTTCGCGGGGCACACCAACAATCATGAGGCTCCCTCCGGTGGTGTGATGCTGAAATTAAAGAGGAAAGATAAGGCCATCGAGGATTGGTCAGCCGCTGGTCCAGGCATGCGCATTAGGCAAGGGTTGAAATACAGCCTCAAAGAATACACGGAGTGCAAACGGATGTCAGGTCGTTTTGCATTCCCGGAGTATGACGTGTTGGTTGAGGGCCACAGAGGCGGATGCTATCCTGCTGAGTATGCCGGACCCGGTCATTTCCGCCGCGGAAACGGCGCCTGCCGCGCCAGCGGAATACTCGCGCCGCCAGTTGGAAGCGTTGCTGGAAGTCAGCGAAGCGATTGCGCAGCAAAGGGATCTCCCCGCGTTGTTTCACGATTTGGCGACGCGGCTGCATTCCGTGGTCGACTTCGATTTTCTCACCTTGATTCTGCACGATCCGGTACGAAACGTGATGCGGCTGCACATTTTGGAGACGGAGCACCCTACCGACGCGCCGATCGGAAAGGAACTTTCCGTGGAAGGGCATCCATCGGGATGGGTGTGGCAGAGACAAGAGCCGTTTGTGGTCGGCGACACGCATGAAGAGACTCGATATCCCGAATACATGGCAGTGCTGCGAGAGAAGGGCGTCCGGGCATTCGCGCTGGTGCCGCTGACGACAGCGCAGCGGCGCGTGGGAGCGATGGGGTTTGGGCGCATGGTGCCGGACGCGGTGCTGGAACTGCCATTCATGCTGCGGGTGGCGAGCCAGGTGGCGGTGGCGGTGGACAACGCGCTGAACGTGGAATCATCGCAAGCGTACCAGAGGCAATTGGCGCGCGAGCGGGACCGGCTGCGCGTGCTGCTGGACTTGAATAATGTGCTGGTGACCAGCAGGGAACTGCCGGAACTTTTCCGAGGCATCGTTTCGACTTTACAGCGCGTGATTCGCCACGAGTATACGAGCTTGGCGCTGCTGGATCCGATGACGGGTTTGCTGAAGATTTACGCGCTGGAGTTTCCAGGGCATCAGGGGTTTTTCAAACCGGAGACCGTGGTTCCGCGAGATTCTTCTCCGGCCGGCCGCGCGATTGCGCAAGGGAAGACATTGGTGGCTTGCGGGGCGGAGTTGGACGAGTATCCAAGCGAAATTGTGCGTCAACTGCGCGCGGAGGGAATAGAGACGATCTGCTGCATTCCGCTAACCACCCGGGCGCGGGCGTTTGGCACGCTGAACTTGGCGAGCCGGAGCACGGATGCGTTCAGCGCGGCGGACATCGAGTTTGTGCAGCAGGTGGCGGCGCAGATTGCTATTGCGGTGGAAAATGCTCTGGCGTTCAAGGAGATTGATGTCCTGAAGGACAAGCTGGCGGTGGAGAAGCTGTATCTCGAGGAAGAGATTCGCACGGAGTTTAATTTCGAGGAAATCATCGGAGAGAGCGCGCCACTGAAAAGGGCGCTGGCGCAGGTCGAACTGGTGGCGCCGGCGGGGACGACGGTGCTGATTCTGGGGGACACCGGGACGGGCAAGGAATTGTTTGCGCGCGCGATTCACAATTTGAGCCCGCGGCGGGAACGAACGTTTGTGAAGATCAATTGCGCGGCGATTCCCGCGGGGCTGCTGGAATCTGAGTTGTTCGGGCATGAACGCGGGGCGTTCACGGGGGCGGTGAACCAGAAACTTGGGCGCTTTGAGCTGGCGGATCGCGGGACGCTGTTTTTGGATGAAGTTGGGGACATTCCGCTGGAACTGCAGCCGAAGCTGCTGCGCGTTTTGCAGGAACAGGAGTTCGAGCGGCTGGGAAGTAATCGCACGCAACGCGTGGACGTGCGCGTGGTGGCGGCGACGAACGGGGATCTATCGAAGCTCGTTGCTGAGCGGGCGTTTCGCAGCGACTTGTATTACCGGCTGAATGTTTTTCCGATACAGGTTCCAGCAATGCGCGAACGGCGCGAGGACATTCCGCTGCTGGTGCGCTATTTCGTGCAGAAATTCAGCCGGCGGCAGAACAAGGTTGTGCAGTATGTGCCGGCGGATGCGATGGATGCGCTGGTGAATTACGCGTGGCCGGGAAATGTGCGGGAGCTGGAGAATCTGATTGAACGCGCGGTGCTGCTCTCCCCGGGCAAGGAGCTGCGGGTGCCGCTCGCGGAGTTGCGGGCATCCACGATGAACGCAGAGAATTCCACAGCGAGCGCGGCGATGGGAGCTTTCGTATCGGCTACACCCTCCATAGCGACGCTGGAAGAGGCGGAGCGGCAGCACATTTTGCGTGCGCTGCGACAGACGGAGTGGCGGATTGCAGGCGTGAAAGGGGCGGCGGCACTGCTGGGTATGAAGAGGACTACGCTGCAAGCGCGCATGCGGAAGCTGGGGATACGGCGGCCGGTTTAGAAGAGACGAGAAGGATTTAACACAGAGCGCACGGAGATCGGAGCACAGAGTTCACTGAGAAGAAGAGAGATTGCGAACGGCCGGGGCTGAAGGCCGACTGGGACGCGCTAAAGCGCGCCCCTACAACACCGCCATTACATTTAGAGTTCGGCGATTAGCTCGATTTCGACGCAGGAGCCGAGGGGAATCTGCGCGATACCGAAGGCGCTGCGGGCGTGTGGGCCGCGTTCACCGAAGATATCGACGAATAGTTCGGAAGCGCCGTTGGCGACGAGATGCTGCTCGGTGAACGTGGGTGTGCTGTTCACCAGAACGAGCAGCTTGACGATGCGGCGGATTTTGTTGAGATCGCCGGCGGCGGCTTGCAGGGCTGCCAGCAAATCGACGGCGATAGATTGCGCAGCTTGCTTTCCTTCCGCAGTGGTCAGGTCAGCGCCGAGTTTGCCGGTCCAGGGCTTGCCATCTTTTTTGGCAATGTGCCCGGAGACGAAGATGAGGTTGCCGGTACGGACGAAAGGAACGAAGGCAGCGACCGGCGGGTCCAGCTGGGGAAGAGTGATATTGCGCGCTTTCAGCTTTTCATAGACTGACATCGAGACGCCTCCTATGCGGTGGGGCAGAGCAGGAAAAGCCTCAGGCGCAAAAGGCGGGCCTGAGCTACAGCTCCGTAACGGACATTTGGGTAGCGGCATTGTCGACCGTTGCGAATTTAGTGACAGATGCGCCGAAGTTCACCGCGGCGGTGTTGGCGCCGCAGAGGAGGACGCCGACGCGTTCATCGGGCGCTGGCTGGTAGCGACGGGAAAGCAAGGCGGCGAACGCGGCCGCGCCGCCGGGTTCGGCGACGGCGCGGAGCACGCTCCACAGAGCTTCTTGCGCCTGGATGATTTCGTCATCTGTGACCAGGATCACTTTCTCCACATACTTTTGCGCTATAGGGAACATGAGTTCGCCGACGCGCTTGGGTGCGAGCGAATCGGCGGCGATTCCTCCGGCGGGGCTGTCCACTGGGCGACCCGCGTGAAGGGCGTTTGCTAGCGTCGGCGCGGCTTCCGGCTCGACGCCAATGAGTTTGATTTTTCCTCCATACCAGGCGGCGATGCCGCCGATGAGACCTCCGCCACCCACGGCGACGACCAGGGTATCGAGATCGGGGTATTGTCCCTGGAATTCGAGGCCGACGGTTCCCTGACCGAGCAGAGACTCGATTTGATCGTAGGCGTGAATGGGCATGGCGCCGGACTGCGCGACCCAAGCTTCGCTGGCGGCGAGGGCATCGGCGTAGCGCTCGCCGACGACGACGAGGTTCGCACCACAGCGGCGAATGCACTCGATCTTTTCCGGGGAGGCGACGTTGGGGACAAAGATTTTCGCGGGCACGCCGAGTTTACCGGCGGCATAGGCGACGGCGACTCCGTGGTTGCCACCGGAGGCCGCGACTACGCCGGCTTTGGGGACTTCGCGCGTGAGGAGATTGGCAAAGGCGCCACGGGCCTTGAACGAGCCGGCGTGCTGCAGGAATTCCAGTTTAAAGATGAGGCTGATAGAATCCATGCGGAAGGCGGCGCCAGCCGCTTCGAGGACGGGCGTGCGGCGCACGTGGGGCCGGATGATTTTTTCGACTGCAGCGATGCGCTCGCGATCCACTGGCATGTTGGTCATGGGACTTTCCCTCTTGGCCCACAGCGAACTCTGGTATTATAGTTAGGGATTTGGCTAAGTGTCTATATGAATCTTGAGCTGGCGCTGCGGGCGCTGTCCAACGAACGCAGGCTGCGGATTATGGACTGGCTGCGCAGCCCGCGCCGGCATTTTCCGCCGCAGGTCGATGGGGACTTGATCAAGGATGGAGTTTGCGGGCTGCTGATCGCGCGAAAACTGAAGATCACGCAGCCCACCGCCAGCGAGCACCTGAAGATTTTGCAGCAGGCGGGACTCATTCGAGGGAAGCGCATCAAACAGTGGACGTTTTACAAGCGGGACGAGGCACAGATTAGAACCATCAAGAAGCAGTTTCTGGCGAAAGTTTAGCCGATATAGCCCACAGGAGTGTCCGCGAATGCAATATCGCTGGTTCGGTCGCACGGGATGGGATGTGAGCGAGATCGGGTACGGCATGTGGGGCATGGCGGGATGGACAGGTTCGGAGGATGCGGAGTCGATTGCTTCGCTGCAGCGGGCTGTCGACTTGGGATGCAATTTTTTCGATACCGCTTGGGCTTATGGCGACGGGCACAGCGAGCAACTGTTGGGGAAAATCTTGCGTGCGAATCCCGGCAAGAGGCTTTATACGGCCACCAAGGTCCCGCCGAAAAATCGCAAGTGGCCGGCGCGGCGGGAGTACTCGCTGGACGATTGTTACCCACCGGAATATATCGAGGAGTATGTCGAGAAGAGCCTGGCGAACTTGGGCGTGAAGACGCTGGACCTGATTCAGCTTCATACCTGGGAGGACAAGTGGCTGGACGACAAGCGGTTGCTTCCGGTGATTGAGAAATTGCGGAGCAGGGAAAAGGTGCGCGCTTTCGGGCTGAGCCTGAATCGTTGGGAACCGTGGAACGGAGTGCGGGCGGTGCGCAACGGCGTGGTGGATGCGGTGCAGGTGATTTACAACATTTTCGATCAGAATCCGGAGGATGAGTTGTTTCCGGCGTGCCGGGAGAAAGAGGTCGCGGTGATTGCGCGGGTGCCGTTTGATGAAGGCTCGTTGACAGGGTCGCTGACGCTGGAGAGCAAATGGCCAGCGGGGGATTGGCGGAATACGTATTTTGTGGCGGAAAACCTGAAAGCCACGATCGCACGAGTGGACGAGGTGAAGAAAATCCGGCGGGGCGGAATCAGCCTTGCGGAAATGGCCCTGCGGTTCATCTTGGACAACAAGGATGTGAGTACGATCATTCCAGGGATGCGCAAAATCGCGAATGTCGAAACGAACGTGGCAGCGAGCGATCGCGGTCCCTTGCCTGGGGCGGTGCAAGCGGAGCTGCGGAAGCATCGCTGGGACCGGATGCCGACGAAATGGTCGCAGTAACAGTCTTTCACCGCGATAACTAGGCGGATTGTTTTAGGGCGCGCTCGACGAGGGTTAGGCAGCGCTCGGCTTGCTCGCGCAAAAGCTCTTCCTGGTCGGTGCGGTCTTTGCGGATGGTGTGAAGCTCGTCGGCGATGGCCAGGGCGGCGAGAACGGCGACTTTTTGGGTGTCGACCGTGGCGGTGACGTCGGCGATGGCACTCATTTTTTCGTCGACGCAGGCGGCGAGTTTTTGGACGTAACGCTCGTCGAGTTCGCCGCGAATGGTGTAGGTCTGACCGAAGATTTGCACTTTTACGGAATTCACGCGGGGAGATTATCACATCTGCCCCGAGCGGGGAATCTTGCACTCGTACTGCCGCCACCGGTGCATGCACATTTCGCTTGCGGGGCGTGGCGCGTTCCTGCGTTAGGAGACGCGGAGGCGGGCGCTCAACTGCTTTTCCAAGGCGGCGATGATGCGGGCAGAGAAGTCGGTGAGTTGGGCTTCGGTCATGGTGGACTCGCGGCTTTGGAAGGTTACGCGGATTAGCAACGAATATTGTCCGGCGGGGACGTTTTTGCCGCGATAGAGATCGATGGCTTCGATGGAGGCGATTTCGTTGATGTTGAGGGAACGAACCGCGGCGGCGATATCGGAGAAATGAGTGCCGTCGGCGAGGAGCAGGGAAAAATCGCGCTCGACGGCGGGGAAACGCGGGACGGGTTCGTACTTGCGCGATTCTCTTGCAACGCGAATCGCGGCGTACAACGGCGGAAGCTGCAGCTCGGCGAGGAAGATTTCCTGACGGAGCTTTAGCTGCTCGGCTACGCGGCGGGTGAGCTCGCCGGCGACACCGATGGAAGAGAGATTTCTCCCTTCGGTCGAAATGATGGATTTAAGTTCAACTTGGCCGCGGCGGGCGGGATGCAACCAGGTGGGGCCACCTTCGTTCCACGTGAAACCGCCGGCGAGCGCGTCAAGGTCGCCCTTCAAATCCGCAAAAGAATAATCGCGCGGCGTATCGTATAGACCTTTTTCGCGGGCTTCGCCGGTGGCACCGATAGTGAGGATAGGCGTCTCGACAGACTCGGCGCCGCGCAGGCGATAGTGGCGGCCGATCTCGAACAGGCGAACGTTGCGCTGGCCGCGATTGAGATTCCATTCGAGGGCCGCGGTCATGGTGACGATGCCGGTGGACTTGAGGACGCCGGCTTCCTCGGAAAGTGGATTGGCGAGGCGCGCGGGCTGTGCGTCCGGAGGGCGGAAGAGCGTGTCGCGATCTTCCGCAACGTGAGGAATGGTGAGAATTTCACGATAGCCGAGGCCGATCAGGCGTTCGCGGAGGCGCGCTTCGGCTTCGTAGTGGGGAAGGCGCGTGGCGCCTTGGCGGGCAGCGGGCAAGCGCGGGGGAAATTTGTCGAGGCCGTAAATGCGAGCGACTTCTTCGATGAGATCGATTTCGCGTTCGACTTCGGCGCGCCAGGAAGGCTGGGTGCATTCCCAGGCGGCTAGCAACGAGCCTTCCGCGCCGCGATTTTGATCGACGCGCACGGGAGCGAAACCGAGGGCGCTGAGGCTGGATTCGATTTGCTTGTCGGGGACATCGGCACCCATGACGCGGAGAAGTTCGGCGCGGGTGAGGAGGATTTTTTTGGGCGCGCGCTTGCCGGGATAGATGTCGACCACTCCGGCAAGGAGTTCGCCTCCGGCGAGCTGCAAGATGAGCTCGGCACAACGGCGCGAGGCGAGTTCGGCCATTTCCGGATCCGCGCCGCGGCCGAAGCGCGTGGAGGCTTCGGTGTAAAGTTTCAGGATGCGCGTGGCGCGGCGAATGGCTATGGGATCGAACCAAGCGCACTCGATCAACACATTTTTCGTGGAGAAGGAGATTTCGGTTTCGGCGCCGCCCATGATGCCGCCGATACCGACCGCGCGCGAGCCGTCACCATCGCAGATCATGCAAATGCCAGAGGCTGGCACGCGCTCGATGCCGTCAAGCGTGCGAATTTTTTCACTTGGCTTGGCGGGGCGGACGACGATGCGATGGTCGCGGACCTTGTCGTAGTCGAAGGCGTGGAGGGCGTGGCCGAGTTCGAGCATCACGTAATTGCTTACGTCGACGACATTGTTGATGCTGGCGACGCCGGAGGCTTCGAGGCGGTCCTTGAGCCATTTCGGCGACGGCTGAATTTTCGCGCCGCGAATTACACGAGCGGTGAAGCGGCCGCAGAGCTCGGGAGCTTGAATCTCGACGCGCACCGCTTCGCCGGCTTTTGCCGCGGAGCTCTCTTGCGGCTTCGGCGAAATGGGTTTCAGCGGGAGTTTGTAGACGGCGCCGACTTCTCGGGCAATTCCGTAGTGGCCGAGGCAGTCGGGGCGGTTGGAGGAAACTTCAGCGTCGATGACTGCGCCGTACGGACCATTCTCGATGCCGCCGATGTTGGTGCCGGAAAGGGCCAAGCGCGAGGCGAGTTCATCGGGCGTCGCCTTCACTTCGACGAAATCTTTCAGCCAGTTGTAGACGATTTTCATGCGCCGGCTTTCACATGCCCGAAATAGATGCGGGTGAAGTAGTCCATGCGCACTTGGCCCTCTTGTTGGTAGGCGTCGAAGAGTTTGCGAAGCTCCTCCATCATGGGCGCGTAATTCGGATGGTCCTCGGTGGGAGAGAAGGAACTGCTGCGAAGGCGGCCGCGCAGCGAATCCCAGTCGAGGATCTGGTGATTCGGCAGGTCGCGCTGCGAGAAAGCGCTCAAGAAACTCTGGATGCGGTCCGCTTCGGGGTAGGAGTCTTTCACGTTTTTGTAATCGATCCCGAAGCGCTCGAGAATATTTTCGTACGCGCGCGTGAAAGACGCCTCCTCCATGCGCCGATCGTTCCAAGCGATAACCATCCAGCCGCCGGGCTTGAGGATGCGAGCGAACTCGCGGCGGGCAGAGTCCGGCTCGAACCAATGAAAGGATTGTCCGGCGGTGACGAAGTCCACGCTGGCGTCGTCGAGCGTGGTGGCTTCGGCGGAGCCTTCGATGCTGGAGAAGCCATCGTAGGAGGCGAGATATTCTTCGCCGGCTTGCCGCATGGCTTGGTTGGGCTCGACACCATAGACGCGATTGCCATTTTTCAGGAAAAGCTCGCTCAAAAAGCCGGTGCCGGAACCGATGTCGGCAATCACGTGGCCAGGACGAAGAGCGCATTCGGAGCGCAGAAGGTCGAGCAGCGCGGACGGGTAGCCGGGGCGGTAGCGGACATAGTCCGCAACGCGACTGGAGAAACGCTGTTTGGCATCGGTGAAGGTCATGGGAATTGGCGCAGGAAGCGAACGTCGTTCTGGAAGAAGACCTGGATATCGTCGATGCCGTACTTGAGCATGGCCAGGCGGTCGATGCCCATGCCGAAGGCGAAGCCGCTGACCTTTTTCGGATCGTATTTCACAAACCCGTAAACGGCGGGATCGACCATGCCGGCGCCGAAGAGTTCAATCCAGCCGGAGCCTTTGCATTTGGAGCAGGTGCCGCCGCCCGCCGCGGAGCCGCTGCCGCCGCAGAAGATGCAGGAAACATCGAATTCGACGCTCGGCTCGGTGAACGGGAAATAGCTGGGACGGAAGCGCGTTTTCACGCCGGGCCCGAAGAATTGTTTGACGAAATATTCGATGGTGCCGGTGAAATCGCAAAAGGTAATGTCGGTGTCGACCGCGAGGCCCTCGACTTGGTGAAAGATGAAAGAGTGCGTGGCGTCGGGATTGTCGCGTCGATAGACCTTGCCCGGCACGATGACGCGCACCGGAGGCTGGCGCTTCTCCATGGTGCGAATCTGCATGGGCGAAGTGTGCGTGCGGAGCAGCAGCGGCTGCGCTGCGCCTTTGGGGAGATCGAGATAAAAAGTATCCATGTCGTCGCGTACGGGATGGAACTCGGGAATGTTGAGCGCTTCAAAGTTGTAGTAGGGCGTTTCGATTTCCGGGCCTTCCACCACGGAAAAGCCGATGGAGAAAAAGATGTCTTCAATTTGCTGAAAGACGTGACGAATCAGATGATGCGAACCGATGGGGCGGATGACGCCGGGGAGGGAGAGGTCGACGCGCTCGCGAGCGCTCGTACCGTCGCCTGCGCCGGCTTCGATGGCCTTGCGGCGCTCTTCGATTTTTGATTCGACGTGGGCGCGAAGGTGATTGAGCTCCTGGCCGACGACCCGCTTGAGTTCCTGAGTGGCGGGCTTGAGCCAGTTGTCGGTGATTTGCGTAAGCACGCCGGATTTGCGGCCGAGCCAGGCGTCGCGAAATTGTTTCCAGGAAGATTCGTCGCGCGCCGACGCGCATTCTTCGTCGAAGCGTCCACGAAGGCCGGCGAAGAGGGCTGCGAGCTCCTCGGGGCGAGTGACGCCGAGATGCACTAGAGGCAGCGCGGTTTTGTTTTCAGGCGTGCTCATGACAATGACCTAGCCGAGATAGGCAGCAATGCCTGCCTGACGCAGGCGGGCTGCGCCCCTAAGCCTTTTTCTTCGGTGGCGCGGCGGCTTTTGCCTTTGCGGCCAATTGGGTGAAAGCGGCGGCGTCGAGGACCGCGAGGTCAGCGAGAACCTTGCGATCGAGACTAACGCCGGCGGTTTTCAGGCCGTGAATGAGCTGGCCGTAGGTCAAGCCGTTTTGTCGCGCGGCGGCTCCGATGCGCTGAATCCAGAGTTTGCGATATTCGCGCTTTTTTACGCGGCGATCGCGGAAGGCGTAGCGATCGGCGCGATTGGCGGCTTCTTGAGCGGACTGGTAGAGCTTGCTTTTTGTGAGAAAAAAGCCCTTTGTGCGTTTGAGATACTTTTTCCGGCGAGCGCGGCGTTTTGTGCCGCGTTTTACGCGTGCCATGGGTTTCTCCTTGTTTTTTGTCGAGACAAACGAGGTGCGGTCAGGCGCGCGAAACGAGCTGACGCAACGGGTTTGTCTCGGATTATGCTGGCGGGCCTAAAGGCCCGCCACTACATCGGCCGGCAGGCACCCGTGAAGCGCTGCCTGGCACGATTGCAGGGGCCTGCGCCCCCGCCGTGTTGCGCCTCAACTTTGAAAAACCAGCTGAGGATTACGCTGAGATTCAGCGCAAAAGCCTAGCCGTAGGGAAGCATTTGCTTCACTGCGGCGACGTCTCTGGAGCTGACCAGAGTCAACTTCTTGAGCTTGCGCATGCGGCCAGAGCGCTTGGTGCCAGTGAAATGGCGCTTGCCGGAATGCGCACGGACGATTTTGCCGTTGGCGGTGAACTTGAAGCGCTTGGCGGCGCCGCGATGCGTTTTCAGCTTGCGCTTGGGCTTGGTTGAATTTCTCGGCATTGCTGGAATCTCTCCACAGAAATTTTTGTGCGAAACCGAACTTTTAGGCCGGCTGCGCGGCTTGCTGCGAACTTGGTTTTGCTACCGGCGCACCCTTCTTGGGCGCGAGCAGCGCGACCAAAACATTGCCTTCCATGCGCGGCATCGTTTCGATCTGGCCAAAGTCGCCGATTTCATTGAGCAGGCGCGTCATCTTGGCGCGGCCCACTTCCTGGTGCGCCATCTCGCGCCCGCGATGAAAAATCATGGCGCGCACCTTGTGGCCTTCCCCAAGGAAACGAATGATCTGGTTTTTACGAACCTGGTAATCATGCTCCGCGGTGGCCGGTCGAAATTTGACTTCCTTGAGCTGCGAGCCACGGCTGCTCTTGCGCTGTTGATGCGCTTGTTTATTTTGCTGGTAAAGAAATTTGCCGTAGTCGGTGATTTTGCAAACCGGAGGGTCCGCCGTCGGCGAGATTTCCACCAGGTCGAGTCCCTTTTCGCGCGCGAGACGAACCGCCTCGAACGGCTGCATTACCCCAAGCTGGGCACCTTCTTCATCAATCACCCGGACTTCACGCGCCCTGATCCGCTCGTTGACGCGGGTACGGTCGCTCTGCCGGAAGCTGCGTTCAGCGATATTTCCCCCTAACTAACGTAAGGCGCCAAGCTGCCCGCCTCGCCGGGCCCGGGCCCGAATTTACGACACCGGCCCACGGTGCGAAACCACGGAGGGACGGGTTACAGAGTATAGCACGTGCCTACACGACGTCGACAAGCGGTTTGATGTGCGCGTTGGGTTGACGGTACGCGCAGCAATATAATTATCAGGAGGTCAGGGTCAGCTCGCCTTTGGGACCGACGATGGAGGCTTGCAGAGCGGCCTTGTCGCCTGGCGAGACGGGTATATCAATTTGGAGCAGATCGATAATTTTGTTCAGGAGGGCTGGATTCGGTGTGACCACGCCGAAACGGGTGAGGCTGCAGCCTTTTGGAGCGTCGGCGGAAGGATGAAGCGACTCGACGCTCCATTCGATGAAGAAAGGGAGCAGGCCGCCTTGGTCGTCCTTGAGATTGAGGCTCTTCCACTGGAGGAGCTTGCCGTCGGGGCGCTGGCGCGAGCCGGGCCATGGACCCAAGAAAGCGATACTAGCGTCGCGAAGAAGCGCAGAAAATTTCTCGAGGTCGCCGGGATGCGCGGCCCAACCAATCAAATGCGGCGAGCTCAATTCTTTAAGGTGCTCAAGTGTTTTGAGGGCAAATTGCTCGACACGGTTTTGGTCTTGCTTGGGGTCGGGCGCAATGACTTCGAGATAGCGGCGTTCGCCGAGAGAGAGGAGTGCGTTGCGAGTGCCGCGGCCGGGATGGACACCGCCCACTGCGGGGCGGACGCCAGCGCGCTGCTCGACGAAGTCCATGCCGTGGTCGAGGTCATTCGAGAAGCGAAGGAACTTCGGTGGCAGCCGATGTTAGCAGGGGGACGCACGCTGCTCCGGCTACGACTACAATAAAAGATCGGCGGCCAATCGTGTGCATTGATAACCCTCGCCACGAAAATTACTGATATTCGCAACTAGACCAGAGCGCGTTCATCCACTGCGCTCAACTTCTCGAGCGCGATTCTGTTTCCTGCTGCAATGCGGTGATGACTTCGGCGAGGGGCTTGGGGCCGAGGTCGCCTTGGCTGCGATGGCGAACGGAGACGGTACCGGCTTCCGCTTCTTTTGCGCCGACCACAAGCATGTAGGGAATTTTTTGCATTTGCGCGTCGCGAATCTTGGCGGGCAGTTTTTCGTTGCGGTCGTCGAGATGGACGCGGATGTTGTGGCGCCTGAGCGTTTCGGCGACGTGGTTGGCGTAGTCAGAGACTTTTTCGCTGACCGGGCAGATTTCGACCTGTACGGGAGCGAGCCAAAGCGGAAAGGCTCCGGCGTAGTGCTCGACGAGAATGCCGAAGAAGCGCTCGACGGAACCGAGCAGCGCGCGGTGGACCATGAGCGGCTGGTGGCGGGCGCCATCTTCGGCAACGTATTCAAGGCCGAAGCGAGCGGGAAGATTGAAATCGAACTGGACGGTGGTGAGCTGCCAGGGACGGCCGATGGCGTCGATGAGCTTGATGTCGATTTTCGGGCCGTAAAAAGCGCCTTCGCCTTGAATCGTCTTGTAAGGGATATTGAGCCGCTTCAAGGTGTTGGCCAGGCCGGCGGAGGCGCGGTGCCAGTCTTCGGCCTTGCCCTCGTAATTTTCCGGATGCGAAGCGTCCCAATCGGAAAGCTCGACTTCAAATTTGTCGAAGCCGAAATTTTTCATCACCGCGAACGCGAAATCGACGCAGGCTTCCACTTCCTTTTCAATTTGCGAGGGAGTGCAGAAAATGTGCGCGTCGTCTTGCGTGAAGCCACGGACGCGGAGCAAACCGTGCAGGACGCCGCTGCGCTCGTAGCGATAGACCGTGCCGAGTTCGGCGAGGCGCACGGGAAGATCGCGGTAGCTGTGCAGTTTCGATTTGTAGATGAGGATGTGGCCGGGGCAGTTCATGGGCTTGAGCTGGTAGTCGGCTTTTTCCACCTCGATCGGGCCAAACATGCTGTCTTTGTAGAAATTGGTGTGGCCGCTCGTCTTCCAGAGTTCAAGACGCATGATGTGCGGAGTGTAGACGAGGTCGTAGCCGCGTTTTAGGAGCTCATCGCGCAGCCAGTCCTCGATGATCTTGCGGATCAGGCCGCCCTTGGGATGCCAGAAGATGAGGCCGGGGCCGGCTTCGTCTTGAATGCTGAAGAGGTCCAGCTCGGTGCCGAGCTTACGATGGTCGCGACGCTTGGCTTCTTCCAGGCGATGGAGGTATTCGTCCAGCTCTTTTTTGGTGAAGAAGCAGGCGGCATAAATGCGCTGCAGCTGCGGATTTCCTTCCTGCCCTTTCCAGTAGGCGCCGGCGACACTCATCAGCTTGAAGGCTTGGATACGTTTAGTGGACGGAATGTGCGGGCCGCGGCAGAAGTCGATGAACTTGCCGGTGGTATAGAAGGAGACGATGGGCTCTACGGCTTTTTCCTGGACCAGTTCGCACTTGAAAACTTGGTTGGATTTTTTGTAAAGCTCGAGTGCTTCCGGCTTGGGAATGAGCTTGCGCTCGTTAGGCAGATCCTGAGCGGCAAGCTCGTGCATTTTGGCTTCGATCTTGGCCAGGTCATCCGGAGTAAAAGGCTCTTCACGGAGAAATTCGTAGAAGAAGCCGGTGTCGATAGGCGGGCCAATGCCCAGCTTGACGTTGGGATAGAGCTCCATGACTGCGGCGGCGAGGAGATGGGCAGCGGAATGGCGGAAGACGAACAGCGCGTCGGGATCTTTTTCGGTGAGGATCTGGAGCTTGACGTCATGGTCGAGCGGGCGGCGCAGATCGATTAACTCACCGGCGCCGTCATTGGGCGCGGCTACACGCGCCACCAGCGCTGCATCCGCAAGACGAGGCGAAATCCCTCTGGCGATGTCCGCGGGCGTCGTGCCCTTAGGCACTTCCTGGACTTTGCCGTCCGGTAATGTAATGTGAATCGGCTCCATGCGCTTTCCACCTGGAAGGAGAATAAAGCTTATCGGCGCAGCGGTGCAGGGTCAAGGCAGAGGCTGAGGCGGACCCTAGGCGAAGTTCAATTTCGACTAGATCAGCGTGACGCCTGGCAAGCCCGAAAAGTGCGCATCCGAGGTGATGAGTTCGGCTTGAACCGCATGAGCGGTCGCGTAGATGATCGCGTCGGCCATCGGCAGTCCTGTCTCCGAGCTCAACCTAGCCGCCTGAACGGCTAAGTCCGTATCGAGCATAATCGTGTTGTCAGCGAGTTGGCGCGCGTGAGCAAAAAACCGTTCGGCGAGTGAGATGCCGCGCTCCCTGAGGAGTTTCTTGAACACTTCGTACACGATGATCGTGGGGAGTAGAAGAGCGTCGTCTTGTTTGAAGAAACGCGCGTAAGCGTCAGCTTTAGGGCCGTCGCCGAGGTACTCAACCCAGCCCGAGGAATCGACGATGTACCGCTTAGAAGCGTTCGGAGTGGTCACGGTCCTCGTTCTTCCAGCGCATGCCTTTGGCTATCCCACGAAGCTCCGTGATGGACCGGGGAGGGCTGAGCCTAATGGTTCCGTCTAGAACATAGACATGCAGCTCGACGCCGGGCTTAAGCTGCAGCTGCTCGCGAACTTTCTTGGGAATAACGACCTGGTATTTAGGTGAGACCTTGACGGTTTCCACGGGTGAA
>Ga0137396_10000874_pt1 | contig 15080 bp, 18 predicted proteins | sample czc16metaG_FD_108284 | JGI IMG/M metagenome (GOLD analysis project Ga0137396, IMG submission 108284) | Vadose zone soil microbial communities from Angelo Coast Range Reserve, California, USA - czcobulk3.16 metaG | ecosystem: Environmental > Terrestrial > Soil > Vadose zone | place: USA...
ACGTGTCCTCCAGGGCCGAGACGAGGATTCGGGACACCGGGTACGCGAGCAGCTGGGCCAGCTGGTCCGCCGGCGCGATCGCGACTCGATCGGACGCGGCCCCGCGCTCGAGCGCCTCAAGGACTCGCGCCTTCCCGAGGCTCCGGGCCCGGGCGTAGGCAGGTTCCAGAAGGATCTCTTCGAGGCTGACCTTCTCCGCTCGAATGAACGCGGACGCTTCGCGTAGGAACGGATACTTCGCGAGGGTTGCTAGCTCCACGTCCGAAGGAACACCGCGAGGCCATAAAAGGCCAACGCGAGGACCCGCGAAACGGGAGCTACGAATTCGGGTGGGACCTTCACTCGGTCTCGGTCTCTGGTGCCCCGGGCGGAGGCGGGGCGACGCCCAGCTGCACCATTAGGCCCGCGACGTCCCACTGTCCCCAGTGCTCGGTGCTCTGCCCGTTCTCGAACCGCGTGATGTCGATTCCGGAGATCTCCACGGGCTTCCCGGTCGCGGGGATTCCCATGAACTCGCCGGTGTGAGTGCCCGTCATCGTCCCGCGGACAACGACCTTGTCGCCTTCCGCGATGATGTCATCGATTGTCGTGTGACCGTCGGGGAAGGCTGCGCGCAGCATCATGAACCATTGCTTCTCGCCTTCGCGGCCGGGCGGCATTCCTGGCGCCGCGGTGTGGTCGACGTAGTTCTCGGCCGTGACCTTGTCAATCACGCTGATGTTGCCTCGGTTCACGACTTCTTCGTAAAACATTCTCGCGGTCGCTTTGTTCTCTTCTTCTCCCATGTTGTTCTCCTCCTGAAAACCCCTAACGTTCGCCCCTAGGAACCGCCTGCTATATAACGACGCCCGTACGCCGCTCGTGTCGGCCACGAAACGGGTCGTTGCCCGGGAACGCGGATGTCCCATCCGAAGGTCTTTGGGGAAGCGGACGATGAGTCGCGCGATGGAGGAACTCCGTGGGTACTTCGCGGTCCATTCCCAGGGCCTCGGCCACGCGACCCGAGCGGTGGCCCTCGCCCGCGGCCTCATGGAACGCCGGCGGGACTTGTATCTGCTCTTCCTCGCCGGTTCGCCGGCGTTGGATCTCGTCGTGTCGAGCGGATTCGATGCCCTCACGATGCCGCCGGCGCCCGACTGGCAGACGACGGATGGAGTCCTCGACCCGGTGTGGCGGTGGTACCGAGACTACGGTCGATACCTGCGGATCGCCCGTCGATTCTTGGAGGGCGAGGCCGACTGGGATTACTATCGCTTCCTCCTCTCCGACAGCGAGCTGGCGTCCGCGCGCGAGGCGATTCGTCACCGGATTCCAACCGCCTTGATCCTCGACGCCACCCGCCACGACTTTGCCCGGGATCCGTTGTCGCGGTTGGTCGAAGGCCCCGCGAACTTCTGGGCCTCTCGGATCGCGCGGAGGGCCGACCTCGTCCTCGCGGCGGAGTCCCCGCCGGACTGGCCGAACGTCCGTCGCATCGGACCCATCGTCCGCGCGTTCAGTGCATCCCGAGAGAGGCTCCGAGAGGACTTTGTGTTCCGGAAGCAGACGATCCTTGTGACCGTCGGCGGCACGGCCGTCGGTGAATTCCTGATTCGCGAGGCCGTTCGTGTGTTCCACGAATTGAAGCTGGACGACGTTTCGATGGTCGTCGTGAGCGGCCCGAAACTAAAGGCGGACCCGGGATCCGGCGTCTACACATACGGATTCTTGCCGAATCTCCAGGACTACGTCCTCGCGGCGGACCTCGTTATCACGACCGCGGGGAAGGGCACGGTCAACGAAGCGCTCGCGGCCGGGACGCCGGTGATCGCGGTTCCCCCGAAGGGTCACGCCGAGGCCGAACGGAACGCTGCGGCGCTCGGCTATCGACCCGACGACATCCGCCGCTTGAAGGAGCTGATTCCCGAACGGCTCGCCCTCGGACGCCTTCCCCCGAAGCCCATGGGGAACGAGGAGGCGGTAGGCTTCTTGATCGACTTTCTGGATCGCGCGGCGAATCGCTAGAGCGCCCGCACGACCAAGCTCGCATCGATGTCCTTCACATTCGCACGGCCTGCGAGCGCCATCGCCGTGTCGAGTTCCGTGTGCAACTCATCCAAGACCGCTCGCACTCCATCCGCGCCACCCAAGGCGAGACCCCAGAGTATCGGCCGACCGACGAGGACCGCTTTCGCTCCGAGCGCGAGGGCCTTGAGCACATCCGTGCCGCGCCGGATTCCGCCATCGAGGTAGACCTCGATCCGTCCGCGCACCGCCGCGACGACGTCGGGCAACGCGTCGAGGCTCCCGAGCGTCGAGTCGAGTTGCCGGCCCCCGTGGTTCGAGACGACGATCCCCGCAGCCCCATGCTCGACCGCGAGCACCGCGTCTTCCGCGGTCATGATTCCTTTGATGACGAGCGGGAGCGGGCTGATGGACTTCAGCCAATCGACATCCTCCCAGGTGAGCGATGAATCCAGGAGATCGGTGACGTACTTCGCGAAGGCGGAGCCGTGCTCCACCTCCGGCATGCCGTCGAGGCCGGCCCCTTTCAGATTCGCGATCCCGAATCCTGGCGGGAGCGTGAACGCGTTTCGCTCGTCTCGCTCGCGACGGCCGAGGACCGGTGTGTCGGCCGTGAGGCAGAGCGCCTTGTAACCGGCCTTGACCGCTCGGGCGACGAGCTCCTCCGTCACCGCGCGGTCCCGATAGACGTACAGCTGGAACCACCGAGGAGCGTCGGCTGCAGCCGCGACTTCTTCCAGGGGCTTCGTCGAGATCGTGCTCGCGATGAGGATCGTTTCCGCGGCGGCGGCGCCCCGGGCGGTCGCGACCTCCCCCTCGGGATGGACGAGGGCATGGAACGAAGTGGGAGCCACGCAGACCGGCATCGACACGCGCTCTCCGAGGAGGGCGGTCTTCGTGTCGCGCTTCGAGACGCCCATCAAGACGCGGGGCCGCAGGGCCCATCGCCCGAACGCTTCGCGGTTCCTTCGGAGGGTGACTTCGTCCTCGGCTCCTCCCGCAATGTAATCGAAGATCGCGCGAGGGACCTTCGCCCGCGCCATCTCCTCCAGTTCGAGGAGATTCGTGAACTCGACGGCCACGCCGACGCGAACGGGTCCCCGCCCTTAGCCTTTGTCCAGTTCTGGGCCAAAGCCTTGCCCGGCCTATCGCGTGTATGTCGGATGCTCCGGCTTCCTTCGTTGTTTGTGTTGTGCCCAGACCGCCATCTGGTAAAGGAGCGACGAAAGGCGGTTCATGTATCGCAGGAGCTCCGGGTTCAGTGCGTCCCGCTTCGAGAGGCCGACGACCCGACGCTCGGCGCGTCGCGCCACCGTGCGCGCCCAGTGAAGTCGCGCGAGCGGTTCGGAGCCCCGGGGGAGGATGAACTCCGTGATCTTGCCGACATCGAACGCTTCGATCGCGTCCTCGAGCCGCGCCACATGGACTCGCGTAATCTGAGGGACCTTCGTCCGCTCCGCCGCATGGCTGATCGCGAGCTCCGCGCCGACCGTGAAGAGGTCGTCCTGAATCTTCGACAGGAGGTCGCGGATTCGCCGTTCGCGTTGCACGGCCATCGCCAGGCCGATCACCGCATTGAGCTCGTCCACCGTCCCCATCGCCTCGATTCGCGGGTCATCCTTCGAAACGCGTTCCGGCCCGAGGAGGCCCGTCTCGCCCGCGTCGCCTCGACGCGTGTACAGCTTTGCCATCAGCTCACCCGCGCCGCAACCGTATCCGGCGGTTTCGGAAAGAGATCGGGCTGCACGATGTGCGCGAGGATCTCCAATCCGTCGACGAGCCGGGGCCCCGGCCGGTTGAAGTAGCTGGAGCCGTCCACGATCCACGCCCGGTCGGCTCGCGCCGCAGGCAGGTCCGTCCACCAACGCGTCCCGGTCACGACCGACGCCTCTTTCCGCGTCCGATCGAGATCGAAGCCGCAGGGCATCAACACCGCCACATCGGGCGAAGCCGTGACGACCTCGTGGCCCTCCACCCGGCGGGATTTCTCTCCCGCCCGACCCAGCACGTCGATCCCTCCCGCGAGTGCGACCATCTCCGGCACCCAATGGCCACCCAGGAACAACGGATCGAGCCACTCCAAGCACACCGTCTTCGGACGGACGAGCGCCGTCGACGCACGTTCGGCCACGCGGTCGATCCGCTCTCGGAGGGCGGCGACGACTTCGACCGCTCTCGCCTCGATGGCACACGCGCGCCCCACGCGAAGGATGTCCTGCAGCATATCGTCCAACCGGTGTGGATCCAGGGGTTCGATGGCGGGCGTCCCCGGAAGTCGCCTCGCGACATTCTCGACGTCTCCGAGGGTGGGTGCGCAGACGTCACAGAGGCCTTGCGTGAGGATCAGGTCCGGGCCCGAGGAACGGAGCGCGGACTCGTCCACTTGGTACAGGGCCTCGCCCGACTCGAGTCGGTCCCCGACCATGCGGCTCGTCTCGCCGCTCGTCTTTCCTTCGTATTGCAGAAGGGCATGGCTCACGATCGGCTTCACGCGCGCAGCCCCGGGGAAGTCGCATTCCGGCGAGACGCCGACGACTTCATCGCCAAGGCCAAGGGCGAAGCAGATTTCGGTCGCCGCGGGGAGAAGGGAGACGATCCGCATCGGATTTCCCCGTCTCGATAGCGGACGGACCGCTAAAAGGATTGTTCAAGGCGGGTCCGGAGGACCGGCAAGACGACTTGTCTAAATAGCTCTCAGCTTGTCCCTTCGCGCCATGGAAGAGAAAGTCCTGACGTTACACCCTCAAGGAAAGAGGGGTGTCAACATCAGCCGAACAAAGTATGAAACGATGAAGAGGACGATCCTCGAGGTGCTTGGGAAAGGGGATCTCACTCACGACGGACTCACCGCGGCGGTCGAGACGAGGCTCAAAGGGAAGTTCAACGGCTCGATCCCTTGGTACATGGAAGGCACGAAGCTCGACTTAGAGGCTCGTGGGGTCATCGAGCGCGTGCCCGGCCAGAAGCACGACGTGTATCGCGTGAAGCGCTGAGGCGCAGGAAGAAAAGAAGGAAGGGCCGGGTGGTCTACCCGGCGTTGTTCGGGCCGTGCTGGTGCTCGAAGCGTTTCGAGGACGAGGTCACGACCCCGTGTTCGATCTGCGTCTTGCCGCCGTTGACGACCTCAATCGCCTGCGTCGAGAGGGCGATCGCCTGCTCGACGTTGAGGTCCGGACGGTACCCTTTCACGATCGTGTCGAGGGCCTCGTCGGCCGCTTGACCGATCGCGAACGCGGAACCTTTGAACGTCGTCCCGCTCGGATCCACTTGGATGAGCTGCACCCCGAGGGCGTCGACGCCCGCGATCACGACCGATGCGCCGAACGGACGCACGGCGTACATGGTGAACTCATGCAAATACTCCGAGAGATTGCGGGAGAGCGTGCCGACATCGACCGGTTCATCGTACACGAGCCGGTGGCGCTGGGCCGCGACCCGAAGTTGGTCCAGGAGCGTCGTCACGTCGCCGATGTACCCGCTGCCCGTCGCCCCGATGTGCTCGTCCACGACGAAGACCTTCTCCGCGGGCTCCATGAGGGGCCGCGTCGGCTTCACCTGACTCGACAGCAAGGCGAAGTCCTTCGTCTTCAAGCCGAGCGTCGTCGATCCACGGCTGACCGCCTGGAGGGCGTAGTCCACTTGGACGAGCCGACCTTCCTGGTTGTAGAAGAACGGCATCCGTCCCATTTCCGTTGCCATCTCAGTTCACCTCCAGCGCGTGACCGTTCGGGATCGCGAGCACGTCCACTCCGTTCCCGCTGCCCGGATCGCGTTCCATCGCCGCGCGCACGGCCGCTTCGGCGAGCTTCGTCGCCTCATCGAGCGAGAACTCCTTGCGGAACCCCTGCTCGAGGACACCGTACGCGATCGGAGAGCCGCTCCCCGAGGACATGAAGTCCTCCGAGGTGATGGCGCCGCTCATGTCGCTCGTGTACACGTGCGGGCCCTCGTGGTCCACGCCCGCGACGACGAGCTCGACGTAGAACGGGTTGTAGCTCTTCATCGACGAGTAGACGATGTTCGAGATCAGTTTCGCACTCTCCTTGACGGACACCGGGTAGCCGCGACGCAAGGCGAGGAGCCGCCGTTCGGCCTTCGCCAGGTTCACGAGGTACTCCGCATCCGACATCGCACCGGCGATCGCCACCGCGGTCGCACCGTCGAGGGAGAAAATCTTCTGGACCACCTTGGATCCGACGAAGAACCCCTTCGAGGCGCGCTTGTCCGCCGCGAGGACGACGCCGTCCTTGCTTCGTATGCCCACCGTTGTGGTCATGTTGAACCTCGGACCTCTATGTGAGCGGTCGGGTAAGTTGATTCAAGTTCCGGAGACTAGGTCACACGGTGGCAGGACGGTCGCTCAAGGCGCTAGGCTTTCGAACTCTCCCGGGCGGCGGTGGTCCGAGGTCAATGCTTCCTCGACCGAAGCGTCCAGGCGACCAGCAAGAGCGCACCGAAGATCCCCGCAGGGACCGCCACGAGGAAACCCAACGTGTTGGCGTCCATTCCGGCCGGTCCCGCGCCGGTCGGTTCCGAAATCGAGTGAACTTGGACTTGGTATTCGCCGCTCGACGGATCCCGGACTTCGTTCCCCCAACGGTCGTTCGCGAGGACGTGATAGAGAACGGTCCCGGGACGATACTGCGGGGTGATGTCGGCCCGATACACGTCGCCCCCTTGGGGTCGCATCGGCACCGCATCGAAGTGGTCCAGGCCGATGCCTTGCAACCATAGCGCGACATACGTGACCCCGCTCGGATCCGTAATCACCGCCGAAACCGTGATCGACTCGCCGACGTAGCCGTCGCTCGCGAGGACTTGCACGACGGTCGGAGGGGAGGCGTCAAACACCGGCTGCATCAGAGGATATCGGTCTTGGGCGGACCCGTTGATCAGATAGGGCGTATCCCCGAAACCGTCCGGACCCGGGCAGAGATTTTGGGCGGGCCCGGTGCACCGATCCACTCCAGTATAGTCGGACCAATGGTTTCCCCCGCGGGGATACGCGGCGTGCCACGCATTCATGCCGGGCTGCGTGTCATTCGCCTGAAATTCGTTCGAGAGGAAGTCATTGTGGTCCACCTGGAAACGAAGTGAAGAGGCCAGGGACAAACCGCTTCCGTGACCCGGAATCGAGTGACCGTTTCCAGAGAACCGGTTCCGCACGATAGAGCCGTCGGTCGCTCCTTCGAAGGAGGCCCCAACCCAGCCGTTCGACGAAATGTCGTTATCGGCGAGGGTGAGGTTGGCGGAGGAAGCGACGACGAGCAACCCGTAGGTTCCACTCCACGTGATAGTGTTGTTATCGACGATCGTGTTGTTCGCTCCGTCCAGCAAGATCCCGCGGCCCGTGTACGAAATATCGTTCCCCTCGATTCGGACGGCGTCTCCAGCGTAGGCGTTGATGCCCTCTTCCTTTCCGATGCGATTCCCCTTGATCGTGATGAGGGATGACGAGTAGAGCGCAACTCCCGTTTGGCCGTCGACTGCGCTATCTCGGACCAGGATGTTCGAGGACGACCAAATGTATACGCCGGCCTTGCCGCGAGTCGACACGTTCTCGACGGTCGCGTTCGATGCAAAGTCAAAATAGATGCCCCAGAAGTTGGGAAAATTCGCCTCGATCGTGAGGTTTCGAATCACGACATGGGCGCGGGTCTGTCGGATGGTGATGCCGTTGGATGACGTCGCATCAATGAGCCAACCCTCGATGACATACGGGTCGATGACGCCTCCCGTGCCGGCGGTGACTCCATTCGGCGCGGTGAAATTGTGGTCTCCATCGATTAGGATGGGCGCATGAGGACTCAGAATCGCGGGAGTGACCGGCGTGGAGCCGATGCTGGGAGAGCTGAGGACGATCAGGACGGCCAGGACCCAAAGCGGAGACCAGGATACCATCCCGACCTCGCGGCGCAGCGCCCCCTTCCTCGCCGTCATCCCCCCATTCCTCATGGGTCCAGGCGGTATTTCACGATTCCCTCTGATCGGCCTGCCAATTGCGACCACATGATCGCTATGTAACTGCGGGTTTCATTCTCCTCGTTCCGGAGGTCGTCGTAGGCGTGTCAGGAGTCGTTCCCTCGCGTCAGGGATGAACAGGAAATAGAGGAGGGCCATCCGGAAGAGGCTCGTCGTTTTGATACCCCCCATCTGCAGAACCGAGCCTAATTCGGGAAAGCAATCGAAGAACAGATCGTGAGCGAGTGCTTCATGGCCCATGGTTTTCATGGTGGTCAAGAGCGATTTCATTTCCTGCTCCGACATCGTCCAACGTCTGTCTTTCCGAGGCATGGCAATCCCCGGATTTCACAACGAGATGCTCGCCTTAAAGCTACGAGCCGCTCGCAGAGGCAAGACACAGTTACGAGTCAAGAAGCAAGTCGTATTTTGCGTAAATTGCCCCGGGGCAGGCCGACTTACGCGCTGATTCCGCGATCCGCCTTTGAGGAAATCTCTCGCGACACGTGGTGGAAGAGCTCGTAGCCGAGTCGCGTCGCCTCGTCGAATCGGCTGGGCGAGTCCACCTTCGCGGTCATCGTGAGCTGACCGGGCCGGACGAGGATCTCGATTCCGATCGTGTCGTCCTCGAGCGCCCAGCCCAGCCGAAGGCCCTCGTCCGACTCCGAGAACCCGTACCACCGCAACGGGCCGATCCACGTGCCGCGCAGCGCGCCGACGAGCCCCCGCAGGTCCACATGGGCCGGGAGCGAGGTCTGAAGGATCGTCGCGTTCGGCCCGGCGGGCTTCAGAGAGCTTGGACTCAAGAAGCCAAGGGCTCGCCGCGAGACGCGATACCCGAGGTCCGTCCGCTCGACGAGCTCGCTGTCGGCGAGTCGATGGAGCGCGCGGGAGAGCTGCTCTGGATGGATGCCGAGGCGTCGCCGCAATCCTTGAAATGCGACCTGAGAATCCGGATCATGGGACAGGAACTCGAGGACCTCGCGGTCATGGTCGCGCAAGTCGTCGAGAGCCTCTCGCGCCGACGGGTCCACGGAGGTCGGTACCATGGTGAGCGCAGACACGGCGGCGGTTTGCCTTAAGGCTGAGGGTCACGCGTCGCGCGATTGAGAATGATCGGAATAAAGCGCTTGCTCTGAACGAATCTCGCGGATGGAGGGTTGCGTCGGGTCCTTCAGGCCGCGAGGCGTCCCTTGTCGACGACGACTTTCTTCCCGACGCGCACTGTCGCGTTCGTGAGACGGCCCTGGAATCCGAAGTTCGAGTGGTTCTTACCACCATACTCCGAGTTGTCGCCGATTCCGATCTCGAGCGCGCCCGCGACGAGGTCGTCTTGGAGGAATCCGTAGCTCGCCGCCGGGTTCAAGCCAATCTGGATCCAACCCAATCGGTCCTTCGCCCCCGTCGCCCGGTCATACTGGCTGCGGATCGAGTCCTCGTTCGTCCCGGCGCTCCACGTGGCCTTGCCGTCCTTGAACTGGAAGGCGACGTCGGTGACCTGAAGTCCCAGATAGGGAACGGGCCGGTCAAATCGGACGATGCCCTCGGCGGACGTCTCGCCCGGGCACACGATCACATACCCCGGCGGGACGTTCGTCATGAACTCGCCGTCCTTCACGTCTTGCGCGTCAACGATACCATCGTCCGACTGCGCGGCGCGGCCTTTCAGCTCGCAGACGAACCGCGTGCCGTTCGGCGCGCTCACTTCGACCTCGGCGTCCTTCGAAAGCAGCGCTGCCAGTTTCTTCCCCTTGCGAGCAATCGCGTTGAAGTCGACCGAACTCGCACGGAGGATCATGTCCCGCCACGCATCGAATTCGAAACCGTACGACCGCGCTCGCTCGCGGCTCACATACCCTAGGAGGACCCGCGCGCCGCGAAGCCCCGCCCGTTCCGCGCGGCGATACCAGTCCGAGTTGTACGACGTCGCGGCCTGGGATTTCTCCATATTCTTGCGGTACCGCGCGATGTCCGCGGGCCCCGGGAAGAAGACGTACGCGTCGGCCTTCGACAGCGCAGCCCATTCCGGGGCGGAGACTTGCCCTAGCTTCGTGGACGGGAGGTTCTCGACGGACCGCCAGTGAGTCTCCTCGTCCTCCAGGAGGAGCATCGGTCGGGCGCCGACCGCGCGCAACTGGTACACGATCTCCTTCGCGGCATCGAGGCCGTGGTTCCAGCATTCGACGATCACGTTCTCCTTCGGTTGGATGTGCAGGCTTCGACGGACGACGTTCTTCGCGAGCGCCTCGTAATCGGACATGGCTATCGCCCGGCGCCGCCGAAGCAGGGCCGCAATAAATAGGTACGCTCAAGAAGGGGCGAAGGGCCTTAGCACGGCCCACCGTTCCGGTCGCCCCGGAGGGGATTCGTCGGAACGTTGGGAGACGCTTTCATCCGAGGAGCGATTGACGCTTCGACACCTGGTCGATGCCCTCGTGCCGTCCGTGCCGGTCGAATCCGATCCGGATGGGTTCTACGGGCGGAGAGCGAGTGATCTCGCGATCGACGACGATGTCGCCCGCATCATCGAACGCTATGTCTCGCCGGACCAGAGGGCGGACTTTCGTCGGCTCCTTCGGACGATCGAGAGTCCTTGGGCGAACCTCCTCCTCTCGGGACGTCCGCATCGTTTCTCCTCGGGGAGCGACGCGGAACGGGAACGATTTCTCCTCGGTTGGGCTCACAGCCGGCTTAGGATCAAGCGACAAGGGTTCCACGCCGCGAAGCGGCTCGTCCTGTTCCTCACGTATGCGAAGGCCCTCGAGAGCGGCGTCAACCCGAACTGGCCTTCCATCGGCTACGCCGCGCCTCAGCCACATGCCTCCCAGGCTACCCGCGAGCCGTCGGACTTTTCGATCGAGTGCCTGCGGCCCGCGAATGAAACGAGCCTCGAAGCCGATGTGTGCGTCGTCGGCACCGGCGCAGGCGGTTCCGTGATTGCCGCGAAACTCGCAGAGTCGGGAAACCGGGTCATCGTCCTCGAGGCGGGGCCGTACCGAACGGCGGGCGCGTTCACGCAGCGCGAAGCGGAGTCGTACGACACGATGTTCCAGCGCCATGGCGTACTCACGACACGCGACGTCGCGTTCAGCGTTCTCGCGGGGCAGACCGCGGGCGGCAGCTCGACGATTAACTGGATGACGTGTCTCAAGCCGCCTCGATGGGCCCGAGACGAATGGGAGCGGGAGTGCGGCCTAACCGGCGTGGCCTCCGCCGCCTTTGACTCGTTCATTGCCGAAGTTTGGAGCCGGCTCCACGTGAACGTCGACGAGAGCCTCGTCAATCCGTCCAACGATGTCTTACGTCGCGGGAGTGAAGCGCTCGGCTATCGACTCGGCGTCGACTACGACGTGATCCCGCGGAACGCGTTCGGCTGTGGAGGCCGCTGCGACTTCTGCTTCTTCGGCTGCATCTACAATGCGAAGCAGTCCACGCTCGTCACCTACCTTCCGGATGCGTACCGTGCTGGAGCTCGGTTCCTGTTCGACGCGAAGGCGGATTCCATCAGCATCGAAGGCGGCGAGGTGCGGGGGGTCGAGGCCACGTTCCGGGAGGATGGCCGCACCATCCCCGTGCATGTGCGGGCCCGGACCGTCGTCGCCGCGGGGAGCGCCATCCAAACGCCGGCCCTCCTGTTGCGGTCCGGAATCCGGTCCCCGGGAGTCGGCCTCGGACTGCGATTCGATCCGACCACCGCCCTCTTCGGAGAATTCCCGAGCCCAATCCGAATGTGGAGCGGGCCGATGCAGACCATTGTCGTGAACCGATTCCAAGATGCTGACGAAGGCCACCACGGCCCCTGGTTGGAGAGCGCACCCGGGCATCCTGGACTCTCGGCGCTCGCGATTCCGTGGTCGGGAGGACGCGCCCACAAGGACGCGATGCGTCGCCTCGACCGGGCTGCGTCGACCATTGTCCTCGTGCGCGATGTCGCTGAAGGCCGTGTGACGATCGATGCGCATGGCGAACCGGTCCTCGACTATCGCCTCTCGACCCGCGACCGTCGGAACCTCACGCGAGGGTTGCAGGAGGCCGCGCGGATTCAGCGGGCGGCCGGCGCGCTTCGCATGGGGTCGCTGCACCTTCGAGACTGTTCCGTCGGGGACGGAAGTTCGGCAATTCGCGACGCAGACTTCGATGCCTTCATTGATCGGTTGGGTCGTCTCGGCATTCGAGAGAACGGGGTGGCCCTGTTCTCGGCTCACCCGATGGGCTCCGCGCGAGCGGGCACTAACCCGAAGACCTCGGCCGCGAAGCCGACCGGGGAGTCGCACGACGTACGGAATCTCTGGATCGGCGATGGAAGCTTCTTGCCGACCGCGCCGGGCGTGAATCCGATGATCTCGATCATGGCCCTCGCGGCGCGGACCGCAGGGTTCATCCGAGAACGGCTCTCCCAGTCAATTAACCTCGGCTACTCCTCGATCAGGTAGAACTCATTCCCGTCCGGGTCCTTGAACATCGCGTACGTGGCCCAGTCCTCCTTCGTCGTCGGGGTGGTGAACTCGACGCCGAGCTTCCGGAGGGCGGCTTCCTCCTTCATCGCGTCTTTCGTCGTGAAAGAGATTCCGCTGTTCCCAGGCTCGAGCGGGTAGAAGCCCTCGCACAAATGGAACGCGATGTTCTCCGTCTTCGGTGCCACCGTGATCCAGTGACCTTGGTGTTCTCGGATCTCGAAGCCGAGCTTCTCGGTGTACCATTTCGCCGACTTCTTCGCGTCGGATACGACCAGGGCGATCGTGGTGAGGCGCATCATGGGAACGGGATTTGATTCCGACCGATAAAGGGAACGCTCGGATGGAAACCCTGATGCTTCGGTCACGATTGCGCCCATGGATGGCGACGTCACGCCGGCTTGGACTTGCCAAGCTGATCGCGGCCCAGTTGCGACACCGAGAGGCTCGGAATCTCATCGCGGTCGGACTGTACGGCTCGGTTGCGCGAGGGGAAGATCGCGCGCACTCAGATGTCGACCTGCTCGTGGTGGTTCGAAAGAAGCGAGCCACAATCCGTCATCTCGTACGAACAGGCATTCTCGTCACGATTCTCCAGCAGACCCCGGCAGAAGCGAGGGCGGAGGTTGTGGGGTCCCGCGCGGACCTGAACGTCGCACTCGGCGGATGGCAGTCGATGCGACCGCTGTACGATCCGTCAGGACTTCTCAGCCGACTGAAGAAAAAGGCGAAGCACCCTAGCCGCGAACAATTCCGACAGGCCGCGCGAGGCGCGTTCCTCGAAACCTACGAGGATCTCGGAAAGCTACGGAACGCAGTCGATTCCAACGACGGAGACGAAGCTCGCGAGATGGCTATCTGGTACACCGGGGGCGCGATGGGCATCCTCCTCGACCTCAACTGTCGCGTGTTGCCGACCGGCCGGCGAGCCTTTGTTGAGATTCGTCGGTATGGGGCCGTCGGCGACGCGATACGGCGGCTGCGGTACGAAACGCTCTCGCCACGGGAGACCCTCCGGCTCGCCGAGTTCACTTGGGCCGAACTCCTCGCCCGCGCTCGTAAACAGCGAATGTCCCTCCCGGAGTTCGGTCGGCAGTCCCCCGGAAGCCTTTAGGCGTTGAGAGTCCGTTTGCCTCCTGGAGAGAGGGTCCGACATCGGCGTACTCACGTTCACCGCGCTCCAACTCGGCTTGGAGTCGGCCGGCGTCGTCGCCTACCTCTTCGGCCTCTTCCTCTACGCCATCGCCGCGGCCGTCATCCTGCCGATTCCGGTCGAGCTCCTCCTCCTGCTGTATCCGGAAATCAATCCGGCGTTCAAAGCGATCGCCCTCGGGCTCGGGAAAGCGGTCGGCGCGATCGTGGTCTTTTTCGTCGGGAACAAGGTCAACCCGTACATCGAGCGCTGGATGGACCGGCATCCGATCGGCAAGAGAATCCTGAAGGCCCTCGAAAAGTTCGTCCGCCGGACCGGTTGGGTCGGCCTGACAATCTTGCTCGCGATCCCGTTCATGAGCGACACCGCGGTGAATTACTTCTTTTCCCTGCTCAACGAGGAAGGACACGCGATCAGTCGATGGCACTTCGTCCTCGCCAACCTGATCGGCGGAATCGCTCGGGCCTACCTGTTCCTCTGGCTCCTTCCTCGCTAAGCGCTCGGTCCGCTCATTTGGGCGCGATGCCGCGTTTCGACGCCCGCGCGAACGTCTCCAAGAAACCCCACGTCAGGTCGCTCGCCGTGATGATGCCTTCCACGTTGTCGAGGCGCGTGACGACGATCCATCGGGTCTTCTTGTCCAGCATCACCCGGGCGGCGGCCCTCAACGTCGTTAGCGGACTCACCGTGGCGACGGGAGAGGTCATGACGTCCCGGACCAAGACCTTCGACGGGTTCTTTCCCTTCGAGGTGACCTGCCACAAGATGTCGCGATCCGTGATGAGGCCGATCGGCCGTCCGTGCTGGACGACGACGAGCCCGCCGATCTTCTTCGCCGCCATCCGCTTCGCGGCATCGAGGACCGTGCGATCCGGGTCGATGACGATCACGTCGCGCGTCATCACCTCCCGGACGAAGACCAACCCCGGCCCCCAACCGGATATCGCGGCGGCGCATCAAGACTTCCGCGCTATGCGCCGTCATGGGCGTCGTGGCGAGCGTTCATATAGCCCCTGAATCATCCGAGGGCATCCTGCCTGGGTGAGGCGGGGGGTTGCTTCGATGCCTTCGAACATGATGGATATGAAGATGGTCCAGTGCGACTGTGGCTTCATGATACAGAGCCACAACGAGAACGAGATCGTCCAGATGACGCAGATGCACGTGAAAGAGACGCATCATCAAGACACGTCTGCGCGCGAAGTCAAGGGCATGATGAAGCCCGGCATGATGATGAAGTAGGCCATCGGATCCGCGGACGCCGCGGGTCACGTGGCCGGCGTCGGTGACGGGAGCCGCATTGTCTCAGGCAAGCTTTCTGTTTCCGTCCACGGCAGCCGTTGTCCCTGCGCACTCAGGCGCAATCGTCTGCGGCACGCGGGGAACCGGCTGCATCCGAGGAACGACCAGCCGTTGCGGGCGCGCCGACGCACCATGCGACCGTCCGGACAGGCGTCGCACGGACCGTAATCTTTCTCCAGGAACGTCGCGTCGCGGAGCCACCGGAC
>Ga0137396_10000875_pt1 | contig 15074 bp, 15 predicted proteins | sample czc16metaG_FD_108284 | JGI IMG/M metagenome (GOLD analysis project Ga0137396, IMG submission 108284) | Vadose zone soil microbial communities from Angelo Coast Range Reserve, California, USA - czcobulk3.16 metaG | ecosystem: Environmental > Terrestrial > Soil > Vadose zone | place: USA...
CGGGACACTGGAAGCGGTCAGCGAGGTTGAACAATTCGGGGATGAGCTTGAAACAATCGCTAATGTCCAGCGGCGCTGCGATGATCGGCGGATAATCCCCAAAAGCAGCGCCAAGCATTTGCCACAGATCTCCCTGCTCGGTCTTGGTGGGAACGCCGGTGTATGGGCACGCGCGCTGACAGTTGATGACCACGACGGGAGTTTCGATCATCGCGGACATGCCGAGGCCCTCGCTCATCAGCGCGAAGCCTCCGCCGGAGGTAGCACACATCGCCCGCACGCCGGCCTGCGCCGCGCCGATGGCCATGGTGATCACTCCGATTTCGTCCTCCACCCGGCGCACCATGATGCCTGCTTTGCGCGCGTGTGCCGCCATCCAGTGCAGCACACCGGTCGAAGGACTCATCGGGTAGGCACAATAAAACTTCACTCCGGCGGCCGCGCCTCCCATGGCCATCGCGACATTGCCACTCAAGATCGCGTACTTGTTCTCCGTTTTGGGAAGGGGATTCGCGAAAGCTGTGAAATGCGCCGCCGCATAGTCGTAGCCGGCCCGCGCCACCCCGATATTTTCGGCCACGACGGCATCGCCTTTTTTCTTGAACTGCTCTCGCAGGACTTCCTCCAATGCCGCGAAGCCAATGCCCATCATGTGGAGACCGGCGCCGATCGCGAGCGTATTCTGCGCAACTTTATTGCGCGTGATATCGGCCAACTCCGAAACCGGAAGCGGGCAGAGCTGCACGCCGTCGGCGGCCGCGCCGGGCTTGATCGTGTCGGCATTGTAAATACACGCGGCGCCGGCGGTAAGCAGCTTCAGGTGCCGATCCATGCTGTCCTGGTTAAGGGGAATGAACAGATCGATGCGGTCACCCATGTTGGTGACCTTTTCCGGGCCGGTACGAATGGTCAGAAAAGTGTGGCCCCCGCGAATGATGGACTGATAAGCGTTGTAGGCGTTGAGGTTCAGGCCGCGCCGGCTGAATATCTTCGCGAAAATGTCGCCTGGGGTGGCTACACCCTGTCCAGCCGCACCTCCGATGCCGATAGCAAAGGTCTGCTTCATCACGCCCTCACTGATTGAGAGCCGGCCGAGCCGCGAGGACCGAACGCCAAGCCAGGCTCAAATGAATGTTGGTTTCCCGGTCGAGAAACTCCTCATCCGAAGAAATCGTTCGTCTTTCGGGTAGCCGGAGTATACACCCATTCTCCTGGATGTTTCCTTGCATCAACGTGGACGTAGACGTAAGATTCCCGCACCAACCACGTCGAACCTCTACGCCATTCGATTTGCTGCGAACGCAGGAGGTCACCAATGCCCATCAACGAGGAATTGACCATTCGCATGGACAATCGTCCGGGATCGCTGGGGAAAGTTTGCCGCGCGCTCGCGGACCGCGGCGTAAACATCCTGGCTTTTCAGTCCATCCCCGCAGAGAAAACCATCCTCGTGTGCATGGTCGTCGACAATCCCGCGGCAGCAGGAGCAATCCTGGACAAGGAAGGAATAAGCTACACCGCAGGGGAAATCGCTCAGGTCAAGCTTCCGCACGGCCCCGGTGAACTGGCGCAGGCCGCCTCGAAGCTGGGCGACGCCAATATCAACATCCATTACGCATACTGCGGCGTCGAGCCAACGACGAATGCACCATTAGTGATTTTTGGCGTATCCGAAGTGGGCCGCGCAGCAACAATCCTGGATCAGACTGCTGCCGCCGCGGCGGGAACATAGGCTGGGGCGCGCCTTAGAGATCAAGCCGCAACGGATCGGAAATCTGACAACCTTCTATAATGCCTGCTCCCAAAACCGAAATCCCTTTCACGATACTTGCAGCTAGCCAGCCTGAAGTCCCTTGCGAAGCCCGCCTCTGCCGTTCACGTCCATCCCTTTTTGCCGCTAGATGCCAGGGCCAGGGTCGGAATCGTCGGGGCCGAGGTGCACGGCGTTTACCCTTTCAAGGCGGAGGCTGAAGACAGTGCAAAAGTACCCGGCTACGTGCGAGGTGTAAGCGACAACTCGCCTGGCCTTGAATGGACCGCGCAGCCACAACAAGAACAGAAGAAAGTAAGAAACAAGCAAGAAGGATAGATATTTGGCGCCGAGTTTCAGCTCAAATCTCGGATTTGGCTCATGAGTGTGGCCGGCGAGTCTAAAATGAAGGTCCATGAGCTGAGCGACCTGCTTTTGCGTTTTGCGAAGCCACTGGATGGCAAGCGCCTTGCGCTCCTCGAGGAAGAGACGTCGGGCCTGGGGAGAACTCGAGTGAGAAATGAACTCCATGTCCTCGGTCGAGAAAATCCTCTCGATTGCGGCGGCCTCGACAAAGGTGGTGTCAAGTGCTTCTCGCGCGTTTGCAAACTCCTCCAGAGTAATGGACGGAGACTGCGTCCTTGTGTTTGGCGACTGCAGAGCGAGACGGAGGCCGAAAATCAGAATCAGCGATCCAAGGATGATGATGGCGAGCAATCCGGTCATGGCCGCATGATCCTCGCTACACGGGTGGACGCACGGGCAAGGACCGCTTGGGTTTTCCCGGCAAGGAGCTCGTAGTCTCGTTCAATTCTGCTTTCAGCGGGCTGCACCGGCTCCGGGTGAACAGACCACAAAGTCACGCACCAAATGCCTAAGGTGAAGAGGTATGTTGCGGGAAGCAGCCCTCGCAGGAGAATCGAGAATTCATTTCCGGGCACGAACCAGAGAGCCAGATTCACTACATTGACGCCAACCCAGAAGGAATAGCCAATCAACAAACCCCGGAGATTGCGGCCCAGCGGAATGCGGTATCGCTGTAACAGCCACAACATCAGGAGCAGAATGCCGGCTTCGACGTAGCGAAGGTCGCGGCCCAAGGCGGCAACAGCACGAGATGGAGAACCGAACTTGCCATTCACAAAGTTAGAAGCTGCATAGGCAACAGTGAGAATAAATACGGTGAGCAGGGCGCGCTGTGTAAGACGGCGAATACCGGGCTTATGCCTGGTGGACCATCGAAAGATCTCTACCATGACCGCATAGCTGGCGAGAATGGTGGCTAGGTCGGCAGGCCAATATAGGGGTTCATATAACTTGGGAGCCAATGCGTTGGCCAGCAGACCAAGAATTTCAGTCAGGAGAACACAGCCGATGTAGCTGAAAAAGAGCGGATACTTTTTCAGGAGGCCCGTTCGTCCGCTGCGCAACAGTATGACAACCTCAAGGGCGATGGCGGTCCACCAGACGAAGTTTGCCAGCATGATGAAGGGTTAACTCGCGCGCAATATTACCACAAAAGGAAAGCGGGGGAAGATGGAACTCATCTTCCCCCGCGTTGACTCAGTGGCTTGCACTTAAGCCGCGTGGAAGTCGGCGTTCAGGGACGGAGGCGGTAGCGGCGGGACGGGACCGCCGCCGTCAGCGGTCAGCGTGTTTATAAAAGAAGGAGGCGGAAGGGGAGGAACGGGACCTCCGCCATCTCTCAGCAGGAGTGATTGCTGAATTAGTGAAGGCAACGATGCCGCGTTTGGAGGAGGAAGCGGAGGAACGGGCCCACCACCGTCGGCGGTCAGCGTGTTTAGGAACGAGGGAGGTGGAAGCGGAGGAACGGGACCGCCGCCGTCCGCCCGCTGCGTCTGCGCCGGACTACCTAGGAGTTCCTGACTGTGTTGCGGGCGATCCGTCGAAGCCAGAGACAACGCAACAACTAACATTAACGAACTAAACACCAAAATGCAGTTTTTACGAGCGCTCATTGTTATTTCTCCAATGTTAGGATTTGGGCCAAAAGCCCAGTTGGAAGAAATGAAAGCACAGAATGGGCCGACAGAGGGGAATAAATAATTACTAAGCAGATGAATTGTTTGCTAATTAAAATACAAGGTGCAATGTTATTCGGCCGATTTGAGGCGGTCAGACTGGGCGGGTGTGGAGTCGAATTCTAGCTGTAGGTCAGAAGTGGGCGCGGAGCTCGCGGAAGGCCGGGAGGATGACGAGTTTGCCGGAGCCGGAAACGACCGGCTCGTGTTCGAGCTGCCAAGTGTGTTGGTGCGGGATGTAGACGGCGTTCAAGCCGATCTGCATGGCGGGGTTGATGTCGCTGCGCGGGCTGTTGCCGATCATCCAGCCGTGGGCCTTCACGATTTTGTGTTTGCGCACGAGTTCGCCGTAGGTTTCGGGACTCTTCTCGGAAACGATTTCAATGAACTCGAAAAAGCCTTGCAGACCGGAACGCTCGACCTTGGCGGCTTGTTCGGCGGGTTCGCCTTTGGTGAATAGAATCAAGCGGTGGCGCTCGGTGAGATAGGCAAGAGTTTCGGGCACGCCATCGAGGATTTTCGGCGGGGTGCGCTCGAGATCCACAACGCGAGTGTGGATCTGGGCGAGCACTTCGCGCTTGGCCATGTGCTCGGCGAGTTTCATGTAGGTTTCCTCGAGAGAGCGGCCGAAGCTGCGGACGCCATAGCCGTATTGGCGAATATTCTTTCGCTCGGTTTCGTTGAGGATGTGGCGAACGTAGGCGCGCGTGAAGCCGCAGGACTCCACGAGAGTAATGAAGTCTTCGATGAGCTTCTCGAAGAAGACATTATTCTCCCACAGGGTGTCGTCGGCATCGATGAGCAGCGTGTTGCGGCGCATGCGTTTTCGCTAAGCCTTTTCCTTTTGCAAAAGCACCTGTTGCAAGAGCATCGGTCAGTTTACCAGCGCCAGAGCGTCTTGGGCGATGTCTGCCGCGGCGTTGGGGCGAGCCATGCGGCGCGCGGCCTCTTGCATCTGCCTCAGACGCACAGGATCGTCCAGGAGTGTAGCGACTTTCCAGGCGGCCACGGGCAAGTTGTTGCACCGGATGGCGGCGCCGGCTTCGAGAAGATGATCGGCGTTGCGCTCCTCCTGGCCGGGAATTGGGTCGATCAGCACCATGGGGAGCGCGCGGGCCAGAGCTTCGGAAGTCGTGAGGCCGCCGGCTTTGCCGACCAAGAGATCGGCGGCGGCCATGTATTGATCCATTTCCGTGGTGAAGCCAACCGCGCAAAGACGAGGCGCGCCTCCCGGCAGCGGGCCCGCTTGACGCGACAATGCTTCCAGGCGCTTGCGCATTTTTTCGGATTTGCCCGCGATGGCTACGATCTGCCAGGGACGTCGTAGCTCGAGGAGGCCGCTGACAAGTTGCTCGATGGGGCCAACGCCCTCTCCTCCAGCAGCGGCGAGCACAATCGGGGCGACGGGATCGAGGCCGAGGTGTTTGCGCACCGCGTTGCGGCCTACGGATTTAGCGAAGAGCGGATCGACGGGAATGCCCGTGACGCGGAGTTTTTCGCGCGGGACTCCGATGGCGGCCAGGTACTCGGCTGATTCCGGAAGCGCGACGTAGTAGCGGTCGACAGTGCGACAAAGCCACAGCGCGTGAACGTCATAGTCGGTGACCACGATGGCGTTATGCGCGCGGAGTTTCTTCTTAGCGATGAGCCAGGCAAGAATTTCGCCTGGTAGGAAGTGAGTGGCCACGCAGAGATCGGGCTGCACACGCTTGAGCATGCGGATCATGGGTTGGACGTTGAGGCGATCGAGAGCTAAGCGGCGGCGCAGGTGGTCCCATGGCTGGTCTGTGCGATCGTACAGCACGCCCATCATGCTGGGCGCGCGGCGCACTATCGTGATGTACGCCTTGTGGTACAGGTTTTGGAAGAGTTTGCTGGCGTATTTCATCGCGTCGATGTGTTCGACGATGCAATCGCCGCGCGCGGAAAAGGCTTTTTCCAAGGCTTGCGCGGCGCGGACGTGCCCGGCGCCGGAGGATGCAGATAAGAGCAGCACGCGAGGCTTGGTCTTCATGCGCGCGGCTCGCTTATGCGAAAGCCCACCGGGATTAGTTCTTAGCTTTCCCGGCAGCGAGTTTTTCGAGAATGCCGCGCGCGACGCGCTGCAGCTCCCCGAAGCGAGTCAAGTAGTCTTGGAATTCGGAGTTCATGAGCTGGGCATCCTGGGGACCGAGTTGGACCCGCAGAATCATGTCGCGGAGCTTGACGGGATGGGGAAGCAGCGCGTCCTCCTGGAGTTCTTCGAGAGCGGTTTTGGCGTCGTAGTGATACATAAATCTCCCGGGCGAGTGTGCTCTTTCTTGCGAAGGCCCTCGGCGTCAAGTCATTGTACTCGCGCACGGCGCGGCCAGGCGAGTTGAACAATTGCGTCGGTCAGGCGGCGGTGGCGCTGGCAGGGAGAAACTCATAGCGTTCGATTTTGGCGGCTACGCCAACGCGACCGTTGGCGCCGGCGTCGACCCGTACGACTTGGCCGCGGCAGCGGATATCAACTTCTCCGGAGGACGAAATTTTTTGCGGCAGGGTGAGGACGAAGTCGATCTGGCTGCCTACTTCGAACTTGGTTTCGGAAAGAAAATACAAGCCGCGATAGCTGACGTCGCGCGTGCTGGCGCGCAGTTCCTTACTTTGCGCTTCAGGCGCAAGGACGCGCATGGGCAGGCTCATCAAAAAGCGTCGCGCTTCGCGGCGATCAGCTCCATCCGACATCGAGACCCTCAGGGGCGGGTAATCGATTCGACGCTAACACCCGCTTTTGCAAACTGCAATCGTAAAAATTGACAATTATGTCCTAGTACGCAGTGCCGCGGTTTAGGCGTATACTTTCCTTGCCCCCGCCTAAGTTGGACTTGGTATTGGGTTTATGGACCGACGCGAGCATCATCGCGCGCAACTCCGCCTGCCGGTGCGGATTCGCTGGAACACCCCTTTTGGACAAAAAACCGAGGTTTGCAAGACGCTGGATATTTCACGCGGCGGGTTGCTGGTGCCTTGCCAAGAGACGCACGCCGCGGGTGTGCCGTTGTGGGTGACGTTTCCTTACGATACGTTGCTGGGCGACGGCCAGCCGGAGATGTTGGCGAAAGTGGTTAGAGTGGCACCGGCTTACAACGGCGATGGAAGCAAGTCGACGAGCGAGGGTGCGAGCGAGCAAGCGGTGGCGCTGCACTTTGCGTTGCCCCGTCGCGCGGAGAGCAACGGCCATGGCCGCGGGAAAGAACGGGAGCGGCGCGAGGCTCCGCGACGTGCGCTGGCGCTTCCGGTTCGCGTGCGTCCCGAACAGGTTCCGTGGTTTGAAGAAACGATGACCGTTGACGTGTCCGCGCACGGCTTGCGTTTTGTAAGTAGCCGCGAGTATCAGGAAGGAGATCGTTTGCTGGTTTCCTTCGAACCAACCGCTTCGACTCCATGGCCGAGTGCTTCGGAAACATCCGCTCGCGTTCTGCGAATTGAGGCGGTGCCGGAGAGCGTGGCGCTGGCGGTCACGATTGTTCGCGAAGCGTAATTCGTCTTGCGATACGCTCGCCGATTCCTTTCGTTCCACAAGAAACAATGACAAACAGCAAAGTGGCTCATGAGTCTCGCAATTTTTTTCTGCAAGGGCCCGCGGGACGGCTGGAAGCGATTCTATGGAAGCCGGCCGCGAAGGCTCCGCCGCCTTTAGCGGCGTTGGTCTGCCATCCGCATCCCTTGTTTGGCGGGACGATGCACAACAAGGTCGTATACCAAGCGGCGAAATCGCTGGATGCGCTTGGTTTGCCGGTGCTGCGATTTAATTTTCGCGGTGCGGGAATGAGCGCCGGAACGCACGACCGCGGGAGGGGCGAGCAGGGCGACGTGAGCGCGGCCCTCGATTTTTTGGTCAGGGAGTTTCCGGGAGTCCCGCCATTGGTGGCTGGTTTTAGCTTTGGTTGCTGGGTTGGTTTGCGCGTGGGGTGCGCGGATCAGCGAGCGCGGGAGCTGATTGGACTGGGCATGCCGGTGAACAGCACGGATTTCTCGTTCTTGCGAAATTGCGAAAAGCCAAAGCTATTCGTGCACGGGGCTAAGGACGAGCATGGGGAGATTGGAAAGGTAAAGGCGTTGACGGAATCTTTGCCAGGAGAGAACAGGTTGGTCGTAGTTGCGGGAGCGGATCATTTCTTTGCCGGGAAGCTGGACCAGGTTGATGAAGCGATTCGTGGTTGGCTGAAGGAGCGTCACCCGGAGATTGCAACCGCACCTTTGTGAATGACTCACGGTGTGACATCTGGACGGCGTTGGTATGCGGTGTTGAGATGGCGCCCCTACGAGCATCAGGCAGTTTCGCCGCGGCTGAAAAGCTTACTGAATTCTTCCACGGTGGCCGGCGGGACGCCGGCAAGGCGGGCGTTGGCTCGCACGTGCTCTGGGTGCGACATGCCGACCAGTGCTGTGGTGATTCCAGGCGAGGAACGCACGAATTGCAACGCGCGTTCCGCATCGCTTTTCAAGCCAAGCGCTTGCGCCACGAAAGAGGGCAAGTTGCGCGCGACCTGGCCCTGGAAAAGCGAAGCACTGGCGATTAGTGTGATCCCGAGTTCGCTGGCGGCTTCCATCACGGTTTTTGCGGTGCCGGTAATTGTCTGATTGCCGAGGGTCAGTGCCTGGGTCATCGCGAGATTAAACGGGAGCTGCACGAACCGGAAACGGTGCGTTTCACCGGCAATGTCGCGCGCGAGCTGCTCAAGTTCGCCAAGCTGCAAGGATTCGCGAGCGGTAGCTTCCTGGCGGAAACCGTTCCAGGTAGCCATACCGTAGAACTGAATTTTCCCGGCGGCTGCGGCTGACTCAAGATAGATGAATGCGTCGCGGACGCGCTCGAGGAAATCCGGGCGCGACACCTCGCTCAGTTGTGTTTCCGGATTGTGCAGGTAATAAACGTCGACGCAATCGACGCCCAGATTGCCCAAACTGCGCCCGAGTTGGTCTTCCAGGAAGCGCGGTGTCATGCAATGGCTGCCCTGCACGATTTCATTGGGCTTGAAGATGCCAGTCTGGATGTACTCGCGGTAGAAATATTCGTTGGGGTCGGAGGGCATGGAACCATCGGGAGTGAGATAGCCGCCTTTCGTGCAGAGAATGAATTCGTCGCGTGAGAAGCCCTTTTGCGCCAGCTGCTTGAGGGCCGAACCGACACTGCGCTCGCTGCGTTGGAAACGATAGTTAATCGCGGTATCGATGACGTTGAGTCCGTTCTCGACGGCGGCTATGACGGAGGCTGCGTAACTTGCGTCGGTTTTATCGTCGGGCTGGCCAAGGTAGGTGCCGATGCCGAGGGAGGAGACGTTGAGCTTTTGACCTTCGCGGAAATGTGCGGGCACGGCGACGGCCGAGAATCTCTTGGCGTAACGCGCGGTTCCTGCGGATGTCGCGGATGTGGTCATGCTGCTCCTTTTAAGATGTGTGCGCGTGCGGGGGCGCGCCGCTGGAGTCGGATTCCGCTTTCGGCGCCAGCAGGCGCGAGCACCCGCGCATGATTCTGCGGTATGGCCAATCCTTCTCGCGGAAGAAAATTTCGCCCTCGCGGGGATTACTGTAATACCAGCGCGCCACTAACCACAAATGCTCGCTCAGCGTGTTTTTGTCTTCGCCCAGCGCTGGACTGTCAGCCGATGAGCTTTCTTGGGGCTTGGCCGAGGGGCCTTCCAAGTATTCGCGAAAGATGTGTTCGGCGGAACGCGGCTGTCCGGCGATTTCGGCGAAGCGCACGAGAGTCGGCTCGGCGAGCCAGCCGCCGCGGACAGCGTAGACAGCGATAGTTTGCTCTTCGGCGCTGCGTTGGAGAATCACGGCGTTCAAATCCTGGATGCGGCGGGGGAGCTCCGGGGAGCCACGCAGGGCATCGTCGAGCTTCTCGATTTTCTTGTGCAGGGCGGAGGCGCGCTCGAAATCGAGCTGTTCGCTGGCGGTCTCGCGCTCTTGCTCGAACGAATTGCGCAGGGAGCCGCCGCTGGTGTCAAGGAACTGGACTAGCTTCTGTACTTCGGCGTCGTATTCTTCCTTTGTGCAGCCCGCGAAACATGGGGCCAGGCACATTTTCATTTCGGAGTACATGCAGCCGGGGAAGGAAGGATCGCGGCGGATTTTGATTTGGCAGCGGCGTACTTTGAAAAAATCGAGAGCGCTACCGGCAAAGGCCACAGCGGAGCGGCGCGAAGCGAAGGGTCCATAGTAGGCGCCGGCGGTGGGTGCCCCGGAGTCGTCGACAGCGATGCGGCGGGTGACGTAGCAGCGCGGATACACGTTGCGCAGGCTCACTTTCAAGACGGCAGGAGGGCGCAGGCGTAGCATGTTTTGGTAGCGCTTAGGGAAAAGCTGCTTGGCGTGGAGGTAATAGGTGAAAATTTGTTCGAAGCGCGAGCCGGTCAGGCGGTAGCGAATGCCGCGCGCGACTTCGCGGAGATTCAATTTTTTGCTGGTCGGATCGGGCGGGCCGAGCAGTCGCTGCACACGGCGGCGCAGGTCTTGCGTGCGGATGAGCAGCGGCTCGGCGGTTTCGTCCCGCAGTTCGATCAAACACACAGCGGGGCTCGGCGGAAGCTCGGAGAAGAAATCGTCGGAGCGGGCGAGATCGAAAGGGAGACCGCAATCCAGGTCCAGCACTCTTTCAGGATACTACGCGGCTCAGGACTTCAGAACCCAGGAAGAGATAACCAGGCGCTGGATTTCGCTGGTGCCTTCGTAGATTTCGGTGACGCGGGCGTCGCGGTAGGCGCGCTCGACAGGATATTCGCGGCTGTAGCCGTAGCCGCCGTGAATCTGGATAGCTTTGTGCGTGACGCGCGTGGCCATTTCGCTGGCGAAGAGTTTGGCAATCGCCGCATCCATGCTGAAGCGCGCGCCAGTGTCCTGTTTCCACGCGGCTTTGCGAACGAGCAGGCGGGCTGCGTCGATTTCGGTGGACATGTCGGCGAGCATGAACTGGATGGCTTGGAATTGGGAGATCGGATGGCCGAACGCCATGCGCTGCTGCGACCAGGCGAGAGCGGCTTCGAATGCGCCTTGCGCGATTCCCGTTGCCTGCGCGGCGATGCCGATGCGGCCACCGTCGAGAGTCGAGAGCGCCACTTTGTAGCCTTCGCCTTCATTGCCGATGCGGTTGGCGGCGGGGACTTCGCAATCGGTGAAGACCAGCTCACAGCAAGCGGTGGCGTTGATGCCAAGCTTTTTTTCTTCCTTGCCGACTTTGAAGCCGGGCGTGCCTTTTTCCACGACAAGAGCAGTGATTCCTTTTTCGCCCTTGGGCGGATCGGTGTTCACGTACACGATAGCGGCGTCGGCAGCGCCGCCATTGGTGATCCATGCTTTGGTGCCATTGATGACGTAGTTGTCGCCTTTTTTCGCGGCTTTGGTTTGCAGCGCAGCGGCGTTGGAACCGGCTTGCGGTTCGGTGAGCGCGTAGCAGCCAATTTTTTCCCCGCGCGCGAAGGGGAGAAGGAATTTTTTCTTTTGCGCGTCAGTGCCGAAGCGATGGATCGGATCGCAGTAAAGCGAATTTTGCACGGAGAGGATTACGCCAGTGGAGGCGCAGCAGCGGGAAATTTCCTCGATGACGATGCTGTAGGCGATGTGATCGAAGCCGGCGCCGCCTTCCGCTTCAGGGAACGCGATGCCGGTCAGTCCTAGTTCGGCGGCTTTTTTGAACGTGTCGCGGGGGAAGCGGCCGGTTTCGTCGAGCTCTTTAGCGAGTGGTTTTACTTCGGATTCGGCGAATTCGCGAACCGTCTTTTGGAGTAGCTTTTGTTCTTCGGTGAGTTCGAGGTTCATAGCCGTGAGAAGATGTCTCCCATTTTAATCTTGTAGCGGTGTTTGCGTTGACGTCCTTCGTCTGTCCTCGTCGGATCGGTTTAGGATGACGCTTGCGCGCGAGCGCGCGCTATGGGGACAGCGCGCTACGTAAACGTTGATAGGTCGTTTTCAAATCTTCGGGATGCACGCGGGTCTCGCCGGCAACCGTCATGAAATTGGAATCGCCAAACCAGCGGGGCAGGACGTGCAGATGGACGTGGCCGGCAACGCCAGCGCCTGCGGCGCGGCCCAGATTCATGCCCAAGTTCATGCCGTCCGGTTTGTAAGTGTTGCGGTAGACGGTTTCCACGCGTTGCGCGAGCCGCATCACTTCACTGAGAGCCTCCGGGTCGCAAGCGCTAAGTTCCGCAACATGGGCGTACGGAACGACCATCACATGACCGGAGGTGTAGGGATAGCGATTGAGAATGATGAAACTCTTTGCACCGCGATAGACAACTAGCGTTTCGGAATCGTCTGTGCGTGCGGCAGCGTCGCAAAAAATGCAATCAGGCTGTGCGCCGCTTGCTGCTTCTTTCATGTATTGGTAGCGCCAGGGAGTCCACAGGTAGTCCATCAGCTCGCTTTGCCTCGCAGGTTGCGCCTCCAGCATAGCGCAAGTTTTGTTGCGGCAAATGATGGTAGTGAATGGGCCAGGGTCTTTGCCCGGCCTCGATTGTTGCCGTATTTAGTCGCAATGATTACCGCTCGAAAGAGGTGGCCAGATCGCCGCACTCCAAAAAAAAGCGCCGGCAAGATGCCGGCGCCACACCGAGAGATTGTGTCCGCGGTTAGCTGGAAGAGGGAGCGGAGACGGAGGCCCCTTCGCCGTCGGCGGTGTTTACGAAGTCTTTCAGCTCTTTGCTGGGCTTGAAGAAAGGGATCTTTTTTGCCGGCACTTCTACTTTTTCCCCGGTTTTGGGGTTGCGCCCAACTCTGCCGCGACGCTCGCGAGTGCGGAAGCTGCCAAAGCCGCGAATCTCGATTTTTTCGCCCTTTTGCAGTGCGCCGATGATGCTGTCGAAAATGGTTTCGACAATCGTTTCGGATTCCTTGCGCGCAAGCTCGGTTACGCGCAGGACCTCTTCGATGAGGTCGGCTTTTGTCAGTGTGGGTTGCTTGGTCATCGTCCCGTTGCCTCGTTGCCTAGCTTGAGAATGGATCGCCGCACTGCTGCTTCGCGGTCACCTTGGCCCATGATGCCAAACGGCTTAGAGCAGCAGCGTCACCTGATGTGCCCCTCTTCCTATCACTAAAACGACCCGCAGGTAAATGAAATTATGCCGCTCGCCCTGGCCGACCTTGCTGCTTTGGAACCCTCTAGCGTGCCGAAAGCTTGGACTGGATGGCGTCGCCGATGGTCGCCGTCGATGAGGACTTCGTCGTCGATTTGTACTGTTCGATCTCGCGGCGCTCCACTTGCTTTACGGCGGCGCGATAGCTCAAGCCGATGCGACGCGTTTCCGGACTGATCTTTATGATTTTGAAGTCGTATTCCTTGCCAGGCTCGAGCGGTCCCGCGCTCTTCAGCGGTCCAGTGGAGGTGCGATGCATGGACGCGCCCTCGTCGCGTCGGCGTTTATCCTCGATTTCGGTGTTGTGGCAAAGCGCTTCGATGTTCTCGCCGAGCTCCACGAAAGCGCCGAAGGTGGCAATACGCGAGACTTTGCCCTTCACAAGTTGCCCGACTTTGTGGGTCTTGAACCAATCGCCCCAGATATCGTTGACCTGCTTGATGCCGAGGGAGACGCGGCGATTCTCCGGGTCGATCTTGAGCACCTTGGCGGTAACCGGCTCGCCCTTGCGGAAGACTTCATGCGGATTCTTCACCCGCCCAGTCCAACTGACATCGCCGACGTGTACGAGGCCGTCAAAGCCATCCTCGATCTCCACGAACGCGCCGAACTCCGCGATGTTGCGCACTTTTCCGGTGACCACCGTGCCCACAGGATATTTCTCCGCGACTTGCAGCCACGGATCAGGCAGGGCCTGCTTCATCCCCAGCGAGACGCGCCGGTCGCTGGGCTTGATGTCCAGTACGACGACATCCACTTCTTCGCCGACCTTCGCGATCTTGGAAGGGTGCGTGACCTTCTTGTTCCAGCTCATTTCCGAGACGTGCACCAGGCCTTCGATGCCTTGCTCCAGTTCGACGAAGACGCCGTAGTCCACGACGCCGACGATTTTGCCGTGGACTTTGCCGCCGGCCGGATATTTTTCGGCGGCGTTTACCCACGGATCGGGCGAAAGCTGCTTCAGTCCAAGCGAGACGCGCTGCTTTTCCTTGTCGAACTTTAGGATGATGACGTCCAGCTCCTGCTCCGGCTTTACGATGTCGGAAGGATGCTTGACGCGGCCCCAGCTCAGGTCCGTGAGGTGCAGCAGACCGTCAATTCCACCGAGGTCGACGAATGCGCCGTACTCCGTCACGTTTTTCACGTGCCCATGAACCACCTGGCCTTCGGTCAGCGTTTCCATCAGCGCGGCGCGCTTGGTGTGCAGCTCTTCTTCGAGCAGCGCGCGGCGGCTGACCACCACGTTGCCGCGGCGGCGATTCAGCTTGGTAATGCGAACCTGAATTTCCTGGCCGAGAAGGTTGTCGAGGTTTTGCGTGGGACGCAGATCGAATTGCGAGCCGGGGAGGAATGCGCGCACTCCAACGTCGACAACCAGGCCACCCTTGATGCGGTCGACTACTTTGCCGGTGACGGTATCCTTGGCTTTGAAAGCGGCGTCGATGCGCTCCCAGGTGCGCCGGCGCAGCACCTTTTGATACGAGACGATGATGTAGCCTTCTTTGGTCTCGCCGGTGCGCTGCACTTCAATGGTCGCGTTGGGTTCCGGGCGCGGAATTTCCGTCTCGGAAAATTCCACCGCGGGAATCAGGCCCTCCGTTTTCTGCCCAAGGTCAACGACCACACCTTGCTCGGTGTAGGCCACCACCTTTACTTCAATAATTTCGTTTTGCGACGCGGTTTCCTGCGGTTCGCCGTACTGCTCCATCAACTTGCTCATCTCTTCGGAGCCGGCGGCTTCTTCGGCGGCCGCGGCAGCATCGGCATCGACGGGAGCTGTCGCCTCTTTGGCCTGCGTCACCTGCGCCTCGACTTGCGGCGTAGGCGCCACGACATCCTTTGGGCGCGCATCGCCGTCGGTCTGCGGAACGGGAGCAGCGGCTTCTTCCTTAGCCGCGTTGGCTTCGGCTACGGCTTCGCCGGCGTTTGCAGGATTTCCGTCGTTCTTTGCGTTTTCTGATTCAGAATCTTGTGCGGGAGCGGCCGCCGCCGCGGTTGACGGGTTGTCAAGGTCAGGGAACATGGTTGATGGCCTCCGGGAGATGGCTTCCTTATGTCGATAAAATTCCTTGCGATGGCCCAATAGGGGTTTGTGCAAGGAGGTTAACCGCCGAGCGGTCACCGAGGACAAAAACGCTGCGCGCGTTGGAAACGCTGCAACGTCAAAATGATACGCGC
>Ga0137396_10000876_pt1 | contig 15073 bp, 20 predicted proteins | sample czc16metaG_FD_108284 | JGI IMG/M metagenome (GOLD analysis project Ga0137396, IMG submission 108284) | Vadose zone soil microbial communities from Angelo Coast Range Reserve, California, USA - czcobulk3.16 metaG | ecosystem: Environmental > Terrestrial > Soil > Vadose zone | place: USA...
ACCGCGGCATCTTCGTCTTGAAGGCGCGCGGCGTGCGGCACGCGACCGAGGTGCGCGCGATGAGCGTGGAAGCCGACGGGCTCAAGGTCGGCTCGCGCTTCGGGGGGACACGCGGAGTGCTGACGGGACTGCCCGTCGCGCCTTCCCCGAAGAAGCGCTGACGGTCCCGCACCCTTCAAGTCCCTGAGCAACTAACTCACACGGGCAAGTGCCGCGCTGCCGCCAGGTCGGACGCGACGAGGGACAGCAGTTCTTCCACGGCGAACGGCTTTTGCAAGATCCGCGCGCGCGCGGGGAAAGTGAGCCCGTTGCGGATGGTCAAGAGCACGATCAGCGCCGCACGCGAGAGCACCGTGTCGTCGTCCAGCGCCACCTGCAGCGTTTTCCAGTCCGGGTCCAGGTCTCCGGCGCCCAGGGCCAGCACGAACTCGTCGGGCAGCGAGCCCACGCTGTCGCGCCACGCCAGCACTCCGGCGCAATTCGACACGCACTCCACCCGGTGCCCGTCGAGCAGCAGCGCCGAGCGAATCACGGCGCAAAGCTCCAGGTCGGATTCCATCACCAGCGCGAAGCCCGGTAGCCCCGCGCGGGACTTACGCTTTTCGATGGTGCTCATGGACGGCCTCTCCTGCTTGCGTGGCCGTCGCGCGGTGGTTTACGGCCCTTTCCTTGATACCGATGATACCGACCTGGGTAACTGGACGGTGAACGTGGTGCCGTTCTCCGCTGAAGATTCCGCGAAGGCCAACCCGCCGTGCGCCGCCGCGATCTGCGCCACGATGAACAGGCCCAGGCCCAAACCGTCCCGCCGCCCGGTGGATTCGCCCCGGATGCCGCGACGATAGGCCTTGAACAGCTCCGGCAGCACATCCGCCGGAATGACTGCTCCTCCGTTGTGGACCTTGATCTCGACGATGTGCGCCGCCGATGCAATGGATCGTACGCCCACCGGGAACGCGCCGCCATACTGGATCGCGTTGGTGATCAGATTGATGAGCGCTTGCTCGATGCGGTCGGCGTCCCAGGAGCCCGTGGCGTCCCCGACCGTCTCCAGCGCGATCCTGGTCGAGGGATGGGCAGCGCGGCATTCCTCCAACGCGTCCTTGCAAATCGAGTGGAGGTCGGCACGCGCGAGGACCACCGGAAGCCCGCCCGGCGCCCGCGTGCGGGCATAATCGAGCAGGTCGCTGATGAGCCTGGCCATCCGGGCCGCGCTCCGCGCCAGCCGGTCCAGCGACTCCACCGACGCCCGCGTCAGCCCTTCCTGGCGGCGCAGCAGGCCGATGGAACCGGTGATGGTTGCCAGAGGGTTGCGCAGATCGTGCCCGACGATGCCGATGATCTGCTGCTGGAACTCGAGGTTCGAGCGGGCCAGGGCCAGCTCGTGGCGCTCGCGCGTGACGTCGCGCAGCGCGATGACCACTTCTTCGACGTTGCCCTGCAGGTCGCGAAGCGAGGTGGCATCCGCCATCAGCGCCGCGCGCCCTGCATCCGTCTCCACGTGCAGCTCGCCGTGGAACATCTCGGGTTGCTCGACCGCGTGCCTCAGGAGCGCGGCCGCGTCTCGCTTGCCGCTGCCATCCGCGCACCACCAGCGCTCGTCCTGGAACTGAGCGCCGACCAGCGCCTCGCGAGGGTGGCCCAGGATGCGTTCCGCCGCCCGATTGACGAGCTTCATCCGGCCGGTCGGATCGACGACCAGGAGGCCCTCCTGCACGGACTCGATCAGCCGGGAGAGCGACTGCTCCTTGGCGGTCGCGTCGGCGAGAAGGTCGCCGACCAGCCGATTCGCTTCCTCGACGGCACGGAAGGCGTCGCGCTTGTCGGTGACGTCCACCGCCACGATGCCGATGCCGATAGCCTTGCGGTCGCTCGGGCGGAGCACGGGATGCAGCTTGACCAGCACGCAGCGTCCCGACGAGGTGAACTCGACGTCGCGCGCCTCTCCCAAAGCGGCCCGGCGTACCCCTTCGGCGAACGCGGCAGGCAGGCGCGCCAGGGTGTCCCCCTCCTCGTAATGCGCGTCCACGGACAACCCGTCGAAGGCGGCGAGTGCCTCGTTCACGCGGACGAAGCGCAAGTCACTGTTGCAGAGTCCCAACCCGACCGGGACATCCCAGACCGCATCCAGCAGGCGCCAGGCGGCTTCCTCTTCGGGCGGAGCGGGAGGAACGGCCGACAACCTGCGCTCGCCAGATGGCTCCATCAGGACCCCGGGGCAAGTGAATGGAGCGATCCACCGCATCGGCTGCCACGACGCGATCAGGAGCGGTAGCCTAGCACTCGGTTCCGCGTTTGGCGACGCGCGATGCTTGCCGATCCACGGAACCAGACTCTTCGGCGAATCGAGGAGCTCTTCAGACGCGCAGCGATTCGAAGAACTGGTCGTCCGGATAGCAGAAGCCCCACTCCTCACCCGGCTCGAGCGAGCGGATCACCGGGTGGCCGGTGCCGTGGAAGTGCTTGGTGGCGTGCTTGTTCTTGGAGTCGTCGCAACACCCCACGTGCCCGCAGCTCATGCACAGCCGCAGGTGCACCCAGTCAGCTCCCATCCGGAGGCACTCCTCGCATCCTTTGGCCCGGGGCTTGACGGGCTTCAAGTCCTTCACGTGCTGGCACGCCATGAGCGGCTCCGTTTCAGACGAGGACATCGTGGAACGACGGCTCGCGAGCGAAGATTGCCTTGGCAAACGGGCACACGGGGAAGAGGCGGATGCCCTCGCGGCGCGCCCATTTGACGGCCTCCTCGACGAGCGTGCGCCCGGCGCCCTGACCTTTGAGCGATTCGGATACCTCGGTGTGGTCGAGCATGACCAGCTTTCCGTCGCCGCTGGCGGAGAACGTCAGCTCAGCGGCCCGTTCGCCGTCGCGTGCGATGAAGAATGCACCGCGATGTCCGCTCTGCTCGAATTGCACGGGAAGGTCCATTTCGTGTCGATGCCGCGTCCGGCAGAATGATGCCCGGCGGTCGATAAAGAGCGTACAGCCGGTTTTCGGGGTACACTCCTCTCCTCGCTCCGCTTCGTTTCATCCTCTCCCGGCCTGGGAGAACGCTGATCCGCGCCGAGCGTTGCGGAGGCACGATGAGGCGGATGATCGCGATCATCGATCTGAAAAGCGGAGAAGCGCAAGAGCGCCCCAGCGACACGCCCACCATCGACGTGCCAGCCGACTTCGACCGGCCCGCCGGGGTGGTGTCGCTCGATGCGCACTCGCATGGGCATTACATCGCAACCGACGGGAAGAGCCGCGAATACCAGGCCTTCTCGCGTCCGCTCTCGTGGCGCATCCGCGGAGAGCAATGCCTGGTGGTCGATCGGTCGCAGCGCTCGTCTTCGCCGCGCCTCTATCGACTGGTCGCGGTCGACCCGAAGAATTTGTAGTCCGGAGCTAGCGCACCACGGCGAGGCTGTACCGGCGCAGGCAAGCGGCGCTTTGACGTTCGAGGTGTTCGACGGCGACCAGGCATTCCTCGCCCACGACTCGGCCCGAGAGGTGCCTGGGGCTGCCGATATAGAGGCGCCGCGCAGCTCCCGCGGCGAAATACCGGACGATGCGCTCCGCGTCGATCGAAACGCCGCCCGTCTGCCAGTCCAGATCGGCGGGGACGTCGAGCGTGAGGGTGTCGGCCTTTCGATTGGTGATGGCGCCGCTCGTCAGATCGACAATCTCGATGTGCTTTTTCATCCGCCTCCGCCCTTCCGCGCGGACACCATAGCCCGGCCGCGCTTTGAGCGCCATCGACCGAGCACGGAAGACGAGCGCGCAGGCCGGCGATGTGTTACAGTCTTTATCAACCGCCCGGCCTCTTCACTTTGCTCCGGATGCCTCTGCCGAGGTGATCCGAGGAAATCACCATGATCAACGACCTGATCCAGACCGCTGCGGAAGCCGGAAACTTCAAGACCTTGACTGCTGCGCTGAGGACGGCCGACCTGACCTCGACCCTCGAAGGCTCGGGACCCTACACGGTGTTCGCGCCGACCGACGCTGCGTTCGCCAGGCTCCCCAAGACGACCATGGACTCGCTGCTCGCAGACAAGGAGAAGCTGAAGGGCGTGCTCCTGTTCCACGTCCTCGCGGGCACGGTCAACGCGCACGCGGTGGGACAGATGCGCGACGGGGACAAGGTGAAGACGGTCTCCGGCAAGGAGCTCACGCTGGGGCTCAAGGGAGAGGCGATCACGGTGAACGGGGCCAACGTGACCACCAGGGACATGCAGGCCAAGAACGGCGTCATGCACGCCATCGACAACGTCATCATGCCAAGCTGAGCTCTTCGGGAGATCGCCATGCGCGCCGCACGGATGTGGAAGCTTCTTCCCGCTCTGAGCATTTGCCTCGGATTCGCGAGCCACGCAAAGGAGGTCGGCGGCTACAAGGGCATCCCTTGGAGCACGGCTTGCGGCGACGCGGTGAAGAGCATGGAGGCGAAGGGCTTCGCCTTCAATCGCAAGGAGAAGCTCGGTTTCCGCGGAGACGGGAGCTCTCCTGCGCAGCCGCAGCTCTTCCTGGGCGATTCCGATCGGCGCGCCTCGTGCACGGCGGGAAATGCCGACCTGGAGCTGGACACCAGGCAAACGACTCCCTACGTCCAGCTCGATGCGGTTTCCGGGGACATCACCATCACGCTGCTGTGCCGTGCAGGGATGTTCGTCGGCGCCAGGCTCGAGACAGGTCTGAACAACTCCGCCGCCGCTGCCATGCTGACGCAGGCGGCCGGACCGCCGGTGCGGACCCTTCGCGCCGATACGTGCGGTGATCGCTACTCGAAGTGCACCGCGGACCATTCGATCCTGCGCGCGCGCGGCGACGCCGTGCGCTACCTGGAGCGGCCCGTGCGGTCTTCGCGGGACCTCGACGGGAGCGACACGCCTCCGCTCCGCTATCTGGTTCTCGCCCGGTCCGAGGACAGCGCCCTGAAGACCGCGTATCGCGCCTGCGTGACCAAGCAAATCGCCGGCGTACAGGTGGAGACGAAGAGGGTGCGGGACGGAAATCGCGCCGCGGTCGAGTAGCCCGGAGAGGAAGACTTCAAATGGATTCTGCAAATCTGCAAACGGCGGTCGACAAGGTCGAACAAGCCATCGAAGGCGTCTCGTCCGGCCAACCCGAGTCGAGGTCGGCGCTCCACATCGCCTGGGGACAGCTCGTCCACCTGCTCGCGCCGGAGCCTGCGCGCGCAACCCGCGACTGTCCCCGCTGCGGCAAGGCGGGGATGCGGGATGCGAAGCTCTGCGGGTACTGCTGGCTGAAGCTCGTGCCGATGTCTGCCTGATCGGAAGGCGACTGCCCCTAGCCGCGGCGCGGCGCGCCGGCCATCTTGTGCCATGCCCGCGCCCACCAGACGAACTCCGGTTCCGGCCGGCTGTAGGGCCAGCGCGCGGCGCCGGCGGTGCGGTTGCGCAGGCTCACCTCGGACTCGCCCCGGATCCGCTCGATGCCGTGGAGCAGCGCGAGGCGGGCGAGCGCTCGCGGGTCCCCGCCGGGCGCTCGGTAGAAGAGGAGCAAAGCCACGGAGATGCAAGCGAGCGCAACCAGTACGATTGTCACGGACGTCTCCCTTGATGAGCCGCGCTGCGTGGAGCGTCGTGCGCAGGCTCGCTCGAAGCATAGGCGGCGGTGGGGTGAGAAGCTGCTACTTCGGGCGCCCTCTGAGGTGGATGGACGGAGCATCACGCGCTTCGAGGAAGACGCGAAGCGCGGATGCTAGCGCGTCCGGCTCCTCCCACTGCACGAAGTGACCGCTGTTCTCGAACCGGATCAACTCGCAGTTCTCCAACTCGGCGGCCGTGGCGGTCCCCTGGGAGATGGGGAGGATCACGTCGCGCGCTCCCCAGAAGAGGCGCACGGGCGGAAGCTCGCGGACCTCGGCGACCCGGTCGAAGAGATTCCGCGTCTGGCCCCGCCAGCGGATGACGTCGCGCACCGTGCGGGAGAAGGCACGTGCGCTGCCGGGCTGGCGCAGGTAGGAAACGAGCAAGGCGATCTCGGCCCGGGCATCGCTGGTGGTGGCCCGCGCCATGGCGAAGCCGGCGATCGGGCCCATCAAGCGCTGGCCGAAGGCCTCGATCAGGACAGGCATGGAGGCGAGCCTCAGCCAGGGATACACCTCGCGCCCGAGCCCGCCAGAGGACAGCAGCGCCAATCGCCGGATCCGGGAGCGGCATTTGAGCAGCAGCCATTGAGCAACCCCGCCCCCGTAGGAGTGCCCGACGACATCGAGATCGCGCAGGTCGAGCTGGTCGATCCAGCGGGCGACCTGCGTCGCATTCCAGTCGAGGGTGTAGGGAGCGTCCGGGCGGCCCGACATTCCGTGGCCCGGAAGATCCAGCATCAGCATCCGGCGGCCCGGCAGCCGGGGCCAGATCTCCCGCCAGGTGCGGTGCGAGTCGTTGAGGCCGTGCAACAGCAGAACGGGAGGTCCCTCGCCCGCCTCGGTCCAATGAAGGTCGACCTCGCCTAGATCCACGTGACGGTGCTTCTCGACGATCGCCAAGGTCATACTCGGTCGATCTTGCGCGTCGTCGTTCTCCGGCACCTGTCAAAGCATAAGCAGCGGTCCTCCGGGCGCTTTCCGATTTCAGCGTAAGGAGGGATGACAGCCCGGTGACCGGCCGCAGCTATGCTCGGCGCATGCAAGCAATGTCGGGCAATGACGATGTCCGGGGACGTGTGCGGACCGAGGTGCCGCGGGTCCGGTTTCCGGCGCACCGCCCCTTCCACGCCGATCTGAAGCGCAGGGTGGAGGCTTATTTCGAAGGCGCCGCGCGCTCCCGTCACGGCGGCTGGGCCATGGGCGTCAAGAGCGCCGCCATGCTCGCGTGGCTCGGCGGCTCCTACGCTCTGCTGATGTTCGCGCACGTGCGGGCATGGGAAGCGGTGTTGCTGTGCGTCTCGGTCGGCCTCGCCATGGCGGGCGTCGGCTTCTCGGTGATGCACGACGCGAATCACGGAGGCACTTCGTCCAGCGCGCGGACGAACGCGATCCTGTCCTTCACCCTGGACCTCATCGGCGGGAGCTCGTTCCTCTGGCGGCGCAAGCACAACGTGCTCCACCACACCTACACCAACATCTCCGCCCTCGACCCCGACCTGGAAGGGGGCGGTCCGCTGCTGCGGCTCGCGCCCTGGCAACCTCGCCACGGGCACCACCGTTTCCAGCACCTCTACGTGTGGCTGCTGTACGGCTTCTTCCCTCTGAAGTGGTGGTTCGTCGACGACTTCCGCGAGCTCGCCACCGGGCGCATCGGCGGCCACCAGTTCCCGCCCGCCCGCGGCTGGACGCTGGTCGGCGCGCTGGCCGGAAAAGCGCTGTTCGTCGCCTGGGCGTTCGTGCTGCCCGCCGTACTCCACCCGTCGTGGGCGCTGCTGCCGCTCTGGGGTCTCGGCATCTTCGCCCTGGGCAACGTGCTCGCCGCGGTCTTCCAGCTCGCGCACTGCGTGGGAGAGGCCGAGTTCCTCGGCAGCGGCCGCGTCGAGACCGATTGGGCGGAGCACCAGGTTGCCACCACGGTGGACTTCGCACCGAAGAGCTCGCTGCTCGGCTGGTACCTGGGTGGCCTCAACTTCCAGGTGGAGCACCACCTGTTCCCGCGCGTGTGCCACTTGCACTACCCGGCGCTGGCCAGGATCGTCGAGGAGACGTGCCGCGCGCACGGACTGCGCTACCGCTGCGAGCCCACGCTGCTCAGCGCGCTCGCGGCGAACTGGCGCTGGTTGCGCGGCATGGGATCGCCCGTGCCGGCCTGAGGGCCGACTTCACGCCTTCTCCGCGCTCTCGAGCTCGAGGGGAAAGCGCTCGCGCATGACGCCCATGACCAGGTCCTCGACCTGCGTCTCCGAGCGGAGCGGGAGCACGGTAGCCAGAAGCGCCTCCATCTCGTCGAGCCGGCTAGCGCCGATGATCGACTTCACCGCCGGGATGAGGTGAGGCGACATCGAGAGGCTCCGCAGGCCGAGCCCGAGGAGCACCCAGGTGAACGCTGGGTCTCCGGCCATGTCTCCGCAGATCGAGATCGGCTTGCCCGCTCCGTTCGCGCCGTCGATGGCGCTCTTGAGGAGGCGGAGGAAAGCGGGATGGAGCGGATGGTACAGGGAGGCGACGTCTTCGTTCTCCCTGTCCGCAGCGAACGTGTACTGGATCAGGTCGTTGGTGCCAATGCTGAAGAAGCTCGCGCTCCCCGCCAGGTGATCGGTCGTCAGCGCGGCGCTGGGCGTCTCGACCATGACGCCGATCGGAAGGTTGCGATCGAAGGCCACGCCCTCGCGCGCCAGCTCCTCCGCGACCCCGGCGCACATCTGCCGCGCTTCCTCCAGCTCCGAGATCCCGGAGACGAGCGGGAACATGATCCGCAGCGGGCCCACCGCCGAGGCCCGGTAGAGAGCACGAAGCTGCGTCCGGAAGATGTCCGGGCGGCGGAAGGCGAAACGCATGGCCCGCACGCCGAGGCTCGGATTCGCGCCGCCCGGCACGGTCACGGCCAGAGGCAGCTTCTCTCCCCCGATGTCGAGCGTCCGGAAGGTCGCCGGTCTCCCGCCGAGCGCGGTGAGCACCGCCACCGCGTCCTGGAACTGCTCCTCCTCGCTCGGGAGCTCGGGGCGGTCGAGGTAGAGGAGCTCGGTCCGGAACAGGCCCACCGATTCCGCGCCGAGCTCGAGCGCGCCCGGTACCTCGGAGGGCGCCTCGATGTTCGCGGAGAGCTCGATCCGCACGCCGTCGCGCGTGGCCGTGGGACCTTTGCTTCGGGACTTGAGCGTTTGCGCCCGCGATCGTTCCCGGGAGCGCCGTTCCTCGTACATCGCGATCGCGTCGGCGTCCGGGCCGACGATGACTTCGCCCCGCGACCCGTCCACGACGAGCGTTTCGCCGGAGCGGACCGCGGCGCAGAGTCCTCGCACGCCGACGACGAAGGGGATCTCGAGCGTCCTCAGGATGATGGCCGCGTGCGACGTCTTGCCACCGCGCTCCGCCGCGAAACCGACCAGCCCTGACCGCGGCAGGTGCAAGGCCTCGATCGGAGAGAGCAGCAGTCCGACGCCGACCGCGGCGGGAGCCAGCGGGCTGCTCTGCATGTCCGGCAGACCGAGCAGGGTCCGCAGGAGACGGTCGCCGATGGCCTCGACGTCCGCCCCCCGTTCCCGCAGATACGGATCCTCCATGCGGGCGAAGATCGCGGCGATGGCATCGATGACCCGGCGCACGGCGGTTTCGGCGCCGATCTCGTCCTTCTCGATCAAACGTCGGGCGCCTTCGACGATCTCGTCGTCCCTCAGCATCATCCGATGCGCTTCGAGGATGAGATGTCCCTCGTGCAGGTGCTCGGATTCGAGCCGCTCCGAGAGCAACGCGAGCTGCTCGTCGGTCGAAGCCACTGCCTGGCGCAGCCGGACGACCTCCGCGGGGACGAGGTCTCGCGAAATCCGCCGATCGGCGAAGATGACGGGGGGAACCAGCAGGCGTGCCGGCCCGATCGCAACGCCGTCGGAGGCAGCTATGCCGCTGAGTCTTCGCCCTGTGGCCATCTCCGGCGGACAGTAGCCGCCGTGACCGGATCCAACAAATGGATTCGGGAGGCGCGCGGAGGGCGCCGCGGTTCCGATCCCGACCTTTTCAGATGTGGGCCGATCAGGCGAGGACCGTCTCCGCGCCCGGATCGGCTGCAAGCACCGTCGAGAGCCGGTAATTGCCGGGGTGCGCGACGGTCGCGCGGAAGGCGCGATCCGCCACCAGGCACTCCTCGCCCGCGGCGCGCGACGACAGAGGAGTCGCAAACGCTACGTAGACGAGGGGTTTGCCGTCGCTCGAAACGCAGCGCACGCGTGAGCTCGCATCGAACGATGCGGTCGGGGTGCGCCGGTCGAAGCTCTTGTGAACGTCGAGCGTCCGCGTGTCGTGCGGTCGTTCCGACACCGCGCGGTTGAAAAGGTCGAATACCGGGATCGTGCGCATCGGTTGTGGCTCAAAATCCCGCGGTGGCCCGCCGGAAGCGTGGAAGGGAGGCGGCTTTCGCCGCCCCCCGACGAACGGAATCGCTACGCGTGAGCAGCGATCTTGTGGAACGTCGAGTTGGAGACCTCGTAGTTCTGAAGCTGCGGGGTTCCGTCGACGACCTTCGAGAGCGCCTTCAGCACCTCGGGATAGCCCGTGCGGCTGTAGGCTTCGGCCTTGTCTTTCGACTGCCAGAAGCTGATCGCGAACGCTTCCGCTCCGCCCGGGGCGATGAACGTCACTTCGTCCTGGAAGCCATCCTGCTTTCGAAGCAGGGGAATGACTTCCTTCTCGAGCGTCTGGGTGAACTGCGCGCTGCTGTTGGCTTTCAGCTGCATGCGGACGTTTCTAGCGTACATTTGGGCCTCCTCGAGGCACTGCGTCGGCTAAGTCTTGAGGATGGATCGGGAGGATCTGACTTAGTTCAGAAGGACCCGAGGACGTGGGCAGGGGATGCGCCCAGCGGCGATCGGCACCCTAACGGTGTCGCCGCGCAAGCGCGAGGCAAACGACCTCGCTTGACCGTGGCGGAGCATCGTGACCATGGTGATTTTGCAATCTTTTGCAATCAGGCGAAGCCATCCCGGAAGGGAGGGCTCGGCCTGGACATCGCGTGGAAAGAGCTCACCGGGTGAGAGCGGATTGGCGAGCTTCGGCCGCCGCCGGCACGCATAGTCCACAGGTGCCATCGAAATCGGTGCGCATCTACGAGAGGGAAGCCGTGCTCACCACGATCGCGATCCTGATGGTCGGAAGCTTCGTCATTTGCGCGGCCGTGCTGGCCCTGGCCTCCGTCACCGATGGACGCCCGAAGGCGGCGGCCGTGCTGCTGACGAGCACCGGCGCCGCGGCGCACCGATCTGGACGGTCATGAGCGGGCGCATCGCGATTCGCGACCTGGCGAGCGGTGAGCCCTCGGAACGATCGGGCGATACGTTGACGCTTGACGTGCCCACCGGCCTGCCGAGCCCCGGCTTCGTGTCGGTGGTCGACGGTCTGCGGGGCCATTACGTCGCCGCGGACGGCCGCGGCGTGGTCTACGGCGTGGTGCTCCGGCCGCTGTGCTGGCGGGCGCACGGAGAGACCTGCCTCGTCGCGCGCACCGGCGGGTCGAAGCGCCGGACCCGGCAATTCCGACTTTGTCGCATCGAGCCGGCGAGCGCTTGAAATCCCGCCCTCCTGCAGGCGCCACGAGTTTGTAATGACCATCCCGTGACCGCGGCATGGTCTGGATGAGGCTGTAGCCACGGAGGTCAGATGCTGTACGTGTTCTTCTTCGGTCACTGGATCGCGAGCGTCTTCTTCCAGAGCTTCTTCCAGCACCGGTATGCCGCGCACCGGATGTACACGGTCACGCCGCGCACCGAGCGGGTGCTGCACCTGCTCACGTACCTCGTCCAGGGCGCCTCCTATCTGTCGCCGCGCGGCTACGCGATCCTGCACCGGCAGCACCACGCCTTCTCGGACACGGAACGCGACCCGCACTCGCCGCTCTTCTTCCGCGACGCCGTGCGGATGATGCTCCACACCAAGCACCGCTACGACGCGTACGCCTACCGCCGCGAGGAGCCCGAAGCGCGGTTCGCCGGCGGGTACCCGGAATGGAAGCTTCTCGACGAGACGCTCGGCCAGTCCTGGCTGATGCGCATCGCCTGGGGCGCGCTGTACTCGGTCCCGTATTTCTTGTTCGCCACCCACTGGTGGCAATGGGGGCTCTTGCCCTTGCAGTGGGTGCTGGGGCCGATCCACGGCGCGATCGTCAATTGGTGCGGCCACAAGTACGGCTACCGGAACTTCCAGAATGGGGACGGCTCGCGCAACACCCTGGTCTTCGACGTGGTGACCATGGGCGAGCTGTTCCAGAACAACCACCACAAGTACCCGATGAGCCCGGACTTCGCGGCGCGCTGGTTCGAGGTCGATCCCACCTGGCAGGTGATGAGGCTTCTCGCCAAGGCCCGCGTGATCGAGATCGCCACGCCGCAGCGGGCGGTCCATCCGGAGCGTGCGAGCGCAGCCGCCTGAGGACCTGAGCCCGTTCAGGTGTCGTCGGCAGCGGCGGCTTCGCCGGTCTCGCCTTCGCCCTTGTCCGAGCTCGGCGCCGGCGCGTCGGGTGGAAGCACGTACCACTGCCGGCCGTTGAGCTGCTGCCGCTTGAGCAGGCCCTGGCGCTCCATCGCCTGCAGCAGCCGGCTGAAGGTCGAGAATCCCTGGTCGCGCTCGTCGAAATCGGGCTCCTTGCGGACGATTGTCTCCTTGATCAGCGAGGGATTCAAAGGACCGGTCGCGCGCGAGAGCAGGCTGGACACGACCTCCCGCGCGATCTCCGGAATCTTCTTGTCCGCCACCGCCTGCGGCCCGGCGGCGCGACCCCCCCGAGCGGCGCGCGGGGGGGCGTGCTCCTCGCGATCCTCGTGCGGCGCCGCCTTCGTCTTGCGCGGCGGCTTCAGGTAGATGAACTCGTCGCAGGCCTTCACGAACAGCGGGGACGTGGCCTCCTTCACCCCGAGGCCGGTGACCAGCCGGTTGTTCTCGCGCAGCTTGTAGGCCAGCGGGCAGAAATCGCTGTCCCCGGATGCGATGGCGAAGGTGTCGATGTGCTCGCGCGCGTAGCACAGCTCGAGCGCGTCGATGACGAGCCGCATGTCGGCGCCGTTCTTGCCCGCCCGCGTGGAAGGCGGAACGTCGATCAGCTCCACTCCGAAATCGTGCAACCGGCGAGGCGCTTCGCGGAAGCGCGACCAGTCGCAGTACGCCCGGCGGAAGACGACCTTTCCTTTTTCGAGGAGGCGGTCGATGGCGGGCTGCAGGTCGAAGGAAGCGGCGCTGATCCCGGTGTTGGTCACCAGGTTCTCGAAATCGATGAACAGGGCGATGCGATGTTCCGAGTCGGCGACCATGGCCTTGCCGTGTACCACCTTCCCGAGCCCCGCGGCGGCAAACGGAGGTCAGCGCGCGCGGGCGGCGTCCTCGAATGCCTCGCGCCAGGTGTTGCCCTGGCCTTGGACGGCGTAGGGCGATCTTCCGTCCCCGTTGCCCACGATGCAGCAGTAGCGCGCCAGGCGGCCCCGCTGGCTCTTGATCGTGCGCGGAGGCCGGAAAATGATGGTGCCCGTCGGTCCCCAGCGTTTGAACGCTTCCGCCCGCGCTTCCTTGTCCGTCATGTCCTTCATGCGTCGGTGCAGACTATCACGGGCGGCGGACTCCTGCGCGAAGCTCCCGGTGTTGCACTCGAATCCGACTCAGAGCGCCGCGACGTCCACCCTCGCGTCGAAGGACGCCTGCCCGGAGGAAAACGGGAAGAGGTCCACCGCCTCGTCCGGAATCGACGGCTGGCCGGAGGTCAGGCGATTCAGCCCCTCCCACCCGTCGCGCATCCAGACGGTCCCGGGCGGGATCTTCGCGGTCACGCGGGCGCGGGCCCGGAGCTCGCCCCGCTCGTTGTAGAGGCGGATGGCGGCGCCGTCCTCGATGCCGCGCGCTCCAGCGTCCGCCGGCGAGATCCACAGGAACGGTTCCGGATCGGCCCTGGCCAGCGTGGGCAGGGCGCGCCCGTGATCGTAGAACCCGTGGAATTGCGTCAGCGTCCGCCCCTGCCTGAACGCCAGCGGGTATCGCGACGGCGGAAGCTCGTCGTACACCGGCAGCGGCGGAAGCCCGAGCGCCCGTGCGCGCTCCGAGTAGAGCTCGACCTTCCCCGATGGCGTGTGGAACGCGCGATCCGGATACGCGACGTGGGAGATCCGCAGCGCCCGCATCCCACCCTCGAGGCGGAGCGCGGCGACCGTGGCATGTCCCGTCGAGGGATGATCGAGGATGGCATCGATCGGTCCTTCGTCGTTCTCCCAGGGAAAGAAGTCGCCCACGCCCAGACGCAGCGCGAGCTGCTTCAGGATCCAGATCGCGGAATGCGCTTCTCCCTGCGGCTCCAGGATCTCCGGCATCAGGTACAGGTGGGTGTTCGTGCTCTTGCAGCCGATCTCCTCCAGCCAGGAAGTGCCCGGCAGGAACACGTCCGCGAACCGCCGTGCCGTGTCGTTCATGAACAGGTCGTAGCTCACGCACAGATCGGTGCGCGCCAGCCCCTCCGCCACGCGCTCCGCATCGGCGAACGAGGAGAGCATGTCGGTGCCGAACAGGAGGAGCACGCGCACCTGCCGATCCAGCAACGCCTCGGTGATGCGCGACATCTGGTTGGGGACGTAGCGGCCCGGCGGGCGGCGCTCGGAGGCGGCGATGGTGGTCAGCTCCTGTCCGTGCGCCGAGCTGCCGTGGCGCGGCCCCAGGCCGCCGCCCGGAACCCCGAGGTCTCCGGTGAGCGCCGGAAGGCAGCCCACCGCGCGGCCCGCCTGCCAGCCGTTGGCGCCTTTGTGCATCGAGCTGCCGCCGAGCAGGATCATCGCCGGCCTGGTCGCCGCGTAGCGCCGCGCGAGGGCAACGATCCGCTCGGTCGCGATGCCGGTCACGCCGGCGGCCCACGCCGGAGGATAGCCGGCGAGGTGCGAGGCAAGCTCGTCGAAGCCGACCGTGTGCCGGGCGACGAAGTCCCGGTCGTACAGGTGCTCGGCCACGATGACGTGCATCATCCCGAGCGCCAGGGCCGCATCGGTGCCGGGGCGGAGCAGGAACACCTCGTCGGAGTGGGCTGCCGCCTCGGTCTCCCGCACGTCGATGGCGACGACGAATGCGCCGCGGCGCCTGGCCGCCGCCAGATGGCGCGCGGTGTTCGGCTGGCTGGCCAGATTCGCGCCCCAGAGCACGATCAGCGCGGCGTGCTCGCCCATGTCCTCCTTGGTGCTCGTCTCCAGCACGCCGGTGAGCCCCAGGCCGAAGGCGCCTAGGCCCCAGCAGATGATCGCCGGGCTCCACCACTGGCAGCCGTAGAGGTTCGAGAAGCGGCGGAGGAGCTGCGAGTGGATGCGGGTACCGTAGTTGTTGGCGAAGAGCCCGTGGCCGGACCAGGTTCCCACCGCATCCCGGCCGGCGAACCTCATCCGATCTGCGATCAGATCCAGCGCCTCGTCCCAGCTCGCCCTCCGCCAATCGCCGTCTCCTCGCCGCGCCCGGATCAACGGGTAAAGC
>Ga0137396_10000878_pt1 | contig 15063 bp, 13 predicted proteins | sample czc16metaG_FD_108284 | JGI IMG/M metagenome (GOLD analysis project Ga0137396, IMG submission 108284) | Vadose zone soil microbial communities from Angelo Coast Range Reserve, California, USA - czcobulk3.16 metaG | ecosystem: Environmental > Terrestrial > Soil > Vadose zone | place: USA...
ACGACGACCATGCGTGACCTTTCCATCGACCGCTCCTCCTTGGGTTGATCAGTCGGCAGATCCGCGGGCAGTCTACACTCTTCGAAACGTATAAGAGTTATCGAGCAAGTCTTGCGCGGATACGTCAAATCTTCCACCTCGGCCGCCGATCATTCATCGCAACAGTTGTTGAGAGACCGAAACTATCGACAATCGTGTCGCTCCTCGCAGGAGCGGGTTCTTGGAGGAACGACCGTGCGCTGGTATGAGCGTTGCACCGGACTCCCACCATATGGCTCGCTCAATCGTGTGGGCGCACCATATGGAAAGGGAGGCACACCTATGAAACGGGCACCCGTTCTGTTCGCCGGGGCCCTGGCCACGCTGCTGCTTGGCGGCCCCGCCATCGCCAAAGGTCCGTCGGACGCGACCACTCAGAGTACGACGGCACCCGCACAGGAACCCAGCAAGCTTGCCCTGCCGCATCATCTGACGGGCGATGTGGTCTCCGTCGATAAGAAGACCAATACCTTGACCGTCAGGGACTCCAAAGGGAAGGACTTCACGCTTGTCGCTGACCGCGACACGGCGCCGGATCTGACCCGCCTGAAGGCGGGTGACCACGTCAAGCTCACGTACAAGAAGAGTCAGGGCCAAATGGTCGTGACGAAGATCAACGACACTGCGATGGCCAGGACCACGAGGTCGAAATAACCATCGTCGTTGTCTCCTCGCTTCAGCCCTGGTCTGAATGACCGTGGTTGGAGCCTCGTGCCGGGGAGGGTTGGGAGTAAATTCTCGCCTTCCCCGTCACCTCCACACGTGATGACGAGGTCGCATCGCTGGCTCATCGTGATCTCAGGCGTCCTGCTGGTCGTGGTCGCCGCAATGCTCTATGCCCTTCCGTCGCTGGCGCGGCGGGTGACGATCTCTCAGCTGAGGGCAATCACCAAGCGACCGGTCAGTATCGATCGGGTCGACGTTCAGCTGCTGCGGGGCCGCTTCACGGTCCACGGGCTGCATGTTGCCGAGCCGCGAGGCGATACGCCCTTCGCCGACTGCGAGCGGCTCGAAGTCCGGCTGAATCTCCTCTCGGCCCTCCGCGGCCATATCTGGGTGCGCGAGCTGACCATCACGAAGCCGATCCTTCGCGTCGTGCGCCTCGGGAAGGATTTCAACTTCTCCGATTTGATCGAGAGCTCGGGAACGACCGAGAAGAAGGTCGATGTCACCGTCGACCGCTTCGACCTGGTCGACGGGACGGTCGCATTCGAAGACCGCGCGCTGCCCGAGCGTCGGACGTGGACGTCGGACAACATCCAGATCGAGGGGCACAACGTCTCGACCCTGCGAGATGACGGCACGGTCGTCGCCAGCTCGGTGACCGCGGGCGCGCCGAACTCGGTCGAGGTCGAACACTTCAGGCTCTATCCGATCCACCTCAAGGCCAAAGTCGTGGTCACGGGGCTGGATCTGGCGCTCGCTCGACTCTACTTGCCGGCGGACGCTCCGGTCGTGCTCGATCGAGGGCGCGTGAGCTCGACCCTGATGGTCACGGTCGACGCGCGCGCGGGCGTCCGGGCCGACCTGGCGGGCGAGTTCGAGGACCTGGTTCTGGTCAAGCCGGGCGAGCGTGATCCGGTCACCGAGATTCCCAAGTTGACGGCGCAGCTCACCGATTTCACGGTCCAGAACGAACAGGTTCGCGTCGGCCAGTTCGAGCTGAAAGGCGCGGCCAGCGTCCGCGACCCGCGAAGTCCGCAGAAGGCGCGGTACCAGGTTTCGGCCATCCGAGCCAGCATCGCCGATCTCACGTGGCCCATCACGACCCCGGGCCGACTTGACGTCATGACGGCGGTTCCCGGAGGTGGAACGCTCGAGGTCTCGGGCATGCTCCGTCCCCCGCCGGCACCGAGTCAGCTCCATCTCAGGCTCAGCAATCTGGACCTCGCGTCATGGAATCGATTCGTGCCGGTGGCGGCCAGGGTCAACGGCCGAGGTGAAGCCGATCTGCGCATCAACGAGCCGCTCGCCGCCGGGGTGCCGACCCGGGTCAGTGGCTCGATCGCCGTGAACCGTCTCGGCGTCAGGGACGCGCAGCAAGAGCTCCTGAGTGCCCAGCGTGTGGAGGCGACGGGGCTCGAGGTACAGTGGCCGACGCGGCTGGGTGTGAAGCGGCTCGTCGTGAGCGGACCCCGGGCGATCATCGCGCGCGAGAAGGACGGCGGTTTCCCGTTGCTGGCCCTCGGGAATCGCCCGGCCTCACCATCGGTGAGCGAGGCGAAGAATCCCCCCGCTCAATCGTCGCGCATCGAGATCAGCGAAATCGCGGTGCACAACGGCGTGATCTCGTGGCGAGACGAGACGAAGACGCCTCGTGTGGCGCTCGACCTCTCACAGCTCGACGCCACCGTGACCGGCGGCGGGTGGCCGCTTCGCCCGCTCGGCGTGAAGCTCGCAGTACGCCCGCCTGGCGGCGGTCAGCTCCAGGTCGCGGGCCGTCTGGGCGTCGACCCGGCCAATGCGGACCTTCGCATCAGCGCTCGAGAGACCGAGCTCGCTCACTACCAGCCGTACGTACCCGCCGGCGTTCAGTTCAATGGACGGGCGGATCTCGATCTGGCAGTCGTCCTTCCTGCTCTATCCGAGCCGCGCGCGACGGTGCGCGGCAACGCGGTGCTCTCGAGGGTCGACGTGCGCGATGGACAGCGGACGGTGATCAGAATCGATCGAGCGTCCGCGACCGCGCTCGACATCGACTGGCCGCGCCGTGTCAACGTGCGCGAGCTGGCCCTGCGGCGGCCGTGGATCCTGCTCGAGCGCAACGAGTCGGGTGCGCTGCCGCTGCGCACCCTGCTTGCCCCGCGGATGGCGACCGCTGCGCCGACGCCCGGAGCGACCCCGGCAGGGAATGCATCGGCGCCGAGCGCTGACAGCACAGGCCCTGCGGCGGTGTCGGTCACGCTGAGTCAGTTGGTCATCGAAGAAGGCGGCGCGCGCGTGGTCGACGGTAGTCTGACGCCGCCGTTCGCGGTAGACCTCGCCGGACTTGCCGGGCGGATGGACGGGTTGTCAACGGCGCCGGGAGCGAAGCCGGCTCGGATCGACCTGAAGGGGCGGGTCGGCGATGGGTTGCTGAACTTACGCGGCACCGTCGGCGCCCTGAGCGGACCGTTCCGAGTCGAGCTCGACGGAGAGCTTCGAGAGTTCGCGGTGCCGCGGACGAACCCGTATCTCCTCAATCAGGTGGCCTGGGAAGCGCGAGATGGTTGGCTGACGACACGTCTTCACTGCCGGATCGACGGCGACAATCTCGAGGCCAAGACCGAGATCCTCCTGAGCCGGCTACAGGTAGCTCGCGCCAGCGGGCGGGACGAGGCGCAAGCGCGGATCGGTCTGCCACTCGGCATGATCGTCTCGCTCATGAAGAACCGCCATGGCGACATTCACCTCGCGCTCCCCGTTGGCGGGCGCGTCAACGACCCGCGCTTCGACTTCACCGAGGTGATCTGGAGCACGCTGCGCAGCGCGGCGATCAAGGCGATCACGGCACCGGTGAGCTGGATCGGTCGGGTGCGGTTCAGCGCCGACTCGCGTATCCAGCGGATCGAGGTGAATCCGATTCTGTTCGAGCCGGGTACGGCGAGACCGACACCCGAAGGGCAAGAGCAGGTCACACGGCTGATGGCATTTCTCGACCAGATGCCGGACACGCGTCTGACCGCGACCGCGGTTGTTTCGGGGCGCGATCTCAGTGCGATGAAGCAGCCCGCCGTTGACGCGGCCATCGAGCGCGTCGCGCGCGAGGCGAAAATCTCGGCCGATGCGGCGGCGGCGCGGGTGTTTCAGGACCGCTTTCCCGGCAAGAGGGTGCCCGAAACGACCGATGCCGTTCGAGCTGCTCTCCTGGAAGGCGAGCCGCCGGCGGCGGATGCGATCTCGGCGCTGGCCGACCAGCGTCTGAAGGCCGTGCGAGCGGCGGTCAAGAAAGCGGGGATCGATTCGTCCCGACTTCTGGAGGGCAAACCTCCTGAAGGCGCTGCCAAAGCTCCTGAAGGCGCCGAGGAGGACGAGCCGCGGGTCACGCTCGATCTCGTCGAACCCGACAGTCCCCGGCGCCCGGGACGACGATCTGCTGAATTCCCACAACGGTTGACGGGTAGTCACGCGGACACGACGACGTTGTCCGCCCGTTGATCAACGAGGACTCGTATGAGCCATCGAATTTTCGTCGTCATGATCCTCGGCATCGCGGTTCTTTCCGCTTGTGCGACGGTCGACCCGTGGGCGGACACCCGGATCGAATCCGAGGTCAAGGCGCGCCTGGTCGCCGAACATGACGCGAACCTGACCCGCCTCGGTGTGGTGAGCAGGGAGGCGACCGTCTATCTCAGCGGGACCGTGGAATCAGGGGAGCAAAAGACAAAGGCCGAGGCGGTCGCCAAGACAGTTCCCGGCGTCAAGCGCGTCGTCAGCACACTCGAGGTGCGCTCGCAATAGCAGCAAGCGTGCTCGAGGCCTCAGGCCCTGCGGGCCGCCTCGATCTCCTCCGCGGTATAGCGGAACGCGCGGAAGACCCAGTTGTTGAGTCCGGGCCCCGTCGGCTCGTGGAAGAAGTGCGGGCTCACGTACTCCCACACGACCTCGCCGCCGCGCGTCACCTCGAAGATGCGTCCGTGCACGCCCTCGCAGATGAGCGTGTTGCCGTTGGCCAGACGCTGCGCGCCCGAGATGTACGGGCTGAAGAATTCGAAGAGCGACTGATCGGCATATTCCCAGACGATCGCGCTCGTGCGCGGATCCACTTCGATGACACGCGAGAACGTGGCGGGATGATCGCGCCGGTGCGTGCCGTTGTCGAAGATCAGAAGATTCCCGTTGGTCAGCGGACGCGGGTCGTGCTGCTGGGCGAGCGGTGGGCTGCCGAGCCGCCAGACGATCTTGCCCGTGGGCCGGTCGATCATGACGACGGTCGAGATGTTGCGGAAGCTCACGACGATGTTGCCCTCCGCCGTCTCGGCCACCGTGTTGCCGTGCGTCCACTCCGCCCGGCGGTCCTGGAGCGTCATCGGATGGGTCGCGGGGTCGAGGTGATCCCAGCTTCGCCACTCCCACACGACCTCGCCGCCCGTCGTCATCTCGACGAGGTAGTCGGCGTACATCGTGCCGCTCGCCTCGGTGCCCGGCAGTCCACCCTGGACGCGGCCGGCGAGATCGGCGGGCAGCGGCCACAAGCAGAGCAAGAGGACGTTGCCGTTGCGGAGCCGGCGCGCGTCGTGGTGATGATCCGGATGCCTGACCTCCCAGAGGACGTGCCCGTTCCAGTCCACCTCGAGGACCGCGCCGCCCTTGAAGCGCGACCATCCCTCGAAGCGCTCGAGGTCTTCCATGATCTTGCCGCCGTAGAACAAATGCCCGTTGGGGAGCAGATGGCCGTAGAGGCCCGGTCGATGCGGCAGGCGCCAGGTGTGCGCGACCTTGCCGTCCATGTCCACGAGGTAGACGGTGCCGTCGCCGTACATCGGCGCGAACAGCGTGTAGCCCGGCTGGGCGCGCGCGGCATCGTGGGCGATGAGCCCGGTCCGCGTTCGCCTGATCTTCTGCTGATCCACCGTGCTCACACGCGCCACGATCCTGGAGCGCTCATTCTAGGTCAGGAAGCCTGACCTCACGTAAATTTCGATCGCGGTCGAAGCATGCGCGGATCCTCTCTTGATATCCTGAGCCATGGCTACCCCACACCAGATCGCCGAGATCGCCTCACACCTTGGAGAACCGGCTCGTGCCGCGATGCTGGCCGCCTTGATGGATGGCCGCGCGTTGACCGCGACCGAGCTCGCGTGTGTCGCCGCGATCACCCCGCAGACGGCCAGCACGCACCTGGCGCGCTTGACCTCGGCGGGCTTGCTACGGGTCGATCGGCAGGGGCGACATCGGTACCATCGCCTGGCGAAGCCCGACGTGGCGCGGATGCTCGAGAGCGTGATGCAGCTTGCGTCAGGGCGCGAGCCGCAGCGCGGCCGGCCGCTCGTCGTGGGGCCGCGCGATGCGGCGCTCCGGAAGGCGCGCACCTGCTATGACCACCTCGCGGGGCAGCTAGGCGTCTCGATCGCGGACGCGCTGGTGAAGGCCGGTGCGATCGAGCTCGACGACGACGCCGGGCTCGTGACCGAAGGCGGCATCCGCTACCTTCGCCGCGCGGGCATCGACGTCTTCGCGAACGGCGCGCGCAGCGTCGCTCACTCGCCGCGGCCGCTCTGCCGTCCGTGTCTCGACTGGAGCGAGCGGCGACTCCACATCGCTGGAAAGCTCGGGGCCGCGATCTGCCGCCATGCGCTGGAGCAGCGCTGGGTGCGCCGCCTCGACGACACGAGAGCCCTGGAGATCACGTCCGCGGGCCGCGCCGCGCTCCGAGAAGCGTTCGCGATCAGCGAAGTCTGACGCGCGTCCTCCACGCACGGCGCGATTCCCGGCCTGTTTGGCGTCCATCGGCGAGCGCTTCGGTGAGGCTCGCGAACGTGTCGGCTAGCCCGCGACGGCGCGCACGAAACGCTCGACCTCGGCTTCGTCGTTGTAGTAGTGGACGCTGGCGCGAACGAGCGCGTCGAGCCCTCGCGCCGGCAGGTCGAGTCGCGAGGAGCGCGCCTGGGTGCGGGTGACGTTGATGTTCAGCGCCCGAAGGCGCCGGCGCGTGGCATCGGGCTCCTCGCCATCTTTCAGGAACGTCACGAGGCCGCACTGCTCGGCGCCCAGGTCGTGAACGGTCAGACCCGGGCTCTTCGCCAGCTCGCGGCGGAGCAGAGCCGCGAGCGCCTTCACTCGCGCCTCGATAGGCGCGAGGCCCAGGGCCAGCGCATAGCGCACGGCGACGCCGAGTCCGATCTGCCCGGCGATGTATCGTTCCCAGTTCTCGAAGCGCCTGGCGTCGTCGCGAATCGTGAAGGTATCGGCGTCGATCCACGACGCAGCCTCGAGATCGATGAAGGGGGGCTCGAGCGCGCCGATCGTGTCGCGGCGCACGTAGAGAAAGCCGGTGCCGCGTGGGCCGCGCAGATACTTGCGGCCGGTGGCCGAGAGCATCTGGCATCCGATGCGATTGACGTCGACCGCGAGCTGGCCGACCGACTGGCAGGCGTCGAGCAGGTAGAGGAGGCCGTGCCGCGCCGCGACCGTCCCCACCTCCGCGGCCGGGTTGACGAGCCCGCCCTGGGTCGGCACGTGGGTGATCGCGATGAGCCGGGTCCGTGGACGGATCGCGCGCTCGAGCGCGGCCACGTCGACCTGTCCCGTGGCGTCGTTCTCGACGACGTCGATCTCGACGCCCACCCGCCGCTTCATCTGCAAGAACGCGAGGTAGTTCGACACGTACTCGGCGCGCGCGGTGATGATCCGGTCGCCGGCGCGGAAGGGGATGGCGTAGAAGGCCATGTCCCAGGCTCGCGTGGCGTTCTCGACGAACGCGATCTCGTCCGGGCTGGCGCCGATGAGCGCGGCGACGGCGTTGTAGAAGCCGGCGATACGATCCGCCGCCTCGGCCGCCGCCTCGTAGCCACCGATGGCGGCTTCGCGCTCGAGATGGCCCGTCACCGCCTCCACGACCGGGCGCGGTGGCAACGACGACCCGGCGTTGTTGAAGTGCAGAACCTGACCGACACCCGGCGTGTCGGCTCGCAGACGAGCAACGTCCAGCATCAACGTGAGCCGAACCTTTCGTTTGTGGCGAGCGGCGCGCGACGTGCAAGCGTGCGCTGAGTCGCGCGAGGCTATTCGCCCAGCGTCTTCAGGCGCTCTGCGTCGTCCTGCCCAGGTGCGCCATCGCGGCCGCGTTGCCGACGTCGGCTTGCCGATGGTACAGGGTTGCCGACACGGACTCGTCCTGCATGCATGCCGCGAAGGTCAATCTTCCCGTGGTTCGCATGCCGTGCTTTGGGGGAAGACTAGTGCCGGGCGAGGTTCGTCGTCAACGACCCCTCTGGAGGCTAGGGCGCGAAGGAGTTGGCGGTCAGACCGGGAGGCGCGCGTGGAGCATTTGCTTGATCATCGCGTCGAGCGCCGTCACGTCGACCGGTTTCTTCAGGACGGCCACTCCGGGCTTCGTGGCCCGAGGATCTCCGACGATCGGCGAGCCCGTGACGATGATCACGGGGATGTGGGCGTCTCGCTGGTGCAACGCAGCGAGAACGTCCCATCCGCTCATGCCAGGCATTACCAGGTCAGTGAGGACGACGCCGTACCGGTGGCGATCGAAGAGGGCGAGCGCCTCTTTCCCGCTGGCAGCCGCATCGGCGCGGTAACCCAGCGACTCGACCAGGTCGACGAGCATGTCTCTGACGATCGTGTTGTCGTCCACCAGGAGGATCCGTGGATCCTGGCTCAGCGCCGTCATGCTCAGATAATGATGCTTACCCGATGCCACGGGCCGGAAATCGACCCAAGTATGCGCCGCTATAGCGATCCTTGACAGCCATGGATGCTCCGAGAAGGTGCCCTGGCCCGATCCGGCCGGCGCCAGGAATCATGGCTGACCGATGGTAAGATTCTTAACGATGCGGGGGCTCGCGGGCCTTATTGCGGCGCAAGTGCTTGGATTGGCGACCGTGGCTTCGGCTGGCGACCTAACGGCCGACGAGGCGCGCCCGCGAGTCGAGCACCATCTAGTAGAGGCCGAGCAGATCGTCCGACACTTCGAGGGCGTGATCGCCGAGGCATGCCCCCGGTTCGACACGGCCGCCGAACGACGAGCCTACATCGACGGCGAGGTCGACCGCGTGGTGCTTCTGGTCGCGCACCTCGAAGAGGCCTGGTCGGAGGCCAAGCGGACATCCGACAAGGACGTCCGGCGCGCCGCGAAGGCGCCCCGGGCTCAAGTTGGCCAAGCTCAAAGCCTGGTCACGAAGCTCGAGTCCTGCGTGAGCGGCGACGGGGTGAGCCTGGAGCCGCGAGCGGTCTGGCGGCGAGTCGAACAGGAAGTGCCGCGCCGGCGGGCCGAGATTGCCCTGCCTTGATACACAGAAGGGCGAACTCGACGAGCGCCTCCTCGTCACCGCCTGACACCGCCGCGTAGAGCCGGTCGACCTGCTTTTCCTCCCACCAGACCAGCGCGACACCTCGTAGCGACGCGAAATACATCTCGGCGCCGTCCACATGACGCTCGGTCCACCCGCGCCGGGCGAATGGAACCCGTCGCGTGACGAACAGAGAGAGGGACTGGCCGCTCCGGTCGTAGAGCGCGTACGCCGCGGGAGAGTCCGCGACCGACGAGATGCGCCCGCCGACCAGCCGCTCCGGTCGCCGCGCGACCGATGGCAGGCGGACCGGGAATCCCAGACGGCCCTTGAACCAGGTTCCCATCTTCGCGGGCTCGGACGTCACGAGCTCGAGCGCGCCGCCGTGGCCCTCGCCATAGAGCAGGTGCTTGCTCGCCAGCTCGGCCGCGAGCGGCGTCATCGGATGGGAGGCAATCCGCTCCGTCGCGATCCAGCCCAGCACGGCGAGGCCGACGAATCCCGAGATGATGCCGAACCTCATGGCCAGCCGCCGCGCGGGCCAGCCTCGCGCCGGCTCCGTGGTGGCGAGATTGCCGAGAATGTGAGTGCGGAGCCTCGCCGGTACCGCTTCGGCGCGCGCCTCCTGGACGAGCAGGCCGTGCAAGGCGGCCTCGGATTCGAGAATGCGACGGCAGTTTTCGCACGCCGCGAAGTGCTCGTGCACCTGGAGGGTCGCGGCGACGGAGAGCTCGCCGTCGAGATAGGCGTCGATCACGCTCGGGACTTCTTCGCAGGTCATGGTGTGCTCCGTGTGCGCCGCGCCGGCTCGCGAAGCTCGCTTCGTAGCAGTCGCCGGGCCCGGAAGAGCCGCGACATCACCGTGCCCAGAGGAATCGCCAGGATCTCGGAGATCTCCTTGTACGAGAAGCCCCCGACGTGCGCGAGCACGAGGGGCTCGCGGTACGGCAACGGAAGCCGTCCGAGCGCCTCCCGGACTTCGCCGAGCGGCGTGTCCTGGATGGGCCGCAGCGCCTCGTAGGTGTCGTGCAGCACCTCGCCCGCCTCGAGCAGCGGCCAATCGATGACGTCGACGCCGGCCGTCCTCGACTGGCGCTCGATGCGGCGCAGAAAAATTGATCGCAAGATCGTGAACGCCCACACACGCGCGGCGCCGGGGCTTCGGAGCTGGTCCAGGCGCTCGAACGCCCGCAGACACGTGTCCTGGGTCAGGTCTTCGGCCTCGGCGGCGTTCCCGGTCAGGCGCAGGGCCGCCCGATAGAGATCGTCGAGGTGCACGAGCACGTCAGCCTCGAATCGGCGGATCCGGTCGTGGGTGGCCTGCTCCCGTGAGCTCATGTCACATACAGAGATACGTGAGCGAGGCGGTTTGTTCCCGGTGCCGAACTGCCCGGACCGCCCAGTGGACAGGGGTGGACCCCTGGGGTATGGTGCGCGCCATGGCCAAAACACCGTTCTCGCTCGAGGGCAAGACCGCGATCGTGACCGGAGGCGGCACCGGTATCGGCAAATCCATCGCGATCGAATTCGCGCGGGCGGGCGCCGACGTCGCCCTCTGCTCGCGCAAGCTCGAGCACCTCGAGCCGGTGGTCAAGGCCGTTCGCGATATTGGGAAACGATCGTTCGCGATGTCGTTGGACGTGCGCCAGGAAGACCAGGTCAAGGCGATGGTCGACCGCGCGGTCCAGGAGTGGGGCCATCTCGACATCATGGTGAACAACGCGGGCGCCTCCTTCCGCGCCAAGCCCGAGGACATCTCGGTCAACGGCTGGAACACCGTGGTCGGTATCAATTTGACCGGAGCGTTCCTCGGTTGCAAGTGGGCCGGCCGCCAGATGATGCAGCAGGCGACCGGCGGCGTGATCGTCAACATCTCGTCGGTCGCCGGCGTCTACGGCTCGACGATGATGCCGCACTACGGGGCCGCGAAGTCCGCGGTCATCACGCTCACGCGCGAGCTCGGCACCGCGTGGGGTCGCAAAGGTGTGCGCGTGAACTGCATCGCGCCGGGCCCGGTGGAGACCGAGGGGTACCTGGACGTGCTCAAGCAGGCTGGGCCGGACGGCAAGAAGACGTACGACGCGATCGCCGCGCGTGTGGGCATGGGGCGCTGGGGCAAGGTCGAGGAGATCGCCTATCCGTGCGTCTTTCTCGCTTCGGACGCGTCGTCGTGGATGACCGGCGAGACGATCGTCATCGACGGCGGCCCCTCGCCGAGGGAGATGGAAGGCTAGACGCTGCGCGGGCGCTCCTGTAAGATCAGGCCCTTGCGGTTTCGCGCGGTGACCGTAGCTCAATTGGTTAGAGCACTGGACTGTGGCTCCAGGGGTTGTGGGTTCGATTCCCATCGGTCACCCCAAAAGAGCATATGCGTGGTACCCGCGCCCGTAGCTCAGCTGGATAGAGCGTTGGCCTCCGAAGCCAAAGGCCGCAGGTTCGACTCCTGCCGGGCGCACCACTTGGAGCCGGGTTTCGCGATCGCGTTTCGCAAGGGTGGGACGGGCCGTTAGCTCAGTTGGCAGAGCAGCTGACTCTTAATCAGCGGGTCCACGGTTCGAGTCCGTGACGGCCCACCAAATGAATCGGGCACTTCCAAATCGATGGGGGTGCCCGATTCGCGTTTGGTGCCGCTCCAGGTCAGCAACAGCCATATGCCACTAACCGCCGACGATCTGCTGGCCCGGCAGGTTCTGCGCCATCTCTTCTTCGCCGGCGATCCTCATGCCTGGCGATTGAGGCAGGTCACGCAAATCACGCCTCTGACGACCGACAGCTATCGGGCTCAGACGTCATACCAGTTTCGATTTGGAAAGGGCCTGATAGAGACTGCGTGGCGCGATGCCGCGGGCAGCACGCTGGACGGTGCGACGCCGTTACGGCCCGACGGCGATCCCGAGCTGATCGTTCCCGTTGACTACCTGCCCAAGTCGGTGCTCTTGGATTTCTCGCTCACGGACAGTGGCGGCAAGCCTCTGACACTACTCCACAGTCGGGAGATCTCCGAGACCACGTTCGAAGTGTTTCGATTCGGCTTCACATTTCTCGATGGCAAGTGCGAGGACGGTCTCACGACCGCCGGGGACTTCTTTTCCGCTCACGCCGACATGATCTGGCCGATCGTGGCCTCCGGGCAGCAGGAGATAACTGAGCGGCTGGACCGGCTGAACTGCTTTCCGACCGCCACGCCCTCCGAGCACGACTACTGCGCAGCGATGATGCGGTACTTCAGTGACGCGATTCAACAGCTCGTGGGACGGACTCTCAGCAAGGACGAATGCAACGCTTGTTGGGCGAGACTCAAAATCATCTTCGCAGAGATTGGCCGCATGGGCGATGAGCTGGCCACCCTCGTCGGCGCTGGGAACGGATACCGCAATCCGATCTTCAATATCGCGCTGCTGTTCTCCGACTACTCGCGGACCCGCGCTGATCTCAGGGATGCAACCGAGCTCGTCATGTGCGACTTTCTTGACAAGAGCCAGGCGTTCACGCATGCCTTGCTCGAGCTGACCAATGACGAGAAACGCTTTCCCAGCGTCCTGCTGATTCTTCAGCGCATCGCGCGCGACTACGTCGCCTACACGCGGCTCCGGGTTCCTATCGACCGTGACTTCGTCGTCAAGATGGACCAGGTTGTCCCGGCAGGAGAAGAGCCGTTCTCCTCTTGGCTTCATCCGATCAGACGCTGGCGTCATCGGCACTATCAATGGTATCCGTTCCGGATCGGTGACAGCCGTTCCACTCACATCGAGATAAGTTGCGCACATCCAGCGGAGCTCGAGCAAGTTCCCGGGAAGACAAGAGTGCGCGTCGGGGAACGTATTGTCGACACCAGCGTCGTCTTTGGCCGGTCAAGCCATGAGACGAAGTACTATCAGCACTTCTACACCGCGAGGACCGGCGAGCAAATCCAGCAGAGGCTTGGCCTCCCAGGTGAAAAGCAGATGCTCGACCTTCATCTGGGTGTGCGCTTCGCCGTCGAGCGATCCCTCTTGTGGGGCTATTGGCTGATCGCGGGCGTCATGATCGTGGCAGCAATTTTTCTCGTCGCCGTGTACGACCCTGAGAGCATGAGGAAACGGCAGACGTCGTTTCTACCGGTCGTCCCCATTCTCTTTGCATTGTTCGGTGCCCTCTCGGCGCTACGGACCCAGGAAGGGATCGTGGCGACCCGGGTGATGAAGTACAAGATATCCGTCATTGTTCTTGGAGCGCTGATGGCGCTCTACGTGCTGGTCGGTGTCCTGTACTCACCGGCGATAGCATGGCTGCGAGCCCTGATCGAACAGAGCCCCCTGGCGGGGCTACTGCTCTAGACAACGAACAAAAAAGCGCCTCCGGATGACAGATCCGGAGGCGCGTTTGCGGCCGTCCTCTGGCTACTTCGCGGACGTCTTTTCACTCGCCGGTTTTGGCTTGGGTGTTGGGACAGGCACGACTCGTTCCGGAATCATCCGTTCCCAGCCACCCGACGCCGGATACCGTCCTGTCGTCGCCATGTTCGCCTCCACAGACGTCAGTGTAGCTCAGGGGTCAGTCGCCTGCTCGTCAAAAACTCTGCGATGGGCGGTCACACCGCGAGCGCGCGAGAGGGCGGGATCGGCAGAGGTTCCACGGGGAAGCGACGCTCCTGCCACGCCTCGAATCCGCCTGCCAGCGGTCGGATCCGCAAAACGCCGCGCTTGCGTAACAGGAGCGCCACCCGGGCGCTCGTGGCTTCGTTCGGTCAGGAGCAGTAGAGCACCACCTCGCGATCGCGTGGAATCGCGATGCGGCCTTGCTCGAGCGCCGCGGGCGTGATGCGCACGGCTCCCCGAATCATCATGGGCTGGTCCTCGACCTCGAGCTCGTGGCGGAGGTCGACGACGAACACGGGCTCGTTCGCGCGAAGCTGCGCCTCGAGCTCCTCGGGGCTGATCCGCGCGATGCGCAGCTCGCGAAGGAAGAGCTGGCGGCGAATCACCTTGATCCCCAGGTAGAGCCCGAAGGCGACCGCGACGATCACGACGGCCCAACCGCCCAGGCGCTCGGCAAGGAGGGCGGCCTCGGCCAGTTGATCGTGGAGAGCGAAACCCAGACCGACGTAGAGTCCCACCCAGAGCACGGCTCCGAGCACGTCGAAGATCACGAAGCGCCGCCTCGGCATACCGAGCGCCCCCGCGAGGGGCTGGCCGATGCTGTTCAGACCCGGCACGAACTTCGCGATCAAGAGCGCGCTGGCGCCGTGGCTCGTGAGCGTTTCCGCTCCATTCCGGACACAGGTGTCCGGCTCGATCGCCAGCCGGCACATCCATTTGAGGACGCGCTGCCCCCCGATGCGCCCGATCTCGTACCAGACGAGATCGCCGACCACGGTGCCCGCGAGCGCCAGCGCCGCCACGAGCCACAAGCTGAGGCGGCCGTTCCCGGCCAGGGCCCCCGCCCCGAGAAGAATCGGCTCTCCCGGCATCGGCGGCACGAACTGTTCGAGGATCATCCCGCCAAACAGGGCCGGATAGCCGTACAGACGAATGAACGCGTCCACGGTTTCCATTCGAAGCTCAGCGAGAGTCTACTATTTTCGAGTCGGGCAAACGGGCGACCGATTCAGGCCGGAAGCGGGACGAACTCCGCCTCGTCGCCCGGCACCTTCGGAAACCGGCCATCCCTCCAGTCCCGCTTGGCCTGCTCGATGCGCTCCCTCGAGCTCGACACGAAGTTCCAGTAGATGTGCCGTGCGCCCTCGAGAGGCGCTCCTCCGAGCACGACGACCCGTGCCTGCGAATCGGCGCGGAGGCTCACGCTCGCACCCGGGACGAAGACGAGCATGCGGCCGGCCTCGGTCCGCTCGGTGCCGCAGCCAACAGCGCCCTCGACCACGTAGAGGGCCCTTTCCTCATGCTCGCTCGGGAGGGACAGCGTGCTGCCGGCGGACATCACGGCATCGACATAGAAGAGCGGCGACAGCGTCTCTACCGGCGAAGTCATGCCGAACGCCGTGCCCGCGAGAACCTTGAGGCGCACCCCGTCCTGATCGCGCTCGGGCAGGAGCGTACCCGGATGGTGGTGGAACGAGGGCTCAGCTTCTTCGTGAGCCAGG
>Ga0137396_10000879_pt1 | contig 15062 bp, 14 predicted proteins | sample czc16metaG_FD_108284 | JGI IMG/M metagenome (GOLD analysis project Ga0137396, IMG submission 108284) | Vadose zone soil microbial communities from Angelo Coast Range Reserve, California, USA - czcobulk3.16 metaG | ecosystem: Environmental > Terrestrial > Soil > Vadose zone | place: USA...
CCTATTTCAGCATAAATGCCCCGAGATAGGGTGCCCGTGCGGTTCCTTTTTCCTAGTGTAGTTGGAGGGCTCAACGCCTTGGAAGTCGCGAGAGCAGAATTTGCAGGGGAGCTTCAGCTCACCAATGGCTTGTAGGTCTGGTAAATTCCGCGTTCGGAGCCACGGCCATCCTTGCATGCCTCATCCAAGACCAATACCGCTAAAATTAGGCGAACAGGTGGTCTTTTTGATTCTCTCTACGTGTTGCAAGAGTCTTTCAATTTTCTAGGATAGCTTACCTCCCTCGCCATTGATTAATCTCGAAACAGTTTCGGGGGCCTAAGGTTTTTACCATTTTGATTAGCAAATCCGATTCCTGCGGACTAGTCGCATGCCAAAGCGTAAACGATCTAAGAGTGGGCCAACCCTCGGGGAGGTCAACCGTTCGATCGACGAAATTTTTCACCCACTTTTCCACAGGGGTCCTCTGCCCATTATTGCCGATTCGCTAGCTCACTCTCTCGTCGAACAAAACCCGACGAAAAGTCTGGAAAAATTTCTAGAATTCAACTTCGGCCCTCTCGTAAGAGAAACTCTCAAGCAATCGAAACGTTCGAAGCGCGACAAGACCAAGAGAACAAGGGGACAAGAATTACGTTAGGCACTCCAAAACAGCATCATATGCTATGATTACTATGGCATCAACCATTTCGATTTCTACCACAGCAAATTCGTTCGGAAACTCGGTAATCCCATCCCAGAAGGATTCAGGCCTTAGGCGGCCGACCGTTCCCTGAGCCCTGCGATGCATTCTTGTTCGTCTCGGTTGTCTGGGAAGTTCCTTGAACAAGTATCAAGCAAAATACATCGACCAACACTGTTAAAGTATCCGAAATGCTCTGGATTTTCTTGGCTCTTTGTAAAATCACGTTGTTTATCGATAACCCATTATCAACAAGGGTCGGCTGTGCTGGGCCTTATGAAGACGACGCAAAGATGTCTCTCATATCTTGACTAATCGAAGAGAGAATCTAAGGGATATGTACATAGGAAGGTGGACGGCTGGATGATTGCAATCAAAAAGTACCTCATTGAAACACTTCAAGGATTTCGCGTCTGCTTTCCAGCTCAGTTGTCGTGGGATTCGCTTTGAGGGAGTCTAGTGTCGATATGAACTATCCTGAAAGACTGAAGCCTCCAGTATGGTTCCATAATGCGGACGAAGCCGTAAAGTCCTTTGATGTCATCCTTGTAGAAGGCTATGCCAAAGTCCTGTTCCTGATTGTCGATAATCATTATCGATAACCGGTTTATGTTGGTGACTTGAGTGAAACTGTTGATTATTGATATGGATCAGAGGTACATGTCGAAGGGGCGTTAGATTACCACGAACTTGATCTGACGCCTGATCGATGAATTCACCGGTTTAGGCTTCGACTCCTACTAGCTCTTCCATTCTTCCTCTAGCGAGGTGTACGTGGGACCCAGGGGGACCACGGGCGACGGCTGCCAGACACCCGGAGCTCGGTCAAAGAAATTGACTGGTCCCCGAAGATGGAATTGGAAAACGGGCCGAACAGCACAATTCTCTGGCTCAAGAATCGGCAAACTATCAAAACATCGCCGCCGATCGCTGAGACGACTATGTCTGCCCGGCTCAGCGGGGTCCCTATATGGGCCAGAAATTCTTGGCTTTGAAGAGAATCTCGATCAAAAAGGGGGTTGGTTGCATCTTGGCTTATGCGGGCTACGTGACCTTATTGGTGTCCAGTGTTACTGCTGCGATGTGTGCTAGTGCTCTACTGCAGGGTTGCGAGGGTTGTGAGTGTGATGGATTGGTCTGCCATTATTGTTCGGTGGAAGACTGTCGTTGTGCCGAGTGTTGCTGAGCTGCCGACCGCCCAGAAGATATTCTTCGATTGGGCTCCGTTGGCCAGTATGATCTGGCTACGAGAGGCAGTGACCTCATAAAGCCTCTTAAAACAAAACCCCGGGCAATAGGGGACCAACGATAGGGGGATTCGAAATGAAGCCGAAAGTCTCAATTGTAGGCCTGGCAATTCTCCTCCTCTCTGTAGCAGTTCTTCCTGGAATCTTCTTCTCCACTCAGATCCTGACAGAGAAGAATATTGTCCACGTCTCAACCGGCCCCCACATGGCCGCGCTTCCTACCAACAGACCCTTCGACTATATCCTGATCATATTGATGGAGAACAAGAACTTCAGCCAGATAAACGGCAGCGCTTCAGCACCCTACCTCAACCAGCTAGCACACAACTATTCCCTAGCAACACAGTATACTGCGTGCGACCATCCCAGCCTCCCCAACTACACGTCCCTAGCGTCCCTCTATGACTGGCGTTAATGATGGGTGTTACCAGTCTCCCGTAGGGCTAATCAGTAGTCACTAACAATGAGCGTTTCAGGTAACTAGAGAAACAAGTACCTTCAACGAAACCAATCCCATTCGATCTCGAAAATGGAGGTGTGATGGAAAAGATGGCGCTTGTTGGAATGGAAATTGTTGTAGTAATGGTAGTTGTTGCGGTGCTGATCTGGGGTCCGAAGAAGGTGCCTGAGCTTGCCAGAGCACTAGGAGAGGCCAGGCGAGCTTTTGAAGAAGGAAAGAAAGAACGAAACAACGAACCAAAGCTGAACTAAATCGTGACTGAAGTTTCCAGACGGAACTTCCTCAAAAAAGCAGTTCCAGTCATCGCAGGAGTCGGCCTAGTAGGGGTACTAGGAACAGTCGGGGCGGATCGAGCTTTGGGAGCAACACAAACTCCTCCGCCCTCACCGGGTACCATTTTGGCGACCGCGAGCTACGTCATCTCTCACCAGAAGATTTTCTACGCGCAGAATGGGGACACAGGACAGATTGACTACTCCGGAACCGACCCGACAACGGTGATCCAATCAGCAATAAACGCGCTAGCAGAGGGTGGCCTGGTCTTCGTAAGAAGAGGAATCTATCCACTGACCGGCAGCATAGTACTGGGTCAAGGCATTCATCTGCTCGGCGAACAAGGAGCAGTGCTCAAAGTAGCAGATGGGTCTCAAAGCTCCCTTAACCCATTCAATATTCTTGAAGTGAAAGGAGACAACGTCACAATAGAGAACGTTGAACTGGATGGCAACAGCACCGCAAACCCCAATCTCGCGGGGACTACTCTTGACCCAGCTCCAGCAAACCCTGACATGCAAAGCGGGGTCGTTGTTCTGTCCGGTCAAAATCCTGAGATTCTCAACTGTTATGTTCATGATACGTGGAATGCAGGCATCTGGCTAGCAGCGATCGATGGCGATGTGGATGGTGGGGAAATAGCGAGTTGCCAAATTGAAAGAACCGGCAGAAGCTCAACCGATTCATCAAGTACCAACCAGCCTCAGTCCGCAAACGCAGTGTACATTTTCGGGTTGCACGGGTTGACATCTAGATCGAATATTCACGACAATGAGGTGGCGGACACGTATGGTCGTGGAATCTACTTGCATTTCGACACCGACTCGATAGTCTCAAACAACATACTCAGCAAAACTCCTGAACCTTCAGATGAGACAGCTGGAATAATTGTCGACGACGGAACAAAGCGGATAATCGTTAGAGGTAACCAAATTTCGTGCTATGGGCCCGGAATACTCATCGTTTGGGCTGGTTGCGAGGACATAATCGTTGAAGCCAATAATTGCTCTGACGCACCGAACTCAGGGGGTTCAGGCTCGGGGATTCTCATTGACACCTCCACTGCGTATGGCCAGCCCTTGCGAACCTTGATCATAAAGGGGAATATCTGCAAGGGAAATGCTCTATTCGGAATAAGTGTTGCAGCTTCCCAAACAGTTATCGAAGGAAATATTTGCTATAACAACCATCAATCCTCTCGGGCTCTACCGGGAATAAAGGCAGGAATCATACTATCAACAGGACAAGCCCCTTTGATATCAAACGTCTCGATTATCGGAAACCGATGCTTCGATGATCAATCTACGCCGACCCAAGACTACGGGGTTTCTGTTTCGCAAGGAGCCAACCAAATAACCGACGTCCTCATATCGAATAATGATCTTCGAGGGAACGGAACCGCGGGTATTGGCGAACTCTCCTGTTCCCGTAGCAGGGTGACGGGCAACCTCGGCTATAATCCCCAAGGGTTAGCCCCCATCACTGTAGGAGACTCTCCGTTCACCTACACAAATCGGGACGGTTACCCACAAGCATTATACATAGTAGGAGGAGTTGTTTCAGATATCTCAAAAAATGGCACGACTATATTCAGTTCCACACCGGCTACCATTTGGCTCGACCCTGATGAATCTCTTAGCATCACTCACTCGGACCCTCCACGGGTCATCAAGGATGGTCATTAGCATCAATGATTTGGCCACTCAGCGCAACGACATAGACTCGTTGCATCTCTAATGCAACCCTTTTCCATTCTCTCACCTTCCCAAGTCGGATGAGATTGTCGCACATGTACCTATAGAGCCCTGGGTCGGAAGACAGCTTCTCCATCGCTTCTAGAAGTCGGACCGAGTCTCGGGGCGGACAGAGGATACCGTGTTGCAAATGCGTTATCTCTTCCGGAAATGGGCTAAGGTTGCTTGCGATGATGGGTTTCCCGTAACCCATTGCTAGATTGCATGCAGAGGCGTTACCCACAACTTGAGTGTACGGTAGAACGACAAAATCGGATAGTCGATACAGAGCATCAGCATCGCCTTCTGGAACAAATCCTGTCATGACAATCTTGTCAGTTAGAGATCTTTCCGCGATAGTGTCCTCGATCCTCTTACGGTAAGGCTCATAATACTTCTTCGAGAGTCCACCAGCCAAAACCAGTATCCAGTCCGATCTTTGTTTACTAAACGATTCAAAAGCATCAATGAGGTATTCTATTCCCTTGCGTGGGCTGATGTAGCCGAGATAGAGCATGATTCGTCTATCCCCGAATTTCGACCGCCAAGCAGAGAATAGCTCTTGATCCGCCGCATATTCTGTCCTTCCTACCCCATGAGGGACAAATGATATCTTTGTACCACGAACTCGGTAATAGTTCTCCAATTTTTTCTTGTGGGATTGCTGATGTACGATCACAGTGTCTGAGAATCTGCAAGCGGAGCCATAAACGACATGCAATCCCAGCTCGACGATTATCTTCGGCACCCGTGAACCAGAGGGAAGAAGCTCTCCGATGGAGTCTTTGGACAGCGAATCAGGGAACAGCATGCTATGAAGTGTCGTTACAACTCCGACTCGAAGAAACCTGAGGAATAGGTAGAGGACTGGCGTGAGCGATAAGGCGATCGGATTGCCAAACATTCCGAACTCGTGTTGAATATGGACAACATCTGGCTTATCTCGACATAACTGGCGAAAGATCTGAAATGGAAATCTACCTGATGTCCAAGTCTGGATCAGTCGAATGTACTGCTCATTCCGTCTTTCCCCTTTCAAGCCATACACAATGACTTGATCGTCAGGACAAGCCACACTGAACCCTTTGACGAGCTTGCTGAGGTAAGATCCAACCGGGATTCTGCCTACGATTGATATTTTCAAAAATGGGGCCCCAACTAGTAACCGTAATTTACGTGAGGCATATCGGGAGAGAGATTTGGGGCAAATCTAGGAAAGACGTGAAGTTTAGTCATCTGGACGGCTGAGTTGGCACGCTGAGAAGCTTCCTCTCATGCGAGAGGATCCTGTTCGCTTCAACAAGATCATCTTCGGAATTTACATTTGTATATTCATCACAGATCCTAAATGACTTGACGATGTTGTTCTCGTCTATTGCGCACTGGACAAGATCAGGCAGCTCCTTTTGCCCACGTGTAGGGTTAATCGGCGTTCGCTCCACAAAGGAAAGCATCTCGTTTGAAAACACGCAGTTCCCCGTGCCTTTGATTGGGCGCATTGGTTTCCTTGGTTTTTCTATCATTCTATAAATTCGGTGGTCTGAATCTTCAAAAATCGAGTACGTCCTTTCGATCTTCGCGAGCTCCGGTTCAGAACACACGCCGCATAAACCAAATGGCAGATCTGACACAAACTGTTTGATCATGAGATCATGTCTTGGATGGGTCAGTACCTCATCCCCGAGAAAGAGGAGAAAATCATCTCCATCAATCGCATCGGTAGCGCACTCCATTGCATGCACAAGACCCAGAAGCTCTTCCTGAAGAACGTAGGTGATAGGCTTCCCCATGAATTCGTCGCCATACCTCTCCATTATATCTCTGGATCCATGACCGACAACCAATACGAGTTCTCTCGCAGAAGTCTTTGCAGCATTCTCGAGATTGTAATCAAGGATTGGTTTTCCGAAAAGTTCTAGCATACATTTATTCTCGTGGATTGTAAGTTCGCCAAGTCGAGAACCGCGTCCAGCCGCGAGTATCAGGGCTTTCAAAGGAGCTCCGAAACAGTCTCTTCGGCCGAAAATTCCTTTCTATGAGCTTCGAGCCAAGAAACCAATTCTCGGAGTCCCTGTTCACATGTCAATAGTGGCTCCCATCTCAATTCTCTCTTCGCCTTCCTTATGTCGCAAACAAAGTAACGCAAGTCTCCAAGCCTCTCAGGCTCATAGCGAGAATCAACCTCCCTCCCCATGATCTTCTTCAGGAGGCTTATGCATTCAAGAAGCGATATTGAACGCTCCAGTCCTCCTCCAATGTTGTAGATGCCTTTGCCATTAGAAGAATAAAACGCGTCAAAGGCAGCTGCAGCGTCTGAAGCATGGAGAATGTCTCTCACTTGCTTTCCAGTCCCGAATACCGTGATAGGTTTCCCAGTAAGAATCCTAATCGCGAAGTTTGCGACCCATCCATGGTCCTCCCCGCCGAACTGGCGAGAACCATACAGTCCGCTTAATCGGAAAGTTCCCACACGGAGCCCATAGGTGTCTACGAATGCTCGAGCATAAAGTTCGGTGGACCTCTTCGAAGCGTGAAGCGGGGTAATCGTTCCCTCAATCGTGGGTGCTAGCTCGTCTATCGATGAAGGAGTTCTTTCATAACGGACGACTCCTTCAACAAGTCCGTCGTTGATCCGGTTTCCATAGACATGGATTGTTGAACAGATTACAACCGGAATATCGAGCTTTCTTGCTGCGTCAAGAACATTGAAGGTGCCGAGCACATTTGCGGAGAGATCAAGCCGGGGCTGTTCTATTCCAATGGTCATGGCTGGTTGAGCCGCTGTGTGAGCTATGAAATCGCAATCCTCAGCCGATTGCATTACAGTTTTGAGGTTGCGAATGTCTCCCCTGACCATGTGAACGTTGTGTTCGCGGAGAAACTTCGAGTTATACTCGCGTGCGAAGCCAACTGAATAACCTGTGCGGCTCAGTTCGTGTTTAGTCATGTTGTCTAGGGAAACGACTTCAGCACTCTTTCCCCGAAAGTACTCACAGACATGTGATCCGAGGAATCCGCAACCTCCCGTGACCAGAACCTTCAAGTTCGTCCCCTACGTTCTTGAAGTACTTATCGATAGTAATTCTTTCGAGGGCTGATCAGCGAAAGTCCTCTCTACGGACCGAATGGTCGCAATCAAGCCGTTCCGTAAACTCGTTTTGGACTTGAATCCCAACAGTTTTTCCGCCCTCGACGTGTCGGCAAAAGTCTTTTGGATGTATTGAGGCATTCGAGGCTCCACAAATCTTGGGGCAATATCTTTGCCTATTATCCTATTTATCTCGCCCACCAGTGCGAGAAATGAAATTGGAACCCCAGTTCCAACGTTGAACGTGTCACTTTCTAGGGGTGATGTCGCCGCCAGAGTTAGTGCATCGACAATGTCATCGACATAGATCAGGTCGCGTTCTTGATTGCCGCTTCCCCAAATATCTGGGGACTTACCAATAATCATGTCTTTGATGAACAACGTGGGAGGACTCGCATAGACTCCCTTATGTTGCTCTTCAGGACCGTAGCCGCAAAATATTCGTAGAGCCACTGTTTCTAGGTTCCTATAATGGGAGTAGTGTTTGCAAAGAAGTTCGCCCGTCAGTTTCGAAGCCGCGTACCAATTAACGGGTGCATTCCCAACGGAGTCCTCCCTTGATGGATGCGCACCTCCGTTGTAGACCGTAGAGCTGCTAGGAAACACGACACGTTTCTTATCGCCGGACATCGCCGCATAGTCCAGCACACGGAGAAGCGATCCCACATTGGAGCTAAAGCCAGGCTCAAACTCATTGAACATGTGGGCACTACTGTAAGCTGCCAAATGAAAAATAATATCGCAATTGGCGATGGATTTCTTTAGTCGGTCTGACGATTCGAGAATATTTACCTTGAAATGATTTCCTTCGACCAGACTAGAGTTTTGGTTGTCAATGGTAGTCACTTCAGCTCGGTCAGCCACAAGTCTCTTGACAAGGTTTTTTCCTATGAACCCAGACGATCCCGTGACTAGTACCCGTTTGTGTCTCAAGTTCATGGCTATCTACCGTTAGTTGGTAGCAGGTCCAGGGGAAGGGTCATCGATCGACTCGTTGTCAAACCGTGCACCGTTCTCTGCCTTGGTGTATAGTTGTTCCGCCCTTGAGGCACCTGCCTCCCAAGTGAAGTTAGACACCGCAGCTCGCCTTGCATTAGTGCCTAGAGATTCCCTCAAATTCTCGTCCATTGCAAGCGATTTAACATTTTCAGCAAATTTGTCTGGATCATTAGCTGGGGAGAGAAGGCCGCATTTGTTCTCTTGTATTACTAGGCCCGATTCACCAACCTGGTTTGCGACTACGGGTAGCCCAGCAAAGAGATAGTCCGAGAGGCGAAGTGGGTACCTGTATGAATCAAACATGTTTTCCTCGAGTGGCAACAATGCTATGTCGGCGGCGCCATGGAACACTTCAAGTTCTTCCACGGGAACTCGTTCCTTGGCAATGATTGTGAGTTGGTCCTGAGAGGGAAATTCCGAAGCCCTCCATTTGCTTCCACCTAACAGAAACAAACAAAGCTTTTGATTGATGGTGCTCAGTTTCTTGTAACTCTGTTTCAGCATTCGAAGGTAGTTAGGAGTTGTATAGTTTCCTTGGTAGATCAGCACCAGGCAATCCTCGTCTATGCCGAGTAGTCGCCTAGCCTTTCGTTTGTCGGGGACCGAGGTTATCGTGTTTCCGTTGTAAATCACCTGTTTCACAGAGTCATTCCTCACGAATGTAACCAATTCTCTAGCCAGGAAACGGCTCCCCAGAGTCACATAGTCGACGGATCGTAGTGTTGTTTTCTCAAGGGTCTGCATTGCGGCTCCGATAATGCTACCGTGCTCCTTCCCGAGACCGCTTCCTCCCCAAGGCTCATCCCAATCGACGACAACCTTGCCACCCTTCAAATGAGCCAAAAACTTCGATGTCATAGTCCCTATCAACGCGTACGGTTGAGATGGTGTAAAGAAATGTAACAAGTCGAAAGGCGCCGGGAAGAAGCTAGCGTAGAAGGGGAGGCGCATCAAGTATCCAGCGTAATCATAGTGGTCCCGGAGCCCAGGAAGGTAAACGACGATGAGGTTCGAAGCTTCACGAACCACACGAGGACCGGGTCTTTGCGTCCTTGCGGCGCTTACAAGAGTAACCTTGTGACCTTTCAGGGAAAGGGCTCTGCCTAACCCCAATGCTCTGGGGTGCGAGATAGGACATGAAATCAACAATATTGTGGATGTCACGAGGAGGCCAGGCTTGGCAAGGCTAATTTCGATTAGGGAATAAGTGTTTCCGGAGGTCTTGGGCTAACTCTGGCGGGCGAATTTCTTCTCCGGCGGACCACGATCAGAATTATCAGAGTAGAGACCGCGGAGGAGATGGAGATCCCAAGGCCATACCAGACAAGAGTCTGGGTTGAAAATTCGAGATTCAGAGTGGTTCTCCCATATCCGGACAACAGCCATCCATTTGCGAAGCGATTTATGCGAAAATGGTCCTGAACAACCAGTCCTCCGATCCGAGCTGTCCAACCTTGAGAGAAAGCCTGGCTAAAGACCAAGATGGCGGATCCGTTAAGTTGGAGTATGACCGAGTAAGACGTAGGATCTTGTCTCTCGACCGAAAGAATCGTCGCATGGCCAACCGTAGAGTTATTCATTATCCCGTTGGTGTTGGGGGAAACCTGAGCTGGTGAGTAGAACGAGACAGGGCTTTTGGCGGTGGCCTCCTCAAGGAAGGTGAGCGTATCGTTTGTTGACCCTATGTATCTCACTAAAGATATTGAATCGATCCAAAGGTCAAGCCTACCAGAGTAACCTCTATCATTGTAGTTTGTGATCCAGATTCGAATCCCTTGGGGACTCCCTTCTCTGGCTGACAAGTCAAAGGCTTGAGCATACCAATCCACACTCTTCCCTAGACCATTCGTTGGAGAATTAACCGAACTTGGGTAGTAAGATCCATTCTCGCCAAGAATTTCGACCGTAAAGGAGGTGAATGCATTCGTTCTGTAATGAACGAGTAGGTGTCGAGCCCCGTCGACTGGGGGAGAAACCGTTTTCACAATGCTTCCTGAAACGTAGCCGCCTGAGGCGAGAAGTCCCTCATGGAGGATTCCCCCTTCAGATTCTAGACTGGTTGATTCATTGTTCCATTTCTCTATTGTCCAGTTGGATGCAAGGTTCGTGTCTTGCCAAACTATCCCGCCAGGTTGACGGATCGAGGAGTCAAAGGGAAGCAGGGTGTTTGGCACATACAATTCGGACGTAAAGTTGAGATTTCGGTAGAGGGTCACTTCTCCGAAGTCCCTCTCCAGAACGAGACTGCTTCTATGAGCAAGAAGGGCCCTGTCGACAGTTATTGGGGGGAGGCCATAGAAAGTGGTATTGAACGTATTCTCAAGAACGATATATTTGACTCCGATGATGTTGAGAAGCGTGGGGAACGATGTACTGTTCTTGTAGAATGATTCGTATACCAAGTTGGCGGCCCACTGAGTATCTGGCGTCGGCAAATACACTGTATCGCCACCGAGCACAACGTTCGGTAATGCGTCGTACAACAGGTTTCCTCCTACGTATCCCCATGTGTAGGCGGCATAGTCCCCCCTTTGAGGGAGGACCAGCACCTTCGAATTCAGATTGTCAGGGTTTCGTCCGAGCCAATCAATCAGCTTCGAATAGGAATCTGGAATCTTAACTCCTCGCGTTTGACCGCCCAGACCATTGATGCTTATGTCGTTCGATAGGAGGGGCCAACTCGCCCCAAGGATTACGACTATCATTGCAAAGGGAATCAGATACCTTCCTAATCGGTTGAGCGCGTTCTTGTGACGTCTCGTCTTCTTGGGGTAGGCTTGCGATTGGGCTGAATCGAAGAACTTGCCAATTGTAGCTCCTATCATGAGACTAGTTGGAATCACTGCTAGTTGTAGAAGGTAGAAGCTTTCCCTATACACCCTGAACGGAGGGAAAATCGAGACGAGGCTCTGGTAAAGGAAACCAAGAGGGGGATTGATCCCCTTTGTAAGAAAGAAACCGATAATAGCCGCCCAGGCGCAGAAAAGAACAGAACGGTGTCTGGGGCGGACCAATAGTGCTGCAAACGCCAAGGCGATTGGTCCGAAAGACAATCCTACAGAAAGAGCGTTGGCATCGTAAGTTGTTGAGTACGGTAAGTAGCTGACGCCATTGAATGAAGAGTAAAAGGACCATTTCCCCAGGAACCGAAAAAGTTGAGCAATGGTTGAGTATGACTGAGTCGCGAAATCGCCGGGCCCGACTGTAAGAGCGCTGGTGTAGCCTCCAATGTTCGAAAAAATTGGGAGCATCCACCACATGTTGATTAAAAGAGACAAGATGGCCGACAGTCCCGCGAAGAGCGCGTTGAACCTGATCTTCCGGGTTGAGATCATGTGAAAAGCCGAGAAAAAGAGACAAGATATCGCCACATAGCCCGCAACCTGGTAACCTGGAAAGTCGGAGAAGACGAGGGGGGACAGAAGCCCGATTAGAGCGGCATAACGTATGTCGCTTCTAGTAACGCCCCGGACAAAGAGTAACAGAAAGAAGGGGACCAATGCATATTGTGCCGCGAATCGAATGGAGGTCTGCGTGCCATCCGCAATAAGGTAGGGACTGTAAACATAGGCGAGAGAGGCAACAACTGCTGACGTTTGCCATCGAGCCTGTTGGAACAACAGTGGCCAGAGAAAGTAAATGGATATGGCGGCAAGAGAATAAATCGATACGACCAGGATTTTCTCACCTGTTGGATAGCCGAGCCCTGTCAATTGTCCAAAAGCCTGGGAAATGTAGAAAGGAGAGAAGAGTCGTGGAACCGTGACTTTCAATGCCCCCAGGTTGGCCTCGTTCCAAACATAGATGAGATTGCTGAGGTGGGGCACGGGATTCAGCAGGGGAACCAGGTCTCCCCCCACGAGGAGGGTGTCGCCTTGAAACCACATGAGTCGTTGGAAGCTCGTAATCAAGAGAATCAGCAAGTAGATATTGCGTCGAATGATCCCGGATATCGATTCTCTCAACTGATGTAATCTCCTCACAGAAATGCGTGGTGACATCTTGGCTGACTCCTACGGAGGCTCATCATTGGGACCCTTAGACCTATTTCTGGCAGAAATAATTGTCTGAAGTACGACTCCGACGCACGCGAGGATGAACGCTATCACACCTATCTCATCGGCGGCTCCATTGTTTCCGCTCCAAAACTCCAAGGCTATTCCAACCAGAAGGAGTTCAAACACAATGATGAAAGCATTTCCAGGGTTTGCTCTGAAATATCGGCCAATTCGACCCGAAAGCTTACCTCGTATCAAGACCTTCCCTAGTGGAAATATTATCCTTCGAGTTCCTACTGTAAATTGACGAGAAGCCTCACTGGACTAACTGCGAGTTTCAACTTACTGATTGTGACATAGTCAGGAAGCTTATCTGGGTTGTCACGTGTTTCCGCTAGGGTCTCATCGAACAACTCGGTTCTTACCAGAATGCTGGCTCTAATGCTACTATGATTAATTCCCAAGTGTAGTGATGCTGACTATTCGAAGACGTCCTCTATTGTTTTCTCAAAACGAAGGGCTGAGTCATCCCAAGAATGTTGTCGTGCCCAATCGACAGCCGACCTTGACAGATTCGAATACGTTTCAGAGTCAGAGAGAGATTTTGTTATCGTTTTCGCCAGTGCGTCGACATCGCCGAATGGCACCAACCGGCCAGTCTTTCCATCGAGAATGGAGTCCTGAACACCGGGAACAGCCCATCCAATCGCAGGAGTGCCGCAGGCATTGGCCTCAATAACTACGATTCCGTATCCCTCGCGCACAGAAGGCATCAGCAACAAGTGAGATTTGGAGAGAAGAGTCTTTTTCTCCTCATTCCAGGTGTTTGGTGCTCGATGTAGAATCTCAATCGATTCTCCAAAATGACCCTTCGAGATTTCCCGCTTAAGTTCAGAGGAGTCACCATTTCCCGCGATAATCAGCTTAGCCGACGGAATTTGCTCAAGAACACGTTTCATCGCCATAGTGGCATATCTCAGCCCTTTGTAACGCTTGAACCTACTGATGCACACAATCGTAGGATTATCGAATTTTCTACCGCTTGGTTCGAACTTGAGAAACGAGTCTTCAACTCCTGGCCTAATCACCGTTATGTTTTTCGAAAGCAGTCCTATCTTTTCTAAATCGACCTTGGTGCTTGGCGAACATGTGACTATACTATCACTCCTATACATTCCATAAACCCAAGGTTCCACCCTCATTGCGATATCTGAGAATGGCCTGCTGAGTTCGTAGCGGAAAATGTCGGCCGCGACTTGGTAAACTATGGCAATTTTTCGCGTCCTGGTAAACATTGGGGAGAGCCAAAGTACGCCGACATCTCCATTATCGATTACTAGGTCAGCTTGCCCAGCGCGCCCGAGTTTCAAGTAAGAAGGGATGGATAAGCGGCAAAACCTAGGATAAGGCACCCTCACAATCTTGATTCCGTCTACGGTCTCAGTTGACGGGAGCTCCCCTTGTGCAGTCGAAAGAATTGTGAAATCGTACTTCTGAGTTAATCTCTTGCAGATTTCGTGGACATAGAGAGAAGCGCCCCCAGCCTCCTTGTGCTTAATGTCCCGGTGTGAGAGAACGACTATTTTTCGCACGATTGATCCGAGCCTCGAATCCTGGGGATCTCCTGCAGGCACTCTAGGACGCAGCGATTAGTCAGGATTGATCCATCTTAGATCTCATCCCAAATCGTAGGAGCGGGAGACTAGTTAGAAGTCCCAATAGAAGTCCGGTGTGGTACGAAATGTCTCGGAGGTTTCTCCATCCTCCAAGAAAACTTCCACTCTTGAAGTACTTTGACTCTCCGGCTCGACGAATTTTCATTGATACCGCAATTTCGCTCAAGCTGAATCCTTGAACTTTCAGTAGAGGCAAGACCAAAGGGAGTCCATATCTGAACAAGATGTCAGGATTGGCGGCCTCCCTACTCAGGACCTTAATGCCGCAGTTTGAATCGGTCACGTCCAATGCAAAGACAACCCTCAAGATCGCATTGTAGATTTTCGAGAAAGATGTCCTGGTCTGCCCGTACCCATTGTAGTCTCTTCTTCCGTTTGCGACATCTGTACCATTGTTCACATGACTGACCAGCTTGACAAGGTCATTTGCGTCATATTGCATATCCGCATCGAAAAAGGCCACCGTATCGCCTTTCGCTGCCCTGATGCCCTCTTTCAAGGCGGTGGCCTTGCCAAAGTTTCGTCTCATGTCCAGTACTCTTAAAGAAGGGCACTTGCCCTGCAATGATCGTGCGACGGTGAGAGTGTTGTCAGTGCTTCCATCATTCACGACTATTATCTCTGCTTTGTATCCGCCCTCTTGCATCGCTTCAGATATCTGTTCTACACAAAGCGAGATATTTTCCTCTTCGTTGTACGCTGGAACGATGACTGATACGAAAGAGGGGGGGCCTGTCAGTTCAGTTTCAGGTTGGCCCAACCAGCGTCTCCTATCCTTCTATAGTCAATGCCTTTCTTCTTGAAGAAGTGGCGATAGCTGTCCCAGGCCCCCTCGGCGTCAATAACAAGAGTCCCTCGACGAATCGAACGGGTCAGAGTCGGCACCGGTGTTTCTGTATATTCCGA
>Ga0137396_10000880_pt1 | contig 15044 bp, 11 predicted proteins | sample czc16metaG_FD_108284 | JGI IMG/M metagenome (GOLD analysis project Ga0137396, IMG submission 108284) | Vadose zone soil microbial communities from Angelo Coast Range Reserve, California, USA - czcobulk3.16 metaG | ecosystem: Environmental > Terrestrial > Soil > Vadose zone | place: USA...
ATGCTTACCGTGAGCCACGCCCGGCGGAGGGCAAATGGCCTCGAAGAGAATCCTGATTACCGGCGGAGCCGGCTTCATCGGGTCCCATCTTTCCGACGAGCTGCTCGCGCGCGGATACGCAGTCCGCGCGCTCGATTGCCTGTCTCCGCAAGTGCACGGACCTGCGCGTACGCGCCCGGAGTACCTCGCGGCGGAGATCGAGCTCCACGTGGGCGACGTGCGGGACCGCGAGGCGGTGCGGCGCGCGCTGCGCGGAGTGGATGCGGTCTTCCACTTCGCGGCCGCGGTCGGCGTCGGCCAGAGCATGTACCAGCTCGAGCAGTACACGTCGGTGAACAACCTCGGGACTGCGGTGCTGCTGGAGGCGCTCATCGAGCATCCCGTCGAGCGGCTCGTGATCGCCTCCAGCATGAGCGTGTACGGGGAAGGGCTGTACCGGCTCCCCGACGGCACCGAGACCGCCGCGGTCGAGCGCACCCGCGCGCAGCTCCAGGCCGGAAGCTGGGACCCGCGGTCCCAGTTCGGGCTCCCGCTCTCGCCGCTGCCCACGCCCGAGCGGAAGCGCCCCTCGCTCTCGTCGGTCTACGCCCTCTCCAAGTTCGACCAGGAGCGTCTCTGCCTTCTGACGGGGCGCGCCTACGATCTCCCGACCGTCGCCCTGCGCTTTTTCAACGTCTACGGACCGCGCCAGGCGCTGGAGAACCCGTACACCGGCGTGCTGGCGATCTTCGCCGTGCGGCTGCTCAACGGCAACCCGCCGCTGATCTTCGAGGACGGGCTTCAGCAGCGCGATTTCGTCGACGTGAGGGACGTGGCGCGCGCCTGTCTCCTGGCCCTGGAGAAGCCGGAGGCCACGTACGGCGTCTTCAACGTGGGCAGCGGCCATGCGTCCACCGTCCGGGAAGTGGCGCGCCGGATGGCGGAGGCGCTGGGCAAACCGCAGATCCGTCCGGAGGTCACGGGCAAGTACCGCATGGGAGACATCCGCCATTGCTTCGCGGACATCTCACACGCGCGCAAGATCCTCGGCTACGAGCCGCAGGTTCCGTTCTCGCGCGGGCTGGTGGAGCTGGCCGAGTGGCTGCGCGGCCAGGTCGCTACCGACCGCGTGGCCCAGATGCGAGCCGAGTTGGAGGCACGAGGGCTCACCGCATGACCGTGGAGAGGCGGGCGTGGCGCGACGGGGCCGGGCTGACGCGGAAGTTCGAGCCCGGCGATCAGGAGGCGCTCGAGAGAGCTCTGGCGGAGCTGCGGGCGCTCCCGGTCGCGCAGCTCCGGGTCGAGTTGGACTGGCAGGAGACCGCGCAGGACTGGCCGCGCTCGTTGCTCGAGCGGATGGCCGGCGAGCTGGAGCCCATCCCGGTGCTGGACGCGCCGGCAACGGACGACCAGTTTCCCCTCTTCGCCGCCGCGGTGAGGCGGCTGATCGACTGCGCCGGCGCGCACTTCTCCTGGCTCGAGGTACGCCAGGACGCAGCGGCGCTCGAGCCGGACGAGGACCTGCTGGCGCGCGCGGTGGCCGCGGCGTCCGGAAAGGGTAAGAGGATCGCGCTGGGCGGAATCGACGCGCGCCGTTCCCGCTTCCTCGGAGCGCTCGCCGCCCGCGCGATCTTCGCACAGGTCGACGCCGTATCCCTTGCGGGCGGCGATCCGGAGGACGTCGCTCGCGTGCGCTCCGCGACCTCCGGCCGGCTGGAGGTGTGGCTGTGCGGTCCCAAGCCCTCGCCGGACGAGACCGGCGATGTGACCGCCTTCCTCGCGGCGCTGGGGTCCGGCGCCGAACGCGTGTTCTGGGGCGGCGCGCACTCGCTGATCCTACGCTTGTGGCAAGAAATGGGCGCCGCGCGCCTCGCGCACGACTGGCCGCGGCTCACCGCGCGCTCGCGCTCGGTCCCGCACGCGGTGGTGTTCGGCGGGGCAGGGTTCGTGGGATGCAACCTCGCCCATCGCCTGCTGCGCGAGGGTCGCCGCGTGCTGGTGTTCGATTCGCTCGCCCGCCGCGGCGTGGAGCGGAACTTGCGCTGGCTCAAGGACGAGCACGGCGACCGCTTGCAGGTGGAGATCGCCGACGTGCGCGACAGCCGCGCCGTGCGCTCGGCCTTGCGCGGCGCCGCCCAGGTGTTCCAGTTCGCCGCGCAGGTGGCGGTGACCAGCAGCCTGGTCGATCCGATCCGCGACTTCGAGGTCAACGCGCGCGGGACCCTCAACGTGCTGGAGGCCGCGCGGGCGCAGCCCGATCCGCCGTCGATCGTCTTCACCTCGACCAACAAGGTCTACGGCGGGCTCCTCGACGTCGTGCTCGAGCGCAGCGGGCGAAGGTACCAGCCGGCGGACGCCGAGCTGCGCCGGCATGGCATCGGCGAGCGCCGGCCGCTCGAATTCGAGAGCCCGTACGGCTGCTCCAAGGGCGCAGCCGACCAGTACGTGCTCGACTACGCCCGCACCTTCGGGATCCCGGCGGTCGTCTTCCGCATGAGCTGCATCTACGGTCCGCGCCAGTTCGGAAACGAGGACCAGGGCTGGGTGGCCCACTTCGTCTTGCGCGCGCTCCAGCGCAGGCCGCTCACCTTGTACGGGGACGGCTTCCAGGTTCGCGACGTGCTGTTCGTCGAGGATCTCGTGGAGGCGTTCCTGCTCGCCCAGGCCAACGTCCACCGGCTCTGGGGCGAGGCGTTCAACATCGGGGGTGGGCCAGAGCGGACGGTGAGCCTGCTCGAGCTTCTGGAGCGGATCGAGGAGCTGTGCGGCGGGCTGCCGCCGACGCGCTTCGAGGATTGGAGGCCGGGGGACCAGCGGTACTACGTCTCGGATACGCGCAAGTTCCAAGCGGCGACGGGATGGCGCCCGCGCGTCGACGTAGCGGAGGGGGTCCTCCGGCTTCGTGAATGGCTGCTCGAGCTGACCGCCGGCCGCGCGGAGCAGCTGGCGACCGCCGGCTAGGGCGATCGAGGAGGAATGGTGGACGGCGGAGTGCGATCGCTCTTGATGACGGCCGACGCGGTGGGAGGCGTCTGGACCTACGCCGTCGATCTCTCCCGCGCGCTCGCCGCGCGCGGCATGGCGGTGACCCTGGCGGTGATCGGCCGGACCTCGCAGGCGCAGCGGCGTGCCGCCCGCGGGATTCCGCTCGTCGAGCAGGACTTCAAGCTGGAGTGGATGGACGATCCCTGGGACGACGTGCGCGCCTCCGGCGAGTGGCTGCTGGAGGTTTGTGCGCGCGTGCGTCCCGATGCCGTGCATCTGAACGGGTACGCGCACGCGGCATTGCCGTGGCCCGTTCCCGCGCTGGTGGCCGGGCACTCCTGCGTGCTGAGCTGGTACGAGGCGGTCCGAGGCGAGCGTGCGCCGCCCCGATTCGACCGCTATCGCGAGGAAGTCTCGCGCGGGCTGCTCGCCGCCCGATCGGTAGTCGCGCCCACCTACGCCATGCTCCGCGAGCTGGAGCGGTTCTACGGACCCCTGCGCGGGGCGCGCGCGATCTGGAACGCCCGCGACCCCCGCCTGTTCGAGCCCGGCTTCAAGGAGCCCATCGTGCTCGCAGCCGGTCGGCTGTGGGACGAGGCGAAGAACTTGCGGGCGGTCGACGAGGCCGCGCCCGCATGCCCCTGGCCCGTGTACGTCGCCGGCGATGCGCGCCACCCCGACGGGGGTGAGGCTTGCGCCGCCAACGTGCGGCTGCTCGGGCCTCTTTTGCAGGACGAGCTGGCCGTCTGGATGGCGCATGCCTCGGTCTATGCCCTCCCCGCGCTGTACGAGCCGTTCGGGCTCTCGGTGCTCGAGGCGGCGCTCTCCGGTTGCGCGCTGGTGCTCGGCGACATCACCTCGCTCCGCGAGCTGTGGGCCGGAACGGCGCTGTTCGTCGACCCGCGCGACCCCGACGCCCTGGGCGCCGCCCTCCGGCGGCTCGCGCGGGACGATTCGGAACGGAAGCGGCTGGCGGAGCTTGCCCGCGCGCGCGCCCGGGGAATGGACCTGGATCTCGTGGCGGCCCAGTACCTGTCCGCGTACCGCTCGCTCGGAGCTCCCGGCCAGCGGCACCGTCCCGCTGGAGTGGTCGCATGAGGATCGCGCTCTTCTGCCATTCGCTCCTCTCGGACTGGAACCACGGCAACGCCCATTTCCTGCGCGGAGTGGTGACCGAGCTGGCGTCGCGAGGGGTGCGCGTCGACGTGTACGAACCGCGCGACGCGTGGAGCGTGCGAAATCTGGTCGCCGACCGCGGCGCGGGCGCGCTCGAGGCTGCTCGCCGCGCGTATCCCGGCCTGAAGCCGATTCGCACCGACTCGTCCTTCGATGTGGCCCGGGCCACCTCTCGGGCCGACGTGGTGGTGGTGCACGAATGGAACGACCCGGCGCTGGTGCGGGCGCTCGGCGACCTGCGCAAGCGCGGCGCGCCCTTCCGGCTGCTCTTCCACGACACCCATCACCGCAGCGTCACCGCGCCGCACGAGATCGCGCGCTACGACCTGTCCGGCTACGACGGCGTGCTCGCATTCGGCGCGGTGGTCCGCGACCTGTACCTGCGCAACGGCTGGGCTCGGCGGGCGTGGACGTGGCACGAGGCCGCGGACGCGCGCGTCTTCCACCCGGTCGCCGCCGTCAAGGACTACGACCTGGTGTGGGTCGGGAACTGGGGCGACGGGGAGCGCACCGCCGAGCTGCACGAGTTCCTCCTCGATCCGGTCCGCGACCTCGGTCTTCGCGCGCTGGTGCACGGAGTCCGCTACCCACCGAGCGCGCTCGCGGCGCTCCACGACGCAGGCATCGAACACGGAGGGTGGCTGCCGAACTTCGAGGTGCCGCGGCTGTTCGCGCGGGCGCGAGTCACCGTGCACGTGCCACGCCGTCCCTATGCCGGGGTGCTCCCGGGCATCCCTACCATCCGGCCTTTCGAGGCGCTCGCCTGCGGCATCCCGCTGATCTGCGCGCCCTGGGTGGACGCCGAGCGCCTCTTCCGCCCGGGCCGCGACTACCTGGTGGCCCGCGACGGCGTCGAGATGCGAGGGCACCTGCGGGCTGTGCTCGACGACGCGGCGCTGCGGCACGCGCTCTCCTCGAGCGGGCGCGAGACCATCCTGGCCCGGCACACCTGCGCGCACCGGGCGGACGAGCTGCTGCGCATCTGCGCCGAGCTCGGGATTCGCTTCGAATCCGGCGACGACCGGAGGGCGTCCGCATGAGCGGCCTGCGCATCGCCTTCTTCGGATCGAGCCTGGTGTCGGCGTACTGGAACGGCGCCGCCACCTATTACCGGGGCATCGTTCGCGCCCTGCACGACCGCGGGCATCGCGTCACGTTCTACGAGCCCGACGCATACGGGCGCCAGGAACACCGCGACCTGCCCGATCCGGAGTGGGCGCGGGTCGTCGTGTACGCCGGCGCCGGGGAAGACGGCGTCTTGCGCTGCCTGGAAGAGGCCGCGCGGGCCGACCTGGTGGTGAAGGCCAGCGGAGTGGGCGTGTTCGACGCGCTGCTGGAGCGGCGGGTGCTGGACCTGCAAGGGCCCGGGACGCGGGTGGTGTTCTGGGACGTCGACGCGCCGGCCACGCTCGAGCGCATGGAGCGGGACCCGCGCGATCCATTTCGCGCCTTGGTACCCCGCTACGACCTGGTTTTCACCTACGGCGGCGGCGATCCCGTCGTTCGGGCCTACCGGCGTTTCGGAGCCCGCGCTTGCGTGCCCATCTACAATGCGCTCGACCCGGCCAGCCACCACCCGGTCGCCCCCGATGCGCGGTTCGCCTGCGACCTTGCCTTCCTCGGCAACCGGTTGCCCGATCGCGAAGCCCGCGTCGAGGAGTTCTTCCTCCGGCCGGCCGCGGCGCTGCCCGGGGCGAGCTTCCTTCTAGGCGGGAACGGGTGGGCAGGGAAGGCGCTGCCGCCCAACGTGCGGGACCTGGGACACGTCTTCACGCGCGACCACAACGCGCTCAATTGCACCGCCCGCGCCGTGCTGAACGTGAACCGCGACAGCATGGCGCGCTTCGGGTTCTCGCCGGCGACCCGCGTCTTCGAGGCGGCCGGTGCATGCGCGTGCGTGGTCACCGACGCGTTCGTGGGCGTCGAGGCGTTCCTCGATCCGGGACGCGAGATCCTGGTCGCCTCGAGCGGCGAGGAAGTCGCCGAGCACGTCCGCTCGCTCGACGCAGCGCGGGCGCGGCGCATCGGCGAGGCGGCGCTCCGCCGCGTCCTCGCGGATCACACCTACGCGCGCCGCGCCGTGCAGGTCGAGGCGGCGCTCGGCGTACGCGGGAAGGAGCGGGTCGCGTGAGGGCTTCGCTGGACATCGTCTTCCTCGGGCTCTCCATCACCTCCTCGTGGGGAAACGGCCACGCGACCACCTACCGCGGCCTCCTGCGCGAGCTGGCGCGGCTGGGGCACCGCGTGCTGTTCCTCGAGCGCGACGTGCCCTGGTACGCGGCCCACCGCGACCAGCCGCGGCCGCCCCACGGCGAGACGGCGCTGTACGGGTCCGTCGAGGAGCTGAAGGACCGTTTCTCGTCCGCGGTGGCGCAGGCGGATCTGGTGGTGGTCGGATCCTACGTTCCTGACGGAGCCGACGTCGGGCGGTGGGCGATCGAGACGGGGCGCGGGATCGTCGCCTTCTACGACATCGACACGCCGGTGACCCTCGCCAAGCTCGCGCGCGGAGAGCACGAGTACCTGTCTCCGCAGCTGATCCCCGGATACGATCTGTACCTCTCGTTCACGGGCGGCCCGGTGCTCGCGACGCTCGAGCGCGACCTCGGGGCCCGCGCCGCGCGACCGCTGTACTGCAGCGTCGATCCGGAGCTCTACGCGCCTGGCAAGGCCGAGCCGCGCTGGGACCTCGGTTATCTGGGCACCTACAGCGCCGACCGCCAGCCTGCCCTGGAATCGCTCCTGCTGGAAGCGGCGCGTTGCTGGCCGGAGGGGCGCTTCGTCGTGGCGGGTCCGCTGTACCCGCACTCCATCCCGTGGCCCCGCCGGGTGGAGCGCATCGAGCATCTCGCGCCGCCGGACCACGCGGCCTTCTATGCCGCGCAGCGGTTCACCTTGAACGTCACCCGCGCGGACATGGTCCGCGCCGGGTTCTCGCCGAGCGTGCGGCTGTTCGAGGCCGCTGCCTGCGGTGTCCCCGTGATCAGCGATCTCTGGCCGGGCCTCGACGATTTCTTCGAGCCCGGCAGCGAGATTCTGCTGGCGCGCAGCGTGCAGGACGTGCTGCGCGCCCTGCGCGACATGCGCGAGCCGGAGCGCAGGCTGCTGGGGATCCGCGCCCGGGATCGCGTGCTGCGGTCGCACACCGCGGCGCACCGCGCGCTCGCGCTCATCGGGTACCTGGACGAAATCCACGGGAGGGAGAAGGCGCTGGCATGACGGGCACGGGCGGGGGTGGAGGCGTTCGGAATGCGGATCGCGGTCGTGGGCACCGGGTACGTGGGGCTGGTCGCGGGAACGTGCTTCGCGGAGTCGGGTCACCTCGTCCACGGCGTCGACGTCGACGAGCGAAAGATCGCCGTGCTCCGCGAAGGACGGTCGACGATCTACGAGCCGGGCCTGGAGGAATTGCTGCAGAAGAACCTGGCCGCTAGACGGCTGCAGTTCGGCGCCGATCTGGCGGCGGCGGTCGGCGGCTCCGAGCTCGTGTTCATCGCGGTGGGCACGCCGCAAGGCGAGTCGGGCGACGCCGACTTGCAGTACGTGCTCACGGCCGCGGAGCAGATCGGCAAGGCCATCCGCAAGTACACCATCATCGTCAACAAGAGCACCGTGCCGGTCGGGACCGCGGACGAGGTCCGGGCGGTCGTCGCCAGGAACACCGACGTCGAGTTCGACGTCGTCGCCAACCCGGAGTTCCTCAAGCAAGGCGCCGCGCTCGAAGACTTCCTCAAGCCTGACCGGGTGATCATCGGCACCAACTCCGCGCGGGCTCGGGAGGTGCTCGGCAAGCTGTACGCGCCGTTCGTGCGCACCGAGCACCCCATCCTCTACATGGACCCCGCCTCGGCCGAGCTGACGAAGTACGTGTGCAACGCGATGCTCGCTACCCGGCTCTCCTTCATGAACGACGTCGCGCAGCTCTGCGAGAAGGTCGGCGCCGACGTCGACCAGGTGCGGAAGGGGATGGGGGCCGACCGCCGCATCGGCTATCCCTTCCTGTTCCCCGGCTGCGGCTATGGGGGGTCCTGCTTCCCCAAGGACGTGCGCGCCCTGATCGCCAAGGGGCGCGACTACGGCCTGGAGCTCGATCTGCTGCGCGCCGTCGAGAACACCAACGCCAAGATGAAGCGGGTGCTGCTGTGGAAGGCGCTCAAGCACTATGGCGACCTGGCCGGCAAGACGTTCGCGGTGTGGGGACTCGCCTTCAAGCCCAACACCGACGACATGCGCGAGGCGCCGTCGATCGAGCTGATCGAGGGCCTGATCGGGAAGGGGGCGCGGGTGCAGTGCCACGATCCGATCGCGATGGTGCCGGCCTGGAGACACTTCGGCGATCGCGTGCTGTACGCGTCGAGTTGCTACGACGCGGCCGAGGGCGCTGACGGGCTGTTCCTGGTGACCGAATGGAACGAGTTCCGCCGGCCGGACTTCAAGCACCTGCGCCAGTTGATGCGCGCGGCGGTCATCTTCGACGGCCGCAACGTCTTCAAGCCGCAGGAGGCGCGCGAGGAGGGCTTCACCTACTACGGCATCGGCCGGAGCTGAGATGGGAGAGGCCGCGCCGATGAGCTCCGAGGAGATCGAGGCGCGGGTCCGGGCGCTCGGGGACTGGTTCCACAATCTGGACCTCCAAGGCGTGCGCACCGCCCCGGAGCACTTCCTGGGCGACTATCCGCGCGAGTTCTGGCGGGCCATCGAGAACACCGTCCCGTGGGACCTGCGGGGCAAGACCGCGCTGGACGTCGGATGCAACGCGGGATTCTTCTCGATCGAGATGAAGCGCCGCGGCGCCGATCGGGTGGTCGGGATCGACAGCGACCCGCGCTACCTCGCCCAGGCGCGGCTGGCGAGCGAGATCACCGGGGCGGACATCGAGCTGCGCCAGCTTGACGTGTATGACGTTGCGAAGCTGGAAGAGAAGTTCGACGTGGTGCTCTTCCTGGGCGTGCTCTACCACCTGCGCCATCCGCTGCTGGCGCTCGATCTCCTCCGGCAGCACGTCACGCGCGACCTGCTCCTGGTCCAGACGCTGCTCCGCGGCAGCCTTGCTCCGCCGCGCGAATGGGAGAACGACTACCCCTTCGAGGAGACCGAAGTGTTCGAGGACCCGCGCTGGCCCAAGATGCATTTCGTCGAGCACGAGTACGCGCACGACTGGACCAACTGGTGGATCCCCGATCGCGCCTGCGCCGCGGCGATGCTTCGCTCCGCCGGCTTCGCCATAGAGGACAACCCGATGCCACAGGTGTTCGTGTGCCGGGCGGCGGAGCTCCCGACCGGGCCGGGGGCGGTGTATCCGGCGAGGGAGGGGCGATGATCGAAGCGGTCATGCTCTGGAACGAGCCCAACAACCTCTCCCACTGGGACTTCCATCTCGATCCGGAATGGAAGGCGTACACGCGGATGGTGCGCCTGGCCGGTGCCGCCGTGCGCGCCGAAGTGCAGGGGCTGACGCGCGTCCTGGGCGGCATCTCGCCCATCGATCCGCTCTTCATCGGCCGGATGCGCGACCAGGGAGCGCTCGACGAAGTGGACGTGGTCGCCGTCCACGGGTTCCCGCTCGACTGGAACCACTGGCAGATCCAGGAATGGCCCGACAAGCTGGGCGAGATCGGCGCGGTCACCCACAAGCCGGTGTGGGTCAGCGAGGTGGGCGCGTCCAGCTTCGGCGCGGAAGAGGTGCAGGAATTCGGGCTGCGCCGCAGCGCCGAGCTGCTCATCGGGCGCTCGGACCGCATCCACTGGTACAGCTTGTACGACCTTCCGCGAGCCTGGCCCGCGACCACCCGCCACCGGGAAGCGGAAGGATCCTCGTACTACCGCCATTTCTACATGGGGCTGCTCCGGGAGGACGGGACGCCGAAACGCTCGCTGCGGCATTTCCCCGACTACACGCCGCAGCTCGGCATCTGCCAGTGGTTCCATTTCGAGGACCACCGGCTCGACGACGCGGTACGATGGATGCGCAAGCTCGGCGTTGTGTACCTGCGCACCGGACTGTCGTGGGCGGACAGCTACCGGCCCGGGTGGGAGAAGTGGTTTGACCGGCAGATGCACGCCCTGGAGGAGTTCCGCTTGACGGTGACCTTCTGCTTCACGCCCGAGCACCGCGGCGTCCAGCCGCACCACACCAGCCCGCCGCGGGAGCCCGAGGAGTTCGCGGACTTCTGCGCGCGCATGACGCGGAGATACCGGGCCTGAGCATGGACCTGAGCTGGGTCACGCCTCATCTGGCGGTGGGCGCCCGATTCGAAATGGACGAGGCCGCCGAGCTGGCGCGCCGGCACGGCATCGATCGGGTGGTCGACCTGCGCAGCGAATGCTGCGACGACGAGCAGCTGCTGCGCGGCCATGGCGTGGTGCTGCTCAAGCTTCCCACCGATGACCACTGTGCCGTCTCGCAGGAGATGCTGGACGAGGGAGTGGCGTGGGTCGAGGCGCAGCTCGCCGCCGGCCGCCGCGTCTACATCCATTGCGAGCACGGCATCGGCCGCAGCGCGCTGCTTGCTCTGTGCGTGCTGGTCTTTCGCGGTCACGACCCGATCGGGGCGCTCGGCCTGCTCAAGCAGTCGCGGCGCAAGGTCTCGCCGAGCCCGGAGCAACTCGAGGCCTTCCGAGCCTGGGTCGCGCGCCGCGCGCCGGGCGTCGCGGTTCCTCCGCTGGACGCGCTGGGCCGGATCGCCTGGGCTGCCTGAACGGCGGCGGTGGACCGCATCGGTCGGCGGCGTTTCCGCGCCGATCGTCACTGCCGACCGGCTGCTCCGGGCCGTCCCGGTCCAGCCGGGGCGTCACGGAGTGGAGTTCACGTACCGTACGCCTCTGCTTCGGGCCGGGATCGCGCTCTCCCTGCTGTCCTGGCTGTTCCTGCCGCGGCCGAGGAAAACGGACAACTCATGAGCGGCGTTCCATCCGGTCTCCTGCAGCTAGTCGGTCGACCGCGGAGTGCAGCACTCCGAGCTGGCGGGAGAGGCGGATGCCGGCGGGAGTCTTGTCGTCGATCTTCGGAGGCGGCCCCGGTGGACGGCGGTCGCGCGCGGCGGCGCCCAGGTCCTCCAGGGCCGAGTCTAACGAGGGCCGCAGGGCCCGCAGATCGGCGCCGTCCGGAGAATGCAGCGCCATGGCGATCGAGTTGCGCAATCGCCGCGCGTAGGTGAGCAGGGTCATGTACGCGGAGACCTGCTCCGCCGGCTCGGATACCTCGCCGAGATGGCGCTGGAAGGAGGCATCCGCGTTTGCGGCAGCGAGGCCGAACGCGCGGCGGGCCGCGGGCTCCGAGCGGGGATCGGCGAGGACCGCGTCGAGGTACTCGCGCAGGCGGTGGAACAGCGCTGCCAGCCGCTGCGGGAGCTGATCGCGCTCGCGGCTCGGCCAGAGAAGCTGCGCCGCGAAGGCGAGCCCGCCGCCGATGAGCGTGCTCTCGACGCGAAGGCCGGCCAGGTGCCAGTCGCCGCTCAGCACCTCCGCCATGAGCAGGAAGACCGGCGTCACCAGCAACGTGAACAGGCCATAGTTCAGCGGGCGCAAGGCCAGCGCCAGAGCGGAAAGGGGGAACAGGACCACTCCGATGAGCGTCGGGCTGTGCAGGGCCGGTCCCAGCAGCCCGGCCAGGCCCGCGCCCACCACCGTGCCGAGCACGCGTTGCACGGCGCGGCGGACGGTGGATCCCGAGTCGGGCTGAAGCACGATCACCGCGGCCACCGTGACCCACGACGCCTTCGTCACGCCCATCGATGCGGCGATGGCCGCGCCGATGGAAACGGTCACGGCCATGCGGACGGCGTGGCGCAGCACCGCCGAGTCGGACGCCAGCGTGGCTCGGACGGTGGTGCGCGGCACTTCGGTTTCGGGTGCGAGGACGTCGTTCTCCAGCGGAGCTCCGGTGCGCAGCGCGGCGGCGACGCGCAACGCGAGCTGCACAGTGGTGATCAATCGGGCGCGGGCCTGCTCGACCTCGGGAGGCGCGGCAGGCAACGACTCGGGCAACGAGATTCCCGGCGGTGCCGCCTTGTCCTCGATCGCATCCGCGATCCCTTGCAGCGCCGCTGCGATCGCGCGCAGCCAGCTCGCGTCCACGGCCTGCGCCGCTGCGAGCGCCTCGCCCGCCATGATCAGGTCGCGCAGCAGGACGTCGGCGGTCTCGAAGAGCACGTCGAGCTGCTGTCCACGCGCGCTCGGGCCGCTGCGCGTCCGCCGCACGGCGCCGAGCGCGATGCGCGCGCGCTCCAGCTCGGCCCGGACGCGCGGCGGCTGGCGCACCACCAGCGCCGACCAGGCGCGCTCCCGGTCCTCTGCCGGCTCGGCGATCTTCGCCGCCAGCGTGGCCAGCTCGCGGTAGCAGCTCGCGATGGCCAGCCGGGCCGGGCGGTATGCGTGCACCGGCCAGAGGAAGAGCGCAAGGCTGGCCGACACGGCGCAGCCGCCGAGCACCATCGCCACGCGCGGCAGCGCCTGGTCCGGCGGCGCCGGCGAGCCGAGCGCGATGCAGAGCAGGATGAGCGTGGTGGTACCCACCGTTCCCGCCGCCTCTCCGCCCACCCGCGCCAGCGAGGCGGCGATCGCGCCCGCGAAGAGCAGCGCAATCGACAGGGCAGGCCTCGTGGAAGCGAGGGTCCCCAGTCCGGTCACCAGGGCCGCCGCGCCGGCGAACGCGGCCATCGTTCGCGCGCGCAGCAGGTGCGGTCCTCCGGGGTCCGCGATCGCGCACAGCCAACCGCCCAGCGCCATCCAGCCGAAGATGGGCTGGCCGCTGGCGTCGCCGACCACCAGGGGCACGATGGTGGCCGTGGCGGCGCGCAAGCCCAGCGCGAACGCGGGGCGGACCGCGGCGATCTCCAGGCTCTTGCGGACGTGGGCGCCGAGGATCGGCGCGGCAGGCGGCATCGCGCGCGCAGCCTACCAAGAGCGTCCGCCCGTGGGACGTCCGAATTTTCCGCCCCGGACGCCGGCAGGGCGCGGTTGAACCAACTGTCTGGTCCGGAACACTACTCCGGCTCGGTCTTCTGCAGCACCACCACCGAGCGGCCCGCCACGTCCAGCTTGGCCCCCGCGGCCAGCTCCTGCTGCGGCCTGCGGCGATCCCCGCGGGGCGGCTTCTCGTTGGTGTCGATCACCTTGAGCCAGTCCTGGGCGAAGCTCGAATCGGGGAGCGTGAACGGCAGCGGCTCGTGGTGCGCGTTGAAGATGACGTAGAAGCTGTCGTCGGTGACCCGCTCTCCCTGCATGTCGGTGGTGGTGATCGCGTCGCCGTTCAAGAACACGCCGAGGGACTTGGCGAACCCCACCTTCCAGTCGTCCTCGGTCATCTCCTTCCCGTGCGGAGTGAACCAGGCGATGTCCTTCACGCCGGTCCCGTGCAGAGGGCGACCCTGGAACCACCGCCTGCGGGAGAAGATGCGGTGCTTGCGGCGCAGCGCGATCAGGTTGCGGGTGAACTGGAAGAGCGCCGGGTCCATGTTCTCCCAGTCGAACCAGGAAATCTCGTTGTCCTGGCAATAGCCGTTGTTGTTCCCTCCTTGCGTGCGCCCCGCCTCGTCCCCGCCGTTGATCATCGGGACGCCCTGGGAGAGCAGCAGCGTGGTGAGGAAGTTGCGCTGCTGCCTGGCGCGCAGGGCGTTGATGTGCGCGTCCTTGGTGGGCCCCTCCGCGCCGCAGTTCCACGAGCGATTGTCGTTCGCGCCGTCGCGGTTCTCCTCTCCGTTCGCCTCGTTGTGCTTGTCGTTGTAGGAGACGAGGTCGCGCAGCGTGAACCCGTCGTGCGCCGTGATGAAGTTGACGCTCGCGTACGGCCGCCGGCCGGTCTCCGCGTAGAGGTCGGAGCTGCCGGTGAACCGGTAGGCGAACTCGCCCATGGTCGCGTCCTTGCTGCGCCCGTAGTCACGCACCGTGTCGCGGTACTTTCCGTTCCACTCCGACCACAGCGGGGGGAAGTTGCCGACCTGGTACCCGCCCTCGCCCACGTCCCACGGCTCGGCGATGAGCTTCGCCTGGCTGACGATCGGGTCCTGCTGGATGAGGTCGAAGAAGGCGGACAGACGGTCCACGTCGTGCAGCTCGCGCGCGAGGGTCGCCGCCAGGTCGAAGCGGAAGCCGTCGACGTGCATCTCCTGGATCCAGTAGCGCAGGCTGTCCATGATCATCTGCAGCACGTGCGGATGCCGCATGTTCAGGCTGTTCCCGGTGCCCGTGTAATCCATGTAGAAGCGTCGGTCCTGGGTGGTCCGGTAATACGCCAGGTTGTCGATCCCTTTGAAGGACAGCGTCGGCCCCAGGTGGTTCCCCTCGGGCGTGTGGTTGAACACCACGTCGAGGATGACCTCGATGCCCGCCTGGTGGAGGGTCTTCACCATCCACTTGAACTCGCGGACCTGGTCGCCACGCTGTCCGTAGGCGGAGTACTCGTTATGCGGGGCGAAGAACCCGATCGAGTCGTACCCCCAGTAGTTGCGCAGTCCACGATCCATCAGGTGCTGCGAATGGACGAACTGGTGGATGGGAAGGAGCTCCACCGCGGTGATCCCCAGCGACTTGAAGTGCTGGATGGCCGGCGGCGAGGCGAGTCCCGCGTACGTCCCTTGGAGCTTTTCGTGGATGGCGGGATGGCGCTTGGTGAACCCCTTCACGTGGGTCTCGTAGACGATGGTGTCGTTCCAGGCCCAGCGCGGCGGGCGGTCGTCGGTCCAGTCGAACCAGGGATTGACCACCACCGATCGCGGCATGAACGGAGCGCTGTCGACGCCATTCGGTGCCCCGTCCTGGTCGTTGAAGTGGTAACCGTACAGCGCTTCGTTCCAGTGCGGGTGGCCCTCGATCGCACGCGCGTACGGGTCGAGCAACAGCTTGTACCGGTTGCAGCGCTTCCCCTCGGCGGGGTTGTACGGGCCGTGCACGCGGAAGCCGTACCG
>Ga0137396_10000882_pt1 | contig 15018 bp, 11 predicted proteins | sample czc16metaG_FD_108284 | JGI IMG/M metagenome (GOLD analysis project Ga0137396, IMG submission 108284) | Vadose zone soil microbial communities from Angelo Coast Range Reserve, California, USA - czcobulk3.16 metaG | ecosystem: Environmental > Terrestrial > Soil > Vadose zone | place: USA...
GCGGCGCGTCAACCGCAACCCCATTTGCGTAATTATCGCTGTGGCGCCCAACGGCCCGAGTCGATGCGGCTTTTAGCCTATGATCATAAAAGACCAAGATATTTCATGGAAAGCCCCTGGAGCCCAAAAAATAGGAGGGCGATTGACCGAGCAGGGGCAGCGGCGTACGATGCCGCCGAGCTGTGCAATGACGCATTCCCTCTGGCGTGTCATTCGGCCGGTGCCGATTTGTCCCAGTTTCAAGGTGCGCCATTCTGAGCGGCGGGGCTAGTTTGAAAGCATGACCCAAGTTAGTCGAGGTCGGCGCCGCGCTTGGATCGCCGCAGCGGCGCTAGTGGTCATCATAGCGGCGGCCTGGGCAATCCGCGGCGTCGGACAATGGCTGGTGGTGCAGGACGCGCTCGAGCCGGCACAAGCGATTGTGGTGTTGAGCGGGCGCATGCCGGTCCGCGCACGCGAGGCCGCCGAGATCTACCGGGAGGGGTTCGCCGCGCAAGTATGGATCACGCGCCCCGCGAGTCCTGAGGAAGAGCTCCGGCAGATGGGCATCGGCTTCGTGGGGGAGGAGTTCTACAACCAAAGGGTCCTGATTCAACTGGGCGTTCCCACCGACGCAATCCGGGTGCTGGACAAACCGGTCATCAATACTGAGCAGGAGGTGCTTGAGATAAGCGACGCTCTGCGTCAGGAGGGGGGCAGCAAGGTAATTGTGGTGACCACCAAGCCACATACGCGGCGCGTGAAGGCCATCTGGAAGCGCCTGGTAGGGAACTCCCCGCGGCTAATGGTGCGCTACGCCTCGCAGGACGGTTATGACGGCGTCCACTGGTGGCGCCGCACCAGCGACGCGCTCGATGTCGTACGGGAACTCCTGGGGCTTGCCAATGCGTGGGCGGGATTTCCCGTTCAACCCGAGAAGCGGTGAGCAGTGGAAGAATCGAGAGTTTACGGTTGCCAGTCGAAAGTAGAGCAGTCGAAGAGCCAAAGGGCTGGTAGAGCCAAGCAATTGCCGGCCGAAGCTGGCGACATCCACCCAGACAATCTGCGCGGGAGGAACTAGTCGGTGCGCGTGGCGGCGTGACCCCGCAATGCCGCGAGGGTCGGCTGGCCGGGCCCTATCGGTTGATTGACGTATGCCGCCTTGCCGCCGCTCTCCGCCAGTACATATGTCGAATCAGCCGGCAGGCGCAGTAGCGCCTGTCGGCGGTGGAGCTCTGGGACGACGAGAAACACCCGCTGAGGCCCTTCCCAGAAGGCGGCGAAATCTTGGTCGGTGAGGAAAATCCGCGGCGCGTCAGGGAAGTACGAACCGTACTCGAGGCTGTGATACCGGCCGTTCCAGATCCAGGTCTTGCGGTGGGTGTAGAAGCTGACCGTGCAGGCGTTATAAAAGTCGCCGTAGAGCAGGATGCGGTCTTCGGCCCGCAGGTGCTTGGAGATCTCCTCCGCCAGCGCGCGAGAAGAAAGGTGAGGCTCGAAGATGCGGTAAGCGCCGTTGGCCGCAAAGATGAACCCGGCCGCGCCCAGCGCCATGGCCAGAGCTGCCGACAGCGCACGACCCCGGCGCCGGAGCAGCCACGCCGCGCCCAAACCGGCCAGCAACGAGAGCCCTGTGGTTATGGCCGGGGCGCGCAGTGCGGCAAAGGCTTGCGGCGTGAGATCAAACAAATTGGCCATAGCCACTTGGTAGAAGTCCGCGGGTCTGATCTCGAGCAGGCTCGCAATATCGGCGGCACGGACGTGGCGCGACACCCAGAGCAGGGCGCCGAGAGCAACCACCGCCAGCAGGCCCGTCACGGTCAGCGCCCCCTGCAAGCGCGGCAACCAGCGATGGCGCTCGGCTTCGGCGCGGGCCAGTCCCACACCCAGCAGAAGGGCGATCGCTGGCCAAGCGCCGAAACTGTAATACTCCATGCGCCGCGTCAGCGAAAAGAAAAACAGAATAAACCCGGCCCAAGCGAACAGTAGCAGGCGCGCCTCGCGCGCAGGAACTTCCGCTAGCCCAGCAGCGCCATTGGGCGCGGCGCGCCACGTGCTCGGGAGCGGGAACTGGGCCAAAGCGTGCGGTAGGAAGAAACTCCACGGGAAGAACCAAGCGAGATGCAGAGCCCACCAGAGGGCGAGCGGCACAGTCGCCGAGTCTTGCGGATATCGGGCGCCAATGGCGCGCAGGATATGCTCGTTGAAGATGTAGAAAGACCAAAAGCCGGGCACGCGCCGGGCGGTGATCAGGTGCCACGGTAGGGCGATAGCCAGGAACAGCAGTGCGCTTGAAAGGAGCGGCAAATCGCGCCAACGCCGCCAGCCGCCTATCGCCAGCAGAAACAACCCGATCACAGCCACTGGGAAAATCACGCCGACTAGCCCGCGCGTGAGCGTGGCCAGAGCCACCAGCGCGGCTGCGCCCCAGTAACCGATTCGCGCTGCGAGCGTACCCTGCCAGGCGCGCAGGAACAGATAGAATGCGGCGGTGAACTCCAGTGCGTAAATGGCTTCCGGGATCATCGTGCGCGTGAACACAAATGTGCCCAGACTGGTGCACATCACCAAACCGGCGTAGAAGCCGGCGCGCTCGCCGAAGAAGCGCCGTCCGAAGACGTACACCATCAGGACCAAGGCCACGGTAGCAAGCGCAAGCGGCAGGCGCGTCGAGAAATCACTTTCGCCCAGAATCTTGTAACTCGCGGCCACCAGCCAATAATGCAGCGGGGCCTTTTCCAGGTAGCGGATTCCGTTGATATGCAGCACTGCCCAGTCGCCGCTCTCGCGCAGCTCGCGCGCGGCGATGGCGTGGGCGCAATCGGCTTCGTCCACCAGAGCCGGTGCGGAGGTGGTGCCCAGGTAGATGCCCAGCGAAAGTGCAAGCAGAAAGAGGATGGCAAAAGCGCGGCTCATGAGTAAACCAGCATTGTAACGTCAAACAACCAAATTGGGGAATCCCGCGCCGCAGCTAGCCGACAGTCAGTCACTGCCCCTGCGGTTCAACCCAACCATCAAGTATGCTGGGCCGCGGTTAGCATACGCGCTAGGGCTGCGTGGAACGACGGTCAATTTCGCGCTCTTGCGGGAGCGGGCGGCGCGCTGGCGCTGGTGTGGTCGTGAATGATGCGCCAGCCCTCGGGAAAGCGGCGCGAGACCAAGGTGAAGAAGCCGCCGGGCTCGTCGTTCTGCCGTTTCAACTGCCAGTGGCCCAAAATCAAAGCCGCATCGGGGCCCAGCGGCGTGACCTCCAATTCAGTGAACGTGAGCTGTCCCATCGCTGCGCGATCGGGATAATTGCGGCGGTAGCGGTCGTGCACCGCCTCCCAGCCACGGGAGACTCCGCTCGAGCCAGCAAATGTGGTTTTGTCGGACTTCCAGTAACCCGCCATGAAGCCTTCGATATCGCCGCGGTTCCACGCTTCAGCCTGTGAGCGAAGCAGGAAAACCAACGACGTTTCGGGTTCTGCATCTTGCGGCGGTGCGGGAACGTCCTTCTTCCACGCGGTTACTCCGGCGTCTTGCGGCGAGGGCAGATTGGCCCGCGGCGGGATCTTCACCGGCCCGGACGGAAACAGTAGGACCGCCAAACCAAGAATCAGTAGCGCCACAACGTATCTCGCGGCTTTCATCCAGCCACTCCTTCCACTCCCAATAGACCTAACCCTGAGAATAGAGAAAGCGAGATGAAGGGGCAAGTTGTCTGGGTTGCGGGGTCCCATTCTGTAGGATTACGGTGCTTTTTAGGTAGTACCGCCGGTCTATTGTCGCCCATCGCTGCCCCTGCCAGACTGTGCGTAGAGGTTAAGACTTATGTTTCCTGCAATACTTTTGGCAGTCTCCGTAGTGGCCCTGATCCAGTTCACCGTGTACTACTGGCGGGCGATAGTGGCCGGTGTGGCGGCGAAACCGCTGTCAAACCTGATCCTGACGGCGGCAGGGCTGACCGATGAATCTGTGGGTTCGTCCGATTTCGAGGCGATCCTGAATGTTCATGAACTTACCCCCTGCTTGAAAAGTGCGCAGGGTCGGCTGCAGGCGGTACGGGCGTACTACCGTGTGGCCCAGGCGCTGGGGCGGGTACTCCCGCAACTCGCAGCCTGGACCGAGCGCGAGATGGCAACCTGCTCGCGCTACGTCGCCGTGCTAGTGGATCAGCGGATGGAACGCAACCTGGCCTGCGCGGCAGAAATGCGCGCTTGCTAATCTTTCCTCCTCACAATATTTCTTAAAACTATCTCTTCACGTTGAACCTCACTCCCGCGGAGTTTTCCACTCATCGGTCCCTCGCCCCGGCCGGCCTCAGACTAGAGGCCGGCATTGGGCGGGGCGAAATAGGGTCCCCAGAGCCTCCATCATTTCATTCCTGTTGTGCGAGGTAGCGGGACTGTTTGGTCTTGTGCTGCGACTGTTGGGCGGGACGTTTCTTGGCTCCGCCCCATTCTACGCCGTCGCCATCTTCCTGATGCCCCGGCATTGGGCGGGGCCGTCACCATTTTCCTGATACTTGTTTGGACGCTGCGCCTGGATGTTTCGGGGCAGAGCTAGTTCTATAGCTGGGATGCGGGGGTCAGTAGGCCCAGCGAAGCAAAATGCCGCCAGTGGTATAGCCAGCGCCGACGGCAACCAGCAGCACTAGGTCGCCCTTGCGCACGCGGCCCTCTTCCACGGCGTCTCGCAGGCCGAGCGGGATCGTGGCGGCGGTGGTGTTGCCGTAGCGGTCGATATTGACCATCACCTTGGAGTCGTCCACGCCGAGCCGATCCTGCATGGCGCGGATAATGCGCAGATTGGCTTGGTGGGGCACGACCAGCGCGAGGTCGCGGCTGGAGAAGCCGTTGCGCTCCAGCAGATGGCAAGCTACTTCTGCCATGCGGCGCACGGCATATTTGAACACCTGTTGGCCTTCCTGGTGCACGTAATGCATTTTCTTGTCCACCGTCTCATGCGAGGGTGGGTTGAGCGAGCCTCCGCCGGGCATGTAGAGATAACGGCCGCCCGAGCCATCTACATCGTTATGGAAGTCGAGGATCCCCTCGGAGTCCGAAGCAGCAGGTTCGACCAGCACCGCGCCGGCGCCATCGCCGAACAGCACGCAGGTGGCGCGGTCCTGATAGTTGATAATCGAGGACATGACGTCGCTACCGATCACCAGCGCATTCTTGTGCGTGCCGGCGCCGACAAACTGCGCGCCAACAGTGAGCGCGTAAACAAATCCCGCACAGGCGGCCGAGAGATCAAACCCCCAGGCTTTCTTCGCGCCAATGCGGTCCTGCACTAGACAGGCCGTCGCCGGGAACAACATGTCCGGGGTGACGCTGGCGACGACGATCAGGTCGATCTCTTCCGCGTTTAGGTTCCTCTGTGTGATCAGCTGCTGCGCGGCTTCAACGGCGAGATGCGAGGCGGCGACGCCTTTCTCAACAATGCGACGCTCGCGAATCCCCGTGCGCCCGCGGATCCAGGCGTCATTGGTCTCCACCATCCTTTCCAGGTCGGCGTTGCTCAGGACCCGCGGGGGCACATAGCCGGTCACGCCTGTAATTTTGGCACCAATGCGTCGTGGCATTTTCTCTCCGGGCGTTCCTCGGAAGCTTCTGGACGATCACGTGGCCAGTAGAAGCGCGATTCTACGCAAGAAGAGGCCCGGAGTCAAAGAGTTACATGGTATCGCGGTGCGAAAGTTGAAAGATTGAAGAGTCAGAGCAAAGCGATCTGCGTTCGGCTCTCTACGATATCCCGGAATCCGTTGGGAGTCGGGCGGCGGTTCTTTGGCCGGATTGCTTAGAATCGGGCTGGAAATCCTCTGAAGAATCGGACCGCAAGCTCCTGCTCCAGCACAGAGCATGGCGATGTGTTAGCTTCTACAGGCTGACGGTAGTGATGGACGCTGATCTTTACGGAGGGGAGAGTTGCCATGCGAAGAGCGGAAATAGGGGTTTACCTGATTCTTATGATGGTGTGTATGTACTTGCAGGCGGCTACCGAGGAACAAAAAATGATTACAGTTACAGGTAAACTCGTGCGTGTTGTTGGTATTGGAGGTGAGAGCACAGGGTGGGCCATTCAACTCGAATCTGAAATCAAGATAGAAGGTAAGCCAGTGAAATCTATTGAGGTAAATCACCAAACCAAGAGATTCGAGAAGCTGGATAATAAAAGGGTCGAAGCCACGGGCAAGCTCACTTCTTGGCACGGTATAGAGAGGGGCGACTGGCCAGTGCTCGAAGTGACAGCAATACGAGAGGCTAAGTCGAAATAGCTCAAAAGCGGAATAGGTAGTTCATCTTGACGAAGAACTGCCGGCTGGTGGAGTGGCTGGGAGAACGGGTCAGGTGAATGGACGGCGGCACGCTAGGTGGCATGCCGGGGTCGAGCACGCGATTATCGTAGAGGTCGGTGTAGCCGACGTAGAGGGCTGTGCCCGGGTGAAGCAAATAAGTAAGCAGCAAATCTCCTGTGAGACGTTTGGAGCGGGAGAGCGCCACCAGCGCTGGGTTCGGGAGCACGGCGTTGTAGTCGAGGATGAGCCGGAGCGAGAGTTCGCGGTTGAACTGGTAGTTGAGCTTGGACCGGAGGAGGTGGTTGTTGAAGATGCTGGTCCCGGCGGCGAATCCCACCGGCGAGGCACCCTCCCGCGTGGACAGCAGCGCAAAGATGTAAGTCTGATCGAAGCGGATGCGTGGGGCGGGACGAATCGTGAGCCCTAAATTGGTGCGGCTGGTTACCGCTAAGAACGGTGCCAGTCCAGTGGCCGGGAAAAAGTTCTCATTGGTCCCATGGCTGTACCGGGCGGAAACCCCCAGCCACTTGAGCCACTCGGTGGAAAGGGTGAGGGCCGTGCTGTGCTTGCGAAAGCCGATATTTTGGAAGAGCTCGAAAGCCTCCCCGCGGCTGACGTTCAGGCTGGTCTGGCCAGTCAAATCGATTTCAAAGCCGGCGCTTGCGGTCCAATCCTGCACTGTGCCGGCGCGGTTCCAGTTGACCAGGGCGCTGACGGACGGCCCGAAGGCCACGACCGCGCGGCCCTCGGGTCTCCAAAAATAGCCGGCAAAGTGCTCCGTCTGACGGATGTCCACGCGGGGAACAAATCCGAGCTCAGAGCAGAAGTTCGGGCTGCGGTCGTTGTAGTTCCCCGCATAAACAAAGTGCCGACTAGTGCGGCGTAACTCAGCCCACGAGGCCGGGCCGGAGAGGCGCTGGCCGCCTTTGGGACAGTCCGGCTCGTTAGGCGACTGGCGTGTGAAGCTGCGCATCGCCTGTCCGGTTAGCACCCAGTTGGGGCTGAGCTTGATGCGTGTGTCGAGCGAGAGGACGCGATTGAAATTGGGGGTAAAATCCCGGCTGGCGAAGAACAAGGCGATCTCGGACTGCTGGCCGAACTCCCGCTGCACGCGCACCACGCCAATGCCCGCGCGTTTTTCGGCTATCGCGGTCGAACTCGGGCTGCCAGCGCGGGGGGCGCGGTCGTCGATGCCGAGAGCGCCGAGGACCCAGCGGCCCACCTTGCCGGTCATGCGCACACCGAACTGTGGGTCAGCGACGCGGCGGGAGAAGAACAAAGTGACGGGCGTCTGAAAAAAGCCGGCATTTTCGATGAAGAAGGGCCGTTTTTCCGGGAAGAAGACTTCAAAGCGCTGGTTAATGGTCACCTGCGGCTCGTCGGATTCCACCTGACTAAAATCGGGGTTGAGCGCAACATCGAAGGTGAGCGCGTCGCGCACGACAAATTTGCCATCCACGCCGCCGCGGAAATCGTTCTCGGTGCGGAACCGCGAGTTATTCGCGTCCGCGGTATCGAGGAAGCGAGCGCGGGCGAACAGGCCGTAGGGGATCAACTGTACGTTGCGTCCTGGCGGGATGCGCTCCAGCCCTTCCAGCGTGGCAAGCTGCTGCACAACGCCCTCAACGCGCCGGCTGATGTGAGGCCACCAAGAGCTTTCGTTCTTGCGAATGATGCTGCGGCTCAGGCCTATACCCCAGGTTTGTATCGGCTCGCCGCGAAAGCGAAGGCTCTTGAACGGGACGGCGAACCAGACGATGTAGCCATCCGGCATCAGGCGTCCCTCAGAGTGCCAAAGTGTGTCGAAGCTGTAGTCTTCGCCCTGTCCTTCGGTGAGGATGGCGTCGGCCTGGATACCAAGCGGATTACTAAGAAAGTAATAGGCTCGCCTGCGGTCGTGGAAGGTGTCGAGGAGGATGCCGACCATGTCGTCGCTGAAAGCGTCTTCGCGCTTGGCCATGCGAGCGCGGACCTGCCCGGGCTCGTCTTTGCACACAAAAATGACATAGAGGTTCTTGTCGTCGTAGGAGAGATACGCGGTCGTTGGCTCGCTCACTGGCACGCCGTCACCGGGGTCACGCTGGCGAAAGCTAGTGACGATGGCTTCGTCTTCGCGTGCGCTTCCATTCAGAAAGTCTTCGAGCCTGGGAGGCCGTTTGACACGGGGGATCCGCAAGACGGGCAGGCCTTTGAGGTTCCGTATGCCGTTCTGTGAAATCGAGTCGTCCATCCGGTGGTTCGCTGGCGTCTGCGCGGTGCACGGCAGTGCCAGCAGCCCCTCTGCAAAACCCATCAGGATGAGACGATGGACTCCCCGAATCATTGACCCCACGCGAGTCCCGACAGATATACCTTCTGGGTAACAGTCGCGCAAGCGAAAAAGCCGGGGATTTTATGAAGAAGACACCTGCTTTCAAAACCGAGCGAGGCTCCGCTCGCAGGGGAGATGCATGTGCTACACTCTGATTTGACGAAGGGAGCAGAGAACTGGAAACAGCCCATTTAGAGAGGATCGAAAGGCCGGGACTACTCTTTGATTTTTTCGTCTTTCTTCTTCTTGTTCAGGGCTTCGCCGCGTACCTTATCCGCGCAAGTATCGCAGATGGTTTTGATGGACGGCTTGCCGCAAATCAGGCATACCTGCTTTTTGGTTTGGCCCACAGCTCCTCCTTTCTCCCAGCCCTGCCATTCTAGTTTCAGCGGCTGTAGGCGTCTAGAGGAATCGCGGCAAGCCGCGGCCACTATTCTTCGTGCCGTCCACCAGTTCTCTTTCTACTGATTAATCGCGCATAGCGATCAGCCAATCATTGCGCTCCCCAGGCCGCAGTTCCGGCAAGAAAACACGCCACCAGGCGTTCCGAACTGTTATTGTGCGATAACCGCTCGCGCAAAGCGTGTTCAGGCAATCCTCACGGAGCCTCTGGGAGTGCACTTCGATAATCCAGCGCATTCGCGGATGGCCTAACAACTTGTGTGCGCCGCGGAGCAAGTCGACCTCTCCTCCGTCGACATCGACCTTGATCAAACAGGGCGGGGTTAGAACGTCTGCGAGAGAATCCAGAGGGATTGTCGACTGTGTCTCGGATGCGCCCACGAACTTCGGAATCACCTGAAGACGCTCATCTGTTGCAAGACCATTGAGTCGAAGATTGCTGCGGAGCTGGTATTGGCTCTCCGAGGAAGGCTCAAAGGCAAGCACCCTTTGTGCAGGCGTCCGAGCCAGAAAATACAGTGTATACATGCCGTCATTCGCGCCCACATCAATCGCTGTTTGGATGTCCCGTGCAAGCCTCCGCAGCCAAGTACTCAATTCCCGTTCCTGCAGGCCCAACCACCGCTGAGCTTGATGCTGGAAATCCAGCTCCATGGTGAGCCCGCGAAGGATTCCTGTCTGAATGCGACGGGGAGTCCTTCCCTGAGGCAGGATCCATCGCTTCACAATGGACTTTATTCCGTCGTGTTCCACCACGCTGAATCTCATCTCTTCAGGACTCCGTCCGGAACAGTTCCCAAGGATCGCAGTGTCACTTTTCCACCAGGAACGGGCCGATGACCAGCGCATCCATGCCCGAGCTGAAAAACGTGCGCACCGCATCGGTGGGCGAATTGACGATGGGCTCACCGCGCAAGTTAAACGACGTATTCATGACGACCGGCACGCCCGTGCGGTTGCCGAATTCTTTGATCAGCCGCCAGTAGAGCGGATTCACCTGCTGCTCGACGGTCTGCGGGCGCGCGGTGCCATCCACGTGAGTGACCGCAGGGATAACGCCGTGTTTCTCTGGCCTCACCGGAAGCGCCAAAATCATGAACGGCGAGTCTGGAGCGCTCGCCAAGTACTCGCCGGCGACTTCGGCCAGCATCGAGGGCGCGAACGGGCGCCACCACTCGCGGAACTTCACGGCGTTGTTAACCTTGGCGTTCATTTCCGGGTCGCGCGGGTCAGCCAGGATTGAGCGGCTGCCAAGCGCGCGCGGGCCGAACTCCATTCGCCCCTGGAACCAGCCGATAATTTTCCCGGCAACCAGCAACTCGGCCGTCACTTTGGCCGGGTCATTGAGGAGTGTGTAGCGGAGCTTGTAAGTGCGCAGCACGGATTCGATTTCGGCGTCGCCCCATTCCGGTCCCAGATAGGCATGCCTCATGGGCTTGACGGGCAAGCGCCCTCCGGCGTCCAGGTACGGCGCCAGCGCCGCCCCCAGCGCCACACCGTCGTCCGCCGCGGCCGGCTGGACGAAGAGACGGTCCACGTGTCCCGAGGTAAGAATCTTTCCGTTCGCTTTGGAGTTGAGCGCCACGCCGCCGGCCATGCAGAGGTTTCGGCAGCGGGTTTTCTCGACGGCCATGCGCACCACGGTCATCATGGCTCGTTCGCAGGCCTCCTGCACCGCAAACGCAATATCTTTGTAGCGGTTGTCGATCTCGGTCTCCGGCACCCGCTTGGGACCCAACTCAGTTTCAATCGCGGAGACGTCATCGGCGTTCCGCCCTAGCAGCCCTGGGGCATTCACCCAATAGGGGGCGTCGTCCGGCACAATGAACGGCCGAAGATTCACCCCCGGCTGACCGTAGGGGGCAAGCCCCATCACTTTCCACTCGTCGCTGTGTTTCTGGAAGCCGAGATAGTACGTGAACTCCGCATAGAAAAGCCCGAGCGAGTTAGGCCAGGGAATGGTTAGGATGTGGTCTATCCGCCCGTCGTAGCCGTACCAGATGGAAGTGGCCTCCCAGGCGCCACGGCCGTCGGTGACAACAATCGCTGCGTCCTCGAACCCGGAGTAGGCGTAGGCGCTAAGCGCGTGCGCGTGGTGATGGTCTTCAAAGCGAAACCTCGCCTTAGTCGAGCCAAAATGATAGGTAAATCGACTGGCCCCGCCATGCTGGTGCCACATGCTCAGGAAGTAGCGAGTTGTGTTCAGCAGATTGAGGCAACTGGCCCTGTGCTTGCCTGCTGCATAGCATTTCAAGTCGTGTAGGAAGATCGCGCGCGGCGCCGGCCAGCCCATGCAGACATGGTCCACTTGGTCGGCCTGAATCCCGGCATGTTTCAGGCAGGCCTGAATAGCCAGCGCTGGAAACCCGGCATCGTGTTTGATCCGGCTCAGGCGCTCTTCGGCGACCGCGAACAGTAGTTCGCCATCGCGCACAATGCAGGCTGAGGAGTCGTGCATCTGCGAATAGTTAATCCCCAGACTGATCATCGGCCATTCCCTACCCTTTTCATGCCCCAGCACCAAGTCATCGGTGTACCTGCGCCACTCATCTCCTGCACCGCGCCCTCGGCACTCCACAGCACCTCGAGCATCCGGTCGACTTCGACCGAGGCTCCGCGCCAGCTCTTCCCCGCCAACTCGGGGTCCCATCCCATCCACGAGGCAACAGCACGGCTCGCGCGATTCATCCGAATCGTCCACAGGGCGTCCACGACCCCCCAAGCTAAGCGACCCGCGCGGTTCATTGTCGGCTCACGAACGCTGTTGAACTGAAACAAGAAAGCGCCTTCCGGCTTCAGCACACGGAGCATCTCCCGGACGTACTGAAAGGCGAGCGCCTCAGTCGGCATGTGTTGGAGCACGATATAGCTGAAGACAAAATCGACAGAGTTCGCCCGCACGCCAGCAAGACTCTTACCATCCCCTTGCAACCAGACGATGTTGTCGGCTGCCGGCAGCAGAGTCTTTGCACGACGGAGCATTTCGGGAGAGATATCGCAGGCATAGACGCATGCAAAGCGGCGGGCAAAGCTGCGGGTCATCCGACCTGCACCGCAGCCCAGCTCGAGCATCGCCTTGCGATCCGGCTGCCACTGCCAGCGGCGAAAGAACACTTCGACGAGCCGCTGGTAATCCTCTTCGCCGGACCGAAAAAACGAGTCGGGATCCCAGTCCTGCCGCCACGTGGCGATGTAATGGAAAGCTTCCTTGCGGGCCCGGTCGTCCCAGTCGCGCCGCATCATTTCCGTAATGCTCACCGGCTGCCTCTCTACCTCGAGATGCGAACAGAATCGAACCGCGGCTCCTCGATGATCGCCATGTTCATATCTCCATTCTGCGTTCGACGACGGGCGCCGCGGGTGTGGGCTCCCCGATTACCTTCCGCAGTTCGCGCAGGTTCTTCTCAGCGTACCACTGTCTGAGCCGGTAAAAGCGCCGCGGCGGCAGCAGCGCCGTCAGCGCCAGCGCCGCCGCTTTGAACAGACCATAGCCGAAATCAGCATCCCGGTAGGCCAGCCGGTAAGCCGCCCGCTCGACGCTAAACGTCTCCCACGGCCAGCCGCCGTCGAGACGCAGGCGGATGCGCTCCGCATCCACCCACACAGGCTCCATAACAGCTCTGACCACTTCCGGGGCAACGCCCAACTCGGCCAACCGCGACGGCAGCGTGCGTAGCAACGCAACCAGCACGGTTTGCTTGCGGCGGTACTTGACGGGGTCATTCGAGCCGAACTGGAAAAGATTGCCGCCATGCAACCGATAGTAGAACAGAGGCTCATCGAGGATGAGCGCTCCGCCAATGGCCACAGCCAGGGTGAAGATGAACTCATCGGCCTCGACGACAAGTTCCTCGGGAACAGGTAGAACGCGATCGAGAATCCCCTTGCGAATGGTTATTCTGCTGGTCCCCAGAAAGCAGCGTAGATGAGAGAACAGCGAGGCCGTCGCGAGGTCGCCCAGGTGAAGCCGGTACGGCTTCTCCAGCACAAAAGCACGAGGGCGTTGGCCGTTGGGATAGACCTCATAATAGCCGTGGCCGACCGCGCCGATGTCGGGATTTCTGGCCAGTTGCTCGAGCGCCTTCGGCAGTTTGTCTTGTGCCCACCAATCGTCGCCGTCAAGGAAAGAAGCGATCTCCCCGTGCATCTCGGGGATGCCGACATTGAACGCCGAGGCCTGGCCGCCGTTGGGTTTGAAAAGGTACCGCACCCGGGGAGCGAATTTGCGAACAATTGCCGATGTATTGTCGGCGGACCCGTCGTCCACCACGATCACTTCCATCTCCTCTGCGGACAGCCCCTGCTCGAGCACGCTTACTAGCGCCTGCTCGATGAAACCCTCGTGGTTATACGTGTCAATCAGAACGCTGACGAAAGGTCTTGTCATACTCCTCCACCTGCTTGAGGCGTAGGGCGTGGGCGATTGTGTCGCAGACGGGCAGCACGCTCACTACGGAAAAAGCTTCTACCCATATTCCTCCTCTCCGGAGGTCTTCAGAACTAGCGCCCTGCACTCCCAATCTTTGCGTGCAATCGGCATCCGCCAGCCTGTTCCGAAAGCTCGGTCGGTGACCTTGATGCCAGGCGCAGCCTGCTTGTGCTTGAACTCCGCGCGCTTGACTCCCTGTAGGACGCGGAGCACCATCGCTTCATCCAATCCCTGGAGAACGATCTCTTCCACTGACTGGTGCTGCTCGATATGCTGCTGCAGGATCGCGTCGAGCAGGTCGTAGGGTGGCAGCGTGTCCTGATCGGTTTGATTTGGCCGGAGCTCGGCCGAGGGCGCTTTGCTCAAAACTCGCTCCGGAATCACGAGGCTCGCGCGATTCAGCCATTTCGCCAGGCGATAGACCATCGTCTTGGGCAGATCTGAAATGACCGCAAAGCCTCCTGACATGTCGCCGTACAACGTACAGTACCCCGCGGCCAGTTCTGATTTGTTCGCAGTGGTCAGCAGCAACGCGCCGAATTTGTTCGAGAGGGCCATCAGCACGTTGCCGCGAATCCTGGCCTGCAGATTCTCCTCGGTGACGTCCGGCGAATAACCGGCAAAAGCATCCCGCAGGGCCTCCTGGAACGCCGTCATCAGGCCGGTGATGGGAATCTCCCGGGTGGGCAAGCCCAGGGTGCGGGCAAGCTCCAGCGCGTCTTCGATGCTTTCCCGGCTCGTATACGGAGACGGCATCAGCACGCCCAGGACGTTTTTGGGGCCGACGGCTTGTGCGGCAATCGCAGCCGTCAACGATGAATCGATGCCCCCGGAGAGGCCTAGAAGCACGCGCTGAAAGCCACACTTGCGAACATAGTCGCGCGTCCCGAGCACCAACGCCTGCCAGATTTCCGCCTCGGGCAGCAACTCATCCGGGGCAATGGACCCGCAAGACTCTCCCAGGTCAACCAGAACCAGATCTTCATCAAACGGCCGGCCGCGGGCGATCAGCCTGCCGGAGCCATCAAACGCGATACTGCGCCCATCAAAGACCAGGTCATCGTTGCCGCCCACCTGGTTGACGTACAGCAGCGGAATCCGATAGCGGCACGCCATCCGGCTGAGCATCTCTTCGCGAAGTTTTTGCTTGCCCACGGTGAAGGGCGACGCCGAAATATTGACCACGCAGTTGGCGCCCGCTTCGATCAGTATTTCGACGGGGTCGGCGTGATAGCGACGCCGCTGCAAGAAATCGCGGTCATTCCAGATGTCCTCGCAGATGGTGATGCCAATGGTCCAGCCGTCTAGCGGCAGAAGCTGGGGGCCGGGGGCCGATTCGAAATACCGATCCTCGTCAAAGACGTCGTAGGTCGGCAGGAGGCACTTGCGGAATCGGGATTGGAGCTTGCCACCCTGCAAGAGCACAGCAGAGTTGAACAGGGGGCGACCTTCGCGCGCCTGGTTCGGCTCGGCGATGCCCACAAGTACGGGGGGAGCTCCGCGGAGAACCTCCGCGAGTTGTTCCAGCACCTGCCAACTGCGGGTGACAAAGGCAGGGTGAAGAAGAAGATCGCGCGTCGGGTAACCGAGCAAGGCGAGTTCGGAGGTCACAAC
>Ga0137396_10000883_pt1 | contig 15018 bp, 18 predicted proteins | sample czc16metaG_FD_108284 | JGI IMG/M metagenome (GOLD analysis project Ga0137396, IMG submission 108284) | Vadose zone soil microbial communities from Angelo Coast Range Reserve, California, USA - czcobulk3.16 metaG | ecosystem: Environmental > Terrestrial > Soil > Vadose zone | place: USA...
AAGGACGGAAGGAGCTACACGAAGCAGTCCACCGGCCGCGAGTTCATCTGGAACTTCGCCGAGGAGACACGGCGCATCCGCGAGGTCATTCCGGGCCTCCCGATCCCGGCCGCGCAGTTCGAAGAGATCATCGCCACGTGCCGCGATCTCGACACACAGGCGCGAGCCGACAAGCTCGTTCAGCTGACCCTGAAGAAGGCGTGAGGGAGAGGCGGATGCCGGGCAAAGTGCGCAGGATCGTGACGGGCGTCAATGCCGCCGGGCGCTCCTTCATCCTCTCGGACACGATATTCCCGACGGCGCCGGTGGCGGCGGGCGCGCCCGTGCGCACGGGCTTGTGGACCACGAGCGCCGCGCCGGCCTCAAACGAAGGAACGCACGACCCCGTGCCGGACGGCGTGATCAAACACACACCGCCCGCTCACCGCGGCGGCACCGTCGTCCGCGTCACCGACATCGTGCCGGACAAGGAGCGCGCCGGGAGCCCGGACGAGCTACGCCGCCGGAACTGCAAGACGACACCGGAGCGCTCGGCGAAGCATCCGGGCTTTCACGCGACCGACACCGTGGACTACGCGGTCTGCCTGGAGGGCGAGGTGTGGGCGGTTCTCGACGAGGACGAGACGCTCATGCGCCCCGGCGATGTGCTGATCCAGCGCGGTACGTATCACGCCTGGTCGAATCGCGGCGATCGCATCTGCCGGATGCTGTTCGTGCTGATCGACGCCGAGCCGCTCGCGAACCACTAGGCTCGGCTCGGCGCACGCGCGAAGGGCCTGCGACGGATTGCGCGGAGAGGCTGCGTGACGGAGAATTGTCCGGGCTCAGCCATCGTGATGTCGATCATGACTCGCACAAGCTCTTCTGCCGGCGCCGACCGCGCGTCTCGCGTGCCGTTAACCCTATCGGGTCAACCGATGAGCCGGCGTGGCGCGCTGATCGGCATCGCCGGCGCGCTGCTGCCGTCGGCCGTGTATGGTCAGAAGCCGACGACGACGCCGCACGTCGGGTGGCTGTCCGCGGGCTCCGAGCCCGATCCCTTCCTCGATGCGTTTCGAGAGGGCTTGCGCGCGCTCGGCTACGTCGAGGGGCAGAACGTCGTGCTCGACGTTCGGCATGCTCGCGGCAACCTCGAGGCCTTGCAAGCAGGCGCGGCGGACCTGGCGCGGTTGAAGGTCGCGCTCATCGTCTCCAGTCTCACGGCCGTCCGCGCGGCGCGAACGATCAAGGACATTCCGATCGTCTTCACGATCAGCGGCGACCCGGTCGAGGCCGGACTCGTGAAGAGCTTGTCGCGCCCCGGCGGCAATCTCACGGGCAGCACGTTTCTCTCACTCGAGATCGCCGGCAAGCGCGTGGAGCTCCTCAAGGAGGCCATGCCCCGTCTGCGTTCGCTGGCGGCCCTGTCGAATACCGATCACCCCGGAGAGAAGGCGGAGCTGCGCGCCACCGAGGCGGCGGCGCAGAAGCTCGGAATCAACCTGATCTACGTGCCCTTCTCTCAGTCGCCCTTCGGCTCAGGCCCCGAGCTCGACGGAGGGCTGGACACGGTTCGACGGGCCCGTCCGGACGCGATGGTGGTCTTTCCCGAGGGCGCGACGATGGCGAACCGCACTGGCCTGGCGAATTTCGCTCTCGCGCAGCGCTTGCCGTCGATGTTCGGCTGGTCCGAATATGCGACTGCCGGCGGACTGATGAGTTACGGTGCGAGTCAGCGTAGCGCGCACGCACGGCTCGCCGGGTACGTCGACAAGATCCTGAAAGGCGCGAGCCCCGGCGAGCTGCCGGTCGAACAGCCGACCAAATTCGAGCTGGTGATCAACGTGAAGACTGCGAAAGCCCTCGGGTTGACGATTCCGCAGCTTCTGCTACTGCGCGCCGATCAGGTTGTCGAGTGAGGTGACGATCACATGGCTCTGAAAGACAAGATCACGCTCGGCATGTCGTTGCCCCACCGCTCGCCGGAGCCGATCGAGATGGGCGTCGTGCGCCAGGTAGCCCAGCGCGCCGACGCGCTCGGCTTTCGCGACCTGTGGGTGACCGAGAACACGCTGGATCACGTCTTCTCGTTCGATCCGATCGTGATCCTGACGTACGCGGCCACGGTCACGACCAGGATCCGTGTCGGCGTGTCCGTGGCGGTCCTGCCGGTCCAGAACCCGATCCACGTCGCGCACCACATCGCCACGCTCGACTACGCGAGCAACGGCCGCGCAATTCTCGGCGTGGGGCTGGGCCGCGACCAGCACTACACGCAGTTCCAGGTCCCGCGCGAGCACCGCGTGCGGCGCTTCCGCGAGGAGGTCGAGCTCATCAGGGCGCTGTGGACCGAGCCGAAGGTGAGCTACAAGGGCAGCATCTTTCAGCTCGACGCCGGCGCCATGTCCCCGAGGCCGGTGCAGAAGCCGCATCCGCCGATCTGGTTCGGCGGCGGACACCCCGACGCCATTCGCCGCGCCGCCCAGATGGCCGACGGGTGGATGGGCGCCGGCGGCTCGACCAACGCCGACTTCAAGCGATCGGTGCCCTTGCTGCGCGAGCACCTCGAGAAGGCCCGGCGCGACCCGAAGATGTTTCCGATCTCGAAGCGCGTCTTTCTGTCGGTGCACGAGCGCGCCGACGTCGCGCGCGAGGAGCTTCACCGCTGGTACAGCGTCGTCTACCACAACCCACCGGGGACCGACACCTCGGGCGTGCACGGCACACCGGAGCAGGTGCGCGAGCGGCTGGAAGAGCTCGTGAGCGCTGGCGCGAATCACCTCTTGCTCAATCCGATCGCCCGCCACGCCGAGCATGTCGAGGCGCTGGCATCGATCACCGGGCTCGCCTAGGCCGCAGGAGCAGCTCCAGGAGGCCCGGTGCCACAGATCTCGACGCAAGAGTTCGAACGGCTGCCACTGCGGGTTCATGACTTTCTTGCCGGCGTGCCGCTCCATGACGTGTGGGCCGTCGATTTGCCGCGGATGCGCTCCGGCATCACGCTCGATGAGTTCTTGCGGGCCGCAGGCGCGGGTCCGTTTGTGCCATCGCCGGTCGTGCGCGCGCTCCTGAACATCCGCTTCGCCGTCGGCCGGCTCTTCGGCTGGGATCGCGAGCCGGACGCGACCGTGAGGGAGACCTTCGCAACCCGCCTGACAGCCGCCGATCTCTCGAAATCCCTCGCGCCGGCGGGCGCGCGCGAGGGACCCTTCCGAATCGTATACCGTTTCGAAAACGAGCAGCTTCTCGAGCTGATGAACCGTACCGCCCACGCCGCAGCGCTGAGCGCCCTCGTCGAAGCGGCCAATGCCTACCGCTTCTATTTCGGCGTTTACGTGCGCAAGGTCAGCCGCCTGACGTCCGTTTACATGGCCCTGATCGATCCGTTCCGCAAGTTGATCGTCTATCCGTCGCTCCTGCGCAGTGTTCGCTCGACCTGGAACCAGACCTTCGGCACAGCCTGACGTCGCCGCGAGCGCCGCCGCCGCGTTGATTTCGCGAAAACGATCTCGGCAGAACCGTTCACTCTCACGAATAAGGCCGGCTAGACCGGCTCGAGCAAGCGCTCTACGTGAGCGAGCAGCGGACTTCGCGCCAGCGAGGCGTGATGGGCCGGCAGATCGACCCAAACCGGGAACTCTCGCCCGGTGATCTTGCGCACCTTGGTGGGGCCGCCCAGGGACATCAAGCTCTGCCACGACTCGGCAAGATCTGGGTGGGCCAGCAGCAGTAGTCCCCGACCCAGATAGCCGTCGGCGACGCCGGGCAGAGCGACCCCCGCGTCGCGTGCCGCGCCGGCCAGCTCCTCCGGGCCGAGAAGCCGTCTGGCGGCGCCCCCTTCCCACGCAAGGACAGGGCAAAGCCCGCGACCGGTCTGCTGGAGGGCGGCCAACCAGTCACGCCGCGCCACGTCCAGGAACGTCCGATAGGCATTGCCCAATCCATCCGGAGCGTCCTCGTGTTCCTTGAGAAGGATGGACGGAAAGGGCGCGTCGGGCAGGCTGTAGGCGCGGATCAGCGATCCGGGCGGCGGGCAGCCGAAGGGGGCCACCCGCCCGAGAAAATCCGTCAGCGTTTCGCCAGAAAGAACGACCTGCGGAATGGCCAGGACATAGCACCTGACATGCGGTCGGGTGACGGCCGCGAGGACCACCTCGCCGCCCGGCCAGGCCCGCCCGTTCGCGTTGCCGCCGACGCCGAGCTCCTCGCCGTGGCAACGCCGTTGCTGGACGCTCATGATCCAGATAACATGCCTGACATCATCTCCAAGGAGGGCCACATGGCCGAAGGCAAAGTTCACGTCGAGATCGTTTACTGCGTCGTCTGAGGGTACCTCCCCGTGGCCGTCAGTGTGGCGGCCGAGCTGTCCTCGATCAACTATCGGGATACGGCGATCACCCTCACCCCGTCCGACAGCGGCCGGTTCGAAGTGTACCTCGACGGCAAGAAGCTCTACGACCGTAAGGAACCGGGAGCCGTCGATTTCCTGCCGGCGCTGAAGGAGATTCACAAGATCCGCGACGCGATCAAGGAGATCTTCGCTCAGGCACCGCCGGCGGCGGCGAAAGCCCACTAGGAGCCAAAGGCATGGCCATCGGGACCCATCATCTTCACGTGAAGACCCGGGACCCCAAGCAGACGATGCAGTTCTACGTCGACAACCTCGGCGCGACGTTGATCGCCGACATGGGCGCGCGCGGCTACCGCGTGAACCTGCACGGGCTGCAGCTCAACATCACGGGGATCATCGACTCGCAGAAACGCGAACAGCATTACGGTCTCGAGCACATCGCGGTCGACACCGACGACTATTCCAGCACGCTCGCCCAGTTCCGGGCCAAGGGCGTGCGCGTCCTCGAAGAGCTTCCGCCCAACAACGGCCGGCGCGTGTGCTTCCTCGAGGCGCCGGACGGTGTGCAGATCGAAGTGATCGAGAAGGTGTAGCTCGTGGGCGCCCGCCGGTCCGACCCGCCTGACGTGGTCAAGCAGCAGGTCGCGGCGCACTGGAACCGGCGGGCGCCCGGCTTCGACGAAGACTTCGGCCACAGCATCCGCACGGCCGCCGAACGCGCCGCGTGGAATCGTATCCTCGATCTGGTTCTTCCAGCGCGCGGCAAGCTCGAGGCGCTCGACGCCGGCTGCGGTACCGGCTTTCTCACCTTCGAGCTCGCGGGCCGCGGTCATCGGGTCACCGGCGTCGACTTCGCGCCGGCCATGATCGCCCAGGCGCGGCGCAAGGCCGCGGAGCGCGCGATGGCGGTCCGGCTGGAAGAGGCCGACGCGGAGCAGCTGCCGTTCGCGGCCGGTAGCTTCGACCTCGACATCAGTCGTCATCTGCTGTGGACCTTGCCGCACCCGCAGGCGGCGATCGACGAGTGGATCCGGGTCCTGCGAGCGGACGGTCGGCTCGTCGTCGTCGACGGTCAGTTCGACGCCGGCGTGCTGGTCGCGCCGGCGAGCAACGCGCGCGGGAGCCAGGAATACGCCGCGATCGGCGATCGGCTTCCGTTCCTCGGCGGACGATCGCGGGAGGAGATCGAAGCTCTGCTGCGGGCGCACGGTCTCGCGAATGTCGGAAGCGACCCGCTGCACGACCTCGTAGCGGCCCAGGCACAGCGGATGATCGACGAAGGGCGCGAGCAGCGGACGCACCGGCGCTACGTCGTCTGGGGCGATGTCGCACCGAAGAGATCCTGAACGGATAGAACGCTCCATGAAACGACTCCTGCTCGCCGCGCTGCTCGTCGGCACCCTCGCCGCACACGTCGCCGCGCAGCCGAAGCCGGCGGCCCCGACGAAGCCCGAGGGCGAGATGCGCTGGGCGCTCTATGTGACCCTGGCGCCCGCCTGGTTCGATCCGAGCGAGACGACCGCGGGCTTCATCACGCCGTTCTGGATCCTCTACGCGCTGCACGACGCGCTCGTGAAGCCGATGCCCGGCAATCTCATGGCGCCGAGCCTGGCCGAATCGTGGACCGTGAGCGCCGACCAGAAGGTCTACGAGTTCAAGCTGCGCGAGGGCGTGAAGTTCCACAACGGCGATCCCTTCACCGCCGAGGACGTGAAGTTCAGCTTCCAGCGGTCCAAGGTCGGGAAAGTCTTGAAAGACAGGGTGCGCGACGTCGAGATCGTCAGCCCCTCGCGAATACGCTTTCATCTCCAGGAGCCGTTCCCCGACTTCATGGCCTTCTATGGAACCCTGGCCACGGGCGCGGCCTGGATCGTGCCGAAGAAGTACGTCGAAAGCGTCGGTGACGACGGCTTCAAGAAGCGGCCGGTCGGGCTCGGGCCCTACAAGTTCGTGAGCCACACCCCGGGGATCGAGCTGGTCATGGAAGCCTACGAAGGCTACTGGCGCAAGACGCCGTCGGTCAAACGGCTCGTGTTCAAGACGGTGCCGGACGCCACGACCCGCGCGGCGATGCTCAAGAACGGCGAGGTGGACGTGGCGTACATGCTCGACTCGCCGACGGCGCTCGAGCTCAAGCGCGACCCGACGATCCGGCTGGCCTTCTCCGGCGCGATCGGCATCCACTATCTGGACTTCTTCGACCAGTGGGATCCGAAGTCGCCCTGGTACGACCGGCGCGTGCGCCTGGCCGCCGTCATGGCCGTCGACCGGCGGGCGCTCAACGAGTCCGAGACGCTCGGCGCCTCGCGGCTGACCGGCGCGATGGTGCCGCGCAAGTTCGAGTTCGCGCTGCCGCTCGAGCCCTACCCCTACGACCCGGCGAAGTCCAGACAGCTGCTCGCCGAGGCCGGCTATCCGAACGGCTTCGACGCCGGCGACCTCTATCCCTATCCGCCCTACTTCTCGACCGGCGAGACGATCGCGGGCTACTTCGGCGCGGTCGGCATCAAGATCAAGGTGCGCACGATGGAGCGCGCGGCGCTCCAGACCGCGTGGTCGAGCAAGAAGCTCCACGGCCTCTGCATGTGCACGGTGGCGAGCTACGGCAACGCGGCGACGCGGCTGGCCGACACGGTGCCGAGCGACGGCGCCTACGCGCGTGGCCAGGACCCGGACGTGGAGGCGCTCTACAAGCAACAGTCGCGCGAGACGGACCGGCGCAAACGCGAGGCGATGCTGCACCAGATCCAGCAGCTCCTGCACGAGCGCGTGCGCTTCGGGCCGCTCTGGGAGTTCATCTGGCCGAGCGGCATCGGGCCGCGTGTCGCCGAGCCAGCGCTGATGCTGATCGATCCGTACCCCTGGTCGGCGCCGCTCGAAGACGTCCGGCTGAAGCCCCGCTAGTCCGCGCGGGGGACGCAGGAAGGAATCGACATGGCGCGCGTGAAACCGATCGTCAACCGGGACGACGTCGCCGCCGAGCACCACGCGCTCTTCGACGAGCTGGCGGCGCTCCGCGGCCGGATCAGCGGGCCGTCCACCATCGTGTTGTGGAGCCCCGGCCTCGCGCGCTCCTGGAACCAGATCAGCGAATACCTCCACCGGCAGAGCATCGTCGAGCCGGAGCACGCCGAGCTCGCCGTCTGCGCGACCGCGCGGGAAAAGGACTGCGGTTACATCTGGAACGCGCACGTGCCGCTCGCGCGAAAGGCGGGTGTACCCGCGGCCACCATCGACGCGGTGCGCGAGCGTCGACCGGTGAGCGGGCTCTCGGGGCCGGAGACGAGCGTCATCCTCTACGTCCGGCAGCTCATCCAGACCAATCGCGTCGAGTCCGACGTGTTCGACCAGCTCCTCGAGACACACGGCCCGCAGTGGCTGGTCGAGCTGACGGTCTGGGTCGGGCGCTATCAGGCGCTCGCCGGCATCTTGAACGCGTTCGAGGTGACGCTCACCGCTCCCGCCGAAACGCTGCCGGCGGCTCCCCGTCAGCTCGCGACGCCGGCGAAAACCCGCGTCCCGCTCCCCACGCCTCGCGTCGAGCCCATCACGCGCCGAGACCAGCTTGCCGAGACGCAGCGGCCCGTATTCGACGCGGTGACCGAGGGTCGGGGCGGCGTACGTGGTCCGTTCGGTATGCTCCTGCACAGTCCGGCGCTCTGTCGACGGCACCTCGACGTCGGCACCTACCTCCGATTCGAGTCGAGCCTGCAGCCCGAGTCGCGGGAGCTGGCGATCATCGCCACCGCGCGCGAAAAGGACTGTCCCTACGTCTGGGCGGCGCACGCGCCGGCGGCCCGAAAGGCCGGCGTCGGTGACGCGGCCGTGCGCGCGGTGCGCGATCACGCCGAGCTCGCGGGGTTGCCGCCCGCCGAGCGCGACATCGCCGACTACGTGCGGCAGCTTTCGCGAAACAACGCCGTCGCTCAGGACGTGTTCGATCGTCTCCTGAGTCGGCACGATGTGCCGTGGCTCGTCGAGCTCACCTGTCTCGTCGGTCATTACGGCATCGTCACCGCCATCCTCAACGCGTTCGAGGTCGCGCCGGCGCCCGACGCCGAGCCGCTTCCCCTGACGACCGACCGGAAAGGAACGTGATGCTGCTCACCGAACGCCGCAAACTCTATCGTCGAGTCCTCGAAGGGAGCGCCTGCGTTCATCCCGCGTCGGTGTTCGACGCGATGTCCGCGCGCATGGCCGAGTCGCTGGGGTTCGAGGTCGGCATGTTCGCGGGGTCGATCGCCTCGGGGACGGTGCTCGGCGCGCCCGATCTCGTCGTCTTGACCCTGACCGAGTTCGCCGAGCAGATCCGACGCATCACCCGCGGCAGCGACCTGCCCCTCATGGTCGACGCCGACCACGGCTACGGGAACGCGCTCAACGTCATGCGCACGGTGGAGGAGCTCGAGTCGGCCGGTGTCGCCGCCCTCACCATCGAGGACACGGCGCTCCCGACACCGTTCGGCGGGCAGGCCGATGCCTTGATCTCCGTCGAAGAGATGCTGGGAAAGCTCAGGGGCGCCGTGGCCGCGCGCCAAGATCCCTCGCTCGTGGTCATCGGGCGGACCGGCGCGCTCCGTCGCGGCGGCATTGCCGAGGCGGAAAAACGCCTCAAGGCGTACCAGGAGACCGGCGTCGACGCGATCTTCCTCGCCGGCGCCAGCAAACGGGAAGAGGTCGAGGCGATGCGCCGCGCCACCCGGCTGCCGCTGATGCTGGGCGGCGCGCCGCCGGAGCTATCCGACCGAAGCTACCTCGCGGGTCAGGGCGTGCGGATCGCGCTGCAGGGGCACCAGCCCTTCTACGCGGCGGCCAAGGCGGTGTACGACACGCTCAAGTACCTGCGCGAGGGCGGGTCGCCCGCGGGGCTCAAGGACCGTGTCGCGTCGGAAGAGCTGCTGAACGTCGCCCTGAAGCAGAGCGAGTACAAGCGACGACAGGCGAGCTATCTGCGCTGATCTCAGTTGGCTGGCCCGAGGGCATCTTCACCACACAAACGGGATCAGCCTGTACCGGACTCGGTGTGTATAGGCGTCATATCCCTTCAGCTCGCGCCTGAGGAACCGCTCCTCGACGAGGATTCGCAGGACGAGCAGGCCGATCGGAACGCTCGCCAGCATCGTCGCGGCGTACGACTCGAGCCACAGCGGCATCCCCACGAACAATAGCGCGGCGCCCGTGTACATCGGGTGCCGCACCAGGCTGTACGGTCCGCGGTCGATCGCCACCTGCTGTCGTTCCGCCTGATGCTTGACCGCGGGCGCCGCGAACGGATTCGCGCGGAGCGCGAGCGTCATGATCCACCAGCCCGCGGCGAAGAGGATGAGCCCGGCCGACGAGACCAATGGCCCCGGCCGGCCCAGGAGATGCAGGCCGAACACGTCGATGGGAATGAAGGCGGTCAGGCCGAGGAACGCGGCGATGAGCAGGAGCACGACGATCTTGTCCGCCAGCGATTGTCCTTTCTGCACCGGCGACTTGAAGCGCTCCTCGAGCAAGGCCGGGCTGGCGCGGCGAAGGCTCACGGTGCTCGCCACCGCACCGACGAGGACCACAGAAAGAAACACCCACGCGCGCCACCAGTGGAGATTGCGGGTCGGCAAGAAGAGCAAGCCGCCGATGATGGCCGCGTTACAGAGGACCCCGACGATCAGCTTGAGGATGGCGTCACCCCGACGCTACGCGCTACGCAGGATCTCGAACACAGCGAAGACGAGCTGCTCGGCCGCGCGACACCAGGGCCTCGTGCTCACGAGACCCGACTGCCGCGCAGGGCATCGACGTCCGTGAACAATCCATCGAAGAAAGCCTCGATGCGTCGATCAGTCATTCTCTCACTCCACGACGATGTCAGGCGACGGGCCTCAAGTAGCGAGCGAGAAAGCCCACGACCCTCGCCTCATAGCCGATCGGGTCGAACGACCGGAGATCCTGGTGCATCGCACCCGGAACCACCCAGAGCTCCTTGGGTTGGGCGGCCGCCTCGAAGAGCTCCCGCGATTCGTCGAGTGTCGTGTGTCGATCCTCGGATCCGGCAGCGATGAGCACCGGGCCGCGGAAGCGACCGATGGACCGAATGGGCTCGAGGTCGCTCGCGGCAACGCCCAGCCGCGGCCGGAGCTGGACGAGCAGGAACGGCGTGAGGACGGGCGCCAGAGAACCCAGCCTGATGCGGATCCGGTTTTCGATCGCTCGGGCCGCGCGAGGATAGACGGCCTCGAAGACGGCCGCGTCGAAGCCGGACGGCTGACCACCGAGCAAGACTGCTGCCCCACCGAGCGAGCATCCGATCACGCCGACTCGACTGGACGGACGCTCGTGGCGAAGCCACGCGAGCGCTGATCGCGCATCGGCAGACTCGCGCCAGCCGAGCGTGATCGCCGATCCCAAGGTCTCGCCGTGGCCCTGAAGGTCGATCAAGAGCACGGAGAATCCGTGCCGGGCCAGGAGGCGCGCCCGAGGCACCATCGACGACCGGTCGGCGCGGATCGCGTGCAGCAGCAAGACCGCGGGCGCGCGCTCACCTCGATCGACCCACCAGGCCGCGATCGTTCGGCCGGAACCCTGAATCGTGAGCGCCCGAGCGGGGAAATCGGGGGGCAACGCCACACGGTGCTGAGCGGGCCGGACGAGCTCCGACCCGACCCACCACGATGCGCCCGCTCCCACGAGGGCCATCGCGGCGACGGCCAGCAGCAGAAAGCGCCGGGCGCCTCGCAGAACCATCCTCGTGACCTGGTGCGACCGGCTACTTCGTCAGCAGCGCTTTCAATCCACGAAGGGCCAGGTCGTAGCCCACGATGCCGAACCCGGAGACTCCGCCCTGGCTCGCGGTGAGCACGTCGGAATGCGTGCCCCGCCGCGCCGGGTTGGAGATGTGCACCTCGATCGTCGGAAATTTCACGCGGCTGATCGCGGTAACGAGCGCCGGATAGCCGCGGGTGAATCCGTCCGGATTGATGATGGCGGCGTCGAGGCCGCCGTCGTGCGCCGCATAGAGACGGTTGATCACCTCGCCCTCGATGTTCGAGTGGAAGATCTCCACCTGCATCCCGAGCGCGCCCGCGTACTCGCGAATCTTGACGTCGTATTCCGGAAGAGTCAGGGTGCCGAACACTTCCGTCTGCACCTTGCCGCGCATGTTCATGCCGGCGCCGTGGATGACCAGGATCTTCATGGCCGCACCTCGCAGCGAAGCTTCCCCATCGGTGGTCTCCTCGAAGTGCTCATCGTGCAGTGCATTGTGGAGCGCGGATCGTCAATGTCTACTCTGACGCGCAGCCCAGTCTCGCCGCGAGGGCGAGAAAGTCGCCGGCCTCGACATCGGGCCGGTAGGGCGTCTCCTCGTAGGGGAGATCGTATCGGTTGATGTAGGCGCCGCGATATCCAGACGCGCGCGCCCCCACCACGTCGAAGCTGTTGGACGACACCATCAGCAGCTCGCTCGGCTCGGCCTTCAGCACGCGCGCCGCATAGCGGTACACCTGCGGATTGGGCTTGAATACTCCGACGTCCTGCACCGAGATCACCCCGTCGAAGTCGTACTGAATGCGGTGCTTCACGAGATGGGCGAGAAAGTCTCGCTCGCCGTTGGACAGCACGACCAGCTTGAACTTGCTCCGTAGACGCCGCAGGCCGGGCGCCGCATCGGAGAACGGGCTCAGCTCCTGCCAGCCTTCCATGATGCGAGCGACGTCGACGTCACTAAACGACAGCTTCGACGCACGCAGGGTGTAGATCAGCGCGCGGCGCGAGGAGTCCAGGTAGCCATAGTGGCCGGTGTAGAACTGGTTGTCCTGATACTGCTCGATACGCTGCCGATATCGCCACCGGGCCCACAGCTCGGCGGCCGTCATGTCCGAGCCCTTCGACTTCAAGAACTCGCCCAGACGTGGAGCGTGGCTGCCGCCGAGATCCAGGATCGTGCCGAACGCATCGAAGGTCAGGGTGTGGACGAGGCCGAGGGCGTCCATGTGGCCCGCATGATTACCACAACACCGACCGGCTGGGCTAGGAGCCGCGAATGGCCGGGGCCTCCGGCACCATCACCGGGCCGAGGTTCCGGTAGTAGACCGTCGTGCCGCAGAGCCCGCCCTGAGGCAGCAACGCATAGCCAGGGATCACACCCACACGCTCCCAGCCCATGCGCTCGTACAGACGTTCGGCGTCGGCCGAGGCGGTGTCGAGCACCAGCAGAGTCTTGCCGCATTCGCGCGCCGTGCCTTCAGCGGCGCGCATCAGCGCCGCCCCCAGCCCCTGGCGGCGCGCGCGGCGATGCACCAGCATCTTCGAGATCTCCGCGCGGTGCGGTTGGTTCTCGGGCTGCTCGAGCACCAGCTGCACGGTGCCGCAGACACCTTCCGCATCCTCAGCCACCAGCAGCGCGCGTTCGCCCGCGGCTGCGGCTTGCGCGACGCGCCGCCAGAACGCCACGGCACGGTCACGGCGCAGCGGGTGCATGAAGCTCACCGAGGCCCCGCCTTCGACGCAGTCGATCAGCACGCCGGCCAGCCCCTCGATCGGCGCGTCATCGAGCGCGCGCACACGTCGCAGTGACCAGCTGGGCGTGTTCATCGTCTCGAGGACGTTTCGGTCGCGCTCACCACGGCGTAGCGCGTGGGCTTTCGCGTCGGGTTGTGAAACATCGTCGGGCGGTCGAGCTGCATGGCCAGGCAGTCTCCCGTGCGCAATCGGTGACGCTCCGCGCCCAGCGTGACGTCGATCACGCCTTCGAGCACCCACACCTGCTGGTGCACGCGCGCATCGCGCGCGCCGGTTTCGAACGCGACGCGGCTACCGGGCGGGAACTGCACCTCGACGATCTGCATCGGCTGGGGCATGCCCGGCGGCGAGACGTTGCGGCGGAGGTAGCCCGAGGCCGGGTCCTGCCACTGCGGCTGGTCGTCGCGCCGGGCGACCGGGCCGCTGGGCGGCTGGGATGCCGCGGCCGGCGCGTCGAAGAGCGACGCCAGCATCACGCCAAGGCCTGCGGCGAGCTTCTCCAGCACCACCGCGGTCGGGCTGCTCTCGCCACGCTCGATCAGCGAGATCATCGAACGGCTCACGCCGCTCTTGCTGGCCAGCGCGTCGAGCGAGAGGCCCCGTTTGGCGCGCAGCTCGCGCACGCGCTCGGCGATGCGCTCGTTCAGGTCGGACGCGATCGCTTCCATGATGGTGGACACAATATCCATCATACAGGATCCATCCGTCAAGTCGTGGTTACGAGGGCGGACCTGTTCTCAATGCACGGTAGCGGGCGGGCGTCAGTCCAAAAGCCGATTTGAACACACGGGTGAAGTGCGCCTGGTCGGCGAAGCCCGCGTCGCCGGCGACCTCGACGAGTGGGCGCCCACGGTGAATCCCGTCTCGCGCGAGCTCGAGACGACGCATGAGCAGATAGCGATGGGGGCTGGTCCCGAGCATGATTCGGAACTGTCGGGCCAGGTCGTAGCGTGTCAAGCCCGTCAGCGACTCCAGCTCCGTCGAATGCACGACGCGCGCCCTCTCCGCGTCGAGGAACTGTCGCGCACGCTCAACAGCAGGGACGTCGACACGGCGCGAGACCGCGGGCCTCGTCGCGCCCCGTTCACCGGCCATCAATCCCTCGGCCAGATTCACGATGAGACTATCGACCGCCAGCGATTCCAGGGGCCCGTGAAACGCGCCCTCGACGGCGCGCGCCAGTATCGCGTTTGTCGACACGGGCTCGCCGACGAAGGGTAGCGGGTAGGGCTTCCCGCGCAGGTCCCGTATCGCTTCTCCCAGCACAGATGGTTCCACGTAGACGATCCGATAGCCGAACCCCTCGCCGGTCCCCGCGCTCCCGTCGTGAATTTCATCCGGGTACAGCACCACCACCTGCCCGGGCGTGCTCGCGTGGACCGAGCCCCGGTAGTCGAAGACCTGTACGCCCGAGTCGGTCACACCGACGGCATAGGTGTCGTGGCGATGCTTGCGATAGGCCTCGCCGGCGAACCATGCGCTGAAGAGCTCGACGCCGCTGACCGGCCTCGCAGCGGCGATCCAGCCCTCGACGGTGCCCCGGCACGATCGTTCAAGACCTTCGCCGGCCGATCTGGTTTCGTAGGGACGCATCGAACGCTCCCGACTCATGGAGGTAGCGTACGTCTACCGAGCAAGTCCTGGCGTTTGTTCTGTTCGCGGTCGTGGCCGCCGTCACACCCGGCCCCAGCAACATCATGCTGACTGTAGCCGGGGCGCGCGCAGGCGTCCTGAGAGGGCTCCCCTGCCTGCTTGGCGTCACGACCGGCATGGCTCTCATGATGTTTCTCGTGCCGCTCGGCCTCGCCAGCCTCGTGCTCGCTCATCCCCTGGCGCTCAAGATGCTCCGTTGGGGTGGCGCGGCGTTCTTGCTCTGGCTCTCCTGGAAGATCGCGACGTCGGCCGGCCGCACCGACTCGACCTCGGGAGGCGACCCTGTCGGCTACTTCGGCGCCGCCGTCTTCCAGTGGGTCAACCCGAAATCCTGGCTGGTGAGCGCGAGCGCCGCGGCGACTTTCTTGAGCGCCGACGCGGGGAGCCCCGTCGTGCAGGCTGCGTCGCTCGGGGGTCTCTTCTTCCTGGCCGCGTTACCGAGCTGCTTCGTCTGGCTGGCGTTTGGAGCCGCCGTCCAGCATGTGCTCCACAGCCCGCGCCGACTGAGGATCTTCAACGTCGTCATGGGAGTG